>Ga0075364_10001312_pt1 | contig 13378 bp, 10 predicted proteins | sample EndMetdeltDD1764_FD_71517 | JGI IMG/M metagenome (GOLD analysis project Ga0075364, IMG submission 71517) | Populus endosphere microbial communities from Tennessee, USA - Endosphere MetaG P. deltoides DD176-4 | ecosystem: Host-associated > Plants > Roots > Endosphere | place: USA: Tennessee... | reverse complement strand
TACAAGCGTATTCGCAGCCAGCAACTCCCCCCGCGGATGTACTAAGCCGCGTGTCGGGGCTGTCAATTGACAGCCCCTTTCTTTTTATGCGCACGATCTATTGATCCCGGACTCATTCATTCAGGATCTACTCACCCGCGTTGACATCGCAGATGTCGTGGGTCGGTACGTTCAGCTGCGCAAAGGCGGCGTAAACCTTTTGGGTTTGTGCCCCTTTCACAACGAAAAATCCCCTTCGTTCACCGTCAGCCCTGCCAAGCAGTTCTATCACTGTTTTGGTTGCGGTGCGCATGGCAGCGCCATTACGTTCCTCATGGAGCACACGGGTGCAAGCTTTCCCGAGGCTGTGCGCTCGCTTGCGGGCACCGTCGGAATGGCGGTGCCGGAAGAGCCCCGGTCGGGGCGTCAGCAGGCCCAGGATGCGCAGCGCAAAAGCGAAGTGTCACGCCACACCAAGGCGCTGGAGCAGGCGCAGGGCCTGTATCTGAAACTGCTGCGCGGCTCGCCAGAGGCCATTCAATATCTGAAAGGGCGTGGCCTGACGGGCGAAATCGCCGCCCGTTTCGGGCTGGGCTGGAGTGGTCGTGACCGCCAGGCGCTGGCTGCGGTGTTCGATAACTACGAGGACCCCGTGCTGGTCGAGGCCGGCCTGGTGATCGAATCCGAAGACGGCAGGCGCTACGACCGCTTTCGTGAGCGCGTGATGTTTCCCATCCGCAACGCCCGAGGGGTGTTGATCGGTTTTGGCGGTCGCATCATCGGCAAGGGCGAACCCAAGTATTTGAATTCCCCCGAAACACCGGTGTTCTCCAAGGGCCAGGAGCTGTATGGCCTGTGGGAAGGGCGCCAGGCCATCCGCAAGGAAGGCTTTGTGATCGTGGTGGAAGGGTATATGGATGTGGTGGGTCTGGCGCAACTCGGGCTGGGCAATGCAGTGGCCACTTTGGGCACCTCCACGACGCCGGAGCACATCAAAAAACTCTTGCGTGCCAGCGATAAGGTGATTTTCAGTTTCGACGGCGATAACGCCGGGCGAAAGGCCGCGTGGCGCGCCTTGCAGGCGTGTCTGCCTGCCTTGCGCGACGACATCACCATACGCTTCCTTTTTTTGCCCAGCGAGCACGACCCGGATTCCTACATTCGGGCGTTTGGCGAACAGGCGTTTCGTGCATGTCTGAACGAAGCCGACGCGTTGTCCCGATTTTTGCTCGATGAACTGGCCTCACGCCACAACTTGAACGAGGCCGAAGGGCGCGCGAGTTGCCTGCACGAGGCCCGTCCTTTGCTGGCCACGATTCCCGAGTGTGCACTTCGCATTCAGATCGAACGCGAACTGGCCAAGCTCGTTCTGCTTACGCCAGAAGAAATGGCGACCATTTTCCGGGCGGCGCAGGCAAAAGAAGCCAGCCGGGCAGCGGCGATGGGGCATTTGCCGGGCAACGAGAGCGCGCGGCCTGCCGCCCGCCCAGGCGTGACCCACATGCCGGCCTCCAGTGCCCCTGGCAGTTCGGGCGGTCAGGGGTCTGGCCCGACTGGCGAGAGTGACGTCCAGCGTGGCGCGCACGACGCGCCACCGTTTGATCATTTCGTCGACGATGGCTATGAGCCGGTTGATTTTGCGGGCGGGTTCGAGCCTTATCTGGATGATCCTGGCGGCGCTGCATCCGGCTGGGACGGTGGCGGTGGTGCGCCCCCAGGGTGGCAGGGGGGTGGCGCGCCTGCGGCGGCAGGGCGGGGTACTTTCAAGGGCAAAAGCAAGGGGGAATGGCGCCCCAAGGGTGAATGGAAGGGCAAAGGCGGCAAGTCTGGCTGGCGCGATGGCAATCGGGGCGACCAGGGCGTGATCGAGCCCAGGCGACCCGTGCCCACACTGGCCCGACGCCTGCTCAGGTTGATTCTTGCCCATCCCGAACTGGTCGACGGCATGGGGGACCAGCAGCTTGAAGTTCTGGACCATGGCCCCCATCTGGGTCTGGTGAGGGATTTGATCGTGCTGGCGCAAACCAGCGGTGCGCGTCACATTGGCGCCCTGCTCGAAGCGGCCGAGCCTGATTCAGATCTGCAAGCCTTGCTGAAATCCACGCGCGCTTCGGTCATTGCGGAAGAGGATCTTCCCAATCCGCAGGCTGAATGGGACGACGCGCTCAGGCGCATCGAGTTCGATTCGATTCAGATCGAGATGGCTGCTCTGGCGCAAACGGGACTGGTCGACGAGCAGGCCAAGAAGCGTTATCAGACGCTGTCGCAGCGCAAGACCGTTTTATCGCGTGCTGTCAAGCCCGATATACGGTAAAATATAGGGTTTGCTGGGCATGGCGATATTGCGCCTTGCCTGGATTTAGCAGTAGGTGCGTGGCCCGTGCGGGCCGTCGCGTGAGGTGTGACGTGATGCGGTAATGTCGTTCCATCAGGTTGCCGGAGCAAAGTCTCCTTGGCAACGGGCCTTCGAGGCAACACGACAGATTCCGGCTTGACGCACATCGTCGCGGCGAATGCATGGCAGGGTCACCGACATGAGTAAACGGTCCGGGCAATATCGTCCAGGGCCGATTTTGCGGCAAAGGTAGCTCCTTCGGGAGCGCTCGAAGCCACGGAAGCGACTATGACAAAAAATACCGGCATAACGACCCCTGCAAGCGATGCAGCAAAAGCTGCGGCCGACACGCCCAAGCGTGTGGTGACGCGGGCAGCGGAAAAAAGCACGGTCAAAGCGGCAGTGAAAGTGGCTGCCCCTGCCAAAGCAGCAGTGAAAAAGGCCGCCGTCAAGTCGGCCGCCAAGCCTGCTGCGAAAACTGCTGCGGGCGCAGACAAGCCCGAGAAAGCCGTCAAGGCAGTGCGCGCCAAGAAGGCCGAAGACAAACTTGCCGACCTGGTCAGCCGCCCGTCCGTGCCCAGTGGCCGACGCCCGGGCCGCCCGGCGAAAAATGCCAACAACGACGCAGGCGAGTTCGACGACGGCGACGGTGAAGGCGAGGTCCTGCCCGATTTGAAGCCGCCCAAGCGCGGTGGCAAGCGTGGCAAGGGCGACGCCAAGGATCTGATTGCACGCGGCCCCGTGTCGCCCGAAGAATACGAAGCGCGGCGCAACCGGTTGAAGCAGCTGATCAAGCTGGGCAAGGATCGCGGTTACCTCACCTACGGCGAGATCAACGATCACCTGCCCGATGACCTGGTCGATGCCGAAGCCATCGATGGCATCATCAGCACATTCAGCGACATGGGTATCGCGGTCTACGACCAGGCACCCGACGCTGAAACCTTGCTGATGAGCGAGAATGCGCCCGTCGCATCCAGCGATGATGACGTCGAAGACGAGGCAGAAGCCGCGCTGACGACCGTGGACTCCGATTTCGGTCGCACCACCGACCCCGTTCGCATGTACATGCGCGAAATGGGTTCGGTCGAGTTGCTGACCCGTGAGGGCGAAATCGAAATCGCCAAGCGCATCGAAGACGGTCTGAAGCACATGGTGATGGCCATCTCCGCATGCCCGACCACCATCAACGAAATCAACAACCACGTGCTGCGCGTGCGCGAAGGCCAGGCGCAGATCGACGAGGTCGTCGACGGTCTGGTCGATCCCGAAGATGGCGCTGAGTATGCGGGTGCAGGCGTCACCGCCGACGAAGACGAAGGTGAAGACGGTCCCGCCGGCGGCATGAGCAGCAAGCAGCTCGAAGACCTGCGCGTGAAGGGGCTGGCCAAATTCGACGAAGTCAGCCGCCAGTTCGACAAGATGCGTGCGGCCTACGAAAAAGAGGGCTACAAGTCCGAGGCCTATACCAAGGCGCAGGAAGCCATCCAGAACGAGTTGATGGGTATCCGCTTCACGGCCAAGATGGTCGAGAAGCTGGCAGATACGTTGCGTGCACAGGTCGAGGAAGTTCGTCAGCTCGAACGTGCCGTACTGCACACGTGTGTCGATCGCTCAGGCATGCCGCGTCTGCACTTCATCAAGGTCTTCCCCGGTAATGAAACCAACATGCAGTGGGTGCTGGACGAAGTCGCTGCGGGTCATCCTTATGGCGAAACGCTCGAGCGTCAGATTCCTGCCGTGCAGGAACTCCAGCAAAAGCTGATCGACCTGCAAACGCGTGTCGTACTGCCGCTGAAGGACTTGAAGGAAGTCAATAAACGCATGGCAACGGGCGAAGCCAAGGCGCGCAAGGCCAAGCGCGAAATGACCGAAGCCAACCTGCGACTGGTGATTTCGATTGCCAAGAAATACACGAACCGGGGTCTTCAGTTCCTGGATCTCATCCAGGAAGGCAACATCGGTTTGATGAAGGCGGTGGACAAGTTCGAATACCGCCGTGGCTACAAGTTCTCGACGTATGCCACATGGTGGATTCGCCAGGCCATCACGCGTTCGATTGCCGACCAGGCGCGCACGATCCGTATCCCGGTTCACATGATCGAAACGATCAACAAGATGAACCGTATCAGCCGTCAGATTTTGCAGGAAACCGGTGCCGAGCCCGATCCCGCAACGCTGGCGCAGAAGATGGATATGCCGGAAGACAAGATCCGCAAGATCTTGAAGATTGCGAAAGAGCCTATCTCGATGGAAACGCCCATCGGTGATGACGACGATTCGCATCTCGGTGATTTCATCGAAGATACTGCCACCCTGGCGCCTTCGGATGCCGCACTGCATGGTTCGATGCGCGATGTCGTCAAGGAAGTGCTGGACTCGCTCACGCCGCGCGAAGCGAAAGTGCTGCGTATGCGTTTCGGTATCGAGATGAGCACCGACCAGACCCTGGAAGAAGTGGGCAAGCAATTTGACGTCACGCGTGAGCGCATTCGTCAAATAGAGGCCAAAGCGCTGCGCAAGCTGCGTCACCCCAGCCGGGCCGACAAGCTCAAGAGCTTCCTGGAAGGCCAGTAAAGCGTCCCTGCGCCGTCGCCCCAGGGCGATGGCGCAAAGCAGCCAACAGCATTTCGAGCGGTTGGCTCATGCACCCAAGACGATCGGATACGTCCGGATCACTTGGGTGTTTTTATTTGCCTGATCGAAATCCGCTCTGCTCGCGTTCACACACACTTTCGCTAGCTTATTTTCAGATGTTCTCTTAACACCGTGCAGGCCTGCATGATGTGTTCTCGCATCAGGAATTCGGCCCGTCCGCTCTGGCGTTGAACAATGGCATCCAGAATCTGCGTGTGTTCCACGTTGTAGTGCGCCATCTTTTGTCGGGCGCGCGATGGGACGGCATTAAAGATGTCATGCATGCGCGGCATGCGTCCGATCATGGCGTGGGTGCGGCGAATGAGATCGCCCGGCGCCAGACTCATCAGAATGGCGTGGAATTCCAGGTTGAGTTCACGCCACTGGGCAAACGCGCTGGTGTCCAGTTCTTGCGGCCGTGCCACGATGTTGTCGACTTCTGTCACGCAGCGCCTGAGCTTGGCCGCCGTGGCGTCGTCTACGCCTTGTTGGGCAATCAGGCCGCAGATGTAGCCTTCGATCACCGCGCGCATTTCATAGGCTTCGTACAGATCGCGAAAGCTGAAATGGCGCACACTGAATCCGCGATTCAGTTCATAAGTCACCAGCCCCTCTCGTTCCAGCGCCACCAGTGCTTCACGCACGGGGGTGCGCGAAATCGAGAATCGGGTCGCCAGTTCCACTTCTCGCAGTTTTTCGCCGGGCTTGAGTCGTCCGTCGGCGATCATCAGACGCAGCGACTCCTGCAGCTCCTCCGTCTTCAGTGCGGTCGCTGTTTTCTGATGTCGCGAAAAAATGTCTTCCAGCATGTCGTGTTGTCTCTTCGTTTTCATCCGGCCTGTCTGACCCGGCGTGGGGCGATCGGTCAGTCGGGGTGTCTGGTCGTCCTGCCCAATGGTAGTTCAGTCTGAGGCGACATCGCCGGTGATGTCGCTAGGCAACTTGGCGCGATTCGCGCGCAAGATGCGCGGCATGCTGTCGCGATAGTGCCCGCGCAATGACAGGGCCGAGCATAAGGACGGCAACGAGTCGCATGGTTTGCAGGGCGGTGATGAATCCCAGATCGGCATCCACCCCGATTGCAATGACAGCCACCGACTCCAGCCCGCCTGGTGTGGTCGACAGGTACGCCGTGACAATGTCGATCGGCGTGATCAACGTCAGCAGCCAGGCCGATATGCCGCACATCATCATCAACGCCAGGATCGCGCCACACATGGCGGGAAATGCATAAAGCAGGGGACGCGCCAGGTCGCGGCGGAATTTGAGGCCGATCGTCCAGCCGATGGTCGCAAACGCTCCGATCAGGGCCACCTGCGGGACATGCAAAGTGACCCAACCGGTGGCGTTCAGGATGACGCCCAGCACCATGGGTACCATCAGCGTGCCGGCAGTGATGCGCGATCGCATGCCCACGTAACTCCCGAGCAACGCGATGGCCAGTGTGACGCCGACATTCAGGGCGGGATGCGTCAGTGCCTCGGGGGAGGCGAGTCGTGTCAGTGCCTGGTGTGCAACAGGCGCTGCGGGTGCAAGCCAGGCCGTCAGTGCGTGAGACACGATGGATCCCGAGCCCACCACGAGCGCGACACGAAGATATTGCATGATCGCCACCATGCGGGCGTCGCCACCATACTGGTCGGCCAGGGCCGCCATGGCGGGCGCCGCGCCGGGCAGGGTCCCCCATGCGCCGGTCGTCCCGGGCAATCGGCTGATGCGCATGAGCAACCAGCCTATGAACGTAGCGGAAGTCACCGTCACGGCCACCACCAGCAACATCGGCCACCAGTTCGCGGTCACCGTGTGCATGACACCCAGATTCAACGACGCGGCAATCACGCAGCCGGTCAGGCCCTGGGCGAGGTTGAACGCGGAGCGGGGAACGGTGATCACGCTACCCGCCAGACCCATGATCATGGCGATCACCATGGGGCCGACCAGAATGCCGGCACCAAAGCCCATGTTGACCATCAGTGCAGCCAATACCCACGACAACGCAAACAATAGGGCCCACTGCCCAACAGGCTTCACAACATGCACGGAAAATCAAGCCTTCTTCTGGATGTGTGCAAGCACGTCGGCTGTCGGCATGACATCGCCGTACTTCGCATTGATATCGAACAGCGCCGCGTCATGCGGTGCCTGGTGGCGGTCACCCACACAACCGGCGGGCACGATCACGTGAAATCCGTGAGAAACGGCATCCACCGCAGTGGCCCGCACGCAACCACTGGTCGAGCAACCCGTGAGGATAACGGTGTCGTGGCCCATGGTGCGCAAAATGGTGCTCAGCGGCGTGCCGAAAAACGCAGAGGAGTGGTGCTTGGTCAGCACCACGTCACCGGGCTGCGGCGCGATGCGCGCATCGAATCGGGTCAGCGGCTCATCTGCCACGAATCGGCGCAAGGCCGGCACCTTGCGCACGAACATGCCGCCCTCGGTGCCCGACGCATCGTAGAGCACGTTGGTATAGATGACAGGCACTCCCGCGCTTCGCGCAGCAGCATATAGCGGTGCACTTTCGATCACGGCGTCCACCACGCCCTGGCCGTAGAACGGGGCGCCGGGAACGGTATAGAAATCGATGAAGTCGATCGAGATGATGGCAGCGCTTTTGCCGAAGCCGGTACGCGTTTCATACAGCCCTGCATAGTTGGATTGCAGGTCGTCAGTCAAAAATGCCATGTCAATGCTCCAGGTGGGAAGAGGGGGGGCGCGAGCGGTGCATCACGACCGTTTGCGCAAAATGGCAGGCCACGGCGGCGCCGTTGGGCTGCACCTGCAGCGCCGGCTCCTCGGTGCGGCAGATGAGGGGAACCGGCATGGCAGCGGGGGGCGCATCTGAGCGGCCTGGGTAAGCGCTGCCTGGCGAGCCGCTTCGAGAGGGCGTGGATGCGCCATGTTGCGAGCCCGATGCCTGCCCACCCGTCTGGCTGCCGGAGGAGTCGAATGCCGTGCCGCCGGCTGCGGCCATGGCCTGCGCCCTGAAACAGCGTGGATGGAATCTGCAGCCGGAAGGCAGTTGTGTGGCCGAGCCGATTTCGCCGATCGAGATGGCGGGCGTCTTGCTTTGCTCGGCATAGGGGTCGGGATGGGGCACTGCCGAAAGCAACGATTCGGTGTAGGGGTGCGCGGGATGGTTGTAGAGCGTGTCGCGATCGGCAAGCTCCACAATTTTGCCCAAATACATCACGGCGATGCGGTCGCTGACGTGGCGCACCACCGCCAGGTCATGGGCAATGAACAGATACGACAGATTGCGTTCGCGCTGCAGTTTCTTCAGCAGGTTGATGATCTGCGCCTGAATGGAGACATCAAGCGCCGAGACAGGTTCGTCGAGCACCAGAATTTTCGGGTTCAGCGTCAGTGCGCGTGCGATGCCGATACGTTGGCGCTGTCCACCTGAAAACTGATGCGGATAGCGTTTGGCGTGGTCCGGGTTCAGCCCGACGCGCAGCATGATCTCGCGGATGAGCGCAGGCGACGCGTCGTTGTACAGGCCGTGCACTTTCAGCGGTTCGGCCAGGGTGGACTCGATGGTCATGCGCGGATCCAGAGAGCCGTAAGGGTCCTGGAAGACCATCTGAATGTCGCTGCGCATGGCGCGCACGCCTGCAGGCTTCAGGGTGGTGAGTTCCTTGCCCGACAGGCGAACCGAGCCCGTCGTGGGATCGATCAGTCGCAGGATCAGTCGGCCCAGCGTACTTTTTCCACTGCCGCTTTCCCCCACCAGGCCAAGCGTTTCCCCGGCGGCCAGGGTGAAGCTGACACCATCGACGGCGTGCACGGCATTGCGGCGCCGCTTGAACACGCCGCCCGTTGCGACGAAGGTCTTGCGCAGATCACTGACATTCAAAAGCGTTTCCGTTTGGCTCATCTCAAGCGTCCTGAACAAGTATGGGCAGGGATTTCCAGTGCATACAGGCACTGCGGTGCTCGTGTGAATCGGTCACCTCGACAAGCGGGCGCTGCGTGCAGCAGTCGGCCCGCCCTTTGCCATGGAAGCATCGGGGTTCGAACGCGCATCCAGGAGGCAGCGACGCGACATTGGGCGGCTGCCCTTCGATGGCGGGGAGGTCTTCACCCGCCACGGAGTCCAGGCGCGGGATGCTGCGAAACAGCGCATGGGTATAGGGATGTTTGGCGCGCCGGAAAATATCGTCGCGCGACCCTGACTCCACGACCCGCCCTGCATACATCACAGCCACCCGGTCGGCGTATTTCGCAACCAGCCCCAAGTCGTGCGTGATAAGCACCACACCCATGCCAGTCTCTTTCTGGATGTCGGCCAGCAGATCGAGAATCTGCGCCTGCACCGTCACATCCAGTGCGGTCGTGGGCTCATCTGCAATCAACACCTTTGGTTTCAGCGCCACCGCCATGGCAATCAGCACGCGCTGGCGCATGCCGCCGGACAACTGATGCGGATAGTCGTCGATGCGGCGTGACGGATCTGGAATCTGCACGCGCGCAAGTAACTGGATGGCGCGCGTACGGGCCTGGCGGCCACTGATCGACTCGTGGGCCTGAATCACCAGCATCAGTTGCTGGCCGATGGTGAACACCGGGTTCAGCGCCGTCAGCGGGTCCTGGAACACCATGGAAATCACTTTGCCCCGAAGGGCGCGCATGTCGGCGGCGGGCATGGCGGTGAGGCTGTGCCCGTCGAGAATGACCTTGCCGGCGACGATGCGACCCGGCTTGGCCACCAGCCCGATGGCCGACAGAAAAGTCATGGATTTACCCGAGCCGGACTCGCCGACGACAGCGAGCGTCCTGCCCGCTTCCAGCCACAGCGACACATCGTCCACGACGGTGATGGGGCCCTGGTCGCCAGGGAACGCCGTGGTCAGCCCGAAAATATCCAGCACGCGATGGGCGTTGCGGGTCTGGGCAACAGGTGGCGCCACGAGGGGGTGTGCAACAGCAGCATTCATCATGGCCTCACATCATTTTTGCGTTGGAGGTTTTGCGCATCTGCGGATCCAGTGTGTCTCGCAACCCGTCGCCCAGCAGGTTCAGGGCGATGACCATCAGGGCAATACAGAAACCGGCTGACAATGAAATCAGGGGATTCGATTCCAGGAACGTTTGACCATCGGCAATCACGTTGCCCCAGGTGGGCGTGGGCGGCTGGACTCCCAATCCCAGAAAGCTCAGACCGGCTTCACCCAGGATGGCGGTGGCGGCGCCGACCGTGGCCACCACGATGACAGGAGGCAGGCTGTTGGGGATGACATGAAATATCAGAATGCGCCAGCGCGTCATGCCCAGGGCGTGTGATGCTTCGATATAGGGGCGGGGCGCGATCGTCAGCACCACGGCGCGCATGACGGCAGCCACGCGCGGGGTGAACGCCAGTGACACGGCGAGAATCACCGACTCCAGGGATGAGCCGCGCGCGGCGACCAGCGCCAGCGCGAGCAGAAATCCCGGGAACGCCAGGAGAATATCGATGACCGAGACAGTGATGCGCTCGATCCATCCCCCCAGAAAGCCCGCCATCGCCCCGATCGTCATGCCAAGCGTCAGCGACAACGCCATGACCGACAGGGCAACCTTCAGCGATATGCTGGTGCCGAAAATCAGGCGCGAGAGAATATCGCGCCCGAACTGATCGGTGCCCAGCAGGTGCGTGGCCGACGGCCCAGCCAGTGTATTGGCCAGATCGGTATGCAGCGGCGAATAAGGGGCAATGACGGGTGCGGCGACGGCCACCAGCGTCATGAAAGCGAGAATGATGAAGCCGACCAGAAAGCCGGGATGTCGAAATTGGCGCATTAGCGTTTCCTCATGCGGGGATCGACCAGGGCATAGGTCAGGTCAAGTAGGGTGTTCACGACGACGACACCGACGGCGAGGATCAGCACGCCGGCCTGCACCAGTTGGTAGTCCCGGGCGGATACGGCTTTCAGAATGGTCGAGCCCACGCCCGGGCGACTGAACACCACTTCAATCAGAATGGCGCTGCCCAGGGAATAGGCGAAGGTCACGCCCACGATGGCCAGGATCGGAATCAGAGCGTTCTTGAATGCCAGACGCCAGACGATGACGCGCTCGGGCACACCCATGGCGCGTGCCACGCGTATGTAGTCCTGTCCGATGATCTCCAGCATGGCCGAGCGCGTGAGGCGGGTGACATATGCAGCCACGGATACGCCCAGCACCAGTGCGGGAAGGGTCAGGTAATACACGGCGTTCCAGAACCCTTGCCCCGACGACGATCCCAGCGCGGGAAACCATTTCAGCTCCTGGGAGAAAAGCAGGATGCTGGCCAGGCCCAACCAGAACACCGGGAACGAAATGCCGGCCAGCGCGACGAGCATGATGAGCGTGTCCGCCCACGTGCCCTGGCGCATGGCGGTGATGATGCCCATGGGCACACCGATCACCACCGCAATGGCCAGCCCGGCAAATGCCAGAATGGTGGAATCGGGCAGGCTTTGCAGGATTTCGGACAGGGCAGAGCGCCCCGTGATGACCGAGTCCCCAAGATCACCCGTTACCGCGCGCGCCATGTACATCATGTACTGGACCACGACAGGCTTATCGAGCCCCATCTGTGCACGCAGGGTGGCCAGCGCCTCATCGGTCGCGTAGTCACCCAGCATGTACTGGGCAGGGTCTCCCGGAATCATGCGCACCATGAAGAAGGTGACGGTAATGATGCCGAAAAGCGTGATGAACAGTTGCGACAGTTGGCGCGCGAGATAACTGCCCATTGCGCTCAACCCAACGACACGGAAGCGCCGTTCACCGTGAACAGCGAGTTCTGCACGAAGCCCTGCACTTTTTTGGTGTGGGCAATGTACAGGTTGTCCGCATACAGCGGGATCACGGGCACATCAGTCATGGTTTTTTTCAGGATGGCGGCGTAGGCCACCTTGCGTGCTGCCTCGTCCGGCGCGGCGCTGGCCTGCGCAATCAGGTCCTCGATCTGCGCGTAGTGGGCGGTGTTCAGCCCCGGAGGAAAAGCCGAGCGCGAATACAACGAGAGAATGGGGCTGTCGGGATCGGGCGCGCCGACCACGCCCGTGATCGAGGTCGGAATATTGCCCTTGCCGCGGGCCTGCAGAAACGCGCCGCGTTCAAGTGTCTTGATACTGGCCTGAATACCCACATTCATCAGGTCGTTTGCGATCGGCACGATGATCTTGTCATACGGGGCGGCCGCAGGCGTGATCAGGTCCAGCGGGAAGGACGTGTGGCCGGCCTGCTTGAGCAGTGCGCGCGCTTTTTCCGGATCGTAGTTATAGTGCGGCACGTCTTCCGTGTATTCCGGAAAGGACGGGGTGAGCACATTGAATGCAGCACGTTTGGTGTCCTTGAAAAAGCCCTTGATCAGTGCGTCGCGATTAATGGCGAACATGATCGCTTGTCTGACCCGCACATCGTCCAGCGGCTTGACCTCGGTATTGAGCACCAGGTTGATCGTGTGATTGGCAGGGCGGTCCAGCACCGTCACATTGGCCGACCCTTTCAGGCGGGCAATCACTTCGGGTTGCTGAAGGCCGAAGAAAATGTCGACTTCGCCATTTTCCAGCGCAATGGCCGATGCCGTCTCGTCGCGGATCAGGCGAAACACGATGCTTTGTACTTTTGGGGCACCACCAAAATACGCAGTGTTCGCCACCAGGCGCACTTCCTGGCCAGGCGTCCAGCGATCAAAAATAAACGGGCCGGTGCCAATCGGGTTCAGGCGATACTTTTCTTCGCCAATGTCTGCCAGCGCCTTGCGGCTCACGATCCAGCCCTGATTGAACGCGGCCATTTTGTGCAGGAAGCCGGAATTCGCAGCCTTCAACGTGATCACGACTTTATTGGGCGCAGGTGTTTCGATGGATGCGATGGACGACAACTGGCCCGCATAACTGCTGCCGGTTTTCGGATCAAGCACGCGCTCGAACGAAAACTTCACATCATCGGAGGTGAATGCACCGTAATCCTTGTGCCACATCACACCCTCACGCAAGGTGAAGGTGTATACCTTGCCGCCATCCGATACTTCCCAGGCGTTGGCCAGATCAGGGACGATCTTGTTGGTGGCCTCATCGTACTTGGCCATCCCGTTGTAGATGTGCGTGGCAACCGACTGGTTCTCGATCTGAAAGATCTTGGCGGGATCCAGATTGCCGATGTCCGACGAAATGCGGATGCGCAGCGTCTTCGCCTCCTGCGCCTGCACCAGGCGGCTCAGCCCCATGGAGAGGGTTGCAGCGGTCGTGACAGCCGCTGCAGTGAACTGACGGCGCGATAGACGCACCTTGAATCCGTCGTTTGCCATGCTTTTCCCCTTGCTGACGTTATTGTGCAGACGCACATTAATAATGCATGCAATTTATACGCACCTGCTGTGCTGCAACATCAGGGAAAAACCCTATGAGATGGCCGAGGATAGTGTCATTAAATAGCTTATTCGCTCAATTT
>Ga0075364_10001311_pt1 | contig 13387 bp, 11 predicted proteins | sample EndMetdeltDD1764_FD_71517 | JGI IMG/M metagenome (GOLD analysis project Ga0075364, IMG submission 71517) | Populus endosphere microbial communities from Tennessee, USA - Endosphere MetaG P. deltoides DD176-4 | ecosystem: Host-associated > Plants > Roots > Endosphere | place: USA: Tennessee... | reverse complement strand
TCCTTGTAGCCGGTGTTCTGCAGCTTGCTCATCATCTGTTCGAGCGAACCGCGCTGACCGGACTGACGGGCAACCGCCTTGTCGCGGGCCAGACGCTGGCGATATTCGGAAATCTCGCGAGCGCGGGCTTCGTTTTCGACGACAGCGAAACGGTCACCGGCAGCAGGTGTGCCGGACAGGCCGAGGATTTCGACCGGCATGGCAGGACCAGCTTCCTTGACGTGATCTCCCTTGTCGGTGACGAGGGCGCGAACACGACCCCACTGGTCGCCGGCAACGATGATCTGACCCGGCTTCAGCGTACCCTTCTGGACCAGAACGGTGGCAACAGCACCACGACCACGGTCGAGCTGTGCTTCGATCACCGTACCTTCGGCAGTACGCGTCGGGTCGGCCTTCAGGTCGAGAATTTCGGCCTGCAGCAGCACGGCTTCGAGCAGCTTGTCGAGGTTCAGCTTGTTCTTGGCCGAAACTTCGACGTCGAGAACTTCACCGCCCAGTGATTCAACGAAGACCTCGTGCTGCAGAAGCTGCTGACGGACCTTGTCCGGGTTGGCTTCGTGCTTGTCGATCTTGTTGATCGCCACGATGATCGGAACGCCCGCAGCCTTTGCGTGGCTGATGGATTCGATCGTCTGCGGCATCACAGCGTCATCGGCTGCAACCACCAGGATCGCGATATCCGTTGCCTGCGCACCACGGGCACGCATGGCCGTAAAGGCGGCGTGGCCGGGGGTGTCGATGAAGGTGATCTTCTGGCCGTTCTGTTCGACCTGATAGGCACCGATATGCTGGGTAATGCCACCGGCTTCGCCGGACACGACGTTTGCCTGACGGATGGCGTCGAGCAGCGAGGTCTTGCCGTGGTCGACGTGACCCATGATCGTCACGACCGGAGGACGCGAAACCATTTCGACGGCGTCGTCAGCTACGTCGAAGATACCTTCTTCAACGTCGGATTCCGAAACGCGCTTGACCGTGTGGCCGAATTCCGAGGCGATGAGTTCGGCCAGATCGGCGTCGATGACGTCGCCCGGCTTCATCATCTGACCTTCCTTCATCAGGTACTTGATCACGTCGACTGCCCGTTCGGACATACGCTGCGATAGTTCCTGAATTGTGATGGTTTCCGGCAGGATGACTTCGCGGATAACCTTTTCACGGGTTTCCTGCATCTGGCTGCGGCGGAATTTTTCCTGACGGCGGCGCATGGCGGCCATCGAGCGGCCACGGTTGTTGCCGTCGTCGTCCGTGCTGGCTGCGGTGATCGTCAGCTTGCCCTGACGGCGACCTTCGTCGGCCTTCGGGCGTGCAGGTGCCTTGGCCGGAATGGCAACAGGTGCCTTACCGCCACGGTTCGGAGCGCCACCACGCGGAGGACCGCGACGGTCGTCTTCTTCGCTAACGTTGCGGCGGCCGGGAGCGGCAGCAGCACCACCGGGAGCGGCAGGACGAGCAGACTGAGGACGGTTTTCCTGAGTGCGGTTAGCAGCAGGAGCTGGTGCTTCCGGCTGTGCAGCAGGCGCTTCGACAACAGGTTCTGCGACCGGCTCGGGCTTCGGCAGGGCAGCGATACGCGCAGCTTCGGCTTCCGCTTCGATACGGCGCTGTTCTTCCTCGACTTTGCGGCGGGCTTCGTCTTCAGCGCGCTTCTTGGCTTCCTCGACTTCGCGGGCCTGCGCTTCTACCAGCGCGCGGCGACGGGCGTCCATTTCGCTGGCTGACAGGTCGTGCAGCACCGTACCGCCACGGGGGCGCTCAGGCTGGCGAACCTGCGTCGGCGCGGGACGATGCGCCTGCGTCTGCTGGTGTACGCGGGTCTGGTTCTGTGCCGGGGCAGGAGCTGCCGGACGCGGCGCCGGTGCAGCCGGTCGCTGTGCGGCGGGCGCTGCTGCAGCAGCAGTTGCCGGAGCCGGCGTTTCGGCGCGCGGCGCTGCCGGCGTCGTGATCGGGGTGATTGGCTTTTCGTCCTGTGGGCGGGTCGGGCGGCGTTTTACCGTTTCCACGACGACCGACTTCGTACGGCCGCGCCCCATATCCTGGCGCACGGTACCCTGGCTCATCCCTGATGGTTTCAGGGTGAGGGTCTTTTTCACGCCGGCTGTCTTGTCGTCTTTGTTGTCCGTCATTCCGTTCCTGTTCCTTCGCACAGGATCGGATGAAGACCATCAGACCCTGTGTTTCAATACACGTCGTTCAATGCGGCAGCCGGCTTTTGCCGGTAACCGTGTCATGTCTCTGACCGGCCAGCGCCGCCATTTGCTCCGGAAGGACCGTTATGACGGTACGTTTCGAGCATGGTTGCGCGCTTCACTACACCTTCACCTGCCTGGCCTGCAAGCGCCACGGCATGGATAAAAGCATTCTGGCCCATCAGTTCGTCCATTTCAGCCGCGGTAAATAACGAGAAACAAGGGATGTCCTCCTCCAGGTCGTTACCGAGCCGCCAGGCCTTTCGGGCCTGGTCGATCTTGCGTTTGCCGTCCGCGGCAGCGTCTGACGCGTGAAACACGGCCAGAGCTTCGCCCGAGCGGACAGCGGCATCCACTTTCGTCGCGCCGCTCACGAACTGGCCTGCCTTGCGGGCCATGTTCATCATGCCAGCGACCTGGGCGACCAAGAGTGTGTCGACCAGAGCGCCTAGTTCCGGCTCTGCACGCACCTCCTTGTTCTTGAGGGCGCGTGCAAAAATCTTGCGGGCCACGGCCTTGTCGACCAGAGCCCGTTCCGCCTTCACCCAGCAGCCACGACCGGGCAGCTGGCGTTTCAGGTCGGGAACGACCGTCCCGTCAGGGGCGGCCACGAAGCGGATCAGCGTTTCCGGCGATCCGGCTTCTCGCGTCACGATGCAGGTGCGGTCGTTGAAAACTTCGTCCGCAGCCTGATCTTCGTGATCACCGTTGGCAGAAGCCTCGGCAATCATTCCTGTTCAGAGGCTTCCGCCTCCTCTGCGGTTTCGGCTTCCTGTTCGGCAGCCAGATCCGCTTCGGTGATCCAGCCAGCCAGAAGACGGGCCTGCACGATCATGTTTTCAGCTTCAACGCGGGAAACGTCGAACTTCGAGAACGTGCCCTCGAACTTCTTGGTCTCGCCGTCCTTGCGCTCCGACCAGCCGACGAGATCGTCCGCGGCGCAGCCGGCAAAGTCTTCAACCGTCTTGATGCCTTCTTCGCCGAGCGCGACCAGCATCTGGGCGGTGAGGCCGTCGATCTGCTTCAGCTCGTCCTGAACGCCGAGCGCCACGCGCTTGGCATCGTTTTCGGCTTCGATACGCTCCAGGAATTCCTTGGCGCGGGTCTGGATCTCGTTGGCGGTGTCTTCGTCGAAACCGTCGATCGAGGCGATTTCGTCAAGCTCGACGTAAGCCAGTTCCTCAACGGCGGCAAAACCTTCCGAAGCAAGCACCTGGCCGACCATTTCGTCGACATCCAGCGCTTCCATGAACAGGTTGGTGCGTTCGTTGAATTCCTTCTGACGGCGTTCCGATTCCTCGGCTTCCGTCATGATGTCGATATCCCAGCCGGTCAGCTGCGACGCGAGGCGAACGTTCTGGCCGCGACGGCCGATGGCCAGCGACAGCTGCTCGTCCGGAACAACGACTTCGATACGCTCTGCGTCTTCGTCGAGAACGACCTTGGCGACTTCAGCCGGCTGCAGGGCGTTGACGATGAAGGAAGCCGGATCCTGGCTCCACGGAATGATGTCGATCTTTTCGCCCTGCAGTTCGCCGACAACGGCCTGAACGCGCGAACCACGCATACCGACGCAGGCGCCGACCGGATCGATCGAGCTATCGTTCGAGATGACGGCAATCTTGGCGCGGGAACCCGGATCACGGGCAACCGACTTGATCTGGATTATGCCGTCGTAGATTTCCGGCACTTCCATGGTGAAGAGCTTCACCATGAACTGCGGATGCGTACGCGACAGGAAGATCTGCGGGCCACGCTGTTCGCGGCGTACGTCGTAAACGTAGGCGCGGACGCGGTCGCCGTAACGCATGTTTTCGCGCGGGATCATCTCGTCGCGACGGATGATGCCTTCGCCACGGCCGAGATCGACGATAACGTTGCCGTATTCGACGCGCTTGACGGTACCGTTGACGATTTCGCCCATACGGTCCTTGAATTCGTCGAACTGGCGGTCACGCTCGGCTTCGCGCACCTTCTGCACGATGACCTGCTTGGCCGACTGTGCGGCGATGCGGCCAAAGTCCATCGGCGGCAGCGGATCGGCAATGAAGTCGCCGATCTTGGCGTCGACATTGCGGTCACGGGCCAGCGCCAGCGGGATCTGCGTGCCGTAGTCTTCGGCATGCTCGACCACTTCGAGAAGACGCTGCAGGCGAATTTCGCCGGTCTTCGAGTTGATGTCGGCGCGAATGTTGGTCTCAGAGCCGTAACGCGAACGTGCGGCCTTCTGGATCGCGTCGGCCATGGCGGCCAGAACGATTTCGCGGTCGATGACTTTTTCGCGCGCAACTGCATCTGCGATCTGCAGAAGTTCAAGCCGGTTCGCACTCACTGCCATAGTCGTTGGTCTCCGTAGGTCGAAATGCTGACTGCCGTGTTAGGGCAGGGTTTCATTTGTTATTCTGCGTCTTGTTCGTCTTCGCCGTCGTTCTGGTTGGCCGCCTGCTTGGCAAGCTTGTCGGCCTTCAGAGCGTCGCGGATCAGATCGTCCGTCAGGATCAGTTTGCCCTCGGCCAAGGCCGAGAACGGAATCGTCACCTGCGCATCTTCGCCGGCTGCCACCTGATCGCGCTCAAGCACGAAGCCGTCTTCATTGCTTTCGCCGATCTTGCCGCGGAAACGCTTCTTGCCGTCGACCAGGATCGAGGTCTCCAGCTTGATGAGGTGACCGGCCCAGCGAGAAAAATCGGACTTGCGCACCATGGGGCGATCGATGCCCGGCGATGACACTTCCAGATGGTACTCCCGATCGATCGGATCTTCCACATCAAGAACGGGTGAAATGGCGGTCGACACGGCTTCGCAGCCTTCGACGTCCATCGTGCCGTCTTCGCGCTCGGCCATGATCTGCAATGTCATGCCGTTCTGGTTCATCATGCGGACGCGCACCAGACGGAAACCCATGCCGATCAGCGTGGGTTCGATGATTTCTGCGATCCTGAGGTCCAGTCCGGTCTCGACGATGAGACGCGGTTCCAGTTCGGTTGGCTGCATGTTTTATCCGGCGTGTTATCGCTCGTAAGCGAAGCTTCTCCCGCGACCGGCTAATAAAAAAGAGCGGGTCCTTGCGGGCCCACCCTCCATCAACCGATCAAGAATTTAACGGTCATATACGCCTGGCGCCGCAGAATTGCAAGGGTTGTACGACCGGTGCTTTAGCCGGGCATGAACCATATCGGCATTGCGCCCTCTTTCGGCTTGCCCTCATGCGCCATGTCTCTAGGTTAAGGCATAACAAGAATCATTCAGGAACAGCACAGTGCCCGATCGGGTGTCGCCTCTCGCGCCTTTCAGTCACCAGACATTCCGCATGGTCTGGTTTGCCAGTATCTCGTCCAACCTCGGGGGGCTCATTCAAGCGGTGGGTGCCGCGTGGATGATGACCTCGATCAGCAATTCGCAGGACATGGTGGCGCTGGTACAGTCGTCCACGACGCTGCCGATCATGCTGTTTTCGCTGATCTCGGGCGCTTTGGCCGACAATTACAATCGTCGCGGCATCATGCTGACGGCGCAGATTTTCATGCTGGTCGTTTCGTCGCTGCTGACGCTCTGTGCCTATCTCGACGTGCTGACACCGTGGTCGCTTTTGACCTTTACGTTCCTGATCGGCTGCGGCGTGGCACTCAACAACCCGTCCTGGCAAGCTTCTGTGGGTGATATGGTGCCGCGTGAAGTGCTGCCGGCCGCCGTCACGCTCAACAGTGTCGGCTTCAACATCACCCGCAGTGTTGGCCCGGCCATCGGTGGCGCCATCGTGGCAGGCGCCGGGGCTGCCGCCGCCTTTGCCGCAAACACCGTCAGCTATTTCGCGCTGATCTACGCGCTCGTCCGCTGGCGACCGCAATATGTAAAAACAAAACTGCCGCGCGAAACCATGCTGCGCGCCATTTCCGCCGGCATCGGTTATGTCGCCATGTCGCCGAACATCCTCAACGTGATGTTTCGCTCCTTCATCTTCGGCATTTCCACCAGCATCATTCTGGCTCTGTTGCCGATCGTCGCCCGTGATCTCGTCTCCGGCGGCCCGCTGACTTACGGCATCATGCTCGGCGCTTTCGGCGTCGGTGCTATCGGCGGTGCTTTTGCCAATGCCGGCCTGCGGGAAAGATTTTCGTCGGAAACCATTGTCCGCATCTCGTTTTGCGGTTTTGCCATCAGCGCGGTCGTTACGGCCTTCAGCACCAGCACGCTGGTTACCACTGCCATCATGATCATTCCCGGTGCCTGTTGGGTCATGGCGCTGTCGCTGTTTAATGTCACGGTGCAGATGTCGACCCCGCGCTGGGTGGTCGGACGCGCCCTGTCGCTCTATCAGACGGCGGTTTTCGGCGGCATGGCAGGCGGCAGCTGGGTCTGGGGTCTGGTTGCCGAGGATCACGGCGCACCCGTCGCCTTCCTCTGTTCCGCCGCCGTCATGCTGGTGGGCATTGTGATCGGTTTCCGCATGCGCCTGCCGCAGTTCGAAAGCCTCAACCTCGATCCGCTTAACACCTTTAACGAGCCATCCTTGCGTCTCGATCTGAAAGCCCGAAGCGGCCCGATCGTGCTTTTGATCGATTATACGATCGGCGAAAAGGATGTGCCGGAATTCCTGGAACTGATGTCACAGCGCCGCCGTATCCGCATCCGTGACGGTGCCCGCCAATGGACGCTGATGCGCGATCTGGAAAACCCGGATATCTGGACGGAAACCTATCATACCGCCACCTGGGCGGATTACGTGCGGCACAACCAGCGTCGCACCCAGGCGGATGCCGATGTCTGGAAACGTATCCGCGAACTGCATGTCGGCGAGGTCGGTCCGCGGGTTCACCGCATGATCGAACGACAGGCCATCCCGCCGCGCGACGACATTTTTCACAAGGCACCGATCGACCTGCATCATTGATGTGTCAGCGCAACTTGCCCTTCAGCGAGGCGTCCGGGTAGCAGGTCTGTGTCAGTCCGTTCTTGGCCTGCCAGTCGCCCAGCGAACGGCGGGTCTTGAAACCCGGCAAGCCATCGACATTGCCGACATCATACCCCTTGGCGACAAGCGCCTTCTGCATGGTCAGCACGTCTGAGCGCAGCATCTTGCCGACATCGCCCCATTCGGCCTGAAACGGCCCTGCGCCATAAGCGATCCGATCGGCCAGATTGCCGATAAAAAGCGCATAGAGGTCGGAATTGTTATATTGTTTGATGACGTAAAAATTCGGCGTCACCAGAAATTCCGGCCCGCCGCGTCCAGCCGGCACCAGCATCATGCCGTCTGCCTTCATATCGGCAGAAGGAAATGCCTTGCCGGAAATGCGGGTAATGCCCGTAGCCGCCCAGGCGGAAACCGGTTTGGCCAGATCCGGCCCTTCCTGCGCGCAGGAAACGTTTTGCGGGATGGAGACTTCAAAACCCCAGTCGCGGCTGCGCTGCCAGCCTTCCTTTTGCAGGTAATGACCGATGGAGGCGAGCGCGTCCGGCACCGAATTCCAGATGTCCGCGCGGCCATCGCCATCGAAATCGACGGCATATTTCATATAGCTGGTCGGCATGAACTGAGGTTGTCCCAGCGCACCGGCCCATGAGCCCTTCATGGTCGCGGCATTGACATCGCCGCGCTGGATCATCTGCAGAGCTGCGATCAGTTCGGCGCGAAACATGTCCTTGCGGGTCGACATGAAGGCTTTTGTCGCCAGAACCTGTACTGCCGAATAGGGTAGGCGCGCCTTCCCGAAACCGGATTCCCGGCCCCAGATGGCAACAATCACCTCACCTGGCACGCCGTAAGTGGCCTCAATCTTTTTCAGTGTCGCGGCATGCATGCTGGCAAGGCCGCGGCCGGTCGCCGCCAGACCCTGCAGGCGCTTTTCGTTAAAATAGGCGCCGGGCGAGGAAAATTCCGCCTGACTCTGATCCTGTTGTTTCGGCGGCTTGCTGCCCGGTGGCACGAGATCTGGCAGATCCCAGTTCAACGATACACCATCGAAAGCAGCCTTGATCGTCCGGTCCGAAACGCCTGCCTTTTTGGCCTCAGCGGTTAGATCGCTGGCGATCCATCGCTGGAACTGTTTTTCGACATCCGGCTTGTTCTGGGCCAGAACGGGCAGGGGAAGGAGAGCGAGAAGGCAGGTCAGGGCTGCTGAAAATCTTGCTTTCATCGAAAAATCCTCCTCAGATCGCCGTGCGCGCCCGAAGCGCTGCACTCAACGTGCCTTCGTCCAGATAATCCAGTTCGCCGCCCACCGGTACGCCATGCGCCAGACGGGTAATGGCAACACCTAAATCGGCCAGCCGGTCGGTGATGTAATGGGCCGTCGTCTGCCCCTCGACAGTGGCATTGACAGCGATGATGATTTCCTTGACGCCGCCTTCGCTCACCCGATCGATCAGTCCCTTGATGTTGAGATCATCCGGCCCGACGCCATCGAGCGGCGACAGCGTGCCGCCCAGAACATGGTACGCGGCGTTCATCACGCCAGCACGTTCCAGCGCCCAGAGATCGGACACATCCTCGACGACGATGATGACCGACTGATCACGGCGGTCGTCGGTACAGACCGTACAGGGATCGATCGTATCGACATTGCCGCAACGCGAACACACTTTCACCTTGTCATAGGCCTCGCCCATGGCAGACCCGAGCGGACCCAGCAACTGGTCCTTCTTCTTGATCAGGTGAAGCGCTGCCCGGCGGGCGGAGCGGGGACCCAGTCCCGGCACTTTCGCCAGAAGCTGGATGAGTTTTTCAATTTCGGGACCGGTAACGCGTTTTGCCATGCGCCGCTTGTAGCCCATATGTGCAGGAAACGGAATCGCCGAAGGAGCGGCTGGCCATGAAACTTCTCGCGATCTGTCTTGGCCAACCGGAGAAGCTGCCGGGCAAATCCTACAAGACCGGCATCAACAAGATAGCCATCAATGCATCTGTGATGGTCGATGGCGAAGGTCTCGTCGGCGATGCGATCTGCAACGGCAAATATCACGGCGGCCCGGAACAGGCGGTGCTGCTGGAAGGATCGCTGACGATGGATTGGTGGTCGGAAAAGCTTGGGCGTTTATTGTCGCCCGGTACGTTCGGCGAAAACCTCCTCATCGAAGGCCTCGATAATCGCGATGTCGGCGCGGGTGACCGTTTTGTTTTTGGTGGTGGCCTCGAGTTGCAGGCGACTTCAGCGCGCACGCCCTGCGCCACGCTTGCGGCCCGCATGGGTGATCCGTCGATCGTCAAAACCTACCGGCAGGCCATGCGTCCGGGCATCTATTGTCGTGTTGTCAAAGCTGGGGCGGTCGTTGCCGGTGAGAGTGTCGAGCGCATCCGCTACGACGGCATCAATGTGCCGATCCCGGAAATGTTGGAGAAGTTCGGAAAACGCCTCACTGATACAGATGCCACGCGTTTCCTCGCAGCCCCCATTCATGCGGACATGCGGGAAGCCATCCTTGCCGGAAAACCGGCAAAGTTCTGATCTTATTGAAAATTCAGCGAGTGGCGATGGCCGCTGCTGCACCTGCCATCGTGCTGGCGGAAATGCGATTGGCGATCTTGACCGCACGCGGGCTTTTCAGAAACTGCCGTGCTTTTGCCGCCAGCGCCATCCAGGCGAGATCGACGGCTGCGAGAACGATCAGCATTGCAGCCACCAGTTCAGCCCAGCCGATAATCGTGACGCCCGCTAGGTCGATGATCGATGGCAAAAGCGCCACGTAAAAAATCATGATTTTTGGATTGCCGAGCGTCACGGTGAGGCCGGCAAGAAACATTTTTGTGGCCGACCGGCTCTCAGGCAGATCCTCGTCTCCAACATTCGCGGGCGCGAACCACATTTTCCAGGCGAGATAGAGAAGATAGGCGACGCCGATCCACTTGATTGCGGTGAATACGGCCTGAAAGCTTTCAGCCACGGCAGCAAGACCGGCGACGGCGAGTGAAAGCCATATTGCTTCGCCCACCCACATGGCGGCAATGAACGGCAGGACATTGCGCCAGCCCTTGGAAAGCACACGCGCCACCAGCGCTGCAATGCTTGGGCCGGGAGAACCGGCGGCGACAAAGAGTGCGGCTGCGAAAACCAGAATGGATGTCAATGTCATGGCCGCTCTCCCGTAGGCGTCGGAAATCCGGCGCATCCCGGATGATGGAATGCGCCGAAAACAGTCAAAAGAATCAGAACGGGAATTTCATGCCCGGAGGGATCGGCAGGCCGGCTGTCAGCTCGCGGGTCTTTTCCGCGGTCGTGGCATCAGCCTTGTCCTTGGCGTCCTTATGGGCGGCGATCACCAGATCCTCGAGGATCTCGACATCGTCTTCCTTGAACAGCGACGGATCGATCTTGACGCCGAGCATTTCGCCCTTGCCGTTGAGGCGCACGGTCACAAGACCGCCGCCCGATGTGCCTTCGACTTCGAGAAGGGCGATATCCGCCTGCATCTTCTCCATCTTGGCCTGCATTTCCTTGACCTTGCCCATCATGCCCATGATGTCGCGCATCGGTAATTTTCCTTATTGATCGGTGTCGATGTCGTCGCCGGGCAGAATATCGCCTTCGGCGGTTTCGATCACGGCCGGTGGGGCCGCGGTTTCGTCCTCGTCGGAGGTGTCGTCGACGCGAATGCGCACGTCGATAACTTTTGCGCCCGGAAACTGGCCGAGAATAGCCACGACATCGGGATCGGAACGGGCATCGACGAGACGCGTCTCACGCGCCGTATTGTCGATTTCGACCAGTGTTGCCGAACCCTCTTCCTTGCTGAGCGAGACGACCCAGTGGATACCGGTCCATTCCTTCAGCTTGACGCCGATTTCACCCGGCAGTGACGCCGGGCCGCCATCGGTCAGTCGCATGTCCAACCGGCCGGGCTCGACCTTCACCAGTCGAACGAAATTACGCACCAGCGCCTTTAATTTGGCATCGCGGTGCTGGGTACAGAGATCGACGATGTCGTTCAGCGAATTGACGGAAACCTGCGGTGTCGGCTTTTCCGCTGGCTGTGGTTCGATCCGGCCAACCGGCATTTCCTGCCGTTCCGGCATCGGCACAGCGTGCAGGCGCGCCGTCGCGCCATTGCCGCCAACACCGGGAGGCATGCCGATTGCGCGCGCAGTGGTCATCGGGGCAGATTGCATAGCCTGCGATCCACCGCCGGCGCCACCGCCATTCGGTGCACCGCGCGGAGCGGCACCTTCGCCGCCGCTATTGGCGATATCCAGCATTCGTTTTGCTGCTTCTTCCGGTGAGGGAAGGTGGGCAGCATGCGTCAGGCGGATCAGCACCATTTCGGCAGCACCCGCCGGACGTGAGGAGTTTTCCGCTTCCGGAATGCCCTTCAATAGCATCTGCCAGATGCGCGAAAGCGTACTTACTGCCACCGACTGCGCATATTCGGCACCGCGGGTACGCTCCACTTCGCTTAGCGAAGGATCGTTGGCGGCGTCGGGAATATATTTGAAACGGGTGACGAGATGGGTGAAGTCGGCAAGATCAGTCAGCACCACCACCGGGTTGGCACCGGCCTCGTATTGCGCGGTGAATTCCGAAAGCGCCGCCGTCACGTCACCGGCCACCACATGGCCAAACAGGTCAACGATGCGGGCGCGGTCGGCCAGACCCAGCATGCCGCGCACGGTATCGGCATGTACGCTGCCGCCGCCATGGGCAATCGCCTGATCGAGCAGTGACAGACCGTCACGCGCAGACCCTTCGGCAGCACGCGCAATCATCGCCAGCGCTTCCGGCTCGGCGGTAATGCCTTCCTTCTGCGCAATCGTGCCGAACAGGCCGACCAGATCGGCGGCACTGATACGGCGCAGATCGAAACGCTGGCAACGCGAAAGAACGGTGATCGGAACCTTGCGGATTTCCGTCGTCGCAAAAATGAATTTCACATGTTCCGGCGGCTCTTCGAGCGTCTTCAGCAGGCCATTGAAGGCCTGAGTAGACAGCATGTGCACTTCATCGATGATGTAGACCTTGTAGCGCGCCGAGACCGGGCGGTAGCGCACCTGCTCAATGATCTCGCGAATATCGTCGATACCCGTATGCGAGGCGGCGTCCATCTCGATCACGTCGACATGGCGGCCTTCCATGATCGCCTGGCAATGTTCGCCGGGTTCACGCAGGTCGATGGTCGGGCGATCCATCTCGGCGGTCTTGTAATTCAGGCCACGCGCCAGAATGCGGGCGGTCGTGGTCTTGCCCACCCCGCGCACGCCGGTCAGCATATAGGCCTGGGCAATACGCCCGGTCTCGAACGCATTGGTCAGCGTGCGAACCATCGGCTCCTGCCCGACCATCAGGTCGGAAAAATCCTTGGGCCGATACTTTCGCGCCAATACCCGATAGCCGCTGCCAGCGTTGGTATTGCTTGTCGATGGGGTGCCGGTATCGCTCATATAAATCCTGCCAGCTTACGGGCCTTGTCAGCCGCAAGGTTCTTGACCGGACCGGACGCTGGCCAAGATGAGAGGGTGGGAGGCTGGCACGGCGACCCGTGCCTGGCTCGTTAGGGCTGCTTCCTTCCGGACCTGACCCGGTTGGCGAGTGGCTCGTCCACCACCAACCTCCCACCGCTCATATCGTCAATATCGCTGGTAAATGCAAGCCAAGCCTGTAAAAATCTGCGCATGGCGTTTCGAACGCTCAGAAAAAGACTGGAATACCGGAGGATTTCCCCCATGCCATCGTTAGAAAAGGCAGCGTTTCACCTGGACGAGCGACTGGCGCGCGATACGGTGCTCGCCACCGTCACCGGTCTGTGCCAGCTCAGGGTCATGAAGGACGGCCGGTGGCCCTGGGTCATGCTGGTGCCGCAACGCAATGGCGTTTCCGAACCATTCGAACTCACGCCCCTGGACCAGGCCTTGCTGACGTTCGAGACCAATATGGTCGCCGCTGCGTTGAAGAAAATCACGGCTGCGAAAAAGATCAATGTCGCGGCGATTGGAAACATTGTCAGCCAACTCCATGTGCATATCGTTGCGCGTTCCGAAGGCGATCCGAACTGGCCTGGCCCTATCTGGGGCTTTGGCTCAGCCGAGCCGCGCAGCGAAGCCGACATGAAAGATTTCATCACGGCGCTCACCGAGGCGCTCTGACTTTAAGCACGCGATCATACGAAGGCCGACATGACGAAAACGCTGTTCGATACCGACGCCCCTCATCCCGAACCGGGCAGCCTGACGGCCTTTGCCGGCAACATGCTCGATCGTCAGGCCGAAT
>Ga0075364_10001310_pt1 | contig 13389 bp, 10 predicted proteins | sample EndMetdeltDD1764_FD_71517 | JGI IMG/M metagenome (GOLD analysis project Ga0075364, IMG submission 71517) | Populus endosphere microbial communities from Tennessee, USA - Endosphere MetaG P. deltoides DD176-4 | ecosystem: Host-associated > Plants > Roots > Endosphere | place: USA: Tennessee... | reverse complement strand
GTGCTCGAGATCGGCGACGGCGTGTTCGAGGTCAAGAGCACCCACGGCGACACCCACCTCGGTGGTGACGACTGGGACCAGCGGATCATCGACTGGCTCGTCCAGCAGTTCAAGTCGGCCCACGGCGTCGACCTCGACAAGGACCGGATGGCAACCCAGCGCCTGAAGGAGGCCGCGGAGAAGGCCAAGATCGAGCTCAGCCAGGTGCAGCAGACCCAGATCAACCTGCCGTTCATCACGGCCACCGCGGAGGGCCCGCTCCACCTCGACGAGCAGCTCAGCCGGGCCAAGTTCCAGGAGATGACCGCCGACCTGATCGAGCGTTGTCGCGTGCCGTTCGAGCAAGCGCTCAAGGACGCCGGCGTCAGCAAGGGCCAGCTCCACCACGTCATCCTCGTCGGCGGCTCGACGCGGATGCCCGCTGTCGTCGATCTGGTCCAGAGCCTGACGGGCAAGGAGCCCAACCGCAGCGTCAACCCGGACGAAGTCGTCGCCGTGGGTGCGGCGATCCAGGCCGGTGTGCTCAAGGGCGACGTCAAGGACGTCCTCCTGCTCGACGTCACCCCGCTCAGCCTCGGCATCGAGACCAAGGGCGGCGTGATGACCAAGCTGATCGAGCGCAACACCACCATCCCAACCCGCCGCACCGAGGTGTTCACCACCGCCGAAGACATGCAGCCGAGCGTGGAGATCCACGTCCTGCAGGGCGAGCGGGAGATGGCCGGCTACAACAAGACGCTCGGCAAGTTCCAACTCGTCGACCTTCCTCCCGCGCCGCGTGGCGTGCCGCAGATCGAGGTCACCTTCGACATCGACGCCAATGGCATCGTCCATGTGTCCGCCAAGGACCGCGCTACCTCCAAGGAACAGTCGATGACGATCAGTGGGCAGAGCACGCTGAGCAAGGAAGACATCCAGCAGATGGTCAAAGACGCCGAGGCTCACGCCGAGGAAGACAAGCAGCGCCGGGAAGAGGCTGAGATCCGCAACAACGCCGACTCGGCGGTCTACCAGGCCGAGAAGATGCTGCGCGATCAGGGCGACACGGTCAGCGCCGACGACAAGGAGTCGGTGGAGACCCCGCTCGCCGCGCTGAAGACCGCGCTCAGCGGCACCGACAACGCGGCGATCAAGGAAGCGACGGCCTCGCTCACCAACGCCCTGCAGGCCTTCGGGCAGAAGCTGTACGAGGCCGCGGCCCGCGACACGAATGCATCCGGAACCTCGGCCAGTGGCCAGGAAGCCGGAGGCTCGGCGAACGACGAAGAGATCGTCGACGCCGAGATCGTCGACGACGAGAAGTGATCGGTCATGACTGATTCGAACCACACGAACGGCGATCCACACGATCACGCCGCAACGGAGTTCGAGGAGTTCCTCGAGGAGGGTACGGCCGCGTCGGCCGCACCCTCCGACGGTGCGACCGACCAGCCGAGCGACGCGGAGATCCTCGAGGCGCTCGAACCCGAGTCAGAGGTCGATGTGCTGACGCGCGAGGTCAACCAGTTCAAGGACACCGCGCTCCGGCTCCAGGCCGACTTCGAGAACTACCGCAAGCGGGTCAACGCGCAGCAGAGCGCCGAGATCGAGCGCGCCGTCGGCAAGGTGATCGAGTCGTTGCTGCCGGTGCTCGATGCGTGCGAAGCCGCCTTCGCGCACGGTGCCGACGGGGTCGAGCCGATCTGGTCACAGTTGATGGGCGTCCTCCAGAAGCAGGGACTGGAAGCACTGGATCTCGTCGACAAGCCATTCGACCCCGCGCTCGCCGAAGCGGTCCTCCACGAAGACGGCGACGACGCCGACGGTGGTCCCGTCGTCAGCGACGTGCTCCGCACCGGTTACAGCTGGAAGGGCAAGACTCTGCGCGCCGCGATGGTGAAAGTCAGGGGCTGACGTGGCCGCGCAACGCGATTGGTACGAGAAGGACTTCTACAAGGTGCTCGGCGTCAGCGAGACGGCGACACCGAAAGAGATCACCAAGGCCTACCGCAAGATCGCGCGCGAGAACCACCCCGACACGAACCCCGGCGACACCGCGGCCGAGAATCGGTTCAAGGACGCCTCCGCGGCCTACGACGTGATCGGCGACGATGCCAAGCGCAAGGAGTACGACGAAGTCCGTCGACTCGGGCCGGTCGGCTTCGGTCCGTCCGGCGGCCCCGGCGGTGGGTTCGGTGGGTTCGGCGGCGGTCAGTCCGGCGGCTTCAACTTCAACGTCGGCGCCGACGGACTCGGCGACCTGCTCGGTGGCATGTTCAACCGCGGCGGCCGCGGCCGCGGCGCGTCCGCCAGCGGCGGGCCCCAGCGCGGGCCAGACCTCGAGGCGACGTTGACACTCGACTTCGTCGACGCTGTTCGCGGCCTGGAGACGACGCTCTACCTCACCAGCGACGCGCAGTGCAGCACGTGCCATGGCTCTGGTGCCAAGCCGGGGACGACCCCGCGCACCTGTGGCGTGTGCGGTGGTCGCGGCGTGATCGACGACAACCAGGGCTTCTTCGCGATGAGTAGCCCGTGCCGCAATTGCCAGGGCCGCGGCGTCATCATCGAGCAAGCCTGCCCCACCTGCCGCGGTACGGGCGTCGAGAAGCGCGCACGCGAGGTCAAGGTGCGCATCCCCGCCGGCGTCGCCGACGGCCAGAAGATCCGCCTGAAGGGCAGGGGTGGGCCCGGCCGCAACGGTGGACCCGCCGGCGACCTCCTCGTCGAGTGCCACGTCGCCCCGCACGCGCTGTTCGGCCGGGACGGCACCAACCTCACCGTGCGCGTGCCCATCACCTTCGCCGAGGCCGCGCTCGGCGGCGACATCGAAGTGCCCACACTCGACGGGCCGCCCGTGAAGCTTCGCCTCAAGCCCGGCACCCAGTCCGGCACCCGCCACCGGGTCAAGGCCAAGGGCATCGAGACAACCAAGCACACAGGCGACCTGATCGTCACCGTCGAAGTTCACGTGCCGAGGTCGCTGGACGACGAACAGCGCGCAGCGGTCGAGGCTTACGCAGCGGCGACTACGGTTTCGCCGAGAGCACATCTCTATCGCAGAGAGGAGGCTGACCATGTCGATCACGGGGCGTAGCCCATCGCACGCCGTCTACGTCATCTCTGTCGCCGCCGAACTGGCGGGCATGCACCCACAGACGTTGCGGATCTACGAACGCCGCGGACTCGTGCAGCCGGCGCGATCACAGGGCGGCAACCGCCGCTACAGCGACGTCGACATCGAGCGCTTGCGCCGCATCCAGGAGTTGGCCGGCGAGGGCATGAACCTCGAGGGCATCCGCCGGGTGATGGCCCTCGAGTCGGAGGTCGAACGCCTCCGCACGGAGAACAACGAGCTGCGTCAACTGGCCAATTCGGCCATGGCCGAAGCCGAGCGTCGCCCACCGCGCCGCGATCTCGTCCCGCTGCATCAAGCCGTCTCGGTGTTCAGTCGCGGCTCGAAGCCGTTCTAACGTGCAGTTCAGCCAGGAGCTTCGCGGCCTGGTGGCGAACGGGACGATCACGGTGTCGTACCGGCTCTGGTCGAGGCCGTTGGTGAAGGTCGGAGGCGTGTATCGCAGCGGCCCGGTGGAGATCGAGGTCGACGACATCGACCTGTTGCCGTTCTCTTCGATCACTCGCGACGACCTGGCGCGCACAGGAGAGCTCGATCTCGAGAGCCTGCGCCGTCGCGCCGCGCACGCCGGACCGATCGACGACGACACCCTCCTGTACCGCGTCGAGTTCCACGTCGTCCGCCGCGCCGACTGAGCCCGGTCGCGCGGCGTCGACTGTTTGCGTCAGCCGTTGTCGGTCAGCTTGTCGAGGGCGTCGGTGAGCATCTCCGCCCACAGCTCACCCCACGCCGCGCTGGGCGGGGCGAGGCGCGACACCGCACCGATCTCGTACTCGGCAGGCTCGCCGAGGAAGGCTGCGAGGGCAGCGGCGGCCGCGGGATCGAGCTGTGTCGGGCCGGAATTGGTCTGGGTTGGTGCCGATGTCGATCCGGTGCGTGAGCCGATCACCGCCCGCGCACCGGATCCGCCGCGCGGCTTGCCACGCCATGTTGGCAGCAGGTCGGGGTCGTCGGCGACGAGGTCGGCAAAGGCCATCATCACCGCCACGGCGTGCTTGCACGGGTCGTCCCAATCGGGGCACGAGCACAGGAACGAGATCTCCTGCCGCTCGGGTACCAGCTTGATCAACGATTCGAACGACTCGGCGGGCGTGGCGCGGATGGTGACCTCGTACGGCTGGGCCCGGCTGCCCTGCACCGATCCGGTGATGACGCCGTCGTGGACGTCGAGCTCATTGACGGCACCCTGCCGGGCGTAGGTGCGGCCACGGCTGAGCCGGTTCGGATCGCTCATGCCGGCGACCAGCGTCTTGAGCAGGGTCGGCACCAATTGCTTCTCGCGGTCGTCGCCGCTCGCCGAGGTTGCTGCCACAACGGCCATTGTGCCAGTGATTCCCGGAACCTCAGCCCGATGCCTGGCCGGGCCTGAGCATGACCAGCGAGCGCAGGTCGTCGGTCGACAGCTCGGTGAGCCATTGCTCGCCGGTGCCGAGCACCGAGTCGGCCAACTTGCGCTTGTCGTCGATCAACTGGCTGATCCGCTCCTCGAGCGTGCCCTCACAGACCATCTTGTGGACCAGCACCGTGTGCGATTGGCCGAGACGCCAGGCGCGGTCGGTGGCCTGATCCTCGACGGCCGGGTTCCACCACCGGTCGTAGTGGATCACCTGCGAGGCGCTGGTGAGGTTGAGCCCGGTGCCGCCCGCTTTGAGCGACACGAGCAACAGCGGCGAGCCTTCATCGGCCTGGAAGCGGCGGACCATCGCCTCGCGGCCGGCGCGGCTGACGCCGCCGTGCAGGAACGGCGCGTCGATCTGCAGGCGCTCGCCGAGGTGCCGTTGGAGGAGCAGGCCCATCTCGCGGAACTGGGTGAACACCAGGGCCCGCTCGCCGACCTCGAGCAGATCGTCGACGAGTTCGTCGAACCGGGCCAGCTTGCCCGACCGGCCGGCGATGCGCGAACCATCGCCAGCGGCGTGAGCGGGATGGTTGCAGATCTGCTTGAGACGGGTGAGCGCGGCAAGCACGAGCCCGCGGCGGCGCATGCCCGTCTCCGCCTGCGCGTCGGCGAGCAGTTGGTCCACCACGGCCTGATACATCGCGGCCTGCTCGCGGGTGAGCGTCGCCCATGCGATCTGCTCGATCTTGTCGGGCAGCTCTGGCAGCAGGGTCTTGTCGGCCTTGGTGCGGCGAAGCACGAACGGTTGGGTGAGCGCCCGGAGCGCGGCGGTGGCCTTGGCGTCGCTATCGCGCTGGATCGGTTTGGCGTAGCGCTCGTTGAACTGGTGGGCGCTGCCGTAGAGGCCGGGGTTCACCGCATCGAGGATCGACCACAGCTCGCCGAGGTGGTTCTCGACCGGGGTGCCGGTGAGTGCCAGCTTCTGATTCGCCGGGATCTGGCGGATCGCCTTGGCCGCCCGGGTCAGGTGGTTCTTGACGGCTTGGGCCTCGTCGAGGACGAGCGTGCCCCAGCGCACCTCGGACAGTGATTCGACGTCGCGCGACAGCGTGCCGTAGGTGGTGATGACGATGTCGGACGGGATCAGCTGATCGGCGGCGGCCGCCCCTCGAGCTCGCTCGTTGCCGTGGTGGATCGCGACCTGCATGTGCGGTGTGAAGCGGGCGGCCTCGGCGTACCAGTTGTGGACCACGCTCAGCGGGCAGACGACGAGATGTGGACCGGGTCGCGTCGCGAGGTGGGCCAGCGTGGTCGCGGTCTTGCCGAGACCCATGTCGTCGGCGAGGCACCCACCGAGACCGATCCGCCCGAGGAAGCCCATCCAGCTCAGCCCGCGCCGTTGGTAGTGGCGCAGCTCGCCCACGAACGAGGCCGGTTCGAGCACCTCGACCAGGTGCTCGTCGGGGAGGCCGGCCAGCAGATCGGCGATCCAGCCCGTGCCGTCGACGGCGATGCCGGCTGGGCCATCGCTGGACACGGCAGCTTCCGCGGCGAGCTTCATCAACGCGTTGACGTCGAGCTCGCTGTGGTCGTCGCGGTGCTTCTGCAGCCGCTCGAGCGTGCTGCGCACCTCCTTGGTGTCGAGCCGCACCCAGCGTCCGTTCACGTGGATCAGGGAGGTGCCGGCCAACGCCGCCCGTTCGAGCTGGGCGTCGTCGATCGGCGAGTCGTCGATGGTCGCGTTCCACTGCACGAGCGCACCGGCGGCGAAGCGCCCGGTGTTGGCGGTGGCGGGTTGCGGTGTTGCCGCCGCCCGCATGCCGGTACGGGCCCGGATCAGCTGCTCGGGACCGAGCAGGCGGATGTCGAGCCGGCTGAGCAGCTCGGGCGCGGTGGCGAGGAACTCCTCGACGTCTTCGATGTCCAGTTCGGCGACGTGTGCCGGATCGGCGGTGAACCCCTTCAGCGTCGTGAGCACGGGCGCCAGGTGGAGGTCGATCTCGGCGCCGGCTTCGATCAGCCGTGCCTGCAGGCGCGGGATGTGGGCCGCGGTGCGGGCGAGATCGAGCGCGAGGGGAGTGGCCGCGATCGCGTCGGCGGCGGTGCACCAGTGGTCCGGTTGATCGACGTCGACCAGCTCGAGGCCGACCAGCCACGGGTCGTCCACACCGGCCGGCAGCTGCAGGCGCAGCTGGGCCGCGAGCACCGGCATGCCACTCGCCCGCTCGACCTCGTGGGCGAACGTCCGCTCCAGTTCGGCCAGGGCCGCGGTGTCGTCGTTTCGGTAGAGGACGTTGCCCGAGTCGGAAGCCAGCGCCCGCAGCGCCGACTGCGCGGCGCGGTAATCGGTGCCCCGACCGTTGCGTGGCTGCGGTGGCCTCCAGGCGATCTTGCTCAGCTTCTTGCGCGCGACTGCGTCGACGAGCTGCTCGAACAACGGCGCGATGTCGTCGACGCCGCATGCGGGTGGCATCTGCGCGTGCAACGCAGCGAGCTGGGCGGCGAGCGCATCGTCGACCACCGGTGTCCAACGGGCGTTGTGCACCGGGCCGTTGATGCGCAGCACCGGTCGCAACCGACCGGCGGCGACGCTGCGGCGGGCCACCTCGGTGACTGCTGCGAACCAGCTCAGCGTCGCCGATTCGCGAACGGGGGCGAAGGCCGCGACCGTCGTGGCGGCCACTCGCAGGGTGGAGGTGGCCGTGGCGCCGACTGGAGCGGGGAGGTCGAGGTGCATCCGGCCGAGGGAGCCGAGCATCGAGACGTGCCCTCCGAGCGTGCGATCGACGATCCGTCCGAGCTCGATCGTGTGGGCGACGGTGCCGTCAGCGGGATCGATGGCCCACAGGTGCAACGAGCCCTCGCGCCACGTCAGGTGCAGGACGCGGGGCGGGGCGTCGTGCCGACGCCCGATGACTCGCCCTGGAACAGCCATGTGTCCAAGGTACCGAACCCCTGTCACAAAGTTGGTCGGGTCAGCATTGTCAAGAATTGGGGCAGAACCCGGGAAAATCCCGTCGGGCTCGGAACTGTCGAGAACATGCCCGGAACACCTTTTGCGCTGCCGCCGATGAACCCCAGCGTGTTCTTCGGCCGCCAAGCCGTGCTCGATCGCAATCGACAGACGTTCGGCTATGCGCTGATCTACCGCCACGGTCAGTTCGAGGAGAGCTTCTTCACTCATCCCGGCGAGGCAACGAACACGGCCGTCGAGCTGATGATGCTCGAATGGGGATTCGATCGAGTCATCGGCCAACGGTGCGGTTTCGTCGATGTGTCCACCCAGTTCCTGACGCCTCAGCTGCTGGCGGGCATTCCCGCTGACCGCGCCGTGGCTGTCGTGCACGACGCCGACATCAGTGACACCGCGATCGCAGCCATGCGCGAAGCGGCAACGACGGGCTTGCGCTTCGCGCTCACCGACCTCCAGGCCATGGACCCGACGAGCATCGCCCGTATCGGCGACCTGTTCTCGTTCGTCGGAATCGACATCTACGGCATGCCCCTCCACGATCTCCAGCAGCTGGTGAAGCGCACCAAGCAGATGTTCCCCGCTGCGCGCCTCATCGCCGGCAACGTCGATGAGCTCGATCAGTTCGACACGGCGATCGCGATGGGCTTCGATCTGTTCCAGGGCAACTTCTTCACCGAGGTCGAGGTCGTTCTCGATCGCCGCCGCCCGACGGCGCGCTCGCTGGCCGCGCTCAACCTGATCGCGGCCGTGCACAGCAACGACGTCTCGGTCGACGAAGTGGCCCGAGTCATCGGAACCGACACGATGCTCACCTACGAGTTCTTGCGGCTCGTCAACTCGAGCACGTTCGGGCTGCCGGTGAAGATCAATTCGATCGGCCACGCGGTGATGCTCGTCGGCATCAAGGAGATCCGCGAGTTCGCGATCCTGCTCGCGATGAACGCCAGATCACGCTCGGTCAGCGACGAGCTCCTGGTCCTGTCGGCCACGCGGGCGCGGATGGCCGAAGCCCTCGCCGGCAACGACAAGGTGCTCGCCGCCGGTGCGTTCACCGCAGGTTTGTTGTCGGTGATCGACGTCGTCTTCGGTGCACCGATGGAAGACCTGCTCGCCGACCTGCCCCTGGCCGGCGCCGTCCATGACGGTCTGGCCAAAGGCGCGGGCGACATCGGACAGATCCTCGGCACCGTCTACGCCTTCGAGAACGCCGATACACCGACGCTCGCCCGGCTCGACCCGAGCGTCACGTCGTCGCTGCTCGAGGCGCTGGCGTGCGGCGCGGCAGCCGGAGAAGAGCTGCGCTCGATGCTGACGCCGGTGTAGAGAGGCACGGCGGGTCCAGGTTCTGCGTCGAGAAAGTTGATACGGGCCGTATCAACTTTTTTATCCACAGCTACACTGATCGCATGGCGTTCGACCCCAAGAAGTGGACTCACAAGACCCAGGAGGCGTTTGCCGCGGCCATCGACCAGGCCAAGGCCAACAGCAATCCGGAGATCACCCCCGACCATGTCCTCGCCGCCCTGATGGGCCAGGACGGCACCATTGCGCCGGCGGTCGTGCAGGCCCTTGGCCTCGCCCCGCTGATGGTCCGCAACAAGGCCGAAGAGGCCGTCGCCAAGCTTCCGCGCGCCTACGGCGGCCAAGAGCCGCGGATGAGCCGCGAGCTGAACAACGTCGCCGAGAACGCCGAGACCTACCGCAAGGATCTCAAGGACGACTATCTCTCCGTCGAGCACCTGCTGCTGGCGATGAACTCGCGCCTCGGCATCGGCAGCGAGGAAGTCCTGCAGGCGCTCCAGCAGGTGCGCGGCAGTCACCGGGTCAACAGCCAGAACCCGGAGGAGCAGTTCCAGGCGTTGGAGAAGTACGGCCAAGACCTCACCGCCCGGGCCAGGGACGGCAAGATCGACCCGGTCGTCGGGCGCGACGAGGAGATCCGCCGCGTGATCCAGGTCCTCAGCCGGCGGACCAAGAACAACCCGGTGCTGATCGGCGAGCCGGGCGTCGGCAAGACCGCGATCGTCGAAGGCCTCGCCCGGCGCATCGCCGATGGCGACGTGCCCGAGGGGCTCAAGAACAAGCGGCTGATCAGCCTCGACATCGGCTCGATGCTCGCCGGCGCGAAGTACCGCGGTGAGTTCGAGGAGCGGCTGAAGGCCGTCCTCAAGGAGATCACCGACGCCGAGGGCGAGGTCATCACGTTCATCGACGAGCTGCACACGATCGTCGGTGCGGGCGCGGCCGAAGGGGCGATGGATGCCGGCAACATGATCAAGCCGATGCTCGCCCGCGGTGAGCTGCACATGATCGGCGCCACCACGCTCGACGAGTACCGCAAGTACGTCGAGAAGGACCCCGCGCTCGAGCGCCGCTTCCAGCAGGTGTTCGTGGGCGAGCCGTCGGTCGAGGACACCATCGCGATCCTCCGCGGTCTGAAGGAGCGCTACGAAGTCCACCACGGCGTGCGCATCCAGGACAGCGCGCTCGTGAGCGCGGCGGCACTCAGCAACCGCTACCTCACCAACCGCTTCCTGCCCGACAAGGCCATCGACCTGATGGACGAAGCCGCGAGCAAGCTGCGCATCGAGATCGACTCGATGCCGACCGAGATCGACATCGTCCAGCGCCGAATCCTGCAGTTGGAGATCGAGCAGGTCGCGCTCAGCAAGGAGACCGATGCGCCCTCCATCGAGCGTCTCGCGACCTTGGAGGACGAGCTCGCCTCGCTCAACGCCCAGAGCGCGGAGATGATGCGTCACTGGGAATCGGAGAAGGAGGCGATCACGGCGATCCGCACCTTGAAGGAGGAGCTCGAACAGCTGCGCACGCAGCTCGAGCGCGAGTCCGATCTCAACGTCGCGGCCGAGATCCGCTACGGACGCATCCCCGAGCTCGAACGTCGCATCGACGACGCGACCGAGCACCTCGATTCGCTGCAGCGCGGCAACCGGATGCTGAAGGAGGAGGTCGACGCGGAAGACATCGCCGAGGTCGTCAGCAAGTGGACGGGCGTTCCCGTCACTCGCCTGATGGAGGGCGAGATGGCCAAGTTGGTGCATCTCGAAGATCACCTCCACGAGCGCGTGATCGGCCAGGACGACGCGGTGTCGGCCGTCGCCAATGCGATCCGCCGCAGCCGCGCCGGGCTCAGCGACCCGAACCGGCCGATCGGCTCGTTCATGTTCCTCGGACCGACCGGCGTCGGCAAGACCGAGCTCGCGCGCACGCTCGCCAACTACCTCTTCGACGACGAGAAGGCGATGGTGCGCATCGACATGGGCGAGTACATGGAGAAGTTCTCCGTCACCCGCCTGATCGGCGCGCCTCCCGGCTACGTCGGATACGACGAGGGCGGCCAGCTCACCGAGGCGGTTCGGCGGCGGCCGTACAGCGTCATCCTGCTCGACGAGATCGAAAAGGCCCACCCCGATGTCTTCAACGTGCTGCTGCAGGTGCTCGACGATGGTCGCCTCACCGACGGCCAAGGCCGCACGGTGAACTTCACCAACGTCGTGCTGATCATGACGAGCAACCTCCAGGGCGACCCGGGAACGTTCTTCAAGCCCGAGTTCATCAACCGCGTCGACGACATCATCCGCTTCCGGTCGCTGACCGAGGCCGACATCGCCAAGATCGTGTCGATCCAACTGAACTCGATCCGGTCCCGGCTCGCCGCGCGGCGGATGAGCCTGGAAGTCACCGACGCGGCGATGAAGCTGCTCGCCCATGAGGGCTTCGACCCAGCGTTCGGTGCCCGGCCCTTGAAGCGGGTGATCCAACGCGAGATCAGCGATCGCGCCGCGACCCTCATCCTCGAAGGTGGTGCCGGCGAAGGCGACAGCATCGTCGTCGATGCCGTCGACGGCCAGATCACGGTGCAGCGCGCGCTGGTCAACGCCTGACGGCGGTTATCGCCTGGCCCTTCTGGGCACGACAGACTGCATCCACACCTGGCACGGAGCATGAGGAGCACACGATGAGCGTGACAAGCGATGAGCGGCGCGGCCTGGCCGACCTGTTCGATGAGGTCGGTCCCGACGCTCCGACGTTGTGCGGAACGTGGACCACTCGAGATCTCGTCGCTCACCTCCTCGTGCGCGAGCGTCGTCCGGACGCGGCGGGCGGCATTCTCATCCCCGCGCTCGCCAAGCGCACCGAGAAGGTCATGGCCGAGGTCGCGACCCGTCCCTACGGCGAGCTGGTCGACACCTTTCGCGGCGGAGCGCCACTGTGGTCCCCCCTCGGATGGCCGGTCGTCGGGGATCAAGCCAACCTGTTCGAGTTCTTCGTCCATCACGAGGACGTGCGCCGCGCCCAGCCCGAGTGGGAGCCACGCCCGGATTCCGGCGGTCGCGACGATGCGTTGTGGAAGGCGCTGCGGCTCGGTGCGCGGATGTTGTTCCGCAAAGCGCCGGTCGGCGTGGTGTTGCAGAGCGCCGGCCGCGACGACGTGATCGCGCACAAAGGCGACCCCGCCGTGACCCTCGTCGGCCTGCCCGGAGAGATCGCGCTCGTTGCTTTCGGGCGCGCCAACGAAGTTGCACGCATCGTGGTCGAAGGAGCACCCTCAGCAGTGGACGCGTTCAATCGATCCGAGCGTGGCATCTAACTCCCGCAGGTCACAGCACTCACCCACGGCGACACCCAATTCGCAAGGATTGATCAATGTCGCGCCCGAACCCTATGAATTGCAGGCAATGCGGGGTTACTGTACGTGTGGGTTTGAAACGAGCCCGAAGGAAACCAGACGATCGCGAGGCAGCGGTCGTCGCGAGAACTGCGGGATCGGAGCGGGACATGAACGGTGTGGAGCGGTGTGACGACGTCGTGCGTCGCGCGACCGCGTCGCCGACCGCCCGTACCCGCCGTCGGCTGCCGATGATCGCTCGTGCGGCGTCGATCGCGCTCGTCGTCGCGGCCGGCCTGGCCGGCGTCGCCCCCGCATACGCCGCCGGCTCCGACGGAGCTGCGAGCAACGACATCGGCACGGCACCGGCCGTCGCCGAGGGAGCCTCGAGCGACGACATCGGCACGGCACCGACACCCGACGACGGAGCCGAGATCTACGACATCGGCACCGCACCGCTGATTCCCGTCGACGTGCCGGAACTGGCCGACCTCGGCGTCGCGGTCGTGGCCAGCACAGCGTTGCCGTACGTCGACCACTCGTTCAGCTGGACGGTCCAGGTCGCCAACAACGGCGCCGCCGCAGCGCTGGCGGTGGTGCTCACCGATCACGTGCCCAACCAGGTGACGGTCATCGGTGTGTCCTCGACCGACTTCACGTGCACCGCCGCTGGCAATGCGGTGACGTGCCTTCGTGACGAGCTCGCACCCGGTGCCAGTGGCGAGATCACCATCGATGTGATGGTGCCCAACAGCATGACCCCACAGATCGTCACCAACGCCGCCACCATCACGTCGGCGTCCGTCGACGCCGTTCCGTCGAACAACTCCGGCTCGAGCAGCGTCGAGACGGTCATCGTCGAGGTCGCTGGCCCGGCAGCCCCGCCCGCGCCGGCCGCGCCGACGGTGTCGACCCCGGCCAGCCCGGTGCCGGTGACGACGCTCGCCGAAGTCGCCCCCGCGGGACCGACACCGACCACGGCCGCCCCGGTGCCGACGCCCGACTTCACCGACACCTTGCCCCTCACCGGTACCAGCCTCCAGCCGCTGTGGCTGATCGCGAGCGAAGCACTGCTCCTCGGGCTCGGCCTGCTCGCCATCGCCCGTCGCCGCACCGTCGCCACCGGCTGACCGCTCGTCCTGCGCGGCGACCAGCTCGACGCGGTCCGGTCAGTCGAGGAAGACGGCTTTGCGTCCTTCCTTGCGGGCCTTGGTGCCTTCCTCGAAGTTGCGGGTCATCATCCGCACGAAGAGCTGGCCGATTCCCTCCAGCTGGATGTGCTGCTGCAGGCTGGCGGCATCGAGGCTCGACCACAGGCTGCGCTTGGTCAG
>Ga0075364_10001309_pt1 | contig 13391 bp, 12 predicted proteins | sample EndMetdeltDD1764_FD_71517 | JGI IMG/M metagenome (GOLD analysis project Ga0075364, IMG submission 71517) | Populus endosphere microbial communities from Tennessee, USA - Endosphere MetaG P. deltoides DD176-4 | ecosystem: Host-associated > Plants > Roots > Endosphere | place: USA: Tennessee... | reverse complement strand
ACGTGGCTGCCCGGCGTCCTGATCTGGTGGTCCAAGCCGTGGCTCGATCGCACGATCCTGTTCGCGCTGTCGCGCGCCGCCTTCGGAGTGGCGACCGGTCCCGCCGACGTGTGGCGCGCGACAGCGCGAACAGGATCGTGCGATCGAGCCACGGCTTGGACCACCAGATCAGGACGCCGGGCAGCCACGTCGCGATCTCGTACGACGCGAACGCCACGATCAGGAGCGGCACCGCGACGATCGCGTAGCTGGTGTAGACGGATCGCGCCGTGCTCTGGCAGAGGCGCACGCCGAGGTCTGCCGCCTCGAGGGCCGAGCGCGGGCGCAGGCGCACCGCCAGGGCGTCAAGCTGCACGGCGGCGTCCCTGGAGGGTGAAGTAGGCGAGCACGGCGATCCAGCAGAGCGCGGCGACGCTGTACTTGACGGAGGGCGCCAGCCAGCTGGCCGACGACCAGAACGCCTCGATCGCCGCCGCGACGAGCAGCATCGCGACCACGCCGTAGAGGATGATCGCCGAGTCGTGCGTCGCCTCGACGAGCGCCTGGCGCCGCGTCAGCCGTCCCGGCGCGAGCAGCGCGTGACCGATGCGCAGGCCCGCCGCCCCCGACAGGACGATCGCGGTCAGCTCGAACGCCGAGTGCGTGGCCACGAACGCGTAGAAGGTGGACGACATCCCGCGCTCGGTCAGGTAGCCGGCGATCGCGCCGGAGAACGCGCCGTTGTAGGCGAGGAAGAAGAGGCTGCCGAGCCCGGCGAAGAGGCCGCCGGCGAAGCACTGGAAGGCGACGCTGATGTTGTTGCGGATGTAGAAGCCGAACATGATCCAGTCCGTCGACGCTTCGCGCACGCGCCCGATCGACTCGGCCGCGGGCGAGTACATCTCCTCGAACGACGCCACGGTGGAGGCGCCGACGACCGACAGGATCAGCTCGGGATAGAGGTACACGAGCACGCCCACCGCGAGCATCGGCACGACGAACAACGCGGTGGCGGCGGCGACGTACCGCGCCTGCGCCCGCACCGCGCGTGGGAAATCCGTCGCCAGCATCGCCTTCAGGCTCGCGGCGCCGAAGGCCTGCTGCCGGTAGATCACCTGGTGGGCGTCGGCGGTCAGCCGCTCGAGGCGATCGACGAGGTAGGCGGGATACGATCGCGCCTTGGCCAGCGCGAGCTGCTCGCACGCGCGGCGGTACAGCGCCGCGACGCGGGCGCCCGAGACCTCCTCCTGCACCAGCGTACGGGTGTCCGCTCGGCCGAGCACGCGGTTGAGCAGCGCGTCGAGCTCGGCCCAGTCGTCCTGGTAGAGCGCCTCGAACTGCAGCGGCGTCATGCGCGCCGCCCCAGCGCCCATTGCGCGACGCCGAGCACGCGCCGCGTGACCTCGGGCCCGCGGCGTCCGGCGTCCCCTGAGACCACGGCCGCGAGCGCGGCGAGCTCGTCGAGCCGGGCGGCCGTCAGCCGCGGCGCCCGCGCCGCGAGCGCGATGAGCGCCGCCTGATCCTCGGGCGCGAGCGGCGTGGCCGGCACGACCGGCGCGACGGTGTCGAGCGCGATCCGGGACACGGGACGCGGCTCGTGGAGGACGAGCGTGCCGGCGGCGATGTCCCCCAGCCGCTTGCAGTCGCGCCGCACCAGCATGCTCACGATCGCGAAGCCGTAGCCGAAGGGCAGGAAATCCGCGGCGCGGAGCAGGTTGCGCGTGACCGACGCGGCGGCCGTCACCGGCAGCCCGTTGTCCATCACGACGCGCAGGGCGAAGACGCGCTTGCCCGGCGTGGCGCCGGCCGGCAGCAGCTCGAAGACGACCGGATAGAACCATTCGAGCGCGAAGATCAGGATCAGCATCACGGCGACGCCGATGCCGCCCAGCATCGTCAGCACGATCGCCGCGGCGTAGATGATGGCGACGCGGATGACCGCGTCGATCGCGAAGGCGTAGAACCGCGCGCCGAGGCCCGCCGGGCGCAGCTCCAGCAGGATGCCTTCCGGTGTTTCCACCGCGACGACCGTGTCGAGGATCTCCCCGCGCCGCGGGCGCTCGTCAGGCGTTGATGACGATCGTGTCGGCAATGTGGTCGTGCAGACAGCGCCGCGCTTCACCGAAGATGACGAGTGAGTCGATGATGCCGTACAGTGGAATCAGGCCGAGCAGCGCGTTGACGACGTTGCGCAGCCAGATCAGGCGCGAGAGCGACGCCCGCGAGCCGTCGCGCCGCACCACCTTGATGCCGCAGGCTTTCTTCCCGATCGACTGGCCGTTCGCGTGCATGAACTTGATCGTGATCCCCAGCCAGACGATCAGGCCGATGACCGCGACCGCGAGCATGACGATCTCCAGTCCGCTCGTCGAGGGCAGCTCCGATGACTGTTCCGCGGTCACCGCCTGCATCGCGCCGGTCGCGAAGGCCGCGATGAAGATCGGCACGTACACCATCACCGCGAAGATGACCGTGTCGAGGATGGCGGCCCCGAGGCGCGTGCCGCGCTCCGCGAGCACGAACCCGATCCCCGGATCCGCGATGTCCTGGACGACCGCCTGGGGCGGCGCATACGGGTTTGTCATGGTCTCCGGAAAAGGGGGAACGGCTAGATTGTGCACAGACCGGGGGCACTTCGCCACAGGATTCGACGGGACGGCCGCCGGAGGGTCATCCGGCATCAAAATGGATACCCCGTGATGAGCCTCCTGCGACTGTTCCTTGCCGCCGCCCTGCAACTGCCGCAGCCGGCCACGATTGAGATAGCCGTCACCACCGCCAGCGGTCCCATCCCCCGCGCCCAGATCGTCGCGGCCGGGAAGACGGTTGAAACCGGGACCGACGGCCGCGTCACGATTCACGTCCCTCCCGGGACCGTCGACATCACCGTGATCAAGGCGGGCTTCAATCCGGTGACGATCACCGTCACGGCAGCCGCCGGCGCGCCGCAGATCGTTCCCGTGAGGCTGGAGGCGCAGGACGCCGTCGAGGAACACGTGACGGTGTCGGCGACACGCACGGGCAAGCGCATCGAGGATCAGCCGATGCGGGTCGAGATCCTCGACGCGGAGGAGATCGAGGAGAAACAGCTCATGACGCCGGGCGACATCGTCATGATGCTGAACGAGATGGGCGGGCTCCGCGTGCAGGCGACGTCGCCGTCGCTCGGCGCGGCGAGCGTGCGGGTGCAAGGCATGCGCGGCCGCTACACGCGGTTCCTCTCCGACGGCCTGCCGCTCTTCGGCGCGGACGTCGGCGGTCTCGGCCTCCTGCAGATCCCGCCGTCGGACCTGGGCCAGGTCGAAGTGATCAAGGGCGTGGCGTCGGCGCTCTACGGCGCCGGCGCGCTCGGCGGCGTCGTCGATCTGATCTCGCGGCGGCCGGCCGGCGAGCCCGCGAGAGAGGCGCTCGTGAATCGTACGAGCCGCGGCGGAACCGACGCGGTGCTCTTCGCCGCCCAGCCGCTGGGCGAACGGTGGAGCGGAACGGTGCTCCTGGGCGGACACTGGCAGGAACGAAGCGACGTCGACGACGATGGGTGGGCCGATCTGGCCGCGTACTCGCGTGGCGTCTTCCGTCCGCGGATCTTCTGGGGCGACGGCGCCGGGCGCTCGTTCTTCGCGACCGGCGGGGCCATGTGGGAAACGCGCGACGGCGGCACGATGCCCGGAGCGGTGCTCACGGCGACCGGCGCTCCATACCTCGAGTCGCTGGACACCACGCGTGTCGACGGCGGCATGGAAGCGCAGGTTCCGATCGCGAAGCGGTACGTGCTGACCGCGCGGCTCTCGGCGACGCGGAAGGACGAGCGGTACCGGCGTGGAGACGCGCCCGAGCACGACGTGCAGGACACGTTCTTCGCCGAGGCCGCCGTGCGCGGAACCGGCGCCCGCCAGACGTGGGTGGCCGGCGCCGCCTTCGAGCGATCCGCGCTCGATCCGCTCGATCAGCCGCAGTTCGGGTACGTATTCAACGTGCCGGGCGTCTTCGTGCAGGACGACATCGAGCTGAAGCGGTGGCTGACGCTCTCGGCGAGCGGCCGGCTCGACGTCCACAGCGAGTTCGGCACGTTCTTCAGTCCGCGCGTGTCGGCGCTGGTGCGTCGGGGGGACTGGACCGCACGCGCGTCGGCCGGGACCGGCTTCTTCGCGCCGACGGCGCTGACGGAAGAGACGCAGGCCGCGGGCCTTGCGCGGCTGACGATCGACGGGCCGCTCGAGGCCGAGCGCGGGCGCAGCGTGTCGGTCGACGTCACGCGCACGAAAGGTCCGCTCGCGCTGACGGGCACGTTCTTCCGCTACGAGGTCCGCGATCCGGCCGTGGTCGATCGCGCCACCTACACGCTCGCGACGCTGCCGTCGCCGACGATCGACACGGGCGCCGAGGCCGTCGCGACCTTCCGTCGCGCGCCGTTCGCCGCCACGGCGACCTACACCTACGTGCATTCGCGCGAAGGCGCGGGCCCCGATCGCGGCGACGTGCCGCTCACGCCGCGGCACTCCGCCGGCCTCGTCGCGATGTGGGAGAGCGAAGCGCGCGGCCGCGCCGGGGTGGAGGCCTACTACACCGGCGCGCAGCGCCTCGAAGACAACCCCTACCGGTCGTCGAGCGCCGGCTACGTGCTGTTCGGCGGACTCGTCGAGCGCCGCTTCGGCCGTCTGCGCCTGTTCGTCAACGTCGAGAACCTGGCCGGTGTCCGCCAGACGACCAGGGATCCGCTGGTGCGTCCGTCCCAGGCGGTCGACGGCCGCTGGACGGTCGACGCGTGGGCGCCGCTCGACGGGCGTGTCTTCAACGGCGGAGTGCGTGTTCAGTTCTGAGGCCTGTCACGCACGCAGACAAGGAGCACGCCGAGCACGCCGAGCACGCCCAGCACGCCCAGCACGCCAAGACCAACAGTTGTCTTGCTCCGCGCGCTCTGCGCCCTCCCGCGTATCCGTGACGTGACTGTTCTCGCGATCCTGGACGATCACGCGGCTTCCTCTGGCGGCTTGACGGCGCGGAACGCGCGGAAGAGCAGGAGGTCGTAGGCGATCTTGAGGATCCCGGCGATGTAGAACGGCACGTCGACGAGCGACGGCCGCGCGAACAGCAGGCCCGCGAACAGCGGCGCCAGCGCCGCGCCCGTCGTCCGCGCCACTCCCGTGATGCCCGACGCGGCCGCACGTTCTTCCGGCGCGACGACCGCCATGGTGTACGACTGCCGCGTCGGCACGTCCATCTGGCTGATGCTGAACCGCAGCAGCAGGACGAGCATCGCGAGCGGCAGCGTCGGCATCACGGGGATGAGCATCAGCAGCACGTTCGATGGCAGGTGCGTCACGACCATCGTGTTGAGAAGGCCGATGCGGCTCGCCAGCCGCGACGCCGCCAGCGCCGAGAGTCCCGCCAGCACGTTCGCGGCGAAGAACAGCGCGCCGAGCGTCTTCGGCTCCACGCCGTAGCGCAGGTAGAACCAGTACGCGGCGAAGCTCTGGACGACGAAGCCGCCGCCGAAGGAATCGAGCGCGAAGAGGCCGGACAGCCGGAGGACGACGGCCTGCGATCGGTGGAGACCGGAGAACCGCGCGAGCACTGACGCCGCCTCGGACGATCGCGCGCGCGCCGGCGCTTCGACAGCGGGCGAGGCGCGCATGAACAGCAGGCACAGTGCCGCCCCGATGCACGCGTAGAGGATCACCACCGCGCGGTAGCTCTCGATCGGCGTCGATCGCGGCTGCAGCGCGTCGGTCAGGAAGCCCGCGGCCAGCGCGCCGCACGCCGTCGCGATCGAGCCCGCGAGCGTGTACCACGCGAACACGTCCGTGCGCGCGCGGTCGGGCACCACCTGCGACAGCGCCGCCTGTTCGATCGGCAGGAACGGCCCGACCTCCTGTCCGCTCGGGCTGATGACGCCGATCGTGCCGGCGACGACCAGCAGCCACATCTGGTGCGTGAAGGCGAAGGCGAGCCCGGCTGCCGCCATCAGCGCGGCGCCGGCGACCAGCATCCGGCGCCGCCCGAAGCGATCCGCGCGCGTCGTGAGGTAGAGCGACACGAGCGTGTCGCCGAGCAGCGTCGCCGTCAGCAGGATGCCGGTGTCGGACTCGGAGAGTCCGAGCCCGACGAGATACAGCACGAGCACGACCGACAGCGCGCCGTAGGCGAACAGGCGGACGAAACGCGTGCCGAACAGCAGCCAGCCGTCGGCGGTGAGCGATCGAAGCGCGGTCAACATGGGCCCTGAACCATTCTTGGTGACTCCCGGCACGCCGTGGCGATCCCTGACGCAAAGATCAGGTACTCGTCAGGCGCGCCTGCGCATCCGCCCTCTACGATGGCCGCAGATTGGAGGGCTGATGAATGTTCGCGCATTCCTGACCAACGTGACCGTCATTCTGGCCGTGATGGCGGTTGCGGCAGTGATCGAGATCGCGCTCCCGATGTGCGCCGGCAGGCGATCGGCGCGCGGCCGGCGGACGACGAATCTCGGGCTGACCGGGCTCGCATTCCTGCTCAACTGGCTCCTCGCGTCGGCGGCCGCGATCGCGGCGGTCTCGCTTCGGCCCGCGGGCCTGCTGGCAGGCGCCGCCCTGCCGCTCTGGGCGGAGGTCCTGATCGGCATCGTGGCACTCGACTTCTCGGTCGGCTATCTCTCGCATCGGGCCATGCACGCGTGGACTCCCATGTGGCGGTTTCACCGGATTCATCACAGCGACGACTTCGTCGACGTGACGACGACGTTCCGCACGCATCCCGTCGAGACGGCGTGGCGGTTCCTCTTCGCCATCGTGCCGATCTGGGTTCTTGGCCTGCCGGCGCAGGCGGTGCTGATCCAGCGCCTCCTGCAGACGACCAACGGCGTCATCGAGCACGCCAACATCAGACTGTGGGGGCCGCTCGATCGCGTACTGTCGATCGTGTTCGTCACGCCGAACGTGCACAAGGTCCATCACTCGCGTGCCATCTCCGAGACCAACTCCAACTATGCGAACCTGCTGACCATCTACGACCGGGCCCTGGGGACGTTCACCCCTTCCGCCCGCGCCGAGACGGTGGTCTATGGGCTGGACGACGCCGAACGGATGGCGGGAGCGCGCCTTCCCGACTTGCTCGCGATGCCGTTCGAGCCGCAGGAGCGCCCGGCGGTTCCTGACAGAAAAGTCAGCGTCCGGACCGGCGCCGGCCGGTAACATGCGGGAGGCGTGCGTGTCCTGATCGTCGAAGACGAGCGGAAGCTGGCGCAGGTGCTGTCGGCGGCTCTCGAGTCGGAACACTACGACGTCGTCGCGGCCGCGACCGGCGAGGACGGGTTCTACCGCGCCAACGCGGAGCTGTTCGATCTGGTCGTGCTCGATCTGATGCTGCCCGGCCGCGGCGGGCTCGAGATCCTGCAGACGCTTCGTGAGCGGCGCATCGAGACGCCCGTGCTGATCCTGACCGCGCGCGACGGCGTCGACGACCGGGTGCGCGGCCTCGATCTGGGTGCCGACGACTATCTCGTCAAGCCGTTCGCGCTGCCGGAGCTGCTCGCGCGGATTCGCGCGCTGCTGCGCCGCGGCCGTCCGTCGGACGTGCTCCGGTTGAAGGTGTCGGATCTCGAAGTGAACCTCGTCGGACGCCGCGTCCTGCGCGGCGACAGGTCGATCGACTTGACGACGCGGGAATTCGAGCTCCTCGAGTACCTGCTGCGGCATCAGGGGCATCTCGTGTCCCGCGAGATGCTCGCCAGGGACGTGTGGAGAGAGCCGCGGCGCGCCACGCCGCTCGACAACGTGATCGACGTCCAGATGGCGCGGCTGCGGCGCAAGATCGACCCGGAGGGGGCGCCCCGGCTCATTCACACGGTGCGCGGCGTCGGGTTCACGATGCGCGAGGGGGAGCCATGACGCGCTGGTGGACCACGGCGTCGATCCGCGTGCGGTTGACCGCCTGGTACACGGCGGCCCTGGCGCTGATGCTCGTGGTGTACGCGACGGTGACATTCGTGGCCGTGCGGCACGAGTTTCGCGAGCAGCTCGAGGAGGACAGCCGCGCGGCGCACGCGCACCTCACGCCGGAGGAGCTGGTCCAGCGCCAGCTGAGCGAAATCCTCGTCGTCCTCGTCCTGGGCCTGCCGGTGATCGTCATGCTCGCCGGCGCCGGCGGATACGTCCTCGCGCGGCGCGCCCTGGCGCCCATCGAGCACCTGGCCGGCGATGCGCGCCGAATCACCGCGGACCGCCTGCACGAGCGGCTCACGGTTCCCAACCCGCACGACGAGATCGGGCGGCTCGCCGCCGTGATCAATGGCACGTTCGCCCGTCTCGAGTCGTCGTTCGAGCAGCTGCGCCGGTTCACCGCCGATGCCTCGCACGAGCTGCGGACACCGCTGTCGGTCATCCGCGGCATCGGCGAGCTCGGCGTCGCCGGGACGCGGTCCCCCTCGGAGTACAAGGAGGCGATCGGCTCGATGCTCGAGGAGGTCGATCGCCTCACGCGGCTCGTCGACACCCTGCTCAGGCTGTCGCGCGGCGACGCCGGCAGCGTTCGGCTCGCACCCGAGCTCGTCGACCTCGGCGGCCTGGCCGGCGACGTCGTCGCCTCGCTCGGCCTGCTGGCGGAGGAACGCCGACAACGACTCGAGATCTCCGCGCCTTCCGCCGTCGCCGTCCGGGCCGACCGTCTCGTGCTGCGCGAGGCGATCACGAACCTGGTCGACAATGCGATCAAGTACGGCCCCGCGGGCTCCACGATCGGCATCCGGGTGGAGCAGGACGCGCGGACAGCGGCGATCGCGGTGACGGATCAGGGGCCCGGCATCCCGTCCGAGCACCGCTCGCGCATCTTCGATCGGTTCTATCGCGTGGACGAGGGCCGATCGCGCGAGACGGGCGGCGCCGGACTGGGCCTCGCGATCGCGAAGTGGGCCGTCGAGGTGAACGGCGGGCACGTGACGTACGAAAACGGAGACGCGGGTTCGACGTTTCGCGTCTCGCTGCCGAGGAGTTGAGCCATGTTGTACTGGATTGCAGCGCTCGCCACCATCGCGGGACAGCCGCAGGCACCACCGGCCGCCGCGCCGCCGGCCATCGTGTTCGTCTGCGAGCACGGCGCCGCGAAGAGTGTGATCGCGACCGCCTACTTCAACAAGCTCGCGGCCGAACGGGGACTGCCGTATCGAGCCACGTTCCGCGGAACCAGCCCGCAGGACGACCTGTCGGCGCGCGCCGTCGCCGGATTGAAGGCGGACGGCATCCCCGTTCCCTCGGGCAAGCCGGCGGCAATCGGCGACGCCGATGTGCAGGCGGCCACGCACGTCTTCGCGATTGGCTGCCCGCTGCCCGAGAAGGTCCGCCGCTCGGGCAAGGCAAGCGACTGGTCGGACGTTCCCGACGATCGAGGCTACGAGCCCATGCGCGATGCCATCGTCCGGCACGTAAAGGCGCTGCTGGACGAGCTCGCGCCTCGTGGACGCGCATCGCGGCACGATTAGGGGAGCTCGAGAGAGAGGCTGTCGTCAGACGGGCACGCGCGGCCGGAATGTGGAGCAAGATAGTAGCGGGAGTCGCGCACCGTGAAGGCGTTCATTCGAGCTCTGGCGTTGCTGCTGGCGACGACCGGCATCGCCGCCGGAGTCGCCGCGTACTCGATCGCCCAGCGCGGGCTCAGCACCCGGACGGAACCGACGGCCGCCGAGGCGCTCGCGGCGCGCTCGATGCGACGTCTTGCCACGCCGGCGTCCGCCCGCTCGGCCAAGAACCCGGTCGAGCCGACCGACGCCGTCTTCACGGAAGGCCTCGAGCACTTCGCGGATCACTGTGCCGTCTGCCACGCCAACAACGGCAGCGGCGACACGGAGATCGGACGCGGCCTGTATCCGCGCGCGCCGGACATGCGCGCCGCGCCGACGCAACAGCTGACCGACGGCGAGATCTTCTCCATCATCGAGAACGGCGTGCGGCTGACCGGCATGCCCGCATGGGGCAACGGCACGCCGGACGGGACGCGCGCGAGCTGGACGCTCGTGCACTTCATCCGGCGCCTGCCGAAGCTGACCGACGAGGACCTCGCCCGCATGGAGGCGCTGAACCCCAGGACGGCTGAGCAATGGCGCGAGGACGAGGAGGCGCGCCGCTTTCTCGCCGGCGAAGCCGCGCCGACCTCCCCGGCGCCGCACATGCACCCCGGATCGAAGAAGTGAGCCGGCCACCTGTGCGACGATTGATCATGCTTCGACGGCTGGCAGTCCTGCTGATGGCGCTCGTCACGGTCGCGGCGGCGCCCGACCGCACCGCCGTGGCCCATCCGGGGCACGTGCACAAGATCCTGGGCACGGTCACGATGGCGGCGTCCGACCACGTGATGCTCAAGGACCGGGACGGCAAGGACGTCACCGTCAAGGTGACGAAGGACACGAAGGTCCGATCGAAGCCGGCGATGAAGGTCGAAGAGATCAAGGCCGGCACCCGTGTCGTCGTCACCGCGACGGAGGAGAAGGACAAGTCGTTCACGGCGACGACGATCGACGTGGGCGTTTCTCCGTCCGGCTCGTAGCGCGGACGCGTTCGCTACCGCCCCCAGCGAAGCGCCACCGGGTTGACCTCAGAGGCCAGCTCGAGCAGCCCGGCCCGCGTCGCCGGATGCAGCGGTTCGAGCGGGTGCCTGACCGCGTCGGACCGAATCACGCCCCCCTCTTTCATCACCGCCTTGCACGCGCGGAGGCCGCACTGCCGGTTCTCGAACGTGATGAGGGGCAGGATCCGCGCGTAGGCCGCGGCGGCATCGGCGCGGCGGCCCGAGAAGTAGTGGGTCAGGACCACCTTGATCAGATCCGGCAGCAGCGCGCTGGGCATCGTCCCCAGGGCGCCGGCGTCGAGATCGGCCATCAGCGTGACCGACTCCTCGCCGTCGAACGGACCCGCGATCGCGCCGCCGCCGGCCGCGATCAGCGCACGGAGCTTGGCCGCGGCCCCCGGCACTTCGATCTTGAACGCGTTGACGAGCGGCACGCGCGTCGCCAGGCGCACGAGGAACGGGACGGACAGCTGAACGCCGGACAACGGCGCGTCCTGCACCATGATGGGGATGCCGGCGGCCTCGGCCACGGCGGCGAAGTGCGCGAGCGTGCCCTCGTCGTCGGCCCGCAGGCTGACGCCGTGATACGGCGGCATCAGCATGAGCATCGAGGCGCCGAGCGCCGCCGCCCGGCGTCCCCGTTCGGCGGCGATGCGGGTGCTGAAATGGCTGCAGGTGACGATCACCGGCACCCGCCCGGCCACGTGCGTCAGGCCCAGCTCCATGAGCCGTGCCCGCTCGTCATCGGTGAGCAGGAACTGCTCGGAGAAGTTCGCGAGCAGGCAGATCGCGTCGACCCCCTGATCGATCATGCAGTCGAGCACGCGCTTCTGACCGTCGTAGTCGACCTCGCCGGACTCGGTGAAGGGGGTCGGCGCGATCGGCAGCACGCCGCGGAGACTGGTACTCATGGGCCGCTACGATACGTCAACAGCGTGACGGCAGACGGCGGCGGCCACAAAGATCACGAAGATCTCAAAGATCACAAAGCAAAACCAATTGGGCCTTCGTGGTCTTTGTGGCCTTCGTGATCTTTGTGGCCGCTGCCGTCGGCCCGTCGCAGTCGCTCATCGTTCCAGCTAGAAGGTGAGTTTCACCGACAGCTGCACCTGGCGCGGATCGCCGACGCCGAGACGCAGGAAGCCGTCGAAGTTGAAGAGCGCCGGCGTCACCAGCGGGTTGATGTTGTTCTTGTTGTTGAACGTGTTGAACATCTCCAGCATCGGCGTCAGCTCGTAGCGGCCGCCGAACCGGAACGGCCGCATGATCCGCCAGTCGAAGGTGAAGAATTCGTTGTCCTTCCGCGCGCTGTTCCGGTCGTCGGGCCCGCCGCCCGCCGGCGTGATCGGCTGCGCGGTCCGCGCCTGGATGCGCGTGTTGCCGACGATGCCGCCCGGCAGATCGCCGTAGGCGAACAGGTTGAACTTGTGGCGGATGTCGCGATCCGACGGCGCGTAGAGCCGGTCCAGCTCCGACAGCGGCAGGTCGAAGCTGCGGTCCGTGAAGGGATCGCGCTCGCTCGAATCCGTGTCCATGTCCTTCGAGAGCACGTAGTTCGCCTCGAGCTGGTAGCCGTGCGAGAAGCGCTTGCGGACCGCGAAGGTCGCGCCGCGATAGAGCGAGTGCGCCAGGCTGGTGTGGACGAAGACGTCGCCGAGCTGCGGGCTGAACGGCGCGCCGCGGCCGGCCGTGTTGATGTTGAGGAACTGGCTCAGGTCGACTCCCTTCGACACGGTGAAGTCGAAGTAGAACGACCAGTCCGGCGCCAGCGCGTGCTCGAGCGCGACGTTGAACGTGCCGATCTTCGGATTGCGGTAGTCCGACGCCGTCGTGCGCACGCCGGTGAACAGCGGGAACTGGCCGGCGGGGAGCGCCGGAATGTCGACGACACCCGGCCACGTCGGCATCGGGACGACGCCCGGCACGAGGCCGGTGAAGAGGCCGCGCACCGCGCCCTGGTTCTGGAGGCCGTTGGCCGTGACCGAGCCGGCCTGGCTCAGCATGTTGTTGCGCGCGTAGAACAGCCCGGCGTTGGCGCGGACGACCGTCTGGGCGTTCGACTTCACGTCCCACGCGAGGCCGAAGCGCGGCTGGAACTGCGCCATCTGGTTCGGAATCGTGCCGTCGGACAGGAAGTCCGGATCGCTCAGGAACTGCGCGTACGCGGTCGTCGCCGGATCGACCGTGTCGGCCATGATCTGCGCGTCCCAGCGGATGCCGTAGTTCAGCGTGACGTTCGGACGGACGCGCCACTGGTCCTGCGCGAAGAGCGAGAGGTCCTCGTTGACGAGCAGCGACTTGCCGGGCGGATCGACGCCCGGGAAGCCCGTGCCGCTCTCCTGGAGATAGAGCAGCAGCGGCGTGCCCGCGACCGAGCTGCCGGCCGGGCAGCTCGCCGGCACCGTGACCCAGGCGCCGTTCGAGCACGCGACGGCGTTGGGACCGAACCCGCCCGCCGCGGCGGGTGACGCGTAGCGCAGGAAGCCGCTCACGCTGTCGAAGAGATAGCGTCCCTGGAAGAAGCCGCGGAACACCTGATCGTTGACGGTGTGCAGCCACTCGCCGCCCAGCTTGTAGGTGTGGTTGCTCCGGACGATCGACAGGTTGTTCTTGATCTGCGATCGCCACAGCGTCTCGTCGACGTTCGGTCCCAGGAAGAAGGGATTGCCGAAGCGGAACGCGGGGTCGCCCATCGCCGTGTCGGCGGGCACGCTGGAGGCGACCGCGTTGCGCGGACGCAGCTCGCGCGCGTAGGTGACGTGGAACTCGTTCGACTTGTTGGCCGACAGCGTCGAGAGGAGGTTCACGTTCAGGACGTTGATCTTCGACGGCCCCTCGATGCCGTTGGCCGACGTGCCGTAGGTGGCGACGTCGAA
>Ga0075364_10001308_pt1 | contig 13398 bp, 16 predicted proteins | sample EndMetdeltDD1764_FD_71517 | JGI IMG/M metagenome (GOLD analysis project Ga0075364, IMG submission 71517) | Populus endosphere microbial communities from Tennessee, USA - Endosphere MetaG P. deltoides DD176-4 | ecosystem: Host-associated > Plants > Roots > Endosphere | place: USA: Tennessee... | reverse complement strand
CTCTACAACCGCGTGCAGGATCCCGGGCCCTACCTCGAGGGCCAGTCCCACCTGGACGCGCCGTTGGGCGTGATCAACACCCTGATCCTGCTGACGAGCTCGTGGGCGATGGCCCGCTGCATCCTCGCCTGCCGGCAGGGCTCGTTCGCGAGGGCGACCCGCTACGCCTGGTCGACCGTGGCGCTCGGCGTCGCGTTCCTCGTCTCGAAGGTCGTCGGCTGGATCCTGCTGGCGAACGAGGGCTTCGGGTTCGAGGCCGGCGACTTCTTCACCTACTACTGGTTCTTCACCGGGATCCACCTCGTGCACCTCATCGCGGGGTTGGTGGCGCTGGGGGTCGTGCTCCACCAGCTCCACGACCCCGAGCGGCGATCGCTCGAGGTCATCGAGACGGGTGGCGTGTACTGGCACACCGTCGACCTGCTCTGGATCCTGATCTTCTCGTTGCTCTACGTCGTGAGGTGATGCCGTGCTCGATGCGAAGGTCCGACTGGGCCTGGCCTGGATGGCGCTCGCGGCCATCACGGTCGGCTACCTCGCGATCGACCGGGTGACGGATCACGCCGTCCTGCCCGAGGCCAGCACCGCGGTCACCGTGGGGGCGATCGTGCTGGCGCTGCTCAAGGCGAAGATCGTGTTCAACGAGCTCATGGACGCGCGGCACGGCCCGCGGGTCCTGCGTCTCGCCACCGACGTGTGGATCCTGGTCATGGGCGCGATGTTGATCGGCACCTACCTCGTGAGCCAGCGCCTGCACCGGTGATCCACGACGGGGTGTCGGGACGACCGGCGCCGCCGGCGGTGGATCAACCGACGGTCAGGTAGTCCCGGACGTCGAGCTTCTGGTAGCCCTGCCCGTGGCCCTTCGCGTCGAGCGTGGTGGTCAACGCGTTGTCGGTGCACGAGTTGGGCAGCAGGGCCACGAGCTTGGCCCCGCACTGGTAGGTGAGCCCCCCGCCGAGCGGCAGCGGGAGGGGGGCCGGCATCGAGCCCAGGCCCTTGGCCACCGACGCGGCATCGATCGCGTCCGGACTCGTCTTCAGCGCGTCGACGAGGCCGACGACGAGCGCGTACGACCACGCCGACTGGGCGTCGGGAACGGTGTCCTTCATGTAGGTCTGCATCGCCGCTCGGTAGACCTTCACGTCGGGGTCATCGGGGTCCTCGGTCGACGACGTGACGTAGACGACACCGTCGAGGCCGCCTTCACCGACGGCGTCGATCACCACCTGCGAGGGGGCGGTGACCATCACGACCTTGCCGTCGAAGCCGAGCTGCTTGACGGTCTTGATGGCGTTGCCCACGAACTCGTCGTTGCCGACGACGGCGATCTGCTCGGCGCCGTCGCTGATCGCCTGCTGCACCTGCGGGGTCATGTCCGCCGTCTGCGTGGAGATCGGGACGACGTCGAGCTCGACGCCGGCCTTCTTGAACAGCGGCTCGGCGATGGCGGTGAGCGGCCCCGTCGCCGCGGGCACGTCGACGACGATGATCGCCGCCTTCTTCACACCGTCGTCGTGGGCGATCTTGGCCGGGGCGGCGACCGTGGCGATCGGGTTGACCAGCAGGTAACCGCCGGGCTTGATCATGATGTCCTGCGCGGCCGCCAGGTACGTGAAGTACGGGATCCCGGCGTTCGCGCTCGAGATCGCGTCGAAGATGCCGGCGTCCTGCGCGGATGCGGGGACGAGCACCGCCGCCACCTCGTCGTTCACCATCTGGATGCCGCACTTGGTGGCGCCCGAGGGGGTGTTCTCGGTCGAGCACTCGTCGACCTGGATCTCGTGACCGTTGATGCCGCCGAGGCGCTCGTTGGCGTACTGCACCGACGCGTGGAACCCGGCGGCGATCTTCGTCGTGTCGAGGCCGGCGGTCTTGCCCTCGTAGACGAAGCCGATCTTGATCGGTGTTCCGGTGGCCTTGTTGATCGGCCCGAGGAGCGCGTCGACGTCGATCGTCGTCCCGACCGACTGGCTCGGGCCGGCCTCGGTGGTGCCGCAGCCGGCGACCGCGAGGACGGCGGCGGCGACCAGGATCGCCGGCACCGCGTTGAACCTGCGGAAGGTGAACATCTGGACGCTTCCCCCATGTCGTGCGCTGAACGGATGGTGTGCGGCACCGTCGCGAGCCCGGTCTCGAGCGGCACGTTCCCCGGGGGCGAGATCGCACCTCAGGGAGGACGACGCTACCGCCGGCGCGCGCCGCGGGAACGGACCGCCCACGTCGACCCTGACGCTGGTGGTGTCCGGTCACGAGGCCCGCCTCGGTCCGGTTCGACCCGGTTCGTTGCACGAAGGTTCGCGCGTGGGGGACGTCGGGTCGCGGTCGAGCCGTCCAACTGAGGACGTCGGCCGGCCACGAGCTCGAACCACGGATCGGGCAACGTGGTGGCCGTGCGGAAGGAGAAGTGGCGCAGGGCGGTGCGGTGGGTGGTGCTCGCCCCCCTCGCGGTCGCTGGCGCCGTCGTGGCCCGCTCGGCATGGACCCGTCGGCAGATGGTCCGAACCACGCTCCCCGAGCTGCGCAGCCCGGTGCTGCTCCTGCCGATCACCCCGCGGGGCGGTGCGGGCCTACGGGTGATGCGCCTCCTGCCGATGCCCACGGGTGCCCGCCGCGAGGGCGTCGAGATCGCGAGCTCGACCATCGAGGGTCCCGGCGGGGACCTCGAGGTCTTGACCTATCGACGCCGTGATGCTCGCCCGCGCGGTGCGCTGCTTTGGATCCACGGCGGCGGGTTCGTGATGGGCCGGCCAAGCGACGGCGATCACCTGTGCAGCCGATGGGCCGACGACCTGGGGCTCCTCGTGGCGAGCGTCGAGTATCGCCTGGCCCCCGAACATCCGTTTCCGGCGGGGCTGGACGACTGCGCAGCTGCCCTGGCGTGGTTGCACGACGAAGCCGAACGCCTCGACGTGGACCGGTCGCGCATCGCCGTCGGCGGGGACAGCGCCGGTGGCGGCCTGGCGGCATCGTTGTGCCAGCGCGCCCGGGACGACGGCGGCCCGGCGATCGCGTTCGCGCTGCTCATGTACCCGATGCTCGACGACCGCACCGCGACGCCGCGACCCGGATCACCGCAGCGCCTCGCGTGGTCGCGGGAGTCGAACCGATTCGGCTGGTCCTCCTACCTGGGGCGGCCCGCCGGTTCGAACGACCCGACGCCCGCGCACGCCGTACCGGCGCGGACCGCGGACCTCTCAGGGCTGCCACCTGCGTGGATCGGCGTCGGCGACCTCGACCTGTTCCACGAGGAGTGCGATCGCTTCGCGACCCGTCTCCGCGCGGCTGGCGTCCGGTGCGACCTCGACGTGGTCCGCGGCATGTACCACGGCGCCGACCGGATCATGCCGCGTGCGCCCACCACGATCGCGTTCCTCGATCGGATGACCAGCGCCCTCGCCAAGGGGCTGCGTCCGTTCGGCTGATCCCCGCTTCGCCGTCGGTTTCAGCTCGATCGCAGCAGTGGCGCGAGGCGATCGAGCGCCTCGGTGTCCCACGGCGCACGGACGGCGATGTTGACCTGGTCGGCGCCGTGGTCGACGTACTCGCCGATGCGGTCCACGACCTCCTGGTCCGACCCGCCGAGCACGCCCGGGCGCACGAAGTCGGCGATGCCGCCGAACTGCACCCGCAGGCTCTCCTCGTCCCACGCCAGGCCCACGTTGACCGCGCACCGGATCTCGTCGGGGTCGCGCCCGATCGCCTCGCAGTGGCGGTGCAGCACGTCGCGCTTGTGGGCGAAGGTCGGCGGATCGATGAACGGCACGTTCCACCCGTCAGCGAGCTCGGCGGCGATGCGCAGCGTGCGCTGCTCACCCGCACCACCGATCCACACCGGCAGGTGCTCCTGCACGGGCCCCGGTTCGCAGCGGGCGTCGGTGAGCGTGAAGTGCTCGCCCTCGTGGAACGTCACCCGGTTGTGGAGCAGCGAGCGCACCACCCGGGCGTACTCGCCGAGCAGATCCAGCCGCTGCTTCGTCGTGCCGAACGGGATGCCGTAGGCGTCGTACTCCAGCTGCGCCCAACCCGCCCCGAGCCCGACCTCGGCCCGACCGTCCGAGAGGTGGTCGATGGTGGCGATGGCGTTGGCCAGCACCGCCGGATGGCGGTAGCCGGCGCAGTACACGAGCGAGCCCACCCGGACCCTCGAGGTCGTGCACGCCAGCGCGGCGTGGGCCGAGACCGCTTCGAGGCAGTGGTACCCGGACGCGTCGGCCGCGTAGAAGTGGTCCCAGATCGAGATCCAGTCGAAGCCGAGATCTTCGATGCGTCGCCACAGGTCCTGCAGCTCGGCCGTGGTCGTGTTCTGCAGCCCCGTGTGCACCCCGTACGCCGTCATCGTTCGCATCCCCCGTCGATCACGGCGCGAGCGTACGAGCAGATGGCGCCCCACACCGCCGATCCCGTCGGATCGGGCCGGTTCGAGGTCAGACGGGGAACGACTCGCCGGCCTCCTCGGCGCGGAACCGGCTCACCCAGTCCTTCGACAGGTCGTCGGCCTGGCGCTTCATCAACCCCTGGCCACCGGGCTCGGGGGGATCGATGCCGAGCCCGTCGAGCACCCGCCCGACCGTCGCCGCCCGTGACCCGACGAACTCCTCGTAGATCACGCGGATGGGCTCGCGCCCGGTGGCGTGGAACCAGTCCTCCCACCGCGCGTCCCACCGGTGCAGCTCGTCGAGCAGGTGCTTGAGCGCCCGGTGGTCGTACTCGGCCTCGTGCTGCACCGGCGTCGGCTCGGTCTCGTTGCGCCACTGCTGGGTCTGGATCGCCTTCCACAACGACACGGCCTGCGCGACCTTGTCGCGTCGACGGACGAAGATGATCCGCAGGTTCGGGAACACCTGGTCGAGCGCCTCGTTCAACGTGCACCGCTCGAGACCCGGGAGCTCGGCGACGCGCTCGCGGAAGTCGTCGAGGTAGTTCCACATCATCTTCGCCCCGAACACCCCGTTGGGCGTGGTGCCGCGCTGGAGCACGTACGGGAACCAGCCCTCGAAGACGCCCGGCACCTCGGGCCGACCGGGGTCGATCGGCACCAGCCGCTCGGCGATGTCGGCGACGCTCGGGTCCTCGAAGTACTGGCGCGGCTGGCGCGGCTGGCCCGTGGCGCGCAACGCCTCGAAGTACTCGTCGGGAACGCCCGCCACCTCGGTGCCCTTCAGCAGCTCGCACAGCAAGGTGCTGCCGCTGCGCTGGGTCGCGCACACGAGGTAGGCGATGCCGTCCACACGGGGGGTGGGCTGGCTCATCGTTTCTCCATCTTGTCCATCAACTCGCTGGGGAAGGCTCCCGACATCATAGGATCACCGGGCCATGACCCCGCCAAACGTGCTCTACCTCCACTCCCACGACACCGGCCGGTACGTCCAGCCCTACGGGTATCCGGTGCCCACGCCCAACATCCAGCACATCGCCGACCAGGGCGTGCTGTTCCGCCAGGCGTTCTGCGCGGCCCCCGTGTGCTCGGGGTCGAGGGCCGCCCTGCTGACCGGTCAGTGCACGCACGCCACGGGCATGATCGGCCTCGCCCACCGCGGCTTCCGCTTGACCCACCCCGAGCGCCACGTCGTCCACACGTTGCGCGCGGCGGGCTACTGGTCGGGTCTCATCGGCGAGCAGCACGTCTCGGCCGATCCCCTCGACGTGGGCTACGACCACGTCGAGGACGTCGACTCGACCAAGGTGAGCGACGTCGCCCCGGCGGCGACGCGCCTCATCGCCGAGCGCGCCGGCCAGGACGAGCCCTTCTTCCTCTCGGTCGGCTTCTTCGAGACCCACCGCGAGTACTTCGAACCCACGTCGCTGCGCGACGCGCTCTACTCGCGCCCGCCGGACAACATGCCCGACACGGCCAAGACCCGCCGAGACATGGCGTCGTTCCGCGCCAGCGCCCGGTCGCTCGACCAGGGCGTGGGCACCGTGCTGGGCGCGCTCGAGGAGCACGGGATCGCCGACGACACGCTCGTCATCCTCACCACCGACCACGGCCTCGCGTATCCCGACGCCAAGTGCACGATGTACGACCGGGGCACCGGGGTGATGCTCATCCTGCGCGGCCCCAGCGGGTTCACCGGCGGGCGCGTGCAGGACGCGATGGTGAGCCACCTCGACGTGTTCCCCACCATCTGCGACGTCGTCGGGATCGACCACCCCGACTGGCTCGAGGGCTCGTCGCTGCTCCCGCTGGTCAACGGCGAGGTCGCCGAGCTGCACCCCGAGCTGTTCGCCGAAGTCACCTTCCACGCGGCCTACGAGCCGCAGCGGGCGGTCCGGACGTCGCGGTACAAGTACCTGCGGCGCTACGACGACACCCATCCGGGGCGCGTCCTCGCCAACATCGACGACGGCCTCACCAAAGAGGTGCTGCTCGACGGGGGCTTCGCCGACGTCGACCCGCCGGCCGAGGCGCTCTTCGACCTCCTGCTCGACCCCGGCGAGGGCCACAACCGCATCGACGACCCCGCGCTGTCCGCCGTCCGCTCGGACCTCCAGGCGCGCCTGCACGACTGGATGGTGCGCACGGACGACCCGCTGCTCGACGGCCCCGTGCCGCAGCCCGACGGAACGGTCGTCAACACCGTCGATCAGGGGTCGGCCAGCGACCCGACCACGCCCGAGACCGTGCACAGCGCGACGCTCACGAAACGCCCGCGCCGAGGCCGCGAGGACCGCTGAGGTCGACCGAGCTCGGCAGAAGACGGCCGCGACCGGCCGAGGACGGCCGAGGCCGGTCACCCGCGAGCGATGGTGCCTGGTTGCTCGGTGGCGAGCCGCGCCAGGCGCGGGAGCTCGAGGCGGTGCCGGGCCAGGCGGGGGGCGTCGGCCAGCAGCTCCAGGGTCGGACCGTCGGCGACGATCCGACCATCGTCGAGGATGACCGACCGAGGACACAGCTCGGCGGCGTAGAGCAGGTCGTGGGTGACGACGATGGTCGTGCGGGCGAGCGCGGTCACGATCTCGACGAGCTCGCGGCGGGCGAAGGGATCCAGGTTGGCCGACGGCTCGTCGAACACCAGGACGCTCGGATCCATGCTCAACACGGTGGCCAGGGCGACCCGCCGCCGTTGACCGAGGCTGAGGTGGTGCGGTGGTCGGTCGGCGGCGCCGGCCATGCCGACGAGCGCGAGCGCGTCCGCCACCACCCGATCGAGGTCGGCGCCGGTGGCGCCGAGGTTGGCGGGACCGAACGCGACGTCTTGACCGACCGTGGGCATGAACAGCTGATCGTCGGGATCCTGGAACACGACGCCGACTCGGCGGCGGACCTCGGGCAGGTCGTCACCGGCGACGGCGAGGCCGTCGACGCGCACGGTCCCCGTGGTGGGCACGAGGACGCCGTTGAGGTGCAGCACGAGCGTCGTCTTGCCCGACCCGTTGGGCCCGAGGATCGCGACCCGCTCGCCGGGTGCGACGGTGAGGGTCACGCCGTCGAGCGCCCGATGGCCGTCGGGGTAGGCGTAGCCGAGCGAGTCGAGCTCGACCGCGGGCGGCGCGCTCATCGAAGCAGCGCCGACGCGGCGATGACCCACGCCAGCGCAGGCCACAGCAGCGCCGGGAACCACCGCCGGAACCTGGTCGCCGTGGTCGCTGGGGACGTCGCAGACGTCGCAGACGTCGCGGTCGCCGGGAAGCGTCCGGTGAAGCCGCGGGCGAGCATGGCCTGCTGGACCCGCTCACCCCGTTCGTACGAGCGGACGAACAGGGTCCCCGCGGTGGCGGCCGCCGCCTTGCCCTGCCAGAACCACCGGGGGTCGTCGCCCCGCGAGGTGCGCGCCACCTGCAGGCGCTGGAGCTCACCGCCGAGCACGCTCAGGTAGCGGACCATGAACCCCGCGATCATCACGATCACGCGGGGCACGCGGAGCTGGTCGAGGCCGATCAACACATCGGCGACGGCGGTCGACCAGCCGAGGATGACGGCGGCCGCGACGCCGAGCGTCGCCTTCGCCAGGATCGACCACGCGCCCCACAGCCCCGCGACCGACAGGCTGACGCCCGCGACCTCGGTGCGGGGTCCGGTCCCGATGACCGGCAGTGCCAGCGCGAACGTCACGAACGGGATCTCGATCACCATCCGTCGGGCGAGCACCCGTAGCGGCAGCCGCGCCAACGCCACGGCCCCGCCGACGAGCACCGCGTACCCCGCGAACGCGAGCACCGCATGCGCCGGCGTGGCGACGACCGCGAACACGAAGCCCAGGAGGCACACGAGCTTCACGCGCGCGTCGAGCCGCTGCACCGCGGACGCGATCGGCACGTCGTCGAGCAGCGGGTGGGCGTGGTGGCCGCTCATGTCGGTTCGGCCGGCCGTCGTCGATGGCTGATGCGAGCGAACCCCACGAGGCCTCCGGCGAGCGCGAACGTCACGACCACCCCGACGATGCCGGCGACGCCCTTCGACAGTCCGGGGTCGTCGACGCCGCGAGTCGTGTAGTCGGCGAGGGGTCCGCCCGCCGTGGCGTGCGCCGCCTCACCGGTGTCGAGCGCGTGCTCGGACGCGACCTTCTCGAGGCCATCGGGTTCGGCGCTCGAGAACCGGCTGACCCCGACGGCCAGCGCGATCGCCACGAGCAGCCCGATGAGGACGAAGGCCCACGTCCGTGTGCTCACGCCGTCGCCGGCCCCACGAGCCGGCGTCGCTCGACGTCACGGGCACCATGGACGAGATCGGGCCGGGACGCGAGCACCGCCCCGACGGTGAGGGTCGTGATGACCGCTTCGCCGATGCCGATCACGACGTGGACGGCGACCATCGCCACCGCCACCGCGCCCACCGGCGCCGCGCCGTTGCCGCCGAGGGCGTACTCGATGGTGAAGCCGAGCGAGGCCAGCGCCACCGAGGCCAGCGCGGCGACCGCCGTCGCCGCGAGCACACCGGCTCGGGTGGCCGGCACCACGCGTCGGACGAGGACGAACAGCCCGTACCCGATGAACGTGGGGATGAAGGCCATGTTCACGACGTTCAGGCCCAACGCGCTCACCCCGCCGTCGGCGAAGAGCAGGCACTGGACCACCAGCACCGTCGTCACCGCCAGCGACCCCAGCCAGGGACCGACGAGCACCGCGGCGAGCAACCCGCCGAGGAGGTGCCCGGACGTCCCGCTGGCCACCGGGAAGTTCACCATCTGCGCGGCGAAGATGAACGCGGCCACCAGACCGGTCATGGGCGCCCGCGCGGCGAGGTCGTCCTTGCCCGCCTGTCGCAGCGCGATCGCGACGCCGCCGATCGCGATCGCGCCAGCAGCGAGCGACACGGGAGCGTCGACGAACCCATCGGGGATGTGCATCTCGCCTCCTTGTTGCGAATCATGTGCAGGAGAGTTCGTGTCGCGCAAACGGCGCCACCGGGGGCCGGGCATACTCGTCGCCGTGGGAAGTCCGAGCGTCACCGTCGAGGAGCTCATCGACGAGCTGCGCGCCCGGGGCCAGCGCATCACCACCGCCCGGCGCGCGGTGCTGGCCGAGCTGCTCGCAGCGCACGACCTGCACCTCGGCGCCGAGGACCTGGCCGAGCGCATCCACACCCGCCACCCCGACATCCACCTCTCGACCGTCTACCGCACGCTCGACGCCCTCTGTGAGGCGGGTCTGGTGACCAACTCGCAGTTCGGCGGGCAGTCGGCGACGTACCACCTCGCCGGCGATGCCCACCACCACGCGGTGTGCACCGAGTGCGGCGCGACGATCAACCTGCCCGCCAACGCGCTCGACCAGCTCGGGCGGCGACTCGAGCGGGACTACGGCTTCATGGCGGACCCCCACCACCTCACCATCACCGGTCGCTGCCGACGATGCGCGCCCCGCCGCGGGTGAGCGGGTCGAGCCGCAGCGACGACGCGGCCGACTGATCCTGCGCCGGCGCGGGTAGCACCACGGCGTCCGATCCGCGAGGCGACGCGAGGCAACCGTGAACGACAGCGACCACGAACGTGACGAGCACGGCGACGAGGAACCGACGTTGCGACAGCGCCTCCACGCGGCGACGGGCGACCGCGACGCCGAGGCCCACGCGTTGGCCGATGCGTCCGACGACGACGTGACCGAGCACGATGCCAAGATCGCCGTGCAGCGCGCCCGCGGTGAGCGCGGCGTCGCCGAGGCGACACCGGATCACGACATCGCGACGCCGGACGACGCCGAGGCCGTCGCGCAGCAGGCGCCCGACGACGCGGCCGACGCGCCGGACGGGCGACCGAGCTCGTAGCGCCGACGACGCCGTCGCGCCCCCCGCCGACGTCAGCCGCCCGCGTCGGCTGCTGCCTCCAGCGCGGCGAGGTCGCGGTTCGCGTACTGGTCGTGGCCCCACTCCTCGCGCAGCAGCACCTGGAGGCAGTACAGGACGGTGACCTCGACCCCGTTCGGCGAGACGACGACGCGCGCCAGGTCCCCATCGTCGAGGTCCCGCACGAAGGAGGCCACCCGGTCCATGCGCTCTCGGCGCACGGCGACGACCTCGTCGAGGCTGGGACGGGCGTCGAGGTCGAGCAGCTCGGTCGGGAACTCATCGAGCGGGTCGTTCGGACGGCCGAGGCGGTGGAAGGTGTCGTCGCCCAGGAGCGGCCCGGAGATCCAGCGATCGGTGGCGTAGACGAGGTGGCGGAGCGTCTCGAGGTAGCTCCACTCGCCGCCCACCGACGCGTCGAGGTCCTCGGGCGGGTGTCGGCGGGCGCGCTCGAGCGTGGCCGCCGCGAAGGACTCGACCGTGGCCCAGGCGACCCGTACGCCGTCGGCGTCGTCGGGGGTGAGCGCGAGCCGTTCCGGGTGGCGGCGGTCGAGCTCGGCGTCGACGTAGGCGCCGACGTCGACCCCGTTGATCGTCACGTTGCGCAACAGGCCGGAGATGTCCACGTCGAAGAGGAGGGCGTCCGTGATCGTGACGTCGGCGAGGATCACGCCGCGGAACCGCGCCCCGGTGAAGTCGGTCTCGACGAACTGCTCGCCCGTGCGGTCTTCCATGCGTCCGGGTGTACCCCGATCGCCGGGCGCCGACAACCCGCCGTGCCGCGCCAGGAACGGGGTGCCGCTCAGCGGGCCTCGCCCGCGCCGGGTCCCGGCGCCAGGGCAACCGACCGACCGGCGCGAGCGCGGGACGCAGCCTGGGATGCGGTGCGGGCGAGCGCAACGATGAGGACGAGGATGAGCGCGGTCACCGAGAGCCAGTTGGCGACCTGCTTGACCGGTGACGCGGTGCGGTACAGCAACGCGGCGAACGCCGGCAGATCACCCGTCGGGCCCGAAACCAGCGCAGTCCCTTCTCGAGTCCACCGCGGCCCCCATGTCGCCCATCCGTGCTCTCCATCGAGCTCCCCTTCCGGACAACTAGTGCGATATCGCACTAGTTCGATGGTACGAGATCGCAGCGGTTTGGTCAACGTCCGCTCAGGAACCGGCCGCCCGCACGGCGTGGTCGATCTGGTCGAGCACGGCTCGGGCCTGTGCGACGGGCAGCTCGAGCTCACCCTCGACCCGTGCGACGACGCGGGTGAAGGCGGGTTTGGCCTTGGCGAGGACCGCCTTGCCCGCCGCGCTGAGGTGGAGGCGATAGGACCGGCCGTCGGCGGGGTCGTCCTTGCGCAGGACGTGCCCTCGCCGCTCGAGCCGGCGCACGACCGACGACACCGTCGTCGGCGGCAGCTGCATCGCGTACGCCAGCTCGCCCGGACTGCGCCCGTCCGGCGCCTGCAGCACCGAGTAGATGGCGAACTCGTTGGCGCTGAGGCCTGATGCCCGCAACGCCTCGTCCAGCACGGCGTGCGTGACGTTCGACAGCGTCCAGATGTCGAACAGCAGGCTCGTCGATTCGGGGATGCTGCGCATCGTCCGACGATACTGCGACCTCGTAGGATCACGCGCGCCACCCGGCACCGGGCGGCAACTCGACTCGGCGTCGGCGCGACCTAGATTCGTGCCGATGCCTCACGACGATCGAGCACGGACGTTGGAAGCGATGCTCGTGGCGCCGTCCGAGCACCTCGTCGCGGCCGTCACGAACAACACGACGTTCACGTTCGGCGGCGCCGTCGGGTTGATCGCCGAGGCCGCGCATCCGTCCGCGGTCACGGATCGATGACACCCGACGCGAATCGAGTCGGGCCGTGGCTCGTCGCCCACGAGGGCTGGTACGGGCCGCCCCTCGGGCATGGCGCGAGGCTCGAGCTCGTTCCCTGGCTCGCCGCCCACGGGTACGACGGCTACGCGCACGCGCCCAAGGACGACCCGCAGCACCGCGCGAGGTGGCGAGAGCCCTATTCGCCTGATGCGATGGCCCAGTTCCGGGAGCTGCGGGAGGCCTGCGACGACGCCGCGATGGACCTGGTCGCGATGGTCTCACCCGGCTTGGACTGGCGCGGCGACTCCGACGACGTCGATGCGCTCGTGGCCAAGCTGCGCGCGTTCCGCGACCTCGGCGTGCGGGCGCTGGCGGTGAACTGGGACGACGTGCCCGGTGACGGTCCCGCGGCCGGCGCCGTCCATGGCGCCGCGGTGGCCGCCGCCGTCGACCGGGTGGGACGGGACCTGCGCTGGTTGGCCGCGCCGGTCGACTACGCGACCGCGCACGCGACGCCGTACCTCGAGGCGTTCGCCGCCGAACTGCCCGACCACGTCGAGGTCCTCTGGACCGGCGCCAGCGTGGTCAGTCCGGTCATCGGCGCTGACGATCACGCGGCGCTGGTCGCCGCGCTCAGACGGCGGGTGGCCATCGCCGAGAACTTCCCGGTCAACGACCTCGGGATGGCCGACGTCCTGCACCTCGGCCCGTACCCGCGGCGCGACCCTGCGCTGCGCGAGGCCGTCGGCACCGTCGCGGTGAACTTCATGCACCGACCGTGGGCCAGCCGCGTCGGCCTTGCCGTCGCCGCGGCCTTCTGGCGAGGCGACAACGACCGCGAGCGGGCCTGGACGGCGGCCGTCGCCGAGCAGCCGGGGTTGGAGCCGCTGGCCCGGGCCTGCCGCGCCTGGGTCGACCAACCAGGTCCGGACGCGGAGCTGGCTGCCTGGGCGCAGGACGCCATCGCCGGGGCTGACGCCGCGGCCGGAGGGGCGCTGCTGCGGGCGTTCCTCAGCGCCGGGTGCCGCGACGGGCTCACCGCCGAGCTCGTCGACGAGGTCGAGCCGTGGCTGGCACGGTGGGACGAGGAGGCCGCCGCGATGCTGGACGCGCTCGATGTCCTGGCCCGCCCCGCCAACGGGATCCAAGCGGTCTGGGCAGGCGCCGGTCGATGGGCCCGCTGCCGGCGGCCCGGCCCCCAGGTGTTCGGGACCCGCTTCGCCCGCTACCCCGTCACCCGACGCTCCGGCGACGAGCTCGTTGCCGATCGGGGCGCGGTGGTGCACGGCGAGAACCTGACGGACCGGCTGTGGTCGGCTGCGATCGACCGCCTCGGCACCTGAGCC
>Ga0075364_10001307_pt1 | contig 13400 bp, 12 predicted proteins | sample EndMetdeltDD1764_FD_71517 | JGI IMG/M metagenome (GOLD analysis project Ga0075364, IMG submission 71517) | Populus endosphere microbial communities from Tennessee, USA - Endosphere MetaG P. deltoides DD176-4 | ecosystem: Host-associated > Plants > Roots > Endosphere | place: USA: Tennessee... | reverse complement strand
GCCGTCGACGTCGACGGCGAACACCGCGGCGACGATGGCCAGACCGCCCAGGGCGATGAGGATGAGTCCCAGCAGCAGCATGGGTGGACAGTACCGCTGCGCGACGCTGCCGGTCAGGGGCTCGCGGGCCGCGATCACCACAGGGGTGACAGGTTCTCGGCAACCTTTCTCGGCCTCACCCGGCGCGTGATTACATAGTCCCGGCGCACCGTGCGCACGACTGGGGAGCACACGTGGATCTGACACTTTCGACCCGAGAGGTCGACGGCACCACCATCGTGTCGGTGGGTGGCGAGATCGACGTGTACACGGCCCCCAAGCTGCGTGACCGGATCACCGAGCTGGTGGCCGGCGGCGTCTACCAGATCGTCATCGACATGGAGGCCGTCGAGTTCCTCGACTCGACCGGCCTCGGCGTCCTGGTGGGCGGTCTCAAGAAGGTCCGCGCCAACGACGGCTCGCTCGAGCTGATCTGCACCCAGGACCGGCTGCTCAAGATCTTCCGGATCACCGGGCTGGCCAAGGTGTTCGTCATCCACGACTCCGCTGACGGGGCCCTCGCCGCCCGTTGATCGGTCCGCGCGCGGGCCACCGCGTGCGACAGGTCACACCGGATGCGGGCGCACGCGTGCGCATGCGTAGACTCCGGCACGTTCCGCGCCCTGTGCGCCCCTCTGGGTGACGGCTGGTGCGGCGTTCTCAGCTCATCCCTGATCTGCATGGAGGAAAACGCATGGCCGGGATCATTCCCGCGGTAGCCAAGCCCCTCGCCATCGAGCTCGAAGGCACCAACCTCGTCCTGGTCATCGTCGTCGCCCTGATCGCGCTCGGCGCGCTGGCGATGGGTGCGATGTTCCGCAAGGAGGTGCTGTCGGCCGGCGAAGGCACCGACAACATGAAGAACATCGCGCTGGCGGTGCAGGAGGGCGCGGACGCCTACCTGCAGCGGCAGTTCAAGACGCTGGCCGTCTTCGCCGCGATCGCGTTCTTCGCCCTGCTGGCCCTGCCGGTCGGCGACATCGACAACGCGACCCTGGTCCGCATCTCGCGCTCGGTCTTCTTCCTCGTGGGCGCGGGCTTCTCCGCGGCCGTCGGGTACCTCGGCATGTCGCTGGCGGTGCGCGCGAACCTCCGGGTCGCCGCGGCGGCCAACGAGCGCGGCCGGGAGGTCGCGATGACCATCGGTCTGCGCACCGGCGCCATGGTGGGCATGCTCACCGTCGGCCTGGGCCTGCTCGGCGCCAGCGTCGTGGTGCTGCTCTTCCAGGGCGACGCGCCCAAGGTGCTCGAGGGCTTCGGCTTCGGCGCCGCGCTGCTCGCCATGTTCATGCGTGTCGGTGGCGGCATCTTCACCAAGGCCGCCGACGTGGGCGCCGACCTGGTCGGCAAGGTCGAGCAGAACATCCCCGAGGACGACCCGCGCAACGCCGCGACCATCGCCGACAACGTCGGTGACAACGTCGGTGACTGCGCGGGCATGGCCGCGGACCTCTTCGAGTCCTACGCCGTGACCCTGGTCGCCGCGCTGATCCTCGGCTCGCAGGCGTTCGGCGACAAGGGCCTCGTGTACCCGCTGCTGATCCCCGCCATCGGCGCGCTCACCGCGGTCGGCGGCGTCTACCTCACCAAGCCGAAGCCCGGCGTCAACGGCCTCACCACGATCAACAACGCCTTCTACCTCTCCGCCGGCATCGGCGCGGTGGCGAGCGTGGTGCTGTCCTTCATCTACCTCCCGACGTCGTTCGCGGACTTCGGACCGCTGGGCGGGACGCTGGGCCAGATCTCGACCGACCAGACCCCCGACGGCAACCCGGCGCTGATCGCGTCGGTCGCCGTGGTCATCGGCATCGTCCTCGCGGCGGCGATCCTGGGCCTCACCGGCTACTTCACCGGCACCGAGCACAAGCCGGTCAAGGACGTCGGCAAGACCTCGCTCACCGGCGCCGCGACCGTCATCCTGTCCGGCCTCTCGGTCGGCTTCGAGTCGGCGGTCTACACGACCATCGTCATCGGCGCGGCGGTCTTCGGGGCGTTCCTGCTCGGCACCGGCTCGCTCGCGATCTCGCTGTTCGCGGTCGCACTGGCCGGCTGCGGCCTGCTGACCACGGTCGGCTCGATCGTGGCCATGGACACCTTCGGCCCGGTCTCCGACAACGCCCAGGGCGTTGCGGAGATGTCCGGTGACGTGAGCCCCGAGGGCGCGCAGATCCTGACCGACCTCGACGCCGTCGGCAACACCACCAAGGCGATCACCAAGGGCATCGCGATCGCGACCGCCGTGCTGGCCGCGACCGCGCTGTTCGGCTCCTACGCCACCTCGGTGCTGGAGTCACTGGCGGAGAACAACGCCGACGGCACCGAGCTGCTCGGCTTCTTCGTCTTCGACCCCTCGGTCCTGGTCGGCGTGCTCCTCGGCTCCGCCGTGGTGTTCCTCTTCTCCGGCCTGGCCATCAACGCGGTCGCCCGCGCTGCCGGCGCGGTCGTCTACGAGGTGCGCCGCCAGTTCCGCGAGATCCCCGGGATCATGGAGGGCACCGGCCGTCCGGAGTACGGCAAGGTCGTCGACATCGTGACCCGCGACTCGCTGCGCGAGCTGATCACGCCCGGCGTGCTCGCCGTGCTCGCCCCGATCGCGGTCGGCTTCGGCCTGGGCTTCACCGCCCTCGCCGGGTTCCTGGCCGGCGCGATCGGCACCGGCACCCTGATGGCGGTCTTCCTCGCCAACGCCGGTGGCGCCTGGGACAACGCGAAGAAGCTGGTCGAGGACGGCCACCACGGCGGCAAGGGCTCCGACGCCCACGCGGCCACCGTCATCGGTGACACCGTGGGTGACCCGTTCAAGGACACCGCCGGCCCGGCGATCAACCCGCTGCTCAAGGTGATGAACCTGGTCTCGCTCCTGATCGCGAGCGCCGTCGTCTCCATGAGCGCCGGCGACGACCAGAACGACGTGGCCCGCATCATCATCGCGCTGGTCGCGGCCGCGATCATCGTGACGGTCGTGTACATCTCCAAGCAGCGCGAGACGACGATGGGCGACGACGCCGTCCCGCCGGCGGAGGCTGCCCCGACGACCGACCCGGCCGTCACCGCCTGACCCAGCACCACCCCACCGACCCGCCCGTGATCCACGGGCGGGTCGGTGCCATTTCGGGGTGGTCCAGTTGATGACGACGGAGAACGCAACGTTGTCGCTGGCGACCGGCGGGTGAGTCGTTTGCGCATGGAGACGTCCTGGGAGCAGTTGACCGGAACCTACGGCTCAGCGCGGGAGCCGGACGACGAACGCGGCGCCGCCCTCTGACGCGGGCTCGACCTCGATCGTCCCGCCCAGACGACCCACGAGTCGCTGGGCGATCGCCAGCCCGAGCCCGGCACCACCGGCCCGCGCCGGGTTCCGGTCGTGCAGAACCCCCGGCTCGAAGACCAGCGCCGCCTCCTCGGGCGTGAGCCCCGGTCCCGAGTCCCGGACCTCGATCCGGACGCCGCCGTCCCGAGGCTCGGCCACGAGGACGACCCGGTCGCCCTCCGCGCAGATGCGCACGGCGTTGTCGACCAGGACGTCCAGCACCTGCCGGAGGCGGGTGCCGTCGGTGACCGCCTCCGAGCGCGTCACGCGTGTCTCCACCGCGATGCCGGCGCGCCGAGCCCGGTCGCCCCACACGGCTGCCGCCTCCTCGACCAGGCCACCCACGTCGACGTGCGCGAGCGAGAGGGAGAAGTCGTCGGCCTCGAGGCGGGACAGGGCGAGCAGGTCCGCGACGTACCGCTCCATGCGCTCGGTCTCGGCGAGGAGGGTCCGGCCGACGATGGCCGTCTCGTCCGGGTTGATGACCCCGTCGGCGAGGCCCTCGGCGTACCCGCGAATCGTGGTCAGTGGCGTGCGCAGCTCGTGGGAGACGGAGCGCAGGAACTCACGCTGCCTGCCCTCGCTCCTCACCAGCGCCGCGTCGAGACCACCGAGGGCGGCGGCGACGTCGGCGACCTCGCGGGTCGTCGACTCGGGCACCGGGACACCGCGCTCCCCGCCAGCCATCCGCCTCGCGGCGGACGCGGTCTCGATCAGCGGTCGGGCGAGGCGGCGCGCGAGGACCGTGGCGACGAGGACCGCTGCCAGCAGGCCCAGCCCGATGGCGAGCACCACGCGCCGCACCACGCGGGTCCCGACCACATCGACCAGGCGTACGTCCTTGGCGACCACCACCGCGCCGCCGTCACGCGTCGGCCGCGCCTCGACGAGGAGCCGGTGACCGTCGTAACGCGCCCGCGTCGACACCGCTCGCCCCTCGGCGAGCGAGGCGAGGTCGTCGACGTCCAGCGCGGCGGCGACGCCCACCGTGTCGCCCTGAGGACTCACCAGGCCGAGCACGACGTCGCTGTCGGCGGTGAGAGCGTCGAGGCGCTCGGACCGCAGGGCGACCGGAGGCAGCCGAGAGAGCAGCTCCGCCTGCTGGGCCAACGGCTCGCGCACCGCGTCGCGCGTGGCAGCGGACAGCAGCGGCGCGGTCAGCAGGCCGGCCAGGACGGCACCGAGGACGGCCACACCCGCCATCGCCAGCAACAGCCGGGACGAGAGGGTGCGCACCGGGTCAGCCCCTGACCCGGTAGCCGACGCCGCGGACGGTCTCGATCGGCGACGCCTCCCCCAGCTTGGCGCGGAGCTGGGCGACGTGGACGTCGACCGTGCGGCTCGCCGCGTAGTCGGCCTGACCCCAGGCCGAGGCCATCAGCTCGGCACGCTCCACCACCCGGCCACTCGCCCCCATCAGCGCGGCGAGCAGGTTGAACTCGGTCGCGGTCAGGTCCACCTCGACGCTCTCCACCCACACCCGCCTCGCGCCGGGGTCGAGCCGGACGCCGCCCACCTCGAGGGCCCGAGCGGGCGGGCGCCCGTCGCCCCTCCGCAGGATCGCCTTCACCCGGGCGACCAGCTCGCGCGGGGAGAACGGCTTGGTGAGGTAGTCGTCGGCACCGATCTCCAGACCCAGGACGCGGTCGACCTCATCGTCGCGGGCAGTGACGAACAGGACCGGCGTCCAGTCGCCGCGCTCGCGCATCGCGCGGCACACCGACACCCCGTCCCGGCCGGGCAGGCCGACGTCGAGCACCACCGCGACCGGGTGCAGCCGCGCGATCGCGTCCAGGGCGGCGTCCCCGTCCCGCTCGACGTGGACGCCGAATCCCTCGTCGACCAGGTAGCGACGCTCGATCTCGGCGATCTGCGGTTCGTCCTCGACGACCAGGACAAGACCGCGTGCGCTGTCCGTCCCGGTCATGGCGGTCACGCTAACGGCCGGACTGCACCCCGGACCCCGCCTCGACACGCCCTTACCGAACCCGAACATCCGCCTGACGCCGCGGTCACCGTGCGCCGCCACGGTGGTGGGCGTCCAGGTTCGTCCACGAAGGAGCCCGTCATGTCCCGTCTCGTCATCATCACGATCGGCGCCGCCCTCGCCGGCGCCGTCCTCGCCGCCGTCACCGTCGTCGGTGTCACCAGCGCCTACGCGGCCACGGCCGCCGACCCCACCGCGGTCGACGAGCTCGTGGTCCCGTGCGGTGCGGTCTGGAAGCGCCTCCCCCAGGAGCTCCGCGAGGACCTGAAGGCCGTCCAGGGCCTGTCGGACGCCGAGAAGCCGGCTGCGATCCGCGAGATCCGCGACGATGCGCTCTCCGGGGAGTACGGCGAGAAGGTCGCCACCGCGGCCGAGCGGATCAAGGAGCGTCGCGCCCGGCTCTTCACGCGCCTTCCCGAGGATCTCCAGGCAGACCTCACGGCACTCAAGGCCCTCCCCGACGCGGAGAAGGTCGCCTACGCACAAGAGATCAGGGCCGACGCGCTGGCCGGCGAGTACGGCGAGCGCGTGCAGACGTTCTCCGAGAAGATGCAGGAGCGCCGCGACGAGTGCGCCGCCTGATCAGCCCCTGGCCGAGATCACATCAGTGTGCGTGAAGTCGTCGCCCTTGAAGAGCAGCGGCTCGCCGGTGACCTTGGCCAGGGCGTAGGCAATGCAGTCCCCGAAGTTGAGCCGTGCCTTCGAACCTGACATCTTGCCGAACTGCGCGAAGGCATCGCGTGCGATCTTGGCCTGGTCACCGTCGAACGGCACCACCGTGATCTCTGCATCCTCCAGAAGCTGGTCGAGGTCGATGAAGCGTGACGGCTTGATCACCATGGCGGACTCGAGCATCGATGCCGCCGACACCCTGGTCACCTCGCGTGAGATCACGGCCATGAACTCCGCTGCCTCGGGCTCGTCCTTGAGGATCGCCACGATGGCCGATGAGTCGGCGATCAACCGGGCAGTCCCCACTCGTCATAGAGGTCGTCGTCGGTGAGGAACGGCTCCGGCTTGGCCGCCGAGCGCTTCGCGATCTCGGTCATTCTGCGCACCTTCTCCTCCGGCGTCAGCCGGGTTCGCTCCAGGGCTTCGGTCAGGGCGTCGCGGACAGCACCGGTCATCGACGTGTCCCGACGCCGGGCCAGCTCGTGGGCGAGCCGGTATACCTCGGGGTCCTTGATGTTCAACGTCGGCACCCGGTGATTCTACCGTCCACGGTAGAACTCAAGCCGCGCTCGCCCGCTGCGCCTCCAGTGCTCGATCACGCGCGCGACACAACGTCCGCCGGGTGACTCCGAGAAGGAGGTCGGTCCGGCCGAGCGGGAGCAGGTCCGGCACCTCGTAGAGCCGGCCGCTGCGTTGGGCCTCGAAGTCGCGGTAGCCGACAAGGGCACGCTGCACGACCTTGCCATAGGTCGACGGTGAGGGGCTCAGCGCCAGCGCATGCTTCAGCTGGGTGACCGTCACGCGTCCGTGAGCGCCGAGCACGCCGTTGGCCTTGGCTACGACCCAGGCGACGCCACCGGCGACGTGGGCGGCGGTCGCCGCGTCGAGCACCACCTCGGGTTCCCTGGCCCAGACCTCCACCAGACATCGCCGGAAGGCCACGGCGATCTCAGGGTCGAAGCTGCTCGCGGCGACCGCGTCGAGCAGCTCGGCGACCGCCGTGAGTCGCGAGCGGGCCTGAGCGGTCTCGACCTCGGGCAGGTCCGCTTGGTCCTCGAGCGGCGTGGGAGAGAGAGCGAGCAGCTCCTCGCGGTCACCGCAGACGTCGTCGAGCCAGGCCAGCACGCGCTCGTATGTCGGTACCGGCGGAGGAGGGGGCGGCTGCACCTGCGGCTGCCGCTCGTGGTCGAAGCGTCGGGCGATCTCGGAGAAGGGCGAGTCCTCGACCCGCTCTGACCAGCTGCCCACGAGCCGTCCGTCCACGAAGGCCAGCAGCCTCAGCCGATCGGGTCCTTCGTCGTCGTACGGACCGCCGTCATAGCGGGTGGAATAGGGGTCGTAGCCGTACACGTGCGCGCCTTCCGAGAAGAGGTGGTGGGGCACCCACGCTGGCACGATCCGGGGACGCTCGGCGGTGCCCATCCACAGGCTCGTGGTCGGAGCAGCTCGGATCACGCGCTACCGTGAGCCGCCGTGACCCGCCTCAGCGGGCGACGGAACACGGGAACGGACAGGCAGCAGTGGCACACAAGTTGGTGATCGTCGAGTCTCCGGCGAAGGCCCGCACCATCGGCGGGTACCTCGGACCGGGGTACGTCGTCGAGTCCTCCATCGGCCACATCCGCGACCTCCCGCAGAGCGCCGCCGAGACCCCGGCCAAGATCAAGGACAAGCCGTGGGGCCGCCTGGCGGTCGACGTCGACAACGGTTTCGAGCCGTACTACGTCGTGCCGCGCGACAAGAAGCAGCACATCTCCAAGCTCAAGTCGCTGCTGAAGGACGCCGACGAGCTCTACCTCGCCACCGACGAGGACCGCGAGGGCGAGGCCATCGCCTGGCACCTGCTGGACGAGCTGAAGCCGAAGGACGGCATCCCGGTCAAGCGGATGGTGTTCCACGAGATCACCAAGGCCGCGATCCTCGAGGCCGCCGAGAACCCGCGCGAGCTCGACATGGACCTCGTCGAGGCCCAGGAGGCGCGCCGCATCCTCGACCGGCTCTACGGGTACGAGGTCAGCCCGGTCCTCTGGAAGAAGGTCATGTCCGGCCTCTCCGCCGGCCGGGTCCAGTCCGTCGCCACGCGCCTGGTCGTCGACCGCGAGCGCGAGCGGATGAAGTTCAAGGTCGCGTCGTACTGGGACATCGAGGGCACCTTCGACGCCGGTGCCGACAAGGAGCCCCGGATGTTCCCGGGCAAGCTCCACTCGATCGACGACGTCCGCGTCGCCGGCGGCTCGGACTTCGGCGACGACGGCCAGCTCAAGGAGAAGAAGAGCGGCAGCCTCCGGGTCCACCTCGACCGCACCGCCGCGGAGGCGCTCGTCCGGGCGCTGGACGACACCACGTTCGACATCCGCTCCGTCGAGGCGAAGCCCTACCGACGCTCGCCCTACGCGCCGTTCCGCACCACGACGCTCCAGCAGGAGGCGAGCCGCAAGCTCGGCATGTCCGCGTCGGTGACGATGTCGGTGGCGCAGCGGCTCTACGAGAACGGCTACATCACCTACATGCGTACCGACTCGACCACGCTGTCGGGCGGCGCGGTGAACGCGGCCAGGTCGCAGGTCCGCGAGCTGTACGGCGCGGAGTACCTCCCGGACTCCCCCCGCACCTACGCGAGCAAGGTCAAGAACGCCCAGGAGGCGCACGAGGCCATCCGGCCCGCCGGCGAGAGCTTCCGGACACCGGCGCAGACCGGGCTCACCGGTGAGCAGTTCCGGCTCTACGAGCTGATCTGGATGCGCACCGTCGCCTCGCAGATGAAGGACGCCGTCGGCCAGTCGGTCTCGGTCCGCATCGGTGGGGCGGCGGCCGACGGCCGCGACGTCGTGTTCTCGGCGAGCGGCCGGGTCATCACCTTCCACGGGTTCCTCAAGGCGTACGTCGAGGGCACCGAGGGCGGCAAGCGCTCGGACGACGACCAGGTGCCGTTGCCCGACCTCACCGAGGGCGACCGCGTCACGGCGGCCTCCCTCAACGCCAGCGGCCACGAGACGAAGCCGCCGGCCCGCTACACCGAGGCCACCCTGATCAAGGAGCTCGAGGACCGCGAGATCGGCCGTCCGTCGACGTACGCCTCGATCATCGGGACGATCATCAACCGCGGCTACGTCTACAAGAAGGGCACCGCACTGGTGCCGGCCTGGATCGCGTTCTCGACGATCCGGCTGCTCGTGGAGCACTTCCCGCGGCAGATCTCCTACGAGTTCACCGCCGGCATGGAGGACGTGCTCGACGAGATCGCGTCCGGCCACAAGGACCGGGAGACCGAGCTGCGGGAGTTCTACTTCGGCTCCGAGCGGGTCCAGGGCCTGCACGACCTGATCACCAACCTCGGCGAGATCGACGCCCGCGAGCTGGCGACCTTCCCGATCGGCGACCCCGAGCTGGGCATCAACCTGCGGGTCGGCCGCTACGGTCCCTACCTCGAGGGGCCCGACGACGAGGGCAACCCGACCGGGAAGCGGGCCAACGTCCCCGACGACCTGCCGCCCGACGAGCTGACCCTGGAGAAGGCGAAGGAGCTGTTCGCCAACCCGGCCGGCGAGGAGATCCAGCTCGGCGTCCACCCGGACACCGGCCTGGAGGTCGTGGCGAAGAACGGCCGCTACGGGCCGTACGTCACCGAGGCGCTGCCCGAGGACGCGAAGAAGAACGACAAGCCACGCACCGGCTCGCTGTTCAAGTCGATGTCGCTCGACACGATCACCCTCGACGACGCGGTCAAGCTGCTCTCGCTGCCGCGCGTGGTGGGCGAGGACCCCGAGTCCGGCGAGGAGATCACGGCGCAGAACGGTCGCTACGGCCCGTATCTCAAGAAGGGCACCGACTCCCGGTCGCTGACCTCCGAGGACCAGCTGCTGACGATCGGCCTCGACGAGGCGCTGCGGATCTACGCGCAGCCCAAGCAGCGCGGCCGCGCCGCCGCGGCTCCCCCGCTCAAGGAGCTGGGCGCCGACCCGGTCTCCGGGCAGCCGGTGGTGGTGAAGTCCGGACGCTTCGGCGAGTACGTCACCGACGGCGAGTACAACGCCACGCTGCGCAAGGACGACACCGTCGAGTCGATCACCCTCGAGCGCGCCGCCGAGCTCCTGGCCGAGCGGCGCGAGCGCGGCCCGGCGAAGAAGGCCGCCAAGAAGGGTGCGAAGAAGGCGCCCGCCAAGAAGGCCGCGAAGAAGACGGCCAAGAAAGCCGCGAAGAAGACCTAGGCAGGTCCCAGCATCGGCTACGAGGTGTCGACACGCTCGGCCGTCACCACCTCCAGCTGAAGCCGACCATGCCCGTGCGGGCGGCGGTCCAGGTGGCCCGGGCGCTGTGCGCGCCGTCGAGCCCGACCCCGACGGACGTGGTCGGCTCGAGGTCACCGAGGTGCGACCACGTGCTGAGGTGGACCGCTTCCGGCAGGCGCGCCGGGTCGAAGGAGATGGCCATCTCGAGCTCGACCGCGTGCAGCGGAGCCGCTCGGCGCACGTGGGGCGCGGGCGGCTCCCGGTAGTCGAACGTGGTCTCGAAGGCCAGGTCCCAGATCTCCCCGTGGTCGAGGCTCTTGTCCAGGGTGATCACCACCGCCCACACTCCGGGCCCGACGCGACGCGGCTTCTCCGGCGTACCGCCCGTGCAGGAGTCGACGGTCACCCGTTCGGTGTTGACCAGGAAGTGGTAGGAGTCGACCCCGTCGTCGAGCGCTCGCAGGCGCTGCGTCGTGCGGCGGAACGTCGGCATCCCGGAGGCGCTGATGACGTGCTCGTCGAGGCTGCGGTCGGCGACGTACCGGGTCTGGTCCGCCAGGCCGTTCAGCCGGAGCTCGCCGGGGAAGACGGCCGGCGTCCCCGACTCGAGCAGCTGGCGGAGGTGGTCGCGATGCTCGTCGCTGAGGGCGAAGGCGTCCATGAACAGCTCGAGCTCGATGTGCGTGAGCACGTCGCCGGCGAGGCGGCTGCGGACCCAGTCCCGCCGGGAGCGGGGCCACTCCTCCTCCTCGAACTCCGCGAGCAGACCGCGGTCGACGAGGTAGGACGCGAGGACCTTGGCCACCGCGGTCTGGTTGAGCGCGTAGCCCTTGTAGGCAGGGCCGCGCCGCTCCCAGACGGTGCGGTACGGGCAGGCCGGATCGGCCAGCAGGCGGGACAGCTCGCGCCCCGCGTCGACCCCCGTCACCTGGCCAGTTTGGCTCAAACTCCGCGTGAACGGTTGTGGTCGACAAGTTTCGACATCTGCGTCCCTACCGTCGTCGCAGCGACCATCTCGCGTGAGGGGCCAAGTATCAGTGCTCCCTGTTGGGCACGGGCCTGGGGGGACCTCTCCCGGAGGTGGTCGCTGCTACGTCCCGGCGCCGCCTCGGCCGGCGGTCAGCCCCACCAGAACGCGGTCGCGATGATCCCGTAGAGGGCGACCAGCGAGGCACCTTCCAGCCAGGTGGACTCGCCGTCGAAGGCGATGAACGCGGCGAGGATCACCGCCAGCAACAGGCAGACGACGAGCAGCGGGCTGAGCACCAGGGTCAGCGACGCCAGCCCGAACACCTGGGACACGATGACCAGCACCGGGGCCAGGACCAGCGCGATCTGGATCGGGCTGTTGAGCACGATGGAGAAGGCGTACTCGGACTTGCCCTCCGCGGCGAGCTTGATGCCGACGGCGTTCTCCACCGCGTTCCCGGCGATCGCCACGATCACGAGGCCGGCGAACGCCTGCGAGATCCCCAACGACTCCATCGAGGGCTCCAGGGCGACCACGAACCAGTCGGAGACGAACGCGGCGAACGCGGCCGCGCCCCCGAGCATCCCGACCGCCAGCCAGATCGGCCACCGCGGGGCCTCGTGACCGGCCGGCTCGCCGGACTCGTCGTTCGCGTCCCGCCGGAGCGAGAACGGGAGCGAGAGGGCGAACAGCGCCAGGAGCACGACCGAGACGATCACCGAGAAGGTCGTCTCGTGCTCCGACGCCGGCGCGTGCACGAAGTGCGCGAGCGACGGGATCACCCAGGCCGTGACGGACAGCAGCATCAGCACCACGATCGTCCGGGCCCGCGCCGACCCGAGCGGCTGGGGGCCGTGCTTGAGCCCACCGACGAAGAACGCCAGACCCAGGACGAGGAGGAGGTTGGCCAGGATCGAGCCCACGAGGGCCGCCCGGACCACATCCACCAGGCCGGCCTTGAGCGAGAAGATGCAGATGAACAGCTCGGGCAGGTTGCCGAGCGCCGCCTGCAGGACACCGGTGGCACCCGCTCCGAACCGGTCACCGAGCTGTTCCACGGACAGCCCGACCAGGGACGCCAGCAGGCAGATCGCGGCCGCGGCGATCACGAACGCGAGGACCGAGTTCCACCCGGCGTAGTGGGCGACACCGGCCAGGACGACCAGCACGGCGCCCGTGCCGATGATCAGCTGGTCCGACCGCAGGAACGTGGTCGCGGGCGCGTGGGGGGCGGTCGCCGACATGCAGCGCACGCTATCGCCCGGACCACCTTGGGCCATGTCGCCGCCGCCCCGTAGTTTCTGAGCGTGAGGTTCCACGGGACGTACCTGCCCTGGGGGGTCTTCGTCTGCTTCGAGGGCGGCGAGGGCTCCGGCAAGTCGACCCAGTCGGCGCTCCTCGCCGAGCGGCTCGAGGCCCGGGGGCACGTCGTCCGGCTGACCTTCGAGCCCGGCGACACCCCGGTCGGGGTCGAGATGCGCCGCATCGTGCTGTCCCCCGAGACCGGCGAGCTCTCGCACCGCACCGAGATGCTGCTGTACGCCGCGGACAAGGCCGAGCACGTCGACACGGTCGTCCTCCCGGCGCTGGAGCGGGGTCAGGTCGTCATCACCGACCGCTACGTCGACTCGACGCTGGCCTACCAGGGCGCGGGCCGCGACCTCGACGTCAACGAGGTCGAGGAGGTGGCCCGGTGGGCCACCGGCGACATCCGGCCGCACCTCACCGTCGTCCTCGACGTCGACCCGCGCGACGGACTGCGCCGCTTCGAGGGGCGGGACCGGATCGAGGCCGAGGGCCTGGAGTTCCACGACCGCGCGCGCAAGCTGTTCCTCGACCTGGCCGCCGCCGACCCCGACCACTACCTGGTGCTCGACGCGCGGGACGACCGCGACGCGATCGCCGGCCAGGTCCTGGCCCGGCTCGAGCCGCTGCTTCCCCAGGCGACCGCACGGCAGGAGTCGGCGGAGTGACGGTCTGGGACGACCTGGTCGGTCAGCGGCACACGGTCGGCCTCCTGCAGACGGCGGCCGGCGGCCACGGGATGAGCCACGCCTGGCTGTTCACCGGCCCACCGGGTTCCGGTCGCTCCAACGCCGCCATCGCGTTCGCCGCCGCCCTCCAGTGCACGGAGTCCGACAAGGGCTGCGGGTCCTGCGACCAGTGCCGCACCGTCCTGGCCGGCTCCCACCC
>Ga0075364_10001306_pt1 | contig 13411 bp, 11 predicted proteins | sample EndMetdeltDD1764_FD_71517 | JGI IMG/M metagenome (GOLD analysis project Ga0075364, IMG submission 71517) | Populus endosphere microbial communities from Tennessee, USA - Endosphere MetaG P. deltoides DD176-4 | ecosystem: Host-associated > Plants > Roots > Endosphere | place: USA: Tennessee... | reverse complement strand
TCCTGGACGGCACGCAGATCCTGCGCCGATTGCAGCATGTGGCTGGCGAAGCTGTGACGCAGCACATGAGGGTGCAGGTGCGTCGGCAGCCCGGCCTGTTGTGCAATGCGCGCCAATTGCAGTTGTACGACACGAGGCGAAATGCGGGCACCACGAGTGCCCAGAAACAGGGCCGCCCGATCGTTGGGCCCTGATCGTGCACTGAGCAGCTGGTCGCGCACCGCCAACCAGGCCACAAGCGCCGCGCGTGCCTGCGCGCCGACGGGCACGGTGCGTCGCTTGGACCCCTTGCCCAGCACGATCACCTCATGATCCGGCAGGTTCAGCCAGCCTTGCGAGGTGTGCGCGGCGTCGCGCACGAACGCGACATCCAGGCTCACCAGTTCGGCCAGCCGTAATCCGCTGGAGTAGAACAGCTCCAGCATGGCCTGGTCACGCAAGGCGACCGGGTCTTGCGACACGCCTGCCTGCGGGCGGTCCAGCAGCGCCTGGGTCTGTTCGACCGACATCGCCTTGGGCAGGCTGCGGGGGGCTTTGGGGGCGCGCAAGCCTGCGACCGGGTTGCCGGGCATCTGCGCGGTGGGCGCATACCATTGATAGAAGCCACGCCAGGCCGCCAGCATGCGCGCCAGGCTGCGGGCACCCAGGCCGCGTTCGTGCCACTGTGCCAGGTACAGCCGACAGTCCGATGGACCCACTTCACGCAGCGGCGTGTTGCCAAGCTGTTCGGCCAGCTTGGTCAGATCGCGCCCGTAGCCATCGAGCGTATGTGCCGAATACCGACGGTTGGCTGCCAAATGCGCCAGCCACGATTGCATGGGCGCCGGCAGTGCCGTCATATCAGCCGGCCACGTCTGGTAGGACGGCCATGACCGGTGCCCGCAGACGGGTCAGTGCCGACTGCGCGAGGCGACCGATGGTGGTGAGGAACGCCACCCCTTTCTCGGGGTCGAAGCGCGCCGGATCGTTCGACCCCAGCACCAGCAGGCCGACGCTGGGCGCATCGGGCTCCAGGCGCAGCGCGATCAGGGCCAGCGAGGCCGGCTTTTCCGGTAACCAGGCGGCCGCATCGAATTCGGTATTGCGACCGCAGAACGGCACTTTCAGGCTATCGGCGAAGGTGCGGATATCGTCGGAGACCGGTTCGCCGTATCCCGTTTCTGGCAGGCCGGACAGCCCCCAGACACGCAGTGCAACGGCGTCCAGCGCGAACGTCTCGGCCAGACCCAGCGCAATGGCGCCGGGAATGTGTTCAGCATGCACTTCGCCCAGCAGGCGTTCGGTCCACTGATTCAGCGATTGGGCAATGGCCTCGTTGCTGCGCGCGTTGCGCACCAGCTCGGAGAGCTGCCATTCGAGTTCGCGCGTGCGCTCGCGCAGCGTCAGGATCTGGCGCTCGGACAGTGAAATCGCCTGACCGCCATGGGGGTTGGGCACTCGCAGGCTGGCGAAGACGTCGGGATGATCGAGAAAAAAATTCGGATCACGCGATAGGTAGTCGGCCACATCCTGCGGCGTAAAGGAAATGTCTGTCATGGTGTCAACGTTGAAAGGCCAGCGACGCCGCCACGGCGTCCACATCGATCTGACCTGTGAATACGGAAAGGGCGGGGCCGGTCATTTTCAGTACCGTGCCATCCCAGGAAATGACGAGCTTGCCGCCGCGCGTGTGCACATCGACCGGGGAGTCGAGTCGGCCCCGACGAATGCCGGCGGCCACTGCCGCACACGCGCCCGTGCCGCACGCCAGGGTTTCACCCGCGCCACGTTCATAGACACGCAGCCGAATGGTGTGACGGTCGACGATCTGCATGAACCCGGCATTGACCCGGCGCGCGAACCGCGGGTGCGATTCGATGGCCGGCCCGACAGTGGCCACGGGTGCGTCCTGCACGCTGTCCACGATCTGAACGGCGTGCGGGTTGGAAATAGCCACCAGCGAGAGCCAGACCGGATCAGGGGCGTCGGCCACATCGAGCGGCAGCGCGTAGAGCGTGTCCTGGTGATCCTGCCGCTGCGCTAGGCCTTTGGTCGCGAAGGGCAGGGCGGGGGGATCGAATCGGGTGCTGCCCATTTCCACGGTCACCTGCAGATCATCGCTTTGGTCCAGCGTGATCACGCCGGTGGCGATCTGGGCACGCAGTGGGTTGCGATCGGACAGGCCCTGTTCGTGGACGAAACGCACGAAACAGCGTGCCCCATTGCCGCAATGTTCGACTTCGCCACCATCGGCGTTGAAGATGCGATAGCGGAAATCGGCGTCGGGCACCGTGGCGGGCTCGACGAGCAGAATTTGGTCGGCACCGATGCCGAAGTGACGGTCGCCCAGCGCACGCGCGCGCTCGGGCGTCATGTCGATGGTTTGGCGCACGCCGTCCAGCACGACGAAGTCGTTGCCGGCGCCATGCATTTTGGTGAAATTCCAGATCATGCTGCGATTATCGCACTGCCGCGCGCGGATGGATATCGGGGCGGGACGCGCCTGCACGGTTGTTCGCCAACGGACGGTTCCTGCATCGGTGTCCGGCCTGCGCCCAGGGTCTCAATAGAGCTTGGGTTCGCCCTCGGGGCGGGTCTTGAATCGCCGATGCACCCAGTAGTATTGGGACGGATCGGGGCGAATCCAGTCCTCCAGCAGGCGATTCTGGCGGGCCGTGGCCGCTTCGAGCGAGTCCGTTCCGGGGAAGTCGGCAATGGCCTCGTGCACCGTCACGACGTAGCGCCCGGTGGCGCGGTCCCAGTGCTCCGTGATGGGCAGCACATCTGCATGCCATTTTTTGGCGATCATGGCGGTGGTGGGCAGCGTGGCCGCCGCAATGCCGAAGAACGGGACGAAGACCGACCCTTCGCGCCCGAAATCCATGTCGGGCAGGTAATAGATGGGGTAACCCTCCCGCAGATAGCGGATCAGGCCACGCACGCCATCCTTGCGGCTGATCAGACGGGTGTCGTTGAAGCGCGCGCGGCCCTGGCGCACGATCTCGTCGACCACAGGGTCGCTTTGCGGGGTGTATAGCGTTGCGCCCTTGACCACATAGCGCGTGAGCGCCGTGGCTGCCGCGTCCAGGCCGACGAAGTGCGGGGCCAGCAGCACCACGGGCGTGCCCGCTGCGGTGCGCGACAGAATGCGTTGCAGCCCGTCGATGTGAACCATGTCCTCGATGGCCTGTTCCGACCCGAACCACAGCACCCCGCGATCGACGAACGACTGCGACAGCGCGCGGATGTGCTCGCGCACCCACTGCTCGCGCCGTTCAGGCGTTTCCTGGGGGAAGCACAGGGCGATATTGGTGCGCACGATGTGCACGCGCGAGCGTGCCAGATGCAGCGTCAGCCAGGCCATGCACGCCCCGATGCGCAGCCGGGTGGGCGTGGGGCAGGTGCCGAACCAGGTAAACAGACGGGTCAGCAACCAGCGTTTGAGCGCGTTCATATATCGGTCCGTTCGGGTAGGCCGGCGCTGCGGTCGCGCGCGCCCTGTTCGCGACGGCGGTCCGCGCCCTCGGTGTCAAAGGCGGCGGCCTCGGCGCTGGGGGGCGCAGCAGGGGTGCGCGCGCTGGCAGGCACCTTGTAGCGATGGTAGCCCCAGAGGTACTGCTCGGGGAAACGCGCGATGAGCGAGGCCATGGCCTGGTTGAACAGCGCGGCCTGCGCGTCGGGTTCCTGTGGCAGCGGCTCGGGTACACGCACGAAATGCAGCCGCCATCCGCGTCCTGCCGGCAGGCGCTCGCCGGCGGCCATCAGCACCACCACGCCGGTCTGCTGAGCCAGCCTGCCAGGCAGGGTGACGGTGTAGGCGGGTCGCCCGAAAACCGGTGCCCACACGCCTTCGCCCTGGCCGGGGACCTGGTCAGGCAGCATGCCCACTGCCTCGCCGCGTCGCAGCGTGCGCACGAACTCGCGCACACCTTTGGTCGTGGCGGGCACCGCCCGCATGGCGCTGTTGTTGCGTGCCTCCTGAACCAGCTGGCGCAAGGCCTTCTGACGGGGCTCGCGAAACATCACGGTCAGGGGCATCAGGCGGGCGACCGTGCGTGCCGCGACCTCGAAACAGCCCAGGTGCGGCGTGAGAAACAGGATGCCGCGCCCCTCGGCACGGGCCTGCTCGAGCACGTCGGGATCGGCGATGGTCGTGGCCGCCACGCAGGCCGACTCTTGTAACCATACTTTGGGCGTTTCCATGATCATCGCGCCGGTCTGCGCGGCGGCACGACGCAAAAATGCGGGGTCGGCGTAGCCCGCCTGTGCCGCATTGGCCTGCAGACGTCTGCGATAGCGGCCCGGCAGCAGGTAGACGAACAGGCCACAGAGTTTGCCCAGCGCGTGCAGCGTGCGTAGGGGGAGTCGAGAGAGCAGACGAAGCAGAAACAGAAGCATTCAGGTACAGGATACGAGGAAACGGGACGGGCGCAGCGGTCATCGGCACGCTATTATTCTCCCTTAAAATGCTTTTCGTCGCCCAGTTAACCGACAACTTGTGGAGCGACTGCATGGTGGGTGCCCGCCCACGCATGCAAGAATCCGCTAAAGCGTCGTACCCGAGAACTGGCCCACGGCGGCCGGATGGACCGGGTGCAGCGCGCCTCGTCAATCTTTTCAGGACGTATCGCCGTGGCCAATAACGATTTCCTCTTTACCTCCGAATCCGTCTCCGAAGGGCATCCCGACAAGGTCGCGGACCAGATCTCGGACGCGGTGCTCGACGCCATCTTCACCCAGGACCCCAATGCGCGGGTCGCTGCGGAAACCTTGTGCAATACCGGGCTGGTCGTGCTGGCAGGTGAGATCACCACCACGGCCAACGTCGATTACATCCAGGTGGCGCGCGACACCATCAAGCGCATCGGCTATGACAACACCGATTTCGGCATCGACTACAAGGGCTGCGCCGTGCTGGTGGCCTACGACAAGCAGTCGCCCGACATCGCCCAGGGCGTGGATCGCAGCTCCGAGGATTACCTGAACCAGGGCGCTGGCGACCAGGGCCTGATGTTCGGCTATGCCTGCGACGAAACCCCCGACCTGATGCCCGCACCGATCTGGTATGCGCATCGGTTGGTTCAGCGCCAGAGCGAATTGCGCAAGGACGGCCGCCTGCCCTGGTTGCGCCCGGATGCCAAATCGCAGGTGACCTTTCGCTATCTCGACGGTCGCCCCGCCGAGGTGCACACCGTCGTGCTCTCCACGCAGCACCACCCCGATATTTCGCAGGCCGATATCCGCGAAGCCGTCATCGAGGAAATCATCAAGCCGTGCTTCCCCGACGGCCTGATCACCCCGCAGACCCGTTTCCTGGTCAATCCCACCGGCCGCTTCGTCATCGGTGGCCCGCAAGGCGACGCCGGTCTGACCGGTCGCAAGATCATCGTGGACACCTACGGCGGCGCTTGCCCGCACGGCGGTGGTGCCTTCTCCGGCAAAGATCCTTCCAAGGTCGATCGTTCGGCAGCGTATGCCGCCCGCTACGTGGCCAAGAACGTGGTTGCATCGGGGCTGGCGCGCCAGTGCCAGGTGCAGGTCAGCTACGCCATCGGTGTGGCCGAACCCATCAACGTCACGGTCTACACCGAAGGCACGGGCGTGATTCCCGATGACGAGATCGCGCGTCTGGTGGTCGAGAACTTCGACCTGCGTCCCAAGGGCATCGTCAACATGCTCGACCTGTTGCGCCCGATCTACACGCGTACGGCCGCCTATGGTCACTTTGGCCGCTCCGAGCCCGAGTTCACCTGGGAAGCCACCGATAAGGCAGAATTGCTGAAGTCGGCCATTCGGTAATTCACTGCCGGGCTGCCGTTAACCGCCGCATCCGGTGACGGACGGCAATGGGGGAATGACATGAGGGATTGGAAGCGCCTGGCGGCGGTTGCGACACTGTGCGCCATGGCTGCTGTGCCGGCTTATGCGCAATCGGTCATCAAGATCGGTGAAATCAACAGCTACAAGGCACAGCCTGCCTTCCTCGGCCCTTATCGCAACGGCATGGAACTGGCCGTCGAGCAGGTCAATGCGGCAGGCGGCATCGATGGTCGCCGCCTCGAACTGATCGTGCGCGATGACAATGCCAATCCGGGCGATGCCGTGCGTGCAGCCGAAGAGCTGTTTCAGCGCGAGCGCATCGATGTGCTGACAGGGTCGTTCCTGTCGCACATCGGCCTGGCGCTCACCGATTACGCGCAGCAGCGCAAGCGCTTCTTTCTGGCCAGCGAGCCCCTGACCGACAAAATCACCTGGCAGAACGGCAACCGCTACACGTTCCGGCTGCGCACCTCGACCTATATGCAGGCCGCCATGCTGGTGCCCGAAGCGGTCAAGCTGAACAAGAAGCGCTGGGCCATCGTCTATCCCAACTACGAGTATGGGCAGTCGGCAGTCGCCACCTTCAAGACGCTGCTCAAGGCGGCGCAACCCGATGTCGAATTCGTGGCCGAGCAGGCCACCCCGCTGGGCAAGCTGGATGCCGGCAGCGTGGTGCAGGCGCTGGCCGATGCCAAACCCGATGCGATCTTCAACGCCCTGTTTGCCACCGACGTCACGCGTTTCGTGCGCGAGGGCAACACGCGCGGGCTGTTCCCGGCCACGCCGGTGGTCAGCCTGCTGACCGGTGAGCCCGAGTATCTGGACGCCATCGGTGCCGAAACGCCGGATAACTGGATCGCCACCGGCTACCCCTGGTATTCGATCGACACGCCCGAACACACCGCGTTTCGCGATGCCTATCAGGCCAGGTTCAAAGACTATCCCCGCTTCGGGTCCGTCATCGGCTACAGCGCCATTCAGTCCATCGTGGCCGGCATACGCAAAGCCGGCACGACCGATAACGAAAAGCTGGTGGAAGCCTTCAAAGGGCTCACGCTCACCATTCCCTTTGGTCCGATCGAATACCGTGCGCTGGATCACCAGTCCACCATGGGCGCTTTTGTGGGCCGCCTTGGCCTGAAAGACGGCAAGGGCGTCATGATCGACCACGTCTATGCTCCCGGCGAAAAGTTCATGCCCTCGGATGACGAAGTGCGGGCCTTGCGCCGTGCCGACTGATCGGGCGCGCCCATGAGGCCGTGCTTGCCCCTGTGCCGGCGCTCGCTGGCGGGCTGACCGCATGAGTCTGGACGCGCTGGTCGTACAGCTGCTCAACGGTCTGGCCGAGGCCTCATCGCTGTTTCTGGTGGCCGCCGGCCTGTCGCTGATCTTCGGCGTGACCCGCATCGTCAATTTCGCGCACGGCTCGCTCTACATGCTGGGCGTGTATCTGGCCTATGCCTTCGCGCAGCGCATGGGCGATACGGTGCTCGGGTTCTGGGCCAGCGTGGTGCTCGCCGCCATCGTGGTCGGCCTGCTGGGCGCGCTGCTGGAACGCGTGCTGCTCAGGCATCTGTATCGGGCGCCCGAGCTGTTTCAACTCTTGGCGACATTCGCGCTGGTGCTGGTGATCAACGATGCTGCCATGTGGATCTGGGGAGCCGAAGATCTGCTGGGTCGCCGTGCGCCGGGTCTTTCCGGGTCGGTGCTCGTTCTGGGACGCCAGTACCCCACCTACAACTTCGCGCTGATGGCGATCGGCCCCGTGGTGCTGGGGCTGCTGTGGTTGCTGCTTACCCGAACGCGCTGGGGGCGGCAGGTGCGTGCGGCGACACAGGACCGCGAGATGCTGGGCGCGTTGGGCGTGAATCAGGCCTGGTTGTTCACGGGCGTGTTCGCATTGGGTGCACTGCTGGCCGGGCTGGGCGGCGCGGTCCAGTTGCCGCGCGAGCCCGCAAGCCTGTCGCTGGACCTGCGTGTGATCGGCGAAGCGTTCGTGGTGGTTGTGGTGGGTGGCATGGGGTCCATCCCCGGGGCGTTCGTGGCGGCGCTGCTGATTGCCCTGATCAAGGCCCTGTGCATCGGCCTGGGCACCCTCGATATCGCCGGATTCCCGCTGGCGCTTTCGCGCTGGACGCTGCTTGTGGAGTTCGTGGTGATGGCGCTGGTGCTGGTGTTCAGGCCCTGGGGGCTGTTCGGGCGAGCCCAGACTCTGCATCGCCATGCCGGTCCCGCCGACGCGCCGTTCGTGCGAGCGGGCAGGGGGTATCGCCTGCTCATGCTTGCCGGGGTGCTGTTGCTGGCCGCCGTGCCGCTGGCCGGTGCTGCCGGGGGCTACGCGCAGGTGCTGCTCACCGATATTTTCATCGCCGTGCTCTTTGCGCTCAGCCTGCACTTCATCATGGGGCCTGCCGGCATGCATTCCTTCGGACACGCGGCGTATTTTGGCCTGGGTGCCTATGGCGCGGCGTTGCTGGTGAAAACGCTCGGGCTGCCCACCGAAGGCGCATTCGTGCTTGCGCCCTTCGTGGCCGCCAGTGCGGCGCTGGTCTTCGGGTGGTTCGTGGTGCGCCTCTCTGGCGTCTATCTGGCCATGCTCACGCTTGCGTTCGCGCAAATCGTCTGGTCGGTGGTGTTCCAGTGGGATGGCTTCACGGGCGGTTCCAACGGGTTGATCGGCGTGTGGCCGCCCGCCTGGCTGGCCTCGGCATCGCACTACTACTACCTGACGCTGGCGTGTGTTGTACTTGCGGCCATTGCGTTGCGCCGGGTGCTTTTTTCTCCCTTTGGCTACGCCATGCGTGCGGCGCGCGATTCGCCCCTGCGTGCGGACGCGATCGGCATCGACAACAAGCGTGTGCAGTGGCTGGCGTTCGTGCTGGCAGGCGCATTCGCAGGGCTGGCAGGTGCGCTGTTCGTGTTTTCCAAAGGCGGGGTATCGCCCGATGTCATGGCCGTCGGCAAATCGGTCGATGGCCTGGTGATGGTGTTGCTCGGCGGCGTGCAGACACTGGCCGGGCCCATCGTGGGCGCGGCGGCATTCGGCCTGCTGCAGGATACCGTCATGCGATCGACTGAATACTGGCGTGCCTTGCTCGGCGGGATTATCTTGCTGCTCGTGCTGGCCTTTCCTCAGGGGCTGGCGGGCGTGGCCCAACGGTGGCGGGCACTGCGCCTGGCACGCAAGGCGACGCCATGAGTCTGCTCCAGGTGCGCAATCTGAGTCGTGCGTTCGGCGGCGTGCAGGCGGTGGACGGCATGGATCTGGACGTGCAGGCCGGCGAGCTGCTGGCGTTGATCGGCCCGAACGGCGCAGGAAAATCCACGACCTTCAACATGATCAATGGTCAGTTGCGTCCGACCACGGGCACGATCATGCTGGCCGGACAATCGCTGGTGGGGCGCAGTCCGCGGCAGATCAGTCGACTGGGGGTGGGCCGCACGTTTCAGATTGCCGCCACGTTCGCCTCGCTGACCGTCGTGGAAAACGTGCAGATGGCGGTGCTCTCGCATCGGCGCCGGGTGTTTGCCCTGTGGCCGCGCGCCGCGCGCCTGTATCGCGAGCAGGCGCTGGCGCTGCTGGCCCAGGTGGGCATGACCGAACAGGCCGCGCGCCCCTGCAGCGAGCTGGCGTATGGCGACATCAAGCGTGTTGAGCTGGCCATGGCGCTGGCCAACGACCCTCGCCTGCTGTTGATGGACGAGCCCACTGCCGGCATGGCCGCAGGCGAACGCCTGGCCTTGATGGCCTTGACGCGCGATCTGGTGCGCGAGCGACAGATGGCGGTGCTGTTCACGGAACACAGCATGGATGTGGTGTTCGCCTTTGCGGACCGCGTCAGTGTGCTGGCCCGCGGTCGGGTGATCGCCCAGGGCACGCCCGCCGAGATCCGTGCCGACACGCAGGTGCAGCAGGTGTATCTGGGCACCGGGCGCACGTTCGAGGATGGAACGCCAGTCGCATCGGAAACGGCACCTGCGCCGGGAATCGCACCTGCGTCGGCAACGGCACCTGCGTCGGCAACGGCACCTGCGTCGGCAACGACACCTGCGTCGGGAACCGTACCTTCGTCGGGAACCGCACGCGCATCGGCACAGCTGTCGGCACTCGTTCCCGGACCTGGGTCGGCATCCGAATCGGTGCGAGCATCGGCATCCGGGGTTCACGACGGTGGCATACTGGCCTCGATGTCGGCACAGGCATCAGAGGGCGTGCGTGCACCTGTTACGACTCTCGCGGCAACGTCTGCGCCCGTGTTGGACGTGCGTGGGCTGAACGCCTGGTATGGCGCAGCCCACATTCTGTTCGATGTGGCGTTGAACGTGGGCCCAGGCGAGGTCGTCGCCCTGATGGGGCGCAATGGCGCGGGTAAATCCACCACACTCAAAGCCATCATGGGCCTGATCGAAAGACGCCGCGGCGAGATCGACTTTCTGGGGCAGGACATCTCCCGCTGGGCGCCGCATCGCATCGCGCGCGCCGGGCTGGGTTTCGTGCCGGAGGAACGCCGTATCTTCACCGATCTGACGGTGAACGAAAACCTGGAGATGGGCGAGCAGCCCGCCCGCACGTGGCCCGATGGGTCGCCGGCGCCCGGCTGGCAGGTCGAGCAATTGTTTGCCCTGTTTCCGAATCTGCGCGAACGCAAGGATCAGTGGGCGGGCCACATGAGTGGCGGTGAACAGCAGATGCTGACCGTGGCGCGTACGCTGATGGGCAACCCCTGGCTCGTGCTGCTCGATGAACCCTCGGAGGGGGTGGCACCGCTGATCGTCGAGCAGATGGCGCATGCCATTCTGGCGTTGAAAGCGCAGGGCGTGAGCATCCTGCTCAGTGAGCAGAACATGCACTTTTGCCAGTGGGTGGCTGATCGTGTGTATGTGCTTGAAAAAGGTCAGGTCCGGCATCAGGGCAGCATGCAGGCGCTGGCCCGCGACCCTGCTTTGCAGCAAGCGTATTTGACCGTATGACCAGGGCGGGAAATCGGGCGTTGGCCGGGTCAGATGCTATGCTGCATCCATGATTTCCGAGTCCGTTTCCTTTGCACCGACCAGGTCGGGCACGCCTGAAAAACAGGGTGTGTCTGCTGACGGGCGCGCCACCCCTGACGCGGCCGCTGCGGCACCCGTCGTGGCGCCTGTTCTGAAGGATAAAGCCTTCACCGCCACCGATTCGCCTTGCGTGGCTATTTGCTCCACGCTGTTCGACGAGATCTGCCGCGGGTGCGGGCGAACCGCCATGGAAGTCTCGAACTGGGTGTTCATGACCGACGAGGAAAAGAAACAGGTCTGGACGCGCATTCTGGCCCAGGGATACCCGCGCCGCTGACCGGGTCGACGACCTTTTTGCGGCCACCCACGCCACTGATGGGCAAACGACCCTTTTGCGGCCACCCACACCACTGGTGAACAACCGACCCTGTTGCCGCTCACCCTCGCGGCGGCTTGCCATGCGGGCCGGTCATGCTGGCCATTTTCCGCCCAGGGCCTTGCTTGCGCGCATGGCTGCCGCTTCCACCAGCTTTGCCATCTTGCGCGTTGACGCCGGCGTGAATCTCTCCTTCGGGCCGGACAGGGATATCGCGCCACACATTTCGCCGGCGCTGTTGAACACGGGACTGGCCACTGCCGCGCAGTTCGGGTCACGCTCGCCCATGGACTGCGCCACCAGGCCCGCCTGTGCCGATGTGGCGTGCGAGACCAGATAGGCGGTCAGCAGCTTGCCTGCCGCGCCTTTGTCCAGAGGCAGCAGATCGCCACTGCGAATGCGGTCCAGCGTCGAATGGTGCGAGTCCACCCTGAGCAGGCACACGCGGTGTTTTGGGTCGTGATAAACATGGAAGGACGCGCTCTCGCTGCCTGCTTCGACCAGCTCGTGCAACTGGGGCAGGATGGTGTCGCTCAGGCGATACGCGTTGTCGTAGGCGCGCCCCAGGCGATGGGCATAGGGGCCGATCGCATACCGCCCATCCGCCTGACGGCTCACCAGCGCCGCGCGCTCCAGCGAACTGATCAGACGCAGCAACGTGCTTTTGTAGAAGCCCGTGGCACGCGCCAGATCAGCCAGTGAAATCGGTTCCACGTGCTGTGCAACCGCCTCCACGATGGCCATGGCGCGTTCGACGGCGGCTACGCCATCGGTGGAGGTATCGGGTGCTGGAGAACGGGTCATGGAAACTATCAGGGGTTGATGGGGGCTCCCGGCTCGGCGTCGATGACACGGCTGATCACCGGGAAGTAGCGATCACCCAGTCCCTGGGCGATGGCCTGTTCGAACCAGTGATCCACATTTGCGGCGCCACTGGCCTTGACGCCGGTCTGGCTGGCCAGCGCCAAAGCGTAGCGCAGATCCTTGCGCGCATAATCAACGGGGAACGCTTTTTCCGGGAATGCTCCGGGCAGAATAGCTTTTAGACCGTGGTTGCGCAACGCAAAACTGTCAGCGGAACCGCAGGTGAAGGTCTTGAGCAGGACTTCCGGATCCACGCCGGAGCGGCGCGCAATCGCGCGGGCTTCAGACAGGGCCACCACCGTCTCGAACAGCACCATGTTGTTCAGAATCTTGACGACCTGCCCGCTGCCCACGCCGCCACACAGCGTCACCTCGGAAGCAAAGGTGCGGATCAGGGGCTCCACGCGGGCGAAGTCCGCCGGCTCGCCACCCACCATCACCGACAAGGTGCCCGCCTCTGCGGCAGCACGGGTGCGCGCCACCGGCGCATCCATGAAGATGGCCTGGCGCTGTGCGAACGCCTCGGAAAGGGTGCGGGTGGTGTCCACGGGCGAGGTGCTCAGGTCAACGATGACCTGGCCTGCGCGGGTGTGGGCCAGCAGGCCGTCGGGCGCGTGCGCCAGTGCGCTGACCACTTCGCCCGAAGGCAGTGACAGGAAAACGATGTCGCATTGCTGCATGAGGGCAGGCACATCGGCCGAGGTGACGCCGTCAGCCTCAAGCCGTTGCAGCGCTTCTTTCTGCGTGTCGCAGCCCAGCACCGCAATGCCACCTTTCTTCGCCAGATTGCGGCAGATGGGTTCGCCCATCACGCCCAGGCCGATAAATCCAATTCGTGTAAAAGTACTCATGTGTTGTCTCCGTATGGCACAGGGCTACATGCCAAAGAAAATGCCCTTGGATTGTTGGTACAGACGGAAGCCCGCGACGCCTTTTTCGCGTCCGATGCCGCTTTGCTTGAAGCCGCCAAAAGGCGTTGAAATCGACAGTTGCTTGTAGGTGTTGATCCAGACGCTGCCGGCTTCCAGGCGACGGGCGATCCGCCAGGCGCGTCGGTAGTCCGATGTCCACACCCCGGATGCCAGGCCATACACACTGTCGTTGGCCTGTTCGATCAGATCGTCTTCGTCTTCGAACACCAGCAGGCACAGCACGGGTCCAAACACTTCTTCTTTGACCAGCTCGGCATCCTTGCCCAGGCCTGCCACGATCGTGGGCAGATAGAACGCACCATCCTGCAGTGCGCCGTCGGCGCGACGCCCCCCGGTGAGGATGTCGCCCCCTTGCTCGACTGCCCGGGCCACCATGGCCTCGATTTTTTCACGGTGGGCAAACGAGGCGATCGGGCCCATCTGTGCGCCTGCGGCATCGGGCATGTCG
>Ga0075364_10001304_pt1 | contig 13413 bp, 11 predicted proteins | sample EndMetdeltDD1764_FD_71517 | JGI IMG/M metagenome (GOLD analysis project Ga0075364, IMG submission 71517) | Populus endosphere microbial communities from Tennessee, USA - Endosphere MetaG P. deltoides DD176-4 | ecosystem: Host-associated > Plants > Roots > Endosphere | place: USA: Tennessee... | reverse complement strand
ATCGAGGAGCTGATGGGGGCGCTGCGCGAGGTGTCGGACAATATTGCCCATGACCTCAAGACGCCGCTGACGCGGTTGCGCAATCGCGCCGAGGCGGCGTTGCGCAGCCAGGACGATCCGGCTGCGTATCGCGACGGCCTCTCCAAGACCATGGAGGAGGCCGACGAGCTCATCCGCACCTTCAATTCGCTCCTGCTGATCGCGCGGCTGGAAGCGGGCGCCGTTGCCGAGAGCATGGCATCGGTCGATCCGGCGAGCGTCATCGCCGATGTCGCGGAGCTGTACGAGCCGGTCGCCGAGCAGGCCGGTCTGCAGCTGGAAGTCGCCGCCGCTCGCGAGGGCCTGCACATCAGCGCCAATCGCGAGCTGGTCAGCCAGGCGGTGGCCAACCTTGTCGATAACGCCATCAAGTATTCGACCGCCGCGATGGGTGGGGATGCCGGCCAAGTTGGCGACCGCAGCGTGCGCATCGTCATGGACCTCGTCGGCGACAATGTCGAGATCGCCGTTGCCGATTGCGGACCCGGCATCGCGCCGCAAGACAGACAGCGCGCGTTGCAGCGTTTCGTACGCTTGGAGAAGAGCCGCTCGCAGCCGGGCAGCGGCCTTGGCCTCAGCTTGGTTGCCGCCGTTGCCAGGCTGCACGGCGGCTCGATCCGACTGGAGGACAACGCTCCGGGGCTGAGAGCGGTGCTCGTTCTGCCGGCGCAAAGCCGCATTGAGCCGCTTGCCGTCGCAGCTGCCTCTTGAGGTAGAACGGCTCCGCAACGTAGGTTGGGTTAGCGCGTCAGCGCGTAACCCGACACGGGTCCTTTGCAGCGTGTCGGGTTACGGGCTTCGCCCTAATCCAACCTACGAAGACGGCAAACTCGCGGGCCACAAGCTGACCAACCAGGCATTTCACTCCCGCATCGTTGCGGCTCCCGTGGTCCACGACGGCGCGAGCGCTGCGCGTCTGCTTGGCGAGTTGGAGCGCCGCTGCGCGGTGGAGCAGGGCCTGGCCTCGCTGAAAACGCTGCTGGCGGAGGAGCCGGTGCGCAACCTGCTGGCCGGCGTGTTCGGTGCCTCGCCGTACCTGACCAGCCTGATCGAGCGCGATCCGGCGCGCTTGATGCGCATGCTAGGCGACGCTCCGGAGGAGCACTTCGCGGAGTTGTGCCGCACGCTTGAGACTGCCCTTGCCGGCGCCACAGGGTCGCCGGAAGCGATGCGGGCGCTCCGCCAGTTCAAAAACGCCGTCGCCCTGCTGACGGCGCTGGCGGATCTCGCCGGCATCTGGCCGGTGATGACGGTGACGCGACGGCTGTCGGAGGCCGCGGATGCGGCCGTTGGCGCGGCGGTGCGCTTCCTGTTCCGCCAGGCGGCGGCCAGGGGCGAGTGGCAGTCCGACCAACCCGACGGCTACATCGTGCTCGGCATGGGCAAGCATGGAGCCTTCGAGCTCAACTACTCGTCCGACATCGACCTGATTGTCTTTTACGATCTCGACCGCATCCGGCTGCGCGCCGGCGCGGAGATCCAGCACTTCTTTGTGCGTTTGACGCGCGAGCTCGTCCGCCTGCTGCACGAGCGCACCGGCGACGGCTACGTATTCCGCACGGATTTGCGCCTGCGGCCCGACCCCGCCGCCACGCCGATGGCGTTGTCGACGGAGGCGGCGCTCAACTACTACGAAAGCTTCGGCCAGAACTGGGAGCGCGCCGCCATGATCAAGGCGCGGCCGGTGGCCGGCGACCTGGAGGCGGGCCAGTCCGTGCTGGCCGACCTCGCGCCGTTCATCTGGCGCAAGTACCTCGACTTCGCGGCCATCGCCGACATTCACGCCATGAAACGGCAGATCCACGCCTTCCGCGGCTTCGGCGAGATCGGCGTGGCCGGCCACAACATCAAGGTCGGGCGTGGTGGCATCCGCGAGGTCGAGTTCTTCGTGCAGACCCAGCAGCTGATCGCCGGCGGGCGCCAGCCCGAGCTACGCGTCAGCGAGACGCTGGTGGCGCTGGAGCGTCTGGAGGGGCGCGGTTGGATCGCCGGCGAGGTCGGACGCGAGCTGGCGGAGTCCTATCGCTTTCTGCGCACGGTCGAGCATCGCCTGCAGATGATTGCCGACGAGCAGACGCAGACGCTGCCGACCGATACCGACAAGCTCGCCGGCATCGCCCACTTCTGCGGCTTTGCCGATTTCGGCGCGTTCGCCGCACAATTGACGGCCGAGCTGGAACGCGTGCAGGGCCATTACGTTCGCCTGTTCGAGCACAGTCCCGAGCTGACGCGCGGAGGCGCCAACATGGTCTTTGCGGGCGAGGCCGACGATCCCGGCACCGTCGAAACGCTGCGCAAGATGGACTACCAGAGGCCCGCCGATATCATCGCCGCCGTGCGCGGCTGGCATCACGGCCGCCATACCGCGGTGCGGACCCAGCGCGCCCGTGAGCTGCTCACCGAGGTGCAGCCGGCGCTGATCGAGGCGTTCTCCAAGACGTCCAACCCTGATCTTGCGCTGATCGGCTTCGACCAATTCCTGTCCGAGTTGCCGTCGGGCGTGCAGTTGTTCTCGCTGTTGAAGCAGAACCCACGCCTGCTCGAGCTGATCGCCGCCATCATGGGCACGGCGCCACGGCTGTCGCGTATTCTCAGCAAGCGCCGCCGCGTGCTCGATGCCGTGCTGGCGCCGGGCTTCTTCGGGACCCTGCCTAGCGAGGCGGACTTGGCCGGCATCATTGCCGCCGAATTGGCGGGCGCCGACGATTTCCAGGAGAAGCTCGATCGTGCCCGCCTTACGGCCAACGAGCAGGCCTTCCTGATCGGCGTGCGCATCCTGACGGGCAGCATCGGTGCGGAGCAGGCCGGCGGCGCCTATGCCCAGCTCGCCGAGTGCATGATCGAGGCGATGCACAAGGAGGTGGAGACCGAGATGGTGCGCGCGCACGGCCGCGTGCCGGGCGGCGCCGCGGTCGTCGTCGCCATGGGCAAGCTCGGCGGGCGGGAGATGACGGCCTCCTCCGATCTCGACCTGATCGTGATCTACGACTTCGATGCGGCGGCGACGCTGTCGAGCGGGGTCAAGCCGCTGGCCGCCACGCAATACTACACGCGCTACACGCAGCGCCTGATCAGCGCCTTCACGGCGCAGACCGCGGAAGGCAAGCTTTACGACGTCGACATGCGCCTGCGACCGTCCGGTCAGAAGGGTCCGGTCGCCACCCAGCTGTCGAGCTTCATCGATTACCAGACCAATTCTGCCTGGACCTGGGAGCATCTGGCTTTGACCAGGGCCCGTGTGGTGTCAGGTCCTGCCCCCTTGCGCGCGAAGGTCGAGGAAGCCATCCGCGAGGCGCTGACCAGGCCGCGCGACGCGGCCAGAATCGCCGCCGACGTGCGTGACATGCGGGCGCGCATCGAAAAGGAGAAAGGCACCCGCGACATCTGGGACCTGAAGCAGGTGCGCGGCGGTCTGGTCGATCTGGAGTTCATTGCCCAGCACCTGCAACTCGTGAATGCGTCCTCTAACCCGCAGATCCTTAACCAAAATACGGTGGCTGCCCTGCAGAATCTGCAGTCGGCCGGTTTGCTGCCGGCAGGGACCGCCGATGCCCTGCTGCCGGCCGCCTGGCTGATGAACAATCTGACGCAGATCCTGCGCCTGTGTCTGGATGGCCCGTTCGAGCCCGCCAAGGCCCCAGAGGGCCTCAAGACGCTGCTGGCAAGCTCAGGCCAAGCTCCTGATTTTGCCCGCCTGGAGGCCGATTTGGCGGCCCAGGAGGCACAGGTGGCAGCCTTGTTCGGGCAATTGGTCGTCTGACGGCGACGGAAGCCGCTTTCCCAAGCGTTCCTAGGGCAATGGATCCGAAGAGATCTCGACCGCGCCTAGCCCCGGAGACTGTGAATGTCGACAAAGAGAGTGCTGCTCGTAGCCGGCGCCCTGGTGGCGGCCGGTACCGTGGCGGCCCTGGCGGCCGTCCCGCATTTTCGCGGTCACCGCATGGGCTTCGAGGGCGGGCATAGGGACGGCGGTGCCCGTTTCGCCGAGCGGCTGAAGGAGATGGACGCCAACAAGGACGGCGTCATTACGCTCGAGGAATTTCTCGGCCGGACCGACGGCCGGTTCGCGCGGATCGACAAGAACGGGGACGGCTTCATCGATGCGTCCGATCTCGCGGCCACCGCCAAGGAAGGCACCGAGTATCGCATCAAGCGCTTCCTGAAGATGTTCGACACCAATCGCGACGGCAAGGTCACCAAGGAGGAATTCGAGCAGCGCGCCAAGGACCGCTTCGCCATGCGCGACCTCAACTCCGATGGCGAGATCGGTCTCGACGACCTGCCCCCCGGCATGCGCGAGCGGGCGAGCCGCCGTGCGGAGCGCGCCAAGGAAGGCAAGGAAGCCCCGGACGGCAAGCAGGCAACCGAGAGCAAGGAGCCTCGCCGCTTCACGCTCGACCGCCTGCTAGGCCGCACGGACCGCCGTTTCGCGGCGTTGGACAAGAACGGTGACGGCGTGGTCGACGCCAAGGATATCGAAACGGCCGCCAGCGAGCGTGTCGATTTTGCCACCAAGCGCTTCATGAAGCGGTTCGACGCCAACGGCGATGGCAAAGTGAGCAAGGACGAGTTCGAGCGGTTCGCCAAGGAACGCTTCACCATGCTCGACCTGGACGACGACGGCAAGATCACGGAAGCGGACCTGCCGCCGAGGATGCGCGGTCGGGGTATTTTGAAGTAAGCTCGGAATCGGACGAGACCGAACTTGCGAGGCAGCTGCGTGCTGGCGCTGAAAAGTGGGTCTGGGCCGCTTCCGCGGTCTGGACCCGACGACAACGATGACGAGACGGAGCTGCTGGCTCTCGTTGCGGCGGGCGATGCGCAGGCGTTTCGCGGGCTGGTGGACCGTCATCTGCCGACCGTCCTGGCCATCGGCCGGCGCATGCTGAAGGACGATGCGGAGGCCGAGGACGTGGCCCAGGAGGCGTTGCTCAGGCTCTGGCGCAATGCCGCAGCTCTCGAGCTGGGTCCGGGCGGTGTGCGTCCCTGGTTGCGGCGCGTGGCTTCGAACCTGTGTATCGACCGGGTACGATCGCGTCGCAACACGACCGCGGTGGATCAGGTACCGGAGCAGGCCGAGCCGGCCAGCCAGGTGCGCCATCTGGTCGAGCGTGAGCTTGGCGCACGTGTCGATGCGGCGTTGAAGGCGCTGCCGGAGCGGCAAAGGCTGGCGATAACCCTCTTCCACTACGAGGGTATGAGCCAGATCGAGGTCGGTGGCGTGCTTGGAATATCGGACGAGGCCGTGGAGTCGCTGCTGGCGCGGGCCCGCAGGACTTTGAAAGCGGCGCTGAAGGATGATTGGCAGGAACTCATGCCGCAGGACGAGGCATGAAGAGAATGCAAGCGAAGGTGATGCCATGACCCACTCGGGCAACAACATGACGATCGCGGATCTCGAGCATCTGCTCGATGTCTACGGCAGTGATCGCACGCGCTGGCCTGTTGACGCCCGTGCCGGTGCCGGCCAGCTGGCGACGCGCGAGAGGGCGGCACGCCGATTGCTCGGCGAGGCGGAAGCCCTCGATCGCGTACTGGAGCGCGCGCCTCTGCCCTCGCTGGCCAGGGAAGCCGCACTGGCGGACCGGATCATTAGTGCCGCGCAGCGCTCGCCGCGCATCGTGCGCCTCGATGAGACGTCCGCGCCGGCCGGAACGGCCGGAACGAGTGAGAACGTGATCCGCTGGCCGGGTGCTCGCTCCAGGTCGCAATGGCTGCGGTCCGACGCGGGCCGGGTGGCCGGCTTGTTTGCCGCTTCCCTGCTCTGTGGGATCTATTTCGGGCTCTCCAACGTCGCTCAAGGTGCGCTGGAAGACGTCGCCGGCATCACACTCGGCGCCAGCAGTGGCCCGACCCTGGCACAGCTCGATCCCCTGGATGAGGACCTGCTATGAGCGATGCCGCAATGACCCTCGGTCGAGCCGTCCGGCAAGCGCCCCGCTGGATGCTGCTGCTTTTGATCGGCTCGCTGGCGGTGAACTTCCTTGTTATCGGCCTGGCGGCCGGCGCCATGTGGCGGTTCCGCGGTCCGCCGCCGCTGGCGGGCGTCACGCCCAATCTGCTGGGCTATGCCAGCACGCTTCCATCGGACCGGCGCAAGGCGCTGTGGGACCAGACCGAAGGCGAGCGGCAGACGCTGCGGCCGTTCCGGCGCGAGGTGCGCGCCGCGCGCGAGGAGACCATCAAGGCCCTGCTTGCGGAGCCATTCGACAGAGAGAAGTTCCTGGCAGCTCAGGCGCAGCAGGGCGAGGCTGAGCACCGGGCGCGCGAAGCGGTGCAGAGCCTGTTCGCCAAGATCGCGTCGGATCTTACGCCCGATGAGCGTCGCGCCTTCCCGCGCTGGCGTGAGCACCGCCGGCCGCCCGGCCAAAACCTGCTCGACGAGCCCGATCACCCCGCCCAGGCGAAGCAATAGCGCCGTATGGCCTCAGGCCGCGCTTGCGGGCTTGCGTAGCTGCCCGACAAGCAACCGCGCAATCTCGCTGGCCGGGCTCGGCGGGCAGATGAAGTATCCCTGCATCTCCGTGCAGCCTTCTGCGCGCACCTGCTCGGCCTGCTCGTCGGTCTCGACGCCTTCGGCGGTCGTGGCCATGCCCAGGGTGACGCCAAGCCGGGTCACGGAGCGTACCACGGCGAGTGCGTCCACATTGGCTGCCGAGAGATCGCTGACGAAGCTGCGATCGATCTTGATCTTGTCGAAGGGGAACCGGCGCAGATTGCTCAGAGACGAGTAACCCGTGCCGAAATCATCCAAGGCAATGCGCACGCCGATGTCATGCAGACGGGTCAGCGTCGCGAATGCGCCGTCCTGGTCCCGCAGCAACACCACCTCGGTGATCTCCAGCTCCAATCTCGATGCTGGCATGTTCACGGCGGCCAGAGCGCCGATGACGGACGCCACGAACAGCCGGGACGTGAACTGTGCCGGCGAGATGTTGACGGCAATCTTGAGATGGTCCGGCCAGTTCGCCGCCTCGGCGCAGGCCTTTCTCAGCACCCAATCGCCGATCGGAATGATCAGGCCGGTTTCCTCTGCCAGTGGGATGAAGTCGGCGGGCGGGACGTTGCCGCGCGTCGGATGGTGCCAGCGCAACAGCGCCTCGAAGCCGCAGATTTGGTTCTTTTCGAGGTTGACCAGCGGCTGGTAGTAGACCGTGAACTCGTCGTTGGCGAGCGCGTTTCTGAGATCGCCCTCCAGCAGGCGCCGCGCCTGCATGCGCTGATCCATCCCCGGCTCGAAGAAGCTGTAGGCGCCTCGTCCCTCGCTCTTCGACCGGTAGAGTGCCAGATCGGCGTTCCTGAGGAGTTGGTCAGGACTGGTGCCGTCCGCAGGCGCCAGGGCGATACCGACACTCGCACCGATCGATGCCTGACTGCCGTCGAGATCGAACGTCGTGCTCAGGAGCTCGATAATTCTCGTCGCGAGCACTGCCGCTTCGGTGGCGCCATCCTTGACGCTATGCACGATCGCAAACTCGTCGCCGCCGAGGCGGGCAACGGTGTCGGTCTCCCGGACGCAGCTGAGCAGTCGTTCGGCCACCGCCTTCAGCAAAGCGTCGCCCGCCCCGTGCCCGAGAGTGTCGTTCACCTCCTTGAAGCGATCGAGATCGAGCATCAACACGGACAGGGTACCGTCCTCTTGGCGTTCGCCGGCAAAGGCCTGCTCCAGCCGTTCCCGCAGCAGCGCCCGGTTCGGCAGGTCGGTCAGCGCATCGTGATGGGCCAGATGGGCAATGCGCGCCTCGATGCGCCGACGCTCGGTGATGTCTTCATGCGTTGTGACCCAGCCGCCGGTCGGCATCGGTCTCTGCGATATGGCTATTGAGCGGCCATCACTCAGCTCCAGGACCTTGTCGGCGGCGGCGGACACCGGAGCCAGGCGTTCACGCCGGTACTGCTCCGGGTCCTTGAAGGCAAAGATGCCCTTGGCGATGCGGTGCTCGACGATTTCGCTCAGTGGTGTCCCGGGTTTCACCTGGTCCGCCGACAAGCCGTACATTTGCCCGTAGCGCTCGTTGCAAATGATGACGCGCTGCTGGCTGTCGAACATGCTGAGGCCCTGAGACATGTTGGCCAGCGCGGCATCGAAACGAAGGTTTTGCGCTTCGAGCTCGGCCTCCCGCTCCTTGAGCAGATCGTTCTGCTGCTCGATGCTCTGGCGAAACACCGCGATGGCAGCAACCATCTGGCCGATCTCGTCCTTGCGGTCGCTGTAGCCGATGTGTCCCTTGGTCTCGCCGGTAGAGACCTGCTGCATCGCCGTAGTGACGGCGCCGATCGGCGTCACGATCGAGCGGGCGATAAGCCAGGTCACGAGGCCGCTGACCAGCACGCCCAGTAGACCACCGATGGCGAGGATGTTCTTGTTTCTCGACGCCGCGGTTGTGATGTCGTGCGCCACCAATCGAGTTTCGTTGCCGACCACAGCGGACAGGATCAGCAATTGCAGGGAGATGTTCTTGAAATCGTCGTCGGCTCCGGCAAGCAGCATGGATGCCATCGGTGCGTCGCTGGCCCCTACGACTACAGTGTTTCGCGCGGTGCTATGATAATTCTCCCACTTTGCAAGCAGCTCGCTAACGGTGTCGAACTCGACCGGGGTGAGATCCTTGCGCGCCCGCAGCGCGCGCAGCCGCTCCTTCAGCATGTCGAGCGTGCCGATCACCTCTCGACCAAGCTCCTCGAGCGGCTCCGGGTTTACGCCGTTGGTTGCCCAAGTGACATATCGTGACACCAGGACTTGGGTGGCCATCATGTCGTGGGTCAGCTCCGCCACCATGCGCTGGTGAGGCAGTTCGACCTGTGAAAGCGCGGTCAAGCCACTCGCTGATCGTTCCAGGGTGAGATATGCGTTGATTCCGATTCCGAGGAAGCAAACCATCAGGAAGACGGGTGCCGCCAAGGCCTTCACCCAGACCGGGCTATCGTCGATGATACGCAACGGCGCCTGAAGATTCATTGGTTGCCCATCGCCCCAGCTAATGCTTCCAGATGCCAACGCCGACGACGTAGTCCCCCATCCTCTCGATGTAGCTCCGCTTGGCCTCGATCTTGTTGGTCTGCGGGTTCGGCCACTTGTATTCGAGCCAACCGCTGCCCGGTCCTTGCGCGACGGCAATCATCTCTCGCACCAGATATCGGCCATCCTGGTCTTTGAGAGAAAAGAGACTCATGCCGACCATGTTGGCGCGGGCACCAGTGGCGACGATCACGCCGTTCAGGTCGAAGACGAAGGGGTAGAGATCGCCGTCGTGAAACTCCGGACTCGACTTGTCCGTCACGGCCTTGAAGGTCGCCTCCGGCCCGTCCGTCTGAAATTTTTCCAAGACCCGCTTCACCATCGCCACGGCTTCCGCAGGCACCCTGGTTTCGGCGGCGGATGCGGCCATGGGCGCGCAGAGCGCCGTGAGGATGGCCACCAACATTGTTCGACGTGCGATCGGCATTTCCAGATATCCCCTGGAAGACTCCCACGCCGAGGGTACAGATCATCCTTGAAAGGCCTTTGATGTAGAGAGGCACACGGAGCAGATAATTCCGTACATGGTTAGCCAATCGTTTCCGAGCTGCGATGCAGGCCGGCTCGGCAATCGGTTCGCTGCGCGGTGGCGTGGCTACGGTTGGACGAGGGGAGCCGGGAACAGCGCCGACGTCCGGCCCCTCAGGTAGTAGCCGACCAACCCTGCATATTCGCGCGTGATGAAGTCGATGCGGCGCCAGCCTTCGGTCAGGGCGGTGTGGAAGCGCAGCGGCTGGAAGCGGAGGCTGGTGCGGAAATCGACCGGCCACGGCTCGACCGGAAAGCCGACCCGGCGGAAGCAGCCGATGGCACGCGGCATGTGCCAGGCGGAGGTGACCAGCAGCCAGCGCTGGCCGGCTGACGGCCTGATCATTCGGGCCGTAAAGAGCGCGTTCTCGAAGGTATCGCGCGACTGCGACTCAAGTGTGATGCGGTCCTTGGCGACGCCCAGCGCCTCGAACAGACGCGCTGCCGTCTCGGACTCCGGCGGTTCCTCGACGAACATGGCGCCGGTCCCGCCGGTGAACACGACCCTCGCGTTGGGCAGGCGGCGCGCCAGCACCACAGCCTCCGTGAAGCGCTCGGCCGCCTCGTTGAGACCGGCCGTTTCACGCGAGGCGCCGGCGCGACCGTCCTCCGCGCCGCCCAGCACGATGATGCCGGTGATGTCACCACCCGATAGATCGGCGCGGGGAAAGCGGTTCTCGAGCGGGGCGATCAGCAGGTCGCCAACCGGCGTCAGGCCGCCGATCACCAGCACCGGTACGGCCACCATCAGCGTGCGGCGGCCGAGGCGCTGCCACGAGGTGGCGCAGAGAATGCCACCAAGCACAACAGCGGCAATGGTCAGCGTCGAGGGTTGCGCCAGGAACCACAAGACCTTGGCGGCGTAGAAGAACAAGGCGGGCGCATCCGTCCGGCTGGGGCGTCAGGCTCAGGTCGTCGTATTTACGCCGCGCGTTCGATGGCCACCGCCGTCGCCTCGCCGCCGCCGATGCACAGTGCGGCTACGCCCTTGGCCTGGCCGTACTTTTCCATGGCATGCAGGAGCGTGATGAGAATGCGTGCGCCGGACGCGCCGACGGGATGGCCGAGTGCACAAGCGCCACCGTGCACGTTCATCTTCTCGTGCGGGATGCCGATGTCGCGCATAGCCGCCATGGTCACGACGGCAAAGGCCTCGTTGACCTCGTAGAGACCGACGTCGCCAGCAGACCAGCCGACCTGCTCCAACAGCTTCTTGATGGCCCCCACCGGCGCTGTCGTGAACCAGGCAGGCGCCTGGGCGACACCGGCAACACCGACAATTCTCGCGAGAGGCTGCAGCTTGCGCCGCTTGGCCTCGCTGGCGCGCATCAGAACCAGCGCGGCAGCTCCATCCGAGATCGAGCTCGAATTGGCGGCCGTGACCGTGCCGCCGTCGCGGAACGCGGGCTTCAGCTTGGGGATCTTGGTCGGGTCCGCCGTGAAGGGCTGCTCGTCGCGCGCCACCTCCGTGCTGCCGGACCGCCCCTTGACGGTCACCGGCACGATCTCCTTGGCGAAGGAGCCGTCCTCGTTGGCCGTCTTGGAGCGCTTGAGGCTTTCGACGGCAAATGCGTCCTGCGCCTCGCGCGTGAACTGGTAGTGCTGCGCGGTATCCTCCGCAAACGTACCCATCAGACGGCCCTTGTCGAAGGCGTCCTCCAGGCCGTCGAGGAACATGTGGTCCTTCACCTCGGCGTGGCCGAGGCGGGCGCCGCTGCGCATCTTCGGCAGCAGGTAGGGGGCGTTGGTCATGCTTTCCATGCCGCCGGCGACGATGATGTCCTTGCCGCGCACATGCAAGGCGTCGAAGCCCATCATGACCGTCTTCATGCCCGAGCCGCACATCTTGTTGACCGTCGTGCACGGCACCGACATCGGTAGTCCCGCGCCGATCGACGCCTGGCGGGCGGGGGCCTGGCCTTGCCCGGCGGGCAGCACGCAGCCCATCAGCACCTCGCTGACGTCGTCTGCCTTAACGCCGGCGCGCGAGACGGCGGCCTCGATGGCGGCGCTGCCGAGCTGCGGAGCGGTCATCGCCGCGAACGCACCCTGGAAGCCGCCGATGGCCGTGCGTGCCGTGCCGACGATGACGATGGGGTCTTCAGCCGATTTCGACATGGGTGCCTCGCCTGGAAAGTGGATTGCGTACGATGACCACATTGCACATGGCGCGGTCAATCACAGCTGAGAAGCTCTCCTGCCTAGCATGACGCCCAGTCATGCCCTCCGCCCGATCTCCTCGAAAAATTCTGCCGCGTGCCGGAACCAACGCGGTGCGCTAGGGTTTGCATAAAGCTGTTTATGCAATTCCGCGTCAGTGGGGAGGCGATCATGATGATTGGACGGATTTGGCACGGCTGGGCGGCGCACGCCAATGCCGACGTATTCGAAGCCTACGCACGCAACGAGTTCTGGCCAACCATCTTTGCAAGAAATATCAAGGGCCTGCGCGAGATCCAGTGCATGCGCCTGGTCCGCCCGGGCCACACCGAGTTCAAGATGGTCATGCAGTTCGACTCCATGGACGGAGTGCGCGAGTTCGCGGGCGACGACTACACCAAGGCCGTCATTCCGCCCCGCGCACGCGAACTGCTCCGCCGCTACGATACAAGGGCGGAGCACTTCGAGATCCGTGAGATCAGGGCCTTGGACGCGGCCGCCGCCGCGCAGGGGCGCCAGGGACAGATGCGTCAGTCGGCGTAATCGGGCTCCTTGCGGTCGAGGATGCGCTTCAGGGCCGCGAAGTGCCGCTCGGACGGCGAGGGATCGTAATAGTTGGCCGTCCTCTCGTTGCGGGTGACCTCGACGACGGGCTCCGGCAGCTGCTTCAGGCGCTGGCCGGTCCACATGGCGTAGATCTGCACCTGCGCGGCGCGCTCCACGTAGTAGAGCCGGTCATAGGCTTGTGCGACGGTCTTGCCGCACGTGGTGATGCCGTGGTTGGCCATGAACAGGATCGACTTCTTGCCGATGATCTTGGCAAGACGCTCACCCTCCTCGGGCTCGAAGGCCGGTCCCGTATAGTCGTCGTCATAGGCGATGGCGTTCATCAGCAAGACCTCGGTCTGGCCGATCTCCTTGATGCGCGGGTCCTCCAGCCGCGTCAGTGCACTGGCGTAGGGCATATGCGTGTGGAACACGGCGGCGGCGTGCGGCAGCGCCTTGTGGATCGGGGCGTGGATGCAGAAGCAGGAGCGCTCGACGTCGCCCGAGCCGCGCTTGACCGTGCCATCATCGATGCCGACCTCCATGAACGAAGAGGCCTTCACTTCCGACCAGTGCATGCCGAACGGAATTTGATAGTAGCGATCGGATCGGCCGGGCACCGTCAGCGTGAGGTGGTTGAAGATGCCCTCGTTCAAGCCGTGCATGACGGCAATGCGATGGGCGGCCGCGAGGTCGACACGCGCCTGCCACTCCGCCTCATTGCATTCCTGTCGGCTGATCGGCGAAACCTTGAGCTGCATGAAGTTCCTCCTCGGTTTGCCGGTCCACGGCCGGCTTGTTGCCGCAAGTCTACCAACATCGGCGCGGCTAGAGGAAGACCGAGCGTACGATTTGCACCCACAACGGATGCGCGCTGCGCCAACACCCCGCAAAGGATAAGTGGCCGGCTCGCTTGACCGAAGGCCCTGCTCAGGCAATGTGCGATCACGCAATTGTGCCCGGTGGCGTCGACCGGGCTCCCACGGGTCCTAGTGTGATGATCGAGAAGTCCGCAACATCGCTTTGGGCTGGGTCGGGAGGCGGACTTCTCGATCTGAATCACACTAGAATCATGAATTTGCTAGTGTCCTTCAGATCGCGAAATTCGTTCCCAGCCCGCC
>Ga0075364_10001303_pt1 | contig 13417 bp, 5 predicted proteins | sample EndMetdeltDD1764_FD_71517 | JGI IMG/M metagenome (GOLD analysis project Ga0075364, IMG submission 71517) | Populus endosphere microbial communities from Tennessee, USA - Endosphere MetaG P. deltoides DD176-4 | ecosystem: Host-associated > Plants > Roots > Endosphere | place: USA: Tennessee... | reverse complement strand
GCAGGCACTGCGTCGGCAGTCGCTGGACCTGTCGCAGCGCCAGCGCCACCGCGGCCCGGACTGGAGCGGCGTGTACGTCGATGACGGCGCGATCCTGGTGCACGAGCGCCTGGCGATCGTCGACCCGGCTGGTGGCTCGCAGCCGCTGCTGTCCGACGACGGTCAGCTCGCGCTGGCGGTCAACGGCGAGATCTACAACCACGTCGCGTTGAAGGGCGAGCTGCAGCAGCCGTACGCGTTCCAGACCGCGTCGGACTGCGAGGTGATCAACGCGCTGTACCGCGAGGACGCGCCGGCCTCGTTCCTCAACCGCCTCAACGGCATCTTCGCGTTCGCGTTGTGGGACAGGGCCAAGGGCCGCGCGATCATCGCCCGCGATCCGATCGGCGTGGTGCCGCTGTACTGGGGCCATGACAGGGAAGGCCGCCTGCGCGTGGCCTCGGAAATGAAGCCGCTGGTCGACGACTGCGCCGACGTCGCGCAGTTCCCGCCGGGCCACTGGTACGACAGCGCGACCGGCCAGCTGACGAAGTACTACGAGCGCCCGTGGCGCGACTACGACGCGGTCGAGGGTGTGGCCGTGTCGCCGCAGGAGCTGCGCGAGGCGTTCGAGGCCGCCGTGCACCGCCAGCTGATGACCGACGTGCCGTACGGCGTGCTGCTGTCCGGTGGTCTGGATTCGTCGCTGGTGGCCGCGGTCGCCGCGCGCTACGCCCGCCACCGCATCGAGGATGGCGACAGGACCGAGGCCTGGTGGCCGCGCCTGCATTCGTTCGCGATCGGCCTGAAGGGCTCGCCGGACCTCGCCGCGGCCGAGGTCGCGGCCGAGGCGCTGGGCACCGTGCACCACGGCTTCGAGTACAGCTTCGAGGAAGGCCTGGACGCGCTGCCGGAGGTGATCCGCCACATCGAGACCTACGACGTCACCACGATCCGCGCGTCCACGCCGATGTTCCTGCTGGCGCGCCGGATCAAGGCGATGGGCGTGAAGATGGTGCTGTCCGGCGAGGGCAGCGACGAGATCTTCGGCGGCTACCTGTACTTCCACAAGGCGCCGAACGCGCGCGAGTTCCACGAGGAGCTGATCCGCAAGCTCGATGCGCTGAACAACTTCGACTGCCTGCGTGCGAACAAGTCGATGATGGCCTGGGGCGTGGAGCCGCGCGTGCCGTTCCTGGACCGCGAGTTCCTCGACGTGGCGATGCGCATGGACGCCAGCCACAAGATGGTGCGCAAGGGCAGCGCCGACGCGCAGCGGATGGAGAAGGGCGTGCTGCGCCAGGCCTTCGACGGCTACCTGCCGAAGGAGATCCTGTGGCGGCAGAAGGAGCAGTTCAGCGATGGCGTCGGCTACGGCTGGATCGACGGGTTGAAGGCGCATGCCGAAGCGCAGGTCAGCGATCGCGAACTGGCTGCGGCCGGCAAGCGCTTCCCGGTGAACCCGCCGCAGACCAAGGAAGCCTACTTCTACCGCAGCGTGTTCGAACGCTTCTATCCGACCCCGGCCGCGGCCGAGACCGTGCCGGGCGGCAAGTCGATCGCCTGTTCGTCGCCGGCGGCGATCGCCTGGGACGCCAGCTTCGCCAACGCGGCCGACCCGTCCGGCCGCGCGGTGGCCGGGGTACACGAGCAGGCGCTGGCCTGATCGCGCCAGTAGCGGCGCCGCCTGCGCCGGCCTGGAACAGAAGCGGGCGTCGTCGTGTCACCGACCACGACGCCCGCTTCTGCCGGATGCGATGCCGCGATCATGTCCTCACCGGAACTGCCCGTGTTGCCGATGCCTGCCATGCGCCGGTCTGCGGTGCCGGCCTTGTGCGTTCGACCGGCTTTCCGGCCCGCACCGCAGATCCGTGTCGTGCCTGTGACGCCCGCTCGCTGGCCCCGATCATGCGCTGCGTTCTTCCAGCATCGCACCCGCTGTGAGGAGGGACCGGCGTGAGGGCTCGACCGGTCGATGCTCCATGACGAGCGGTGGTCTCGCCTCCGCTGATCACGCCCCGGTGTCGATGGCGGAGCGGGCCCGACACGGTGATCTTCGAGCGGAGCACGCTGCGTCGCGCAGCGTGCGATGGGTTCACTGCCGCGTCGCCGGCACCAGCGTCAGTTCGTGATGCGACGGCCCGGGCAGGAATCCGCTCGGACGGCCCTGCGCCCAGTCGTCGTGGCCGGCGCCCCAGAACGGCGACAACGGATGCCCGCTCTGGCCGCCGGGCATGTGGATGATGCCGTCGGCTTCGTGGCTGGGCGCCACCACCATCCGCTGCGATGCGCCGAAGGCGGGACCCTGCACGCGCGGCATGCTGCCGTCGCCGGGCAGCGCTTCGGCCGGCATGCACAGACGCGCGGCGACCGGGCCGGGCAGGGCGCCAGCCAGCGGGTGGCAGATCTTCGTCGTGTTGCGCTCGCCCCAGCTGCGCTCGGACAGCGGCCCGCGGCCACCGAGTTCGTCGCGGACTTCGCGTGCGGCATCCTCGAGCAGCGCGGCCCAGCCGCTGGCCTCGGTGCAGGCGGCAGGCTCCGCCTTCGCGATGACCTCGCAGCCATAGCGGCGCGGCAACAGGTGCGCCGGGCGTTGCTGCAGCAGCGGCCAGACCACGCCTTCGAGCTGGGACAGGTCGGGCATCGCGAACGCCTCGCCCAGCGTGGCACGCGCGGGTGCGGTCAGTCCGTCTGCGATGCGCGCGTGCACCGCCAGGCGCCAGGCGCGGACGAGGCGGTAGCCGGTGCTGTCCACGCTGGCGTGGCCGTCCCAGTCGCTGCCGGCCTCGGCCAGCGCCTTCAGCGCCGAGTCGGCCGGCGCGCTGCCGGCCTCGTCGCCGAGCAGGTCCCACCAGCGCTGCAGCATCAGCGCACGGTCGTCGAGCTGGATCGCCAGCAGATCCTTTTCATCGAAGCGCTCCCGCGCGAACAGCGCGTCGCGGATCTGCCGGGCGCGCGCGCCGAACGCATAACCGCCATCGCCGACCCGGGCCAGCGCCTCGCCATCGAGCACGCGGGCGTTGGCGGTCCACAGGCGGTGGTGTTCGGGATCGGCGAGCACCGGCGAGATCCCGGTGGAGATCGGCCAGGCCGCACAGTGCGACGCGGGCGCCGTGCCATCGACCGCATCGGCGCGCAGGCGGCCATCACAACCGGACGCACGTACCGGCAGCGGCCCGATGATGCGCCAGGCGATGCGGCCGTTGCGGTCGGCGAGCATCAGGTTCTGGGCAGGGGTGGCGGCATGCGCGGCCACGGCCAGCGCGCTGTCGAGGTCGGCTGCCACGGCCATGTCGGCCAGGCCGAAGTTCAGCGCCCCGGGCTGGTGCGCGACCCAGCGCAGCGCCAGTGCGGGGCTGCCACCCTCGGCAGGGTGCAGGATCGGGCCATGGACGGTGTCCTCGACGCGCAGGCGCTGCGGCTCGCCGCCGGCCACGTCGATGATCTCGTCGTGTACGGTGACGGCGTCGCACCCCGATGCCGGTGGCGCCTCGCCATTGCACGGGCGGACCGCGAACCAGTCGGCGGTGTCGGCATAGCTGTTGGTGAAGCCCCAGGCGACATGGCCGTTGCTGCCGACGATCACTGCCGGCAGGCCGGGCAGGCTGAAGCCGGACACGTCGACCTGGCCGCCCGGCGCGCGTGGATCCGGATAGCGCAGCCGGACCCGGAACCAGATGTTCGGCGCGCGCAGCCCCAGGTGCATGTCGTCGGCGACGATCGCGCGGCCGTCGGCGGTCAGCCCACCGGCCACCGCCCAGTTGTTGCTGCCGGGGCGGAGGTCGGTGGCGCGCCCGGTGTGATCGCTCCACTGCGTCGATGGCGGGAGGCCTGATCGTTCCCACGGCAACACAGCCGGAGCGCCGGCAGCCAAGGAGTCGGGGCGCCATCGGGTACCGGCCGCGTACTCCTCACGGTGCTCGGCCCGACCTTCCGGCATCGGCAGCAGGCGCAGGTCGACCTCGGCCGCCGTCGGCAGTCCGGCGTTGCCGCGCGCCTGCCCGAACAGCGGCGCGTCCCACTCGCTGCCGTCGCGGGCCAGCAGGGCGCGCAGCGCCGGTGGCAGTTCCGCATCGAGGCGTGCCCGGGCCAGTTCGGCGGTGTTGTCGGCGTCCTGCAGATCGAAGTACATCGCGTAGCCGGCCAGCGCCGAATCGGTGACCTCCCAGCGTCGCGGTGTCTGGCGCAGCAGCAGATAGGCCCAGGGGCGGACCGGCATGGCATCGAGCCCGGCGTTGACGCCATCGGCATAGGCCTGCAGCGCTGGCAGCTGCTCACCTGCGAACTGCGCATGCGAGGCCTCGGCGCGCGCGCGCATGCGATGCACGCGGTGCTTGAGGTCGACCTCCAGTGCCATCGGCCCGAACAGGCCGGCCAGTTCGCCGGCAGGGGCGCGGCGCAGCAGGTCCATCTCGAAGAAGCGCTCCTGCGCGTGCACGTAGCCGAGCGCGCGCGCTGCATCGGTCTGGCTGGCGGCGTCGATGGTCACCACGCCCAGCGCATCGCGCTGGATCGCGACCGGCGCGGCCAGTCCGGGCAGGGCCAGTTCCCCGTCCAGCGTCGGCAGGCTGCCGCGCAGCAGCCACCAGGCGGTGACGGTGGCCGCGACGGCCAGCAGCGCGACCAGCAGGGCCAGGCGCCCGATCCACTTCAGCATGCGCGTCCTCTCCGTGGCGTGCCGGGAGCGCCGGCGCGGCCCGATTATTCCATGCCCGCGTGGCCGGCTGATGGCAGCTGGACATGCGGAATGAAACGCGACTGATTCCGATTGAAACACCGCCCGCCGGGATCGGGCACCATGCGCGCCTGGCAAGGAGACTCCGCATGAAAGGCCATCCCGAGGTCATCGACACCCTGAAGGAACTGCTGCGTGGCGAGCTGGCCGCGCGCGACCAGTATTTCCTGCATTCCCGCCGCTACGAGGACCAGGGCCTGATGGCGCTGTACGAGCGCATCAGCCACGAGATGCAGGAAGAAACCGAGCATGCCGACGCGATCCTGCGCCGGATCCTGTTCCTGGAAGGCGACCCGGACATGCGCCCGCATGCCTTCGAGGGCGGCAGGACCGTGCTCGAGATGCTCGAAGCCGACCTGAAGGTCGAGTACAAGGTCCGCGCCGACCTGGCCGCGGCGATGAAGCTGTGCGAGCAGCACCAGGACTACGTCAGCCGCGACATGCTGCTGGCCCAGTTGAAGGACACCGAGGAAGACCACGCCTGGTGGCTGGAGCAGCAGCTCGGCCTGATCAAGCGGATCGGCCTGGAGAACTACCAGCTGTCGAAGATCGCCACCGGCGGCGCGCCCGCGCACGGCTGAGCGGCGACCGTCCGCGACCGGGATCGAGCATGCAGGCCCGCGCCAGTGGCGCGGGCTTTCTGTTGATGGTCGTGCAGAAGGTCACCGGAGGTCGGGGCCATGCCCGAAAGCAGTGCCCGTGAGGGAGCACGGCCGCGGAGAGAACCGCTATTTTGCAAGGAGGCCGCTCAAGGCCGACCGCGATGCGCGGGAACCCCATAGGTCGCGACGTACCGATGGCGGTCGCGCGCCCCCCCCAGAAGGGTGCAAGCACAGCCTGCTCCTACAGGCGTTGCAGGTCGCGGAGAGAAGCGCTCTTTTGTAGGAGGCCGCTCGAGGCCGACCGCGATGCGAGGGAACCCACAGGTCGCAAGGGACCGATGGCGGCGCGGCCCCCGGAAAGGGGGGCAAGCACAGCCCGCTCCTACAGGCGCTGCAGGCGGTAGACCGCGGTATGCAGCGACTCGACGCCACCCTCGCGGAAGCGCGGCTCGTCGGCGAGGATGTCGCGCCGTTCCAGCAGGGCGATGTCCCAGTCGTCCGCGAACAGGGTACGCACCTCCGCTTCGTCGACGGAGAACGGCGGGCCGTCCATCTGCGTCTGCGGGTATTCGAGTGTGATCAGCAGCGCCTGGCAGCCGCGCGGCAGCCGGCCGTAGACCTCGGCCGCATAGCGTCGACGCAGGTCCGGCGGCAGGGCGATCAGCGCGGCGCGATCGTAGACGGCCTCCACGCCGGCGAGGGTGGCATCGGCCAGCGCAAACACATCGCCGCAGACCAGGTCGATCGGGCCGGCGCGATGATGGAGGCCATCCGCCTCGTTGGCCACCGCAGGCGTCAATCCCGCCTCGGCGAAGAACGCCTCCACCGCCAGCGGCGACAGCTCGGCGCCGAGCACGGCATGGCCCTGCGCTGCCAGCCAGTGCATGTCCAGCGACTTGCCGGCCAGCGGCACGAACACGCGGCTGTCAGGGGGCAGCTTGAGCGCCGGCCAGTGCTTCTGCAGCAGCGGCATTACTTTCGCGTTGTGGAAGGCGGTACGTCCTTCCTGCCAGCGCTGGTGCCAGAATTCCGGGTCCATCGTGCGTGGCCTCCGAAGTGAGCGCGCGCCGCCGTCGATGACGGTTGGCGCGCTGGATCCAGGCGTCGACGCCGGCCGGGTGGCGTGCCCGGCCGATGCCGACGCGGCGGCGCCTCAGCCGACCTGCAGCCCGTCGACCTTCTGCCAGCCGCGCGGCAGTAGCCCGCCGCGGGTGGCGCGCGCGCCCAGATAGGTGTCCAGGTCCTTGAACGACAGCGACATCGTGCGCTGGCCGCTGAACACCTGCAGGGTCGTGCCCGGCGCGACCGCGACCACCGCGACCACGCGCTCGGTGCCGAGCTTGGCCTTCGGGATGTCGATCAGCTTGTTGCCCTTGCCCTTGTCCAGTTCCGGCAGCTCGCTGGCCGGGATCGCCAGCAGGTGGCCGGCGCTGGTGACGGCGACGATGCGGTCGGTGTCGACATTGGCCACCGGCGCCGGCTGCAGCACCTGCGCGTTCGGGGTCAGGTTGAGCATCGCCTTGCCGGCCTTGTTGCGGCCGGTCAGGTTTTCGAAGCGGGTCACGAAGCCGTAGCCGTGCGAGGACACCAGCACGAAGCGGGTGTCGTTGTCGCCGCTGGCCAGGGTCTGGAACGAGGCGCCCGGTGCCGGCGAGAAGCGGCCGGTCAGCGGTTCGCCGTTGCCGCGCGCCGAGGGCAGCGTGTGCACCAGGGTCGAATAACTGCGGCCCTGCGAGTCGAGGAAGGCGACCTGCTGGGTGCTGCGCGCGCGCGCGGCGGCGAGCAGGCGGTCGCCGTCGCGGTAGGACAGGCCGGCCGCGTCGACATCGTGGCCCTTGGCCGCGCGGATCCAGCCCTTCTCCGACAGCACCACCGTCATCGGCTCGCTGGGGACCAGCTCGCTCTCGTCGATGGCCTGGGCGGCACCGCGCTGGACCAGCGGCGACATGCGCGCGTCGCCGAATTTCTTCGCGTCGGCCAGCAGCTCGTCCTTGACCAGCTTCTTCAGCTTGGCCGGGCTGGCGAGGATGCCGAGGATGCGTTCCAGCTCCTTGGCCAGCTCGTCCTGCTCGCCGCGGATCTTCATTTCCTCCAGCCGCGCCAGCTGGCGCAGGCGGGTCTCGAGGATGTAGTCGGCCTGTTCCTCGGTGAGGGCGAAGCGCGCGATCAGCGCGGCCTTCGGCTCGTCCTCGGTGCGGATGATGCGGATCACCTCGTCCAGGTTGAGGAAGGCGATGAGCAGGCCTTCCAGCAGGTGCAGGCGGCGCTCGATCTTTTCCTGGCGGTGCTTCAGGCGCTTGGTGACAGTGTTGCCACGGAAGGTCAGCCACTCCGTCAGCAGCATCTTCAGGTTCTTGACCTGGGGCTTGCCGTCCAGCCCGATCACGTTGAGGTTGACCCGGTAGCTCTTCTCCAGGTCGGTGGTCGCGAACAGATGCCCCATCAGCTGTTCGGCATCGACGCGGTTGGAGCGCGGCACCAGCACCACCCGCACCGGGTTGGCGTGGTCGGATTCGTCGCGGATGTCCTCCAGCCATGGCAGTTTCTTGGCCCGCATCTGCGCGGCGATCTGCTCGATCACCTTCGACGGCGAGACCTGGTGGGGCAGGGCGGTGACCACGAAGTTGCCGCCGGCTTCCTTCTGCCAGGTGGCGCGCGCGCGCACGCTGCCGTTGCCGGTCTCGTACAGGGTGCGCAGGTCGCTGGCGCCGGTGATGATCTCGGCGCTGGTCGGGTAATCCGGGCCGCGCACGTGCTCGCACAGGTCGGCGACGCTGGCGTCCGGATCGTCGATCAGGCGCACGCAGGCGCTGACCACTTCGGTGAGGTTGTGCGGCGGCACGTCGGTGGCCATGCCGACCGCGATGCCGGTGGTGCCGTTGAGCAGCAGGTGCGGCAGGCGCGCCGGCATCCAGCTGGGCTCTTCCAGGGTGCCGTCGAAGTTCGGGGTCCAGTCGACCGTGCCCTGGCCCAGTTCGCCCAGCAGCACTTCGGCGATCGGGGTCAGCTTGGATTCGGTATAGCGCATCGCCGCGAACGACTTCGGGTCGTCGGTCGAGCCGAAGTTGCCCTGGCCCTCGATCAGCGGGTAACGGTAGGAGAACGGCTGGGCCATCAACACCAGCGCCTCGTAGCAGGCCGAGTCGCCGTGCGGGTGGTACTTGCCGATCACGTCGCCGACGGTGCGCGCGGACTTCTTCGGCTTGGCGGTCGCGCCCAGGCCCAGCTCGCTCATCGAATAGATGATGCGCCGCTGCACCGGCTTGAGCCCGTCGCCGAGGAACGGCAGGGCGCGGTCCAGCACCACGTACATCGAGTAGTCCAGGTAGGCGCGCTCGGCGTATTCGCGCAGCGGGATCTGCTCGAAGCCGTGGAAGGTCGGGCGGAGGGTTTCGGTCATGGGCGAAGCGGCGATCCGGAAAACAGGACCGCGATTCTACCCGGACATGGTCTCCCGCCATGCGACGCCGTTGCGCCGGATTCCGCTGCCGGACGGCGCCTGCGACCGCGCCGGCCGCCGCGTCACGCGGCCCGCGGCGGGCCGGCCTCCCGGCGGGTCTGGAACACCGAGACCGCTTCCTCCAGCTGCCCTGCCAGGACCTCCAGCGCACCGGCCGCGGAGGATGCCTCCCGCACCAGGGCCGCGTTCTGGTGGGTGGCCTCGTCCATCCGCGCGATGGTCAGGTTGATCTGTTCCAGGCGCCCGGCCTGCTCGGTGCTGGCCGCGGCGATCTCGTTGACCAGCGCGGAGGTACGGGTGGCCGAGGCGTTGAGGCGCCCGATTGCCTGCTCGGAGCGGCGGCTGATCGCCAGGCCGTTCTCCACCCGCTGGCCGGACTCCTCGATCAGGCCCCGGATCTCGCGGGCGGCGGTGGCCGAGCGCTGGGCCAGGCCGCGCACTTCGTTGGCGACCACCGCGAAGCCCCGGCCTTCCTCGCCGGCGCGCGCCGATTCGACCGCGGCGTTGAGCGCCAGGATGTTGGTCTGGAAGGCGATGCCGTCGATCACCGCGATGATCTCGCCGATCCGCGAGGAGGAGTGGTCGATCTGCGCCATCACCTGCACCACTTCGCCGATCGCCGCGGAGGTCTCGCGGACCGCGTCGCCGGCCTGGCGCGAGGCGTCGTCGGCCTGGTGCGCGCGCTCGGCGTTGGCGCGCACGGTGGCGGTGAGCTCCTCCATCGAAGCCGCCGCCGCTTCCAGGTCGCCTGTCTGGCGTTCGCTGCGCCCGGACAGGTCGGCGTTGCCCGAGGCGATGCTGCCGGCGGCATCGGCGATCGACGCGGCTGCCAGCTGAATCCGGTCGACGATGCCGGTCAGGCGCGTCACGGTGGCGTTGGCATCGTCGCGCATGCGCGCGAACACGCCGTTGAACTCGCCGTCCATCTGCCCGGTGAGGTCGCCGTCGGCGATGGCCTGGAACAGCTGCGACAGCGTGGACAGGTTGCCGTCGGCGGTGCGCATCAGCCGGTTCAGGCCGGCGATCATCGCCCGGAAATCGTGTTCGTAGCGTTGCTCGTCGCCGCGCTGGGCGAAGTCGCCGTCGGCGGCGGCATCGGCCAGGCGCCGGATCTCGGCGTTGATCGCGCCCAGGTTGGCCTTGACCGTGTCCATGGTCCGGGTGAGCACCGCCTTGCCGCCGGGCAGGCGGTCCATGTCCTCGGACAGGTCGCCGATGGCGTAGCGCTGCATGACCTCCATCTGCCGCATCATCAGGGCGATGTGCGAGGCGACCAGCGCGTTGGTGTGGCGCACCATCCGGCCGTAGTCGCCGGGAAACGCGGACTGGTCGATGCGGAAGCCGATGTCGCCGTCGTCGTGGCGGCGCGCCATCTCGGCCTGCGCCTGGATCACCGCCTTGAGCTGCACCTGCATGCGCGCCATCGCGCCGAGCAGCTGGCCGACTTCGTCGTTGCGGCCCTGCGCGATCGCGCCGTCGAGGCGGCCGTCGGCGATGTCGCCGGCCACCGCGATGGCCGAGGCCAGCGGCCTGACCAGCAGCCAGCGCACCAGCAGGAACAGGCTCAGGCTGAGCAGGCCGACCGAGGTCACGCCGGCCAGCACGATGATCCACAGCATCTGCCGGGCCTGCTGCATGAACTGCGCCGACAGCCGCGCCTGCGGGACCGCGACGCCGAGGCTGAAGCGTTCCTCCGCCTTGCCCGCCTGCAGCGGCACGTAAACCCGCACGTAGCCATCGGCATCGGGCTGCAGCTGTTCATGGCTGCGGCCCTCGGCGATCGCGGCGAGCATCGCGCGGCTGGCCGGATCGGTGCGGTGGCTGCCGAGCCGGGTGGCATCGCGCGAGGCCAGCACCATGCCGCCGGGCGAGATCAGCTCGAGATAGCCCGCGTCCATCGGCTGCACCTGCGACAGCCGCTGCTGCAGCCCGGACAGCGCCAGATCGGTCAGGACGACGCCGAGGTACTGGTCGTCCAGCATGATCGGCGTGGACAGCGTGGTCATCAGCACGCTCTCGTCGCGGCCTTCGGTGACGTCGGCGTAGGGTTCCAGCAGCACCGGCCGGCGCAGCTGCCGCGGCAGGGCGTGCCAGGCGTCGTCCGCGCCGGGCGTGGCGCCGTCGTACAGCAGCGCGCCATCGTCGTCCCAGGTCCAGTAGCTGAGCAGGCGCTCGGGATTGCGTCCGTCGAACGCACCGGCTTCCCACAGCACGCCGGTGCCGACCCAGGTCGGGTTGGCCAGCAGCTGCTGGCGGAACACCGCGTCGACGCTCTCGCGTTCCAGGCCATGCAGCGCGCGTGTGGCCAGCAGCGTGTTGACCAGGGTGTCGTTGGCCTTGAACGTGCTTTCCAGTTCGGCGCCGATGCGCGCGGACTGGTAGTGGGCGATGCTCTCGATGGTCGCGCGCGAGGACGCGACCAGCGCGCGCTTGCTGATCCACTGGCTCAGCGCGGCGGTCAGGCCGAAGCAGAGCAGGGCCAGCAGGCCGGTGCCGAGCATGAGGCGATGGGCGATGCTGCCGTGTCTGCCGGCGGGGGTGGTGCGGATCGACGCCATCGCTGCTCCATGCTCCTGATGCAATGCCAACCGGCCGTTGTCGGCACGGGCGGCGACATCTTGAGTCGGGCCTTGCGGGCGCCGCTGCGGACCGGGCGGCAGCGGCCGGCCGCGTGGTCGCCGGCGCAGGATCGAGGAAGCGCAGAAAACAGAAAACCCCGCCGGAGCGGGGTTTTCTGTCGGGCCTTGCGGCCTGTGTCCTGGTGCCCAGGAGAGGACTCGAACCTCCACGGTTTTACCCGCTAGTACCTGAAACTAGTGCGTCTACCAATTCCGCCACCTGGGCAGGTGGGCGCGCAGTATACAACGTGAAATCCGATTCGTGCAGTGGGTCGGACACATCCGTGTCGCATCCGTTCGCCGGGGCCCGTCGCGATGGCGTCGCGCGCTGCTTCCGCATGCGTGTGCGAACCGGGTGGCGAGTGAGCGGGATGCACGGCAGGCGTACCGGACGCGTGGCGATCGCGTGCATCGCCGGGCCCGCCTGTCCGGCCGGTGGCCATCGCTGCACGGCGCGCGTGATGGGGTGCGTGTCGGTGCGCACATCGGCCACGCCGGGCCCAGATGCAGAAAACCCCGCCGGAGCGGGGTTTTCTGTCGGGCCTCGCGGCCTTGTCTTGGTGCCCAGGAGAGGACTCGAACCTCCACGGTTTTACCCGCTAGTACCTGAAACTAGTGCGTCTACCAATTCCGCCACCTGGGCAGGTGAGGCGCGCATTCTGGAGATCGTCCGCGGTCTTGTCAACACCCGCGCACGCCGATCCTGCACGCGGTGCAGAACAGGGCGGGGTGTACCATCCCGGCATGAAGAAAACAGGCAAGCGCGGCGGCAACGCCGGAGCAGGAACCCGCGGGACCGGAGCGGGCAGTGACAGGACCGGCAAGGCCGCCAAGGGTGGCCGCACGGCGCAGGGCGGCGGAAAGAAGCTCCCGCCCTGGGTGCCCGAGCCGCCGCCGGTGGTGCGGGCCCCGCGCCCGCGCAGCGCGCCGGCGCCACGCGGTGGATTCCAGGATCCGCACGCGGCACGCGAGGCCGAGCGTTATGCCCAGCCCATCGCCAGCCGCGAGGCGATCCTGGCGTTGCTCGAAGCGGCCGACGGCCCGCAGACCGCCGAGGAGCTGGCCGGTGCGCTGTCGCTGACCGCGCCGGACCGCTTCGACGCGCTCGGCAAGCGCTTGGGCGCGATGGTCCGCGACGGCCAGCTGGTGCAGAACCGCCGTGGCGGCTTCGCCCCGGTGCAGCAGACCGACCTGATCCCCGGCGTGGTGATCGCCAACCCGGACGGGTTCGGCTTCCTGCGCCCGGACGCCGGTGGTGGCGACGACCTGTTCCTGCCGCCTTATGAAATGCGCAAGGTCATGCATGGCGACCGGGTGCTGGCCAACGTCACCGGCATCGACCGCCGCGGCCGCCGCGAGGGCAGCATCGCGCGCGTGCTGGAGCGGCGCCTGACCCGGCTGATCGGCCGCTTCGGCAGCGAGGCGGGCATCAGCTTCGTCGTACCCGACGACAAGCGCGTGCAGCGCAACGTGCAGGTACCGCCGGACGGTACCGGCGGCGCCCGCGACGGCCAGCTGGTGGTCTGCGAACTGGTGCAGGCGCCGGATGCGCGGCGCCCGCCGATCGGTCGCATCGTGGCGGTGCTGGGCGACAGGCTGACCCCGTCGCTGGTGGTCGAGGCCGCCATCCACGGCCACGACCTGCCGCACGAGTTCCCGCCGGAGGTGCTGGCCGAGGCGATGGCCGTGCCGCTGACGATCGAGGAAGACACGATCGGCGAGCGCGTGGATCTGCGTGCGCTGCCGCTGGTCACCATCGATGGCGAGGACGCCAAGGACTTCGACGACGCGGTCTACTGCGAACCCAACCGGAACGGTTTCCGGCTGGTGGTGGCGATCGCCGACGTCTCCCATTACGTGCGCCCCGGCGCGCCGCTGGACGACGAGGCGCAGAAGCGCGCGACCTCGGTCTACTTCCCCGGCTTCGTCGTGCCGATGCTGCCGGAGACGCTGTCCAACGGCATCTGCTCGCTGAACCCGAAGGTCGACCGTTTCTGCTTCGTCTGCGACATGCAGGTCGACC
>Ga0075364_10001300_pt1 | contig 13438 bp, 12 predicted proteins | sample EndMetdeltDD1764_FD_71517 | JGI IMG/M metagenome (GOLD analysis project Ga0075364, IMG submission 71517) | Populus endosphere microbial communities from Tennessee, USA - Endosphere MetaG P. deltoides DD176-4 | ecosystem: Host-associated > Plants > Roots > Endosphere | place: USA: Tennessee... | reverse complement strand
CATGATCATCCCCGGCGTGGAGATCCGCGGCGCGGTGCTGCAGATCGGCCCCCACGCCGTAGCCCCCGACCGCATCGACTTCTCCACCACCGGCGACAACCCCTTCTGGGCGCCCGACCCGGACATCGTGCCGGTCTGGGAAGAGCACCTGGAGACGGTCCGCAAGGCCGGCTCTTCCACCGGCGCCGTCGTCGCCGTCGAGGCCACGGGCGTCCCGGCCGGCTGGGGCGCGCCGCTCTACGGCAAGCTCGACGCCGAGCTGGCGGCGGCCTTCATGTCGATCAACGCCGCCAAGGGCGTGGAGATCGGCGCGGGCTTCGCCGCCGCCGCCCTCTCGGGCGAGGAGAACGCCGACGAGATGCGCGCCGGACCCGACGGGCCGGTGTTCCTCGCCAACAACGCCGGCGGGATCGTCGGCGGCATCTCCAGCGGCCAGCCGGTGACCGCGCGGGTGGCCTTCAAGCCCACCTCCTCCATCCTGGTGGAGCGCCGCTCCATCGACGAGGCGGGCCGCGAGATCGACCTGCGCACCAAGGGCCGCCACGACCCGTGCGTGGGCATCCGCGCCGTCCCGGTGGTGGAAGCCATGCTCGCCTGCGTGCTGGCCGACGCCTACCTGCGCCACCGCGGCCAGACTGGCGGCGGCGCCTTCCACCCCGGCGAGACTGAGCGGCGGTAGGGCCGATCCGCCGCAGCGCCAGGGCGCAGGAGGCATGGCACGCTGAGGCTCCACAGTTCGGAGTCCGCCATGCGTCCCCTCACCGTCTTTCTTCTCAGCCTCGCCGCCATCGCCCTGTCCGGTTGCCTGGCGGTGTCGGCGGCGGGAACGGTGGTCGGCGTGGGGGCCAAGGCGGCGGGCGCGGCGGTCCATGCCGGCGGCATGGTGGTCGGCGCGGTCGTCCCCTAGCGCCCTAGGGCAGGTTGAGGGTGCAGCTCTCGCCGATGGTCGGCCGCATGACGACGATACGGCACAGGCCCGGGAAGTCCCCCTTAAGCCGCTCGGCGAAGTGGACGCACAGGGTCTCCAGCGTGGGGCTCTCAAGGCCCGGGATTTCGTTCAGCAGGCTGTGGTCCAGCTCGCCCGCGACGGCCTTGAGGCTGCGCTCCAGCTCAGCGAGGTCGGCGACCCAGCCCACCGGGGCCTGGCGCTCGCCGCGCACGGTCGCCTCCACGCGGAAGGAATGTCCGTGCAGGCGCGTGTAGGGGCTGCCTTGCGGGCCGCCCTGCGGCAGCCTGTGCGCCGCGTCGAAGGCGGCGGCCTTGGTGATCTCGAAAATGGCGGGGCTCATGGCGGTGATGCGGCGGGCCGAGGCTAAGGCCTCAGGCGATGCCCAGGAATTTGTGGGTTTGCACGCTTAAACGCCAGCGAGGGTGCGCCAGGCAATAGGCGATCGCCGCTTGGGTGTTCGCCGCGCTGTCAGGCCCGTCCATCGGCTGCAGCAGGAACTGGCGAAAATCCAGGGTCTCGAACCTGGCCGGATCGACACCCGCTTGCGGGAAGACCAGCTTCAGCTCCGCCCCGCTGGTCTGGGCGAGCTGCGCCTGCGCCTTGGGGCTGACGCAGATCCAGTCCACGCCCTTGGGCGCCGGCAGCGTGCCGTTGGTCTCCAGGGCGATGGAAAATCCCTTGGCGTGCAGGGCCTCGACCAGAGCCTCGTCCACCTGCAGCAGGGGCTCGCCCCCGGTCAGCACCACCAGCCGATGGTGCGCGCCGCCCTCCCAGGCCGCCTCGACGGCGTCGGCCAGATCCTGCGCCGTCGAAAAACGGCCGCCGCCCGGGCCGTCCAGGCCGACGAAATCGGTGTCGCAGAAGGTGCAGACCGCGTCCGCCCGGTCCTGCTCGCGGCCGGACCACAGGTTGCAGCCGGCGAAGCGGCAGAAGACCGCCGGCCGGCCGGCCTGTCCGCCCTCCCCCTGCAGGGTGAGGAAGATCTCCTTGACCGAATAGCTCACGCCGCCGCCTCGTCCGCCAGCGCCGGCCGCCCCGCCGCCGTCCAGGCCTCCCAGCCCCTGGCGCGCAGCTCGCACGCTGGGCAGGTCCCGCAGCCATGGCCCCAGGGATGGGCGTGACCCCGCTCGCCCCGGTAGCAGGTGTGGCTGTCCTCGACGATCAGGCCCACCAGCCGCTCGCCGCCCAGGGTCTTGGCCAGGCCCCAGGTCTGCGCTTTCGTCAGCCGCATCAGCGGGGTTTCGATGATGAAGTCCTGCGCCATGCCAAGGTTGAGGGTCTGCTGCATGGCGTCCAGCGTGTCGCGCCGGCAGTCCGGATAGCCGGAGAAGTCGGTCTCGCACATGCCGCCCACCAGCCGCTGGAGCCCGCGCCGGTCGGCGAGCGCCGCCGCATAGATGAAGAAGGCCAGGTTGCGGCCGGGCACGAAGGTGGAGGGAAGGCCCTTCTCGGTGAGCTCGATGGCCCGATCGGCGGTCAGCGCGCTTTCCGCCACGGCGCCGAAGCTGCGGATATCCAGCACATGGTCCTCGCCCAGCCGCCCGGACCACTGCGGAAAGCCCGCCGCCACGCCTGAGCGCACCGTCAGCCGCGCCTCCATCTCCACCACGTGCCGCTGGCCATAGTCGAAGCCCACGGTCTCGACGCGCTCATAGCGGGCGAGCGCCCAGGCCAGGCAGGTGGCGGAGTCCTGTCCGCCGGAAAACAGCACGAGGGCGCCGGGAGCGTCGATCATCGGCCCCATATGCGCGTTCGGGCCTCGCTGGGGAAGATCACCGCCGATTTCGTAAGGCGTGACCGTTGGAACGCATCAAATGTTTGTCGTGTTCTTGGCCCGTGACCCCCGAAGAACTTAGAAAAGAAGCCGCCGCCACCGAGTTCATGGCGCAGTTGGTGAGCTATCACCGGGACAAGGCCTGGCTGCAGGCCAAGGCCGCCGAACTGCGCCACCAGGCCGACCGGATGGAGCGCCGCGCCTGGGATCAGCCGGAGCAGGCGCGGCAGGCGCGGCGAGGCTGAAGGCGCCTGCAAGGGGCATGAATTTGTCGCCCCGGCCCGCTATTGCGCCCGTCCGCGCAATCCCCTAACCGCAAGCGGCGTCCGCCAAAGCACATTCCGCCAAGGTGGAGCCGGGGGAGATATGGCCGAGAGCAAGTCAGCGCCGTCGCTGGATGAGGTCCGCGCGCGGATCGACGCCCTCGATAGCGAGCTCTTGCGCCTGGTGGGCGAACGCTCGGCCCTGGCTCGCGACGTCGCCAGCGCCAAGGCCGCCAGCGGCCAGACCGGCTTTGGACTGCGCCCGGCGCGCGAGACCCAGGTGCTGCGCGGCCTGCTGGCCCGCAGAGGCGCGGCCAAGCCCGACCTCGTGGTGCGGCTTTGGCGCGAGCTGATGGCCGATAGCCTCAGCCTCCAGGGGCCGTTCCAGGTCGCCGTCTGGGGCGGTCGCGACCCGGCCCGCGCGCTGGAGCTGGCGCGCATGCGTTTTGGCGCCGCCCCGCCGATCCGCACCGTCGCCAAGCCCGAGGAAGCCCTGGCCGCCGCCCGCGCGCAGGGCGGGGTGGCGGTCCTCGCGCTCGCTCCCGACAGCGCCTGGTGGGGCCGCCTGCTGGCCGAGCCGAAGCTGAAGATCTTCACCGCCCTCCCCTGCCTCGCCGCCTGGGGCCCGCTCACGGCGCTGGCGGCGGCGGAAGTGCCCGTGGAGCCCACCGGCGACGACCGCACCTTCTGGGTCACCGACGCGCCGGCGCCTGCCGCCTCCGTCGTCGAGTCCCTTGGCCGCGACGGGGTGGCGGCCACCCTGCTGCAGGAGACCGGCGGGCTGAAGCTGTTCGTCCTGGCCGGCTTCTATCAGGGCGATGATCCGCGCCTGGCACGCGCGCCGGGGACCCTTTCGGGCGTGATCGGGGCTGCGCCCGCGCCCCTGGACGTGTAAGAGCCAGCCCGCTCCCAACCGTTTATCCCCTGGGCTGCTTGTCATGACCGGACCCGCCACGACCCCCGACCGCGCGCGCGCGCCGCGCCCGCTGCCCAAGCCGGGGATCATGGACATCCACGCCTATGTGCCGGGCAAGGCCAAGGCCGAGGGTGTCGAGAACCCCATCAAGCTGTCGGCCAACGAGAACATCCTGGGCTCCAGCCCCGCCGCGCGTGAGGCCTATGCGCAGGCCGCCTTCGAGCTGCACGTCTATCCCGACAGCCGCACGACCATCCTGCGCAACGCGATCGCCGAGCGCTACGGCCTTGAGCCGGAGCGGCTGATCTTCGGCTGCGGCTCCGACGAGGTCTTCGCCCTCCTCAACCAGACCTTCCTCGAGCCCGGCGACAACATCGTCCAGGGCGAGTTCGCCTTCGCCGCCTTCGCCATCGGCGCCCGCGCCTGCCAGGCGGAGGTGAAGATCGCCGCCGAGCCCGGCTTCCGCATCGACGTCGACGAGATCCTCAAGGTCGTCGACGAGCGCACCCGGCTGATCTTCCTGGCCAATCCGGGCAACCCCACCGGCACCTGGATCCCCTTCTCGGAGGTCCGCCGGCTGCACGAGGCCCTGCCCCCCAGCGTGGTGCTGGTGCTGGACGGCGCCTATTCCGAATTCGTCACCGACCCGGCCTTCGACGACGGCCTGGAATATGCGCGGACGAGCGAGAACATCGTCGTCACCCACACCTTCTCCAAGCTGCACGGCCTGGCGGCGCTTCGCGTCGGCTGGGGCTATGCGCCGGCCGCCATCGCCGCCGCGGTGGACCGCATCCGGCTGCCCTTCAATACCTCGATCCCGGCCCAGCGCGCGGCGGTGGCGGCGCTCGCCGACGACGACTTCCAGCAGCGCTCCATCGCCCTGGTCGAGCAGTGGCGGCCCTGGATGGAGCAGCAGCTCGGCGGCCTGGCGCTGGACGTGGTGCGCCCCTCGGCCGCCAACTTCGTCCTGGTGGGCTTTCCCAAGGTCGCCGGCCGCACCGCGGTGGAGGCCGAGACCTACCTGGCCTCCCGCGGCCTGCTGGTGCGGGGCGTGAGCAACTATGGCCTGCCCGACCACCTGCGCATCACCATCGGCCTGGAAGAGCACAACCGCGCGGTGATCCAGGCGCTGGGCGACTTCCTCGGCCGCTAGGCCCGCGTCTCCGCCACCTGCCGAAGCAGGCTTTGGGCCTGGTCGACGAAGGCGCTGACCACCTCCTCGGCGAACGGGTTCTGGGTCTGGATCGCCGTGAAGAGCTCGAAGGTGTCGGCGCCGATCAGCGAGCAGAGCTCCAGCAGGTGCTGGTAGGACTGGGTCTTGAGCTGTTCGTCGGGGATGCCGATGTTCACCAGCGAGCGGCCGATCAGGTGGGTGAGCGCCTGGACATAGGCCATCTCCCGGTCGTGCTCCTCCGGCGTGGTCACCGTCACCGTCAGCCCAAGCTCGCGGCCAAGCTCGACGACGCGCGCATGGCGCTCGCCCCGCACCGGGCAGACCACCAGGCGCAGGCCCTCCAGCCCGGCCTTGGCGCTCTGCGGGCCGAACAGCGGGTGGGTCGCCACCAGGTCCACGTGCGCGGGCAGCAGCTCGGTCATCCACTTGACCGGCAGCATCTTCACCGAGCCCACGTCCGCCACCAGGGCGCCGGGCTTCAGGTGCGGGGCGATGGCGCCGAAGATTTCGCGCATCCGCGCCACCGGCACGGCGACCACCACCACGTCGCACGCGGCCGCCTCCGCCAGCGGGCCGAAGCGCACGCCCAGCCGCTTGGCGATGGCCTCAGCTTGCGGCGCGACGTCGCTCGCCGTCACCGCGTACCGCTCGCCAAGGATGCGCGCCGCCAGCTGGCCGAATTGGCCAAACCCGATCAAGCCCAAGCTCTTCATCGGCGCTGACTAGCCCGCCGCCGCCGGCTGCGCAAACCAGCGGGGCCGCACGCCCCCTCCGTCTCGGCGCTGCGCGCCGATCCACCTCCCCCGCAATCGGTGGAGGAATCACGCGCGAAATTGCTCCACCGCTTGCGGGGGAGCTGTCAGCGAAGCTGACGGAGGGGGCGTTGGCCTCAGCCGGCGTCCTTCTTCAGGAACCCCGCCACGGTCTCGATGGCCTCCACCAGGCTGACCCGCTGGACCTCCACCCCGGGCGGCAGGCCCGAGAACAGCCGGGTGGGCGCCGCGGCGTCCAGCAGCACGAAGCAGCCCTTGTCGTCCGCCCGCCGGATCAGCCGGCCGAAGGCCTGGGCGATGCGGCCCCTGGCGATGGCGTCGTCATAGCCCTTGCCGCCAAACCGCAGGCGCCTGGCCTTGTGCAGCAGGTCGGGCCTTGGCCAGGGCACGCGGTCGAACACCAGTAGCCGCAGCGAGCGGCCCGGCACGTCCACCCCATCGCGCACCGCGTCGGTGCCCAGCAGGCAGGCGTCCTCCTCAGCGCGGAAGATGTCCACCAGCGCGCCCACCTCCAGCGGGTCGACGTGCTGGGCGTAGAGCGCCAGGCCCTTGTCGGCCAGCGGCGCGGCGATCTTGTCGTGCACGGCCCGCAGCCGGCGGATGGCGGTGAACAGGCCAAGCCCGCCGCCGCCGGCCGCCAGGAACAGCTCGCGCATGGCCGCCGCCACCTGCCGGGCGTCGTCTCGCGAGACGTCGGTGACCACCAGGGCCCGGGCCTGGGAGGCGTAGTCGAAGGGCGAGGCGAGCTTGAGGGTCTTGGGCCGGTCGGGCAGGCGCGCCGCGCCGGTGCGCATCTCCGCCAGGGCGAAGGGATCATCGAGCGTGGAGTCGGCGAGCGTGGCGCTGGTCACCAGCACCCCATGCGCCGGGGCGATCACGGTGTTGGCCAGGGGCTCGGTGGGATCCACCCAGTGGCGGCGGCAGGCCGCGTCCACCACCCGGCCATAGAGGAAGGTGGCGTCGAACCAGTCGACGAAGTCCGGATCGTCGTCGGAGTCCTCGTCCACCGCCCGCAACATGGACCGCCAGGCCGGCAGGGTCATCCGCGCCCGCCGGTCCAGCCCACGCAGCGCCCCCTCGATCCGAGCCCGCTCGGAGGGCCCCAGCGTCGCGGCCTCGGCGTCCAGCACGTCCTCCAACCCGCGCGCCAGCGCCAGCAGGGGCGCCTCGACCCTGGCGAGCGCCGCGGCGGCCTCGCGGGCGGTCTCGCGCACCCGGTCCAGCGCCGGCCTGGCCGCGCATTCCATGCCCACGTCCGAGGGCGCGGCCCCCCTTGCGCTGGAACGGGCGCGAAGCTGCTCGAGCACCGCCACCAGCAGGGCCTCCACCGGCCCCATGGGATTGACCTCGCCGTTGGGCGGGGCGATGCGCCCCGACCACCCTTCGCCCGGAAGCGCCGCGGCCGCCCGCGTCGCCTCGGCCAGTGAGGCCTTGGCGTCGTCGTGGTCGCCCAGCACCTCCATCAGCCGGGCCTCCAGCCCCCGCCCGCGCCGGCCGCGCCCCTCCGGCCCGCGGATCCAGCGGCGCAGCTCCGCCGCCTCCGCGCCCGAAAGCGCGGCCGAAAAGGCGCTGTCCGCGGCGTCGAACAGGTGGTGCCCCTCGTCGAAGACGATGCGCTTCAGGAGGCTGGTCTCGCCGTCGGCCTTGGAGCCCCGCGCGGCCCGCGCGCCATCGAAGGCCGCCTGGGTCAGCACCAGGGCGTGGTTGGCGATGACGATGTCGGCGCGCCGCGAGCCGCGGATCGCCTTCTCCACGAAACAGGTCCGGTAATGGGCGCAGCCGGCGTGGATGCACTCGCCCCGGCGGTCCACCAGGTTCGCGGCGCTGGCCTGCGCCGCCGGCGCGACGGCGAACAGGGTCGGAAGCCAGGCGGAGAAGTCGCCCCCAGTCATGTCGCCATCGCGGCTGACCCTGGCCCAGCGCGCGGCCAGGCCCATCCCCACCAGGTCGCCGGCGCCCAGTTGGGCGGCGTTGACCGCCTCCTGGAAATTCAGCAGGCACAGGTAGTTCTCGCGGCCCTTGCGGACCACCGCCTTCTTGGCCCGCACCTTGGGGTCGGGATAGAGCGCATGGCTCTCCCGCTCGATCTGCCGCTGCAGGGCGCGGGTATAGGTCGAGACCCACACCGCCGGCCCATTGGCCTCGGCCCACAGCGAGGCCGGCGCCAGGTAGCCCAGGGTCTTGCCGATCCCCGTTCCAGCCTCGGCCAGCATCATCCGCGGCTCGCCCTCCCGCTCGCGCGGCTGGAAGGCGAAGGCCGCTTCGACGGCGAACTCGGCCTGGGCCGGGCGCGGCTCGGCCAGGCCCGCCCGCTCCAGCAGGGTCTTGAGCCGCACGGCGGCCTCGGCGGGGTCCATGGCCTTCGAGCCCGCCTCCCCAGGGGGCGCCTCGCCCTCCCATTCGGCGAGCCTGGACCAGACATCCAGGCCGGAGCTTCGGAAGGCGTTGCCGACCGGCGCCGAGCGCAGCGCCGCCACCGTCGCGGGCCCCCAGGCCCAGCCGCCGCGGGCCAGGGTCTCGGCCACCGCCAGGGCTTCCTCGCGGCTGGGCTCGGGATTTGCGGCCAGTTCGGCCAGCAGAAGCGCGCAGACTTCCCTAAGGGCGCTCGCCTGCGCCGCCGCGCCCTTGGGCTCGGGCAGGCCCAGCGCCTGGGCCAGGCCCGCCGCCGAGGGGGCGCAGAACCGCGCCGGCCGCACGAAGGCGAACAGCTCCAGGGCGTCGAACATCCGTGGACTGCGCGGCGGGGCGTGCAGCCCAAGCCGCTTGGCGGTCATCATGGCGTGGGCGATGAGCACCGGCCCGCGCTCGAAGAGGTCCCGCGCGTCCGGCGCCCGCAGCGCCTGCGCCCCGGCCGCGTCGGCGACCGCCGCCCGCGGCCCCGGCAGGACCACCAGGGCGGGCGCAAGGTCGAGGCTGAGGGCGGGGGCGTTCACGCGCCTGGATTAGCGCCGTTCGCCCTGGAACGAAACGGAAACCGGAATTCGGCCGCGTTGCTGACTGCGCCATTCAGCCGCGGTTCAGCGGGCGCCCGCCAGGATCGTCCCAGTATCCGCCGCTCCCCTCCGTTGGGCGAGCGCGGCCCAGGAGGAGCCTATGCGTAAACAACTCACCGCGGGCCTCGCGGCCCTCACCTTCGGCGCCGCCGTGGCGGCCGCCGCCGCCCCCGCCGAGGCGCGCGGCTACTATGGCGAACGCGACTATGGCGACCGCTACTATTCCGGCCGACACCACAACAACAACGCCAGCGCCGCCATCGTCGCTGGCGTCGCGGGGCTGGCCATCGGCGCGGCGCTCGCCAGCAATTCCGGCCACAGCTACTCGCGTAGCGGCTATTACGGCGGCGGCTACGGCTATTACGAGCCGGGCTATGGCTACTACGACGACAGCTATCGCGTCTGCGAATCCAGCCGCTGGGTCTGGGACCCCTACATCGGTCGCCGCGTCCTGGTCCGCAGCCGCTACGCCTGCTGATCGAAGGGGGGCTTCGGCAAATCACCGAAGCCCCTCTTTCGTCGCCACCGGAGGGGTGAAACGAACCGGGAACGTGCTATAGGCCGGCGGGATGGCTGACGCCGCGGCTCCCGCTTCCGACCTCCTGCCGCCGCGCTTTCGCGACTGGTTCGACAAGCGCGGCTGGGCCCCCCGGCCGCACCAGCTGGCGATGATCCAGGAGGCCCGCGCCCGGCGCGACGCCCTGCTCATCGCGCCCACCGGCGGGGGCAAGACCCTGGCCGGCTTCCTGCCCAGCCTCATCGAGATCGCCGAGCGGCCGCCCCCCAACACCCATCCCGGCCTGCACACTCTTTACATCTCGCCGCTCAAGGCCCTGGCCGTCGACGTCGAGCGCAATCTGACCGCCCCGATCCTGGAGATCGGCCTGCCGGTCACCGCCGAGTCGCGCACCGGCGACACCGGCCTGGCGCGCCGCCAGCGCCAGCGGGTCAAGCCGCCGGACATCCTGCTCACCACGCCCGAGCAGCTCGCCCTGCTCTGCGCCTGGGAGGGCGCGCGCATGTTCTTCGAGAACCTGCGCTGCGTGATCCTCGACGAGATCCACACCCTGCACGCCTCCAAGCGCGGCGACCTGCTGGCCCTCGACCTCGCCCGCATCCAGCAGTTCGCCCCCAACCTGCGCCGCGTCGGCCTCTCGGCCACGGTGGACGACCCCGAAGTCATCAAGCGCTGGATGGGCGTGCACGCCCCCTCCACCGCCGCCGAGGTCGCCCTGGTCACCGGCCCGCCCGGCGCCCAGCCCATCGTCGATGTGCTGCTCTCCGAGGGCCGCGTCCCCTGGGCCGGGCACACCGCCCAGCACGCCATGGCCGAGGTCTATGAGGCGATCAAGCGGGCCAGGATCGCGCTCGTCTTCGTCAACACCCGCTTCCAGGCGGAGTTCGCCTTCCAGGAGCTCTGGCGGCTGAACGAGGACGCCCTGCCGATCGCCCTGCACCACGGCTCGCTGGCGGCCGAGCAGCGGCGCAAGGTCGAGGCCGCCATGGCCAGGGGCGAGCTTCGGGCGGTGGTCTGCACCTCCACCCTGGACCTTGGCATCGACTGGGGCGACGTCGACCTCGTCATCCAGCTCGCCTCGCCCAAGGGCGCCTCGCGGATGGTCCAGCGGATCGGCCGCGCCAACCACCGCCTGGACGAGCCCAGCCGCGCCCTCTTCGTGCCGGCCAACCGCTTCGAGATGCTGGAGTGCCAGGCCGCCCGCGAGGCCATCGCCGAGAACGCCCTGGACGGCGAGCCGGCGCGCACCGGCGCCCTGGATGTCCTGGCCCAGCACGTCATGGGCTGCGCCTGCTCCGAGCCCTTCGACGCTCTCGCCTTCTACGAGGAGATCCGCTCCAGCGGCCCCTATCGCGACCTCGCCTGGGAGGACTTCGAGCAGGTCGTCGACTTCGTCTCCACCGGCGGCTACGCCCTGCGCACCTACGACCGCTTCCGCCGCATCGTGAGGGGACAGGACGGCCTGTGGCGCGTGCGCAACGGCGAGATCGCCCAGCGCCACCGCCTCAACGTCGGGGCCATCGTCTCGCCGGCCATGCTGGCGGTGCGGATCGCCGGGCGCCGCGGATCGGCGGGGCGCAAGATCGGCGAGGTCGAGGAAGGCATGCTCGAGATGCTCGATCCTGGCGACACCTTCGTCTTCGCCGGCCAGGTCTGGCGGCTGGAGGCGGTCACCAACCTCGATGTCCTGGTCAGCCCCGCGGCCGACAAGGACCCCAAGATGCCGTCATGGGGCGGCTCGAAGTTCGCCCTCTCCACCTTCCTGGCCAAGCGCGTCCGCCAGCTGATGTTCGACGACACGCACTGGGCCGTCCTGCCCGCCGACGTGCGCGAATGGCTGGAGGCCCAGCGCGACCGCTCGATGATCGTCGGCGAGGACGAGATGCTGCTGGAGACCTTCCCCCGCGGCCATCGCAACTTCCTGGTCTGCTACCCCTTCGAGGGGCGGCTGGCCCACACCACGCTCGCCATGCTGCTCACCCGCCGGCTGGAGCGGCTGGGCGTGGGGCCGCTGGGCTTTGTCTGCAACGACTACGCCCTGGCGGTCTGGGCGCTGAAGCCCCTCGACGGGCTCGATTTCGACGCCCTCTTCGATGAGGACATGCTGGGCGATGACCTGGAGGACTGGCTGGCCGAGAGCTTCATGATGAAGCGCGCCTTCAAGGGCTGCGCCGTCATCGCCGGCCTGATCGAGCGCCGCTTTCCCGGCGATCGGCAGAAGACCGGCCGGCAGATCACCTTCTCCACCGACCTGATCTACGATGTCCTGCGCCGCCACCAGCCCGACCACCTGCTGCTGCGCTGCGCCAGGGCCGATGCGGCGACCGGCCTCATCGACGTGGCCCGCCTGGGCGCGATGCTGGCGCGCATCCGGGGCCGCATCCGGCATGCGCCGCTGGACCATCTTTCGCCCTTCTCGGTCTCGATCCTGCTGGAGATCGGCAAGGAGCGGTCCCCCGGCCACGCCGGCGAGATCGTGCTGGCGGAAGCCGAGGAAGACCTGATTCAGGAGGCGCTCACGTGACCGCGCAGGCGGCCAGCTTCGTCTACGACTTCGCCGCCGCCGGCGAAGGCGCGCTCGCGGTCAAGGTCGCCGGCGCGCGCCTGCAACTGCGCGCCTCGGGGGCGATGTGGCTGGAGGCCGAGCGCACCCTGGTCGTGGCCGACCTGCACCTGGAGAAGGGCTCGTCCTACGCCGCGCGCGGCCAGATGCTGCCGCCCTACGACACCGCCGAGACGCTCGGCCGGCTGGAAGCCGAGGTCGCCGCCCTGTCCCCCGCCGTGCTGGTGCTGCTGGGCGACAGCTTCCACGACCGCCGCGCCGAGGCTCGCCTGGACCGGACCGCCGCCGAGCGCCTGGCCGCGCTCGCCAACGGCCGCACCCTGGCCTGGGTGGTGGGCAATCACGACGCCGACGGCCCCCGCGCGCTGCCCGGCGAGACCTGCGCGGAGCTGGCGCTGGGGGGCCTGACCCTTCGCCATGAGCCCAGCCCCGGCCCGCAGTCCGGCGAGGTCTGCGGCCACCTGCATCCCGCCGCCCGGGTGCGCGGCCCCCGCGGCTCGGTGCGCCGCCGGTGCTTCGCCACCGACTCCGAGCGCCTGGTGCTGCCGGCCTTCGGCGCCTACGCCGGCGGCCTCAACCTGCGCGACGCCGCCTTCGCCGGCCTCTTCGCCCGACCCCCCCTGGCCGCGGCGCTCGGCCACGCCCGCGTCCACGCCATCGGCTGGCGCTCGCTGGCGGCCGACTGATCCCTAGCTAGCGGACCTCGGCCACCTTGACCGTCCGCCCTTCCTGGGCCGACCGCTCGATAGCCGCGAGCAGTTCGTGCGTGCGAAGCGCGTCGGCGAAGGTGGGGGCGGTGCGGCTCCCCGTCTTCAGGTCGGCCGCGATGAGCTGGTACATCGCCACCACATTGTTCACCGGCGCTGTGAGCGGCTGGGGGAATTGATAGGCCTGCGGAATGGGCAGCTCGCTCAGCGTCGGCTCATCCCCGGCGGCGCCCTTCACCACCATGTCGCCGACCTGCGCGTGCCCGGAAACCCCGGTGATCTGCAGGTCGCCCTTCGTGCCGTGGATCTCCCACAGGAAACCCACGCCCCTTGGCGCGCCGCCGCGATAATGGGCGGAGAAGGGGGCGCCGCTCTCAAGCGTCGCCGCCACAAGGACCTGGTCGGGCGCCCTCATCGGCAGCATCTCGCCGGTCTCCCGGACGAGCACCGACGGGCGGCGCGTCGCCAGCCGCGCATCGAGGGTCTCGATGGGGCCCAAGGCATCGGCGATCGCGGCCATGGTGTGGCCGAAGGGGACCGTGAGGATCGTCGCCCCGTTCTTGCTGTCCAGGCAGTAGGCGCTCTGCTGATCGATCGTCGCCGCCCCCAACGGCCTGCCATTGCCCACCAGGGTGCTGGACAGCACCTCGCCGACGTAGCCCTGCGCGACCAGGTCGGCCACATAGCGCATGGCCGGCGCGGCGCGGGCCTGGGTGCCGGCGAAGGCGGCCACGCCCCGCGCCTGGGCGAGCTTGGTCATCGCCTGGGCTTCGGCCAGGCCGTTGCCGATCGGCCATTCGCAGTAGACC
>Ga0075364_10001299_pt1 | contig 13440 bp, 13 predicted proteins | sample EndMetdeltDD1764_FD_71517 | JGI IMG/M metagenome (GOLD analysis project Ga0075364, IMG submission 71517) | Populus endosphere microbial communities from Tennessee, USA - Endosphere MetaG P. deltoides DD176-4 | ecosystem: Host-associated > Plants > Roots > Endosphere | place: USA: Tennessee... | reverse complement strand
CCAACCCGGGCCGACGAGTGACTGCACCTCGCGGATCTGCGCCGACAACGCGGCAATCAGGGCGCTCGGCACCGCTAGCCCCCGGCAATCAGACGGCCGCCGTTTGCGTCGGCATCCTCGTAGGCGCCCGCCGAAGCGTGCGCGGTGTCGCATCCCGCGGCGATCCTGTCGCCGAGCGCCGCCACCGCGCGCGACGCGTCCGTTATGGCGTCGGCCAGCGCGGCCAGGAAGCGGCTGCCGACGGGACCCAGCATCGCGCCCGCCGCAGGACCCGGCATCGACGACAGGCTGGCCGCCACGGCGGCGAGATCTGCGGCTTGGGCCGAACTGGCGGCGCCGAAGGCGCGAATGGCGTCGGTGTCGGCGAACATGCGGGTAGGACGGCCGCGGCGATTGTTCGGTTCCATTAAGGTCGGCGCATGGACGTGCGCGTCGTCGAGCACCCACTGGCCGCCGCGCGGCTGACCACTCTGCGCGACGAGCGCACCGACAATGCGGCGTTCCGTGCCGCGCTGCGCGACCTGACCCTGATGTTGGTCTACGAGGCGACGCGCGACGCCCCCTGCGAACCCGTCCTCGTGCGAACACCACTGGCCGAGACGACCGGGTCACGGTTGGCCAATCCACCGCTGCTTGTGCCGGTGCTGCGCGCCGGGCTTGGCATGGTCGATCAGGCGCACGCTCTGATCCCTGAGGCCCGCGTCGGCTTCGTCGGAGTGGCGCGCAACGAGGAAACCCACGAGCCCACACCGTATTTGGAGTCGCTGCCGGACGACCTGAGCAAGCAGCCGGTGATGGTGCTGGACCCGATGCTGGCGACCGGGGGCTCGATGGCGCACACCATCGGACTGCTGCATTCCCGCAACGCCGTCGACATCACCGCGGTCTGCGTCGTCGTCGCACCCGAAGGCATTGCGGCACTGGAGAAGGTGGCGCCGAACCTACGGCTGTTCACAGCAACCATCGATGAGAGGCTGAACGACATCGCGTACATCGTGCCGGGTCTCGGCGATGCCGGTGATCGCCAGTTCGGGCCGCGCTAGAAGCGCTGGGCGACGCCGGCCAAGTCGTCCTGGAGTGCGCGTGCCTTGACTCGCGTTGCCTCGATATTGCCGATGTTCGCGCAACGAACCTCGATGTAGAACTTGACTTTTGGTTCCGTACCCGATGGCCGTACCACCATCCGGACCCAGTTGTCGTCGTCGCCGCCGGAGAAGACGAGCGCATCGGTCCGCCGCTGACCGCGCTCCATCAGCAGATCGGTCACCGCCACCTCGAAACCGGCCAGCCGGTCCGGAGGCGTCGCACGCAGCCTGGCCATCACTGCTTCGGCCTCGTCGGCGTCGACGACGCGTCGCGACACCGCGGTCGTGGTGTGCACACCATGGCGCAACGCGAGGTCATCGAGCGCTCCGAGCAGCGTGCGGCCCCGATTCCGCAGTGCGGCAACCAGATCACAGGCCAGCACTGCTGCGCTGATGCCGTCCTTGTCGCGGACCGCGCCGGGATCGACGCAGTGGCCGATCGCCTCTTCGTAGGCGTAGACCAGCGTGCAGCCCGGCAGGGCGACGTCGGCTCGCGACAACCATTTGAACCCGGTGAGCGTCTCGACGTGCCGGGCGCCGTGGTCCTTCGCGATGGCGGCCAGCATGCGCGACGACACCACCGTGCTGGCTACCACGGTCGCCTCCGTGACGGGACCTGGCTCGATCTGCGAAAGGATGTAATCACCGAGCAGCCAACCGGTTTCGTCGCCCGACAGGATGCGCCAGCCATCGGGCGTCGGCACCCCGATGGCGCAGCGGTCGGCATCGGGGTCGAGCGCGATGGCGATCTCGGCGTCGACATCGGCGGCGAGCTTCAGTAGTGCGTCGACCACGCCGGGCTCCTCGGGGTTGGGGAAGGCCACCGTCGGGAAGTCCGGATCGGGCGGGAACTGGCTCTCGACGACGTGCACGTCGGTGATTCCTGCGCGCACCAGCGCGTCCATCACGAACTCGCCGCCAACCCCGTGCAACGGCGTCAGCGCAACTCGCACCGACCCGTGCGTGTGCCGCACGTGGGCGGCCCGGTTGACGTAGTGCTGAACGTCCTCGACGCCAGAAGGCTTGACGGGCCGCCGAGGGATTTGGTCGGCGTACGGGGCCTCTGCGACGGCACGCTCGATCTCTTGGTCGATGGGCGGCACGATCGGAAACCCGCCCTCGAAGTAGACCTTGTAGCCGTTGTCGCACGGCGGGTTGTGCGACGCGGTGATCTGGATGCCTGCCGCCGCACTGTTACGGCGCACGGTGAACGCCACCACAGGGGTCGGCACCGCGGCGAACATCAATTCGATGGGAAAGCCTTGGGCGGCAAGAACTTCGGCGGCGGCGAGTGCAAATTCCTCGGATCCATGGCGGGTATCCCTGCCGACGACCACAGGCTTACCGGCGAGGCCGCGGTCCTTGAGTACCTTGGCGACCGCCCAAGTGGTGCGAAGGACGACGGCAAGGTTCATGCCGTTCGGCCCGCCACGCAGGACCCCGCGCAGACCCGCCGTCCCGAACGTCAGCGGTTGGGAGAACCGCTCGTCGAGCTCCTCGTCGCTGAGTGCCGCCAGCTCTGCGGCGGTCCGCGGATCGGGGTCGTGAGAGATCCACTCCTGCGCGGCAGCCCCGGTCCGCGACGAAGTCATGCAGTTAGTGTGCCCGCTTTCGCGTCGGCGTAAGCCAGCTTGCGGAGCACCGGAGCGACGAGCATCAATAGGTCGAATTCCAGCGGTGTGAGGTTGTCACGCATAGTCGCGTGCAGCCAGGCGTCGCGCTCGGCACGGTCGGCCTCCAGCAGTGCGGTGCCCGCGTCCGTGAGTTCGATCAGCTGCTTGCGCCGATCAGTCTTGTCGGGGCGGCGCACGATGAGGCCGCGGCCGAGCAGTTCGTTGATGCTGTCGGTCAGCGACTGCACCCGTACGTGCAATTGGTTGGCGAGCTCGGCCGGGGTGGTGACGCCGGCACGGCTGATTTCGCTGAGCAGTTCCATCTGGCTGAGCGTCAGGCCGTGATCGAGGCGATGCCTGCGCATCTGGCGAGCCACGGCCATCATCGATTCCCGCAGTTCGGTCGCCGGCGAGTCAACGCGCTTCATAACCAAGGTATACCTTGGCAAAGCTGGTCTGTCACGTATATCACCGCATGTTGCAGTCGAAAAATAGCAAGGGCATACTTGGAATCAATATGACGTGGATGCGACGGATGCTCAGGTGGGCCTTACTGCTGGCGGTCACCGTCGCCGTCGCCATCCCGCTCACCGCCGTCGGCGTGCCGTCTGCCGCGCTGTTCGCCGCGCTGGTCGTCGGCGTCGTGCTTGCGCTCGCTTCGCTGGCTCCCAGCCGGGTACCCCGCACGGCCGGAATCGCCGCGCAGGGCGTCCTTGGTGTCTATATCGGCACCATGGTCAACCAGGACGCCGTCGGCGCACTTGGTTCCGACTGGCCGATCGTCGTCGCCGTCGCTGTGGCCACGCTGCTGCTCAGCCTCGTCGCGGGGGCGCTGTTGGGCATTCACCGCGACGTCACGCCGCTGACAGGGTCGCTGGCGCTCGTTGCCGGTGGCGCCTCGGGCCTCGTCGCCATCGCACGTGAACTCGGCGGCGACGACCGTGTGGTCGCTGTCGTCCAGTACCTGCGCGTGGGGCTCGTCACCGCGTCGATGCCCGTGGTGGTCACGCTGGTCTACCACGCCGACAAGTCGCACGGAGCTACCTCCGTCGCCCATACCGATTCCGCCCCTTGGTATTTGAGCCTCGGCATGCTGCTCGCGCTGGTGTTCGTCGGGGCAACCGTCGGCAGGGTGATCCGATTGCCAGGGGCGGGACTGCTCGGACCACTGGCGTTGACCGTGGCGTTGGAGCTGAGCGGCCTGTCGTTGGGCTTGACCGTCCCGATGGTGCTGGTGCAGGCCGGCTACATGTTGATCGGCTGGCAAGCCGGCGTGGCGTTCACGCGCGAATCGCTGAAGGCCGTCGGGCGCATGCTGCCCGCGGCGATCGGGCTGATCGTCGCGCTCGGCGTCGCGACCGCGGGCCTTGGCGCGCTGCTGGCGCACTTCACCGGTCTCACCCCGCTGGAGGGCTACCTCGCCACCAGCCCCGGCGGTGTGTACGCCGTGCTCGCGACCGCCGTCGAAACCGGGTCCAATGTGACGTTCATCATCGCGGCGCAGGTGGTGCGCATCCTGCTGATGCTGTTCGCGGCGCCGCTGATGGCCCGTGGCGTGGTGTGGATCAGCGAGCGTGGCGGTCGTCAGACTCGCGCGATCACCCCGGCGAGCAGGGAGCCCATCCGCGTCGCGGACTGACGGCCCGCCTCCAGCACCTCGTCGTGGCTCAGCGGCTTGCCGGTCATGCCCGCCGCGAGGTTCGTCACCAGCGACACGGCCAGCACCTGCGCTCCGGCGGCCCTGGCCGCGATGGTCTCGTGCACGGTCGACATCCCAACCAGGTCCGCGCCCATGGCGCGCAGCATCCTGATCTCGGCGGGCGTCTCGTAGTGCGGCCCAGGCAGCCCGGCGTAAATGCCCTCGGCCAGCGAATGATCGATTTCGCGGGCGAGGGTCCGCAGCCGTGGCGAGTACGCGTCGGTGAGGTCGACGAACTGTGCGCCGACCAGCGGCGATCGCGCGGTGAGGTTGAGGTGGTCGCTGATCAGCACGGGTTGGCCGACGGTGTAGTCCTCGCGGAGGCCGCCCGCCGCATTGGTCAGCAGTACGGTGTGCGCACCCGCGGCACATGCGGCGCGTACCGGGTGTACGACGTGGCGCAACTCGTGTCCCTCGTAGGCGTGGATCCGGCCGACGAAAACGAGCACCCGATGGTCGCCGACGTGCAGCGACAACACCTGGCCGCCATGTCCCTCAGCGGTCGGCGGGATGAATCCGGGCAACTCGGCCATCGGCACCACCGCCACCGGATCGCCCAGTTGCGCAACGGCAGGAGCCCAGCCCGAACCGAGGATGACGGCGACGTTGTGCTCGTCGACGCCGGTGCGATCGCGGATGGCGTGTGCCGCGTCGGCAGCCACCGCGTCCGGTTCGGTCACAGTGGGCGAGCCTAGCGCGCGGGCAATGCACCAGCGTGCAGTGAGATACTGCTGAGATGCCCACAGCCACCGCGTCGATAAGCGTCGAAGACGCCGTCAACCGTCGCCGCGGCGAATTGGTGGAGCTGTCGCACTCGATTCACGCCGAGCCGGAACTCGCGTTCGCCGAACATCGCAGCTGCGCGAAGACGCAGGCACTGGTCGCCGAGTACGGGTTCGAGATCACCGCGGCACCCGGCGGGTTGGACACCGCATTCCGCGCCGACTACGGCAGTGGCCCGCTGGTCGTGGGCATCTGCGCCGAGTACGACGCGTTGCCTGACATCGGACATGCCTGCGGCCACAACATCATCGCCGCCTCGGCTGTCGGGACGGCGCTGGCATTGGCGGACGTCGCCGACGAGCTCGGCCTGACGGTCGCGCTGATCGGCACACCCGCGGAGGAGGCAGGCGGCGGAAAAGCGTTGCTGCTCAAGGCAGGAACGTTCGACGACATCGCGGCCACGGTGATGCTGCATCCGGGGCCGCTCGACATCGCGCGAGCACGCTCATTGGCGCTGTCGCAGGTCGCAGTCGGCTACTCGGGCCGGGAGGCGCATGCCGCCGTCGCACCGTATCTGGGTATCAACGCCGTCGACGCCATCACCGTCGCACAGGTCGCCATCGGCCTGCTGCGTCAGCAGTTGATGCCCGGCCAGATGGTGCACGGCATCGTCACCGACGGCGGCCAGGCCACGAACGTCATACCCGCCCGCGCGGAGATGCACTACACCATGCGTGCCAACGACGCCGCCTCACTGCGCGAGCTCGAAGGCAGAATGGCCGACTGCTTCCTGGCCGGTGCGGTGGCCACAGGATGTGAATACCGCGTCCGGGAAACCGAGCCTCCATACGACGAGCTGGCTCCCGACCAATGGCTGGCGGACACCTTCCGTGCCGAGATGGTGCGGCTGGGCAGGACCCCGGTCGCACAGGATGTGGAAGCGGCGATGCCGCTGGGCAGCACCGATATGGGCAACGTCACCCAGGTGATGCCGGGAATCCACCCGATCGTCGGCATCGACGCGGGCGGCGCATCGGTGCACCAACCAGCGTTCGCGGCCGCGGCGGCCGGGCCCAGCGCCGACAAGGCGGTCGTGGAGGGCGCAATCATGCTGGCCCGCACGGTCGTCAGCCTGGCCGAGACACCGGCCGAGCGGGACCGGGTGCTGGACGCACTTGCGAGGCGGGCGTCATGAGCATCGTCGACGCCACCGAGCTGTGGTTGGACGCCCACTATGACGACCTCATCGCGTGGCGCAGGCACATCCATGCACATCCTGAGCTTGGGCGACAGGAGTTCGCGACCACCCAATTCGTCGCCTCCCATCTGGCCGACGCGGGCCTCAACCCGAAGGTGTTGCCCGGTGGGACGGGGCTGACCTGTGACTTCGGGCCCGAGCACGGGCCGCGGATCGCGCTGCGCGCCGATATGGATGCGCTGCCGATGGCCGAGCGGACCGGCGCGTCGTACGCGTCGGTGGTGCCCAACGTCACGCATGCGTGCGGTCACGACGCGCACACCGCGATCCTGCTGGGAGCGGCGCTGGCGCTGGCGTCGGTGCCCCAACTGCCGGTCGGTGTGCGGCTGATCTTCCAGGCCGCCGAGGAGCTGATGCCCGGCGGCGCGGTCGACGCGATCGCAGCGGGTGCGCTGACCGGGGTATCGCGGATCTTCGCGCTGCATTGCGACCCGCGGCTGGCGGTCGGCAAGGTGGCGGTGCGGCCAGGACCGATCACGTCGGCGGCCGATCAGATCGAGGTCACCCTGCAGTCGCACGGCGGACACACGTCGCGACCGCATCTGACCGGCGATCTGGTGTACGGGCTCGGCACGTTGATCACCGGTGTGCCCGGAGTCTTGTCGCGCCGCATCGACCCTCGCAACAGCACGGTGATGGTGTGGGGCGCCGTCAACGCCGGCGTGGCCGCCAACGCGATACCGCAGACAGGAACGCTGGCGGGGACGATCCGCACCGCGAGCCGCGACACTTGGGATTCGCTGGAATCCATTGTGCGCGAGATCGTTTCGTCGCTGCTTGCCCCGCTGGGCATCGAGTACAGCGTGCAGTACCGCCGCGGCGTGCCGCCGGTTGTCAACGAAGAGATCTCGACGCGCATCCTCACCCACGCGATCGAGGCGATCGGCTCCGACGTGCTGTGTGACACCCGCCAGTCCGGCGGCGGCGAGGACTTCTCGTGGTATCTCGAGGAGGTGCCGGGCGCGATGGCGCGGCTGGGCGTGTGGACGGGCCGCGGCCCGCAATTGGATCTGCATCAGCCGACGTTCGACCTGGATGAGCGGTCAATGCCGGTGGGCGTTCGGGTGCTGGTCAACATCATCGACCAAGCCGCCGCCTTCTAACTGCTTCCCCGCGAGCGTGCGTGTTTGTTGGCCGACACGCCGTAAACCAGCGGCGATTTGCGCACGCTCGCGCGTCGGCGACGGTGCACAATCCGTTGTTCATCCACAGATGCTCGTCCGCCACTACCAGGCCCTCGTGTCACCCAGAGACGATCGCCGTCGTGAATACGGAACTCACGCGGCTCTTCGAGGAGCAACACGACGTCGCCACCAGTGGCCAGATCCTCAATTTCCTGACGCGGCATGCCTTCGATAGAGCGGTGAATGCCGGTGCGCTGGAACGCATGTGGCAAGGCATCTACTGCCGTGGCGAGCCCACCGATGCGCTACGTCTGCGTGGGCTGGACCTGGCGTGCGGCACAGACGTCGCAGTGTGCCTCGGTACCGCCGCCGCGCTGTTCGGCTTCGACACTGAAGAACCCGCCGACCTTCACGTGCTCAATCCGCCGGGCGGTCAGCTTCGTTCAGTTGACGGTTTGGTTGTGCATCGCCGAGATGGTGCGCCGATCGTCGTCGTCGACGGGCGGCCGGCCACCGCCCCGGCGTGGACGGCGGTTGAGGTTGCGCGGTCACTGCGCCGACCGCGGGCGTTAGCGACCTTGGATGTCGCTCTGCGAAGCAGAGCGTGCAGTCGCGCCGAGATGTGGCGCGCCGCCGTGCAGCAGGCTGGCCGTCGGGGCATCGTCGCTGTTCGAGACCTCATCCCGTTAGCTGATGGGCGGGCGGAGTCGCCGATGGAGAGCGAGGCCCGGCTGGCGATGATCGACGGTGGCCTGCCGATCCCCGAGCTGCAATACGAGATCCTCGACGGCAACGGCGAGCTCAGGCGCGTCGATTTCGCGTGGCCGAACCAGCGAGTCGCTGTTGAGTACGACGGCTTGGATTGGCACAGCGGCTCCGATGCGATGCGTCGGGACCGCAGACGCACCGCCGCCCTGTTAGACGTCGGGTGGGTGGTCATCGCAATCGTGTTCGAGGATGTGCGGCATCGGGCATCGGAGTTCGTAGCTCGCATCGACGCCCAATTGCGTCGCGCTCACGCGGCGTGAGGGTGCGCAGAATGCGGACGAAATCCGGCGTGTCGGGCAACAAACACGCACGCTCGCGGGGAGGGGAATCATGTGCCGGGGCCGATGTTGCGCGCAGGACGCGTGCGCAGATCGTGCACGTATTCCGCTGGCGCTCCGGCGATTTCGGCGGCGTCGGCCATCACGCCGAGGTAGCGCGCCGATGGTATACCGCCCTCCCACGCGTCCACGACATACAGCCACGCCAGCACCGGGTCGGTGGTGGTGTCCGACGACGTGCGATCCACCCGACATCGGATCTTCTTGTGGATGCCCAGCTCTGAACCTTCCCAGCGGTCGAGGTTCTTCTCGTCTTCGCGGGTCATGTCGTAGAGCACGACGAAGACCTTCGACTCCGGATCCTCGACGACGGTGGCCAGCGCACCGTCCCAACCGATGTCCTCGCCGCCGAACGTCAATCGCCAGCCCTGCAGCCACCCCGTTCCCGCCATTGGCGAATGGGGAGCCCGCTCCAGCATCTGCTCCGGATGCATGTTCGATCCGTACGCGGCGTATAGCGGCACGGGGAAAGCCTAAAGCTTCGCTCGCTGGATCCGGAGGGCAGGAGCGAAGCGACCCGGGAATCGAGTGGGCGATCAACGGCACGCTTGGCTAGGTTAGGGCGGTGGCAACCCGCATCGTGATCATCGGCGGTGGGCCCGCCGGTTATGAGGCGGCGCTGGTCGCCGCGGCTCGCGGCCCCGAGGTCGCCGCGGTCACCGTCGTCGACTGTGACGGCATCGGCGGCGCCTGCGTGCTGTGGGATTGTGTGCCGTCCAAGACTTTCATCGCGTCCACCGGTGTGCGCACCGAGCTTCGCCGTGCCCCCAATCTCGGTTATGCCCTGGAATTCGAGGACGCCAAGATCGAGCTCCCGAAGATCAACGATCGCGTCAAGACGCTGGCGGCCGCGCAATCGGCCGACATCGCCGCCCGGCTGCAGAGCGAGGGCGTGACGCTGATCGCAGGCCGTGGCGAGTTGGTCGATGACGTGCCAGGAATGGCCGCGCACACAGTCAAGGTCACCGCACACGACGGCACGGTCAGCAAGCTCACCGCCGACGTGGTGCTGATCGCCACCGGCGCCAGCCCGCGGGTGCTGCCCAATGCCGAGCCCGACGGCGAACGCATCCTGAACTGGCGCCAGCTCTACGACCTAGAGAAGCTGCCCGAACACCTCGTCGTCGTCGGCTCCGGCGTCACCGGTGCCGAGTTCGTCAACGCCTACACCGAACTCGGCGTCGCGGTGACGGTGGTTGCCAGCCGCGATCAGATCCTGCCGCACGAGGACTCCGACGCCGCTGCAGTGCTGGAGGACGCGCTGGCCGAACGCGGTGTGACGCTTGTCAAGAACGCCAGGGCAGAGTCGGTCACCCGCTCCGAAGACGGCGTGCTCGTCAAGATGACGGACGGCCGCACCGTCGAGGGCAGCCACGCATTGATGACCGTCGGCTCGGTGCCCAACACCAGCGGGCTGGGCTTGGAGCGCGTCGGCATCGAGCTCGGGCCAGGCAACTACCTCACCGTCGACCGAGTGTCGCGCACGTCTGTGCCCGGCATCTACGCGGCGGGCGACTGCACAGGGTTGATGCTGCTGGCCTCCGTGGCGGCCATGCAGGGCCGTATCGCGATCTACCACGCGCTCGGTGAGGGCCTCAGCCCGATCCGGCTGCGCACCGTCGCCGCCGCGGTGTTCACCCGGCCGGAAATCGCCGCGGTGGGGGTGCCGCAGTCCAAGATCGACGACGGCTCCGTGCCGGCGCGGACGATCATGCTTCCGCTGAACACAAACGCCCGCGCCAAGATGTCGGGCCTTCGCCTCGGCTTCGTGAAGATCTTCTGCCGCCCAGCCACCGGGGTGGTGATCGGCGGCGTCGTGGTGGCACCCATCGCCTCCGAGCTGATCCTGCCGATCGCGCTGGCCGTGCAAAACGGCAACGATGTCGGGGACCTCGCACAGACCTTCTCGGTCTACCCGTCGCTGTCGGGTTCGATCACCGAGGCGGCGCGGCGGTTGATGGCGCACGACGATTTGGACTGACTCCACGTAACCTGGGAACGGGCCAAACGTACCGGCGAGTAACAAGGAGTCCATTCGAAGTGATTGACCCGAACCCCGCACCGGGCAAGGGGCAGACCTTCCTGGGCCCCAAGCAGCGGAAACAGGCCTGGGAGCGGCTCGGTAGCGAGCAGTTCGACGTCGTCGTCGTCGGCGGCGGCGTGGTCGGCGCCGGAGCTGCCCTTGACGCCGCCACCCGGGGATTGAAGGTGGCGCTCGTCGAGGCGCGCGATTTCGCCTCAGGGACCTCCAGCCGGTCGTCGAAGATGTTCCACGGCGGGCTGCGCTACCTGGAGCAGCTGGAGTTCGGATTGGTCCGCGAAGCGCTGCACGAGCGGGAGCTGTCGCTCACCACGCTGGCGCCGCATCTGGTCAAGCCGCTGCCGTTTTTGTTCCCGCTGACCAATCGGTGGTGGGAGCGGCCGTATGTGGCCGCGGGCATCCTGCTGTATGACCAACTTGGTGGTGCGAAATCTGTTCCGGCGCAAAAGCATTTGACTCGCGCAGGCGCGTTGCGCTTGTCGCCCGGGCTCAAGCGGAGCTCGCTGATCGGCGGGATCCGGTATTACGACACCGTTGTCGACGACGCCCGTCACACGATGACGGTGGCGCGCACCGCGGCCCAATACGGCGCGGTGGTGCGGTCGTCGAGCCAGGTGGTTTCGCTGTTGCGCGAGGGCGACCGCGTGACCGGGGTGACGATCCGCGATTCGGAGGACGGCGCGATCACCGAAGTGCACGGTCACGTTGTGGTCAACGCCACAGGGGTGTGGACCGACGAGATCCAGGCGCTGTCCAAGGAGCGCGGGCGGTTCCGGGTCCGAGCCTCCAAGGGGGTGCACATCGTGGTGCCCCGCGACCGCGTCGTCAGCGAGGTCGCGATCATCCTGCGCACCGAGAAGTCGGTGCTGTTCGTCATCCCGTGGGGCACCCACTGGATCATCGGCACGACGGACACGGACTGGAACCTCGACCTGGCCCACCCCGCGGCAACCAAGGCCGACATCGACTACATCCTCGGCCATGTCAACACCGTGCTTGCCACGCCGTTGACCCACGACGACATCGACGGGGTGTATGCGGGGTTGCGCCCGCTGCTGGCCGGGGAGAGCGAGGAAACGTCCAAGCTGTCCCGCGAGCACGCGGTCGCGGTGCCTGCTCCGGGTCTGGTGGCCATCGCAGGCGGCAAGTACACCACCTACCGGGTGATGGCGGCCGATGCGATCGACGCCGCCGCCGAGTACATCCCGGCCAGGGTGGCGCTGTCGATCACCGAGAAGGTGCCACTGATGGGCGCCGACGGCTACTTCGCGCTGATCAACCAAACCGAAAGTGTCGGCGCACATTACGGCCTGCATCCGTACCGGGTGCGCCATCTGCTGGACCGGTACGGCTCACTGATCGGCGAGCTGCTGGCGATGGCCGAGGGCAGGCCCGAGCTGCTGACACCGATCACCGAAGCGCCGGTGTATCTGAAGGTGGAGGCGTGGTACGCCGCCGCGGCCGAGGGCGCCCTGCACCTGGAGGACATCTTGGCGCGGCGGATGCGGATCTCGATCGAGTATCCGCACCGCGGCATGGATTGCGCCCGCGAAGTGGCCGAGGTCGTCGCCCCGGTGCTGGGGTGGAGCGCTGAGGACGTCGACCGTGAAGTGGCGACCTACATTGCGCGGGTCGAGGCCGAAGTGATGTCGCAGGCCCAGCCGGACGACGAATCCGCCGACGCGTTGCGTGCCGCGGCCCCGGAGGCGCGCCAGGAGATCCTCGAGCCGGTGCCGCTCAATTGAGGCGTGCCGCACCGCTTCCGGTGCGTGACGGGCTCGGCCCGGCGCGGGTGCGGCTACGCGGCGGCGTGGTGGTCGACGAGTTCCGTGCCAGGTGGGGCACCGAGGCGGCTGCGAAAGTGCTTGCGGGAGAGGTTGTCTTGCCCGACGGCACAGTGGTGGGCGAAACCACGGTGCTGCCGCCAGGAGCGCACGTCTACTTTTATCGGGAACTGCGCGACGAGGTGCCGGTGCCGTTCGAGATTCCGGTGCTGTACCGCGACGACGACATCGTGGTTGTCGACAAGCCGCATTTCCTCGCCACCATGCCGCGAGGCACGCACGTCGCGCAGACCGCGACGGTGCGGCTGCGCCGCGAGCTGGACCTGCCGGAGCTTTCGCCCGCGCACCGGCTGGATCGGTTGACGGCGGGCGTGCTCTTGCTGACGACGCGCCGCGAAGTGCGCGGCGCATATCAGTCTCTGTTCGCGCGCGGCGAGGTGCGCAAGACGTATTTGGCCCGGGCAACGGTCAATCCAGAACTGAAGCTGCCGACGTTGCTACGAAGCCGAATAGTCAAGCTGCGTGGCAAGTTACAGGCCGTCGCTGAACCAGGTGAGCCGAACGCGGAGACACTGGTCGAGCATCTCGGCGATGGGCTGTACCGCCTGACTCCACGCACCGGCCGCACGCATCAACTGCGTGTGCACATGGCTTCGATTGGCCTACCGATCGACAATGATCCGTTGTACCCCGACGTGGTTGACGTGGCATCCGACGACTTCTCGCGACCCATGCGGCTTCTCGCGCACAGCCTCGAGTTCAGGGATCCAGTTGGTGGACAGCAGCGCGAGTTCGTCAGCAGACGCACGGTATGAACCGTCATCAACGGCGGTCGGACGGGTCCGTTCCCGCGGCGATCACCGCACGATTTCGGTCTGCCACCGTCCGGAGGTCCATTTTCTCCAATCTCCGGTCGTAGCTCAGGTACCCATTGACCTCGTTTTCGACATCGGTCGTCTGGGTGTAGATCGCGCCAGACAGACCGCCTTGCTGCACCGCCTTTTCCA
>Ga0075364_10001298_pt1 | contig 13447 bp, 9 predicted proteins | sample EndMetdeltDD1764_FD_71517 | JGI IMG/M metagenome (GOLD analysis project Ga0075364, IMG submission 71517) | Populus endosphere microbial communities from Tennessee, USA - Endosphere MetaG P. deltoides DD176-4 | ecosystem: Host-associated > Plants > Roots > Endosphere | place: USA: Tennessee... | reverse complement strand
GAAGCTTTACCCTTGCAAGCACCAGCAACAGGATCAACCGCATTGGCACGTGCGGGCACCACCATGGCAACGGCCGTAAGCAGGGGGATAGTGGCTAAAATTGAGACAAGCATTCGTTTCATAACTATCTTAATCCAATCTATTGAATACAAAGTAGATTATAGCTTGGGCAAATATCGCGACCACCAACCCCACAACTGCATAGAGAATGGTGTCTTTCGCTTCTTTGATGGTATTTGGGTCGCCATTAGACCGAGCATAGGTGATACCACCCCAAGCAATGAACATCACCGCAAAGACGGCTGCGAGCTGGATGGCGACAGTCAAGATTGTTTGGATTGCCCCATTACCAGCGGTCACATTGGGCAAAAGGAAGTCGTTATTAGTGCTCCCGCTGAATTTGCCAGCGATAAAGCCAATTAATCGAGCAGAGATGATGGTAAGGACTAACCCAACGATCGCATTGGTGAGCGTCTCTTTGGCTGCGGCAATATCACCGGGCTGCCCACGACTCATAATATATTTGAAGCCACCATAGATCACGAAGCCGACGGCAGCAATACCCGCTACCCGGAGAAGAATCTGGAAAAGCGCGGCTACCACTAACCAAATATCAGCAGGCTGCGAGATGTGCGGCCGACAGGCATTGCCAATTTTCTCGCCATCAAGGTATTCATACCAGAAGGGGAATCCAAAGACTCGCTTGCCGCCTTGCTTAGGGTCACAACCCCCGCCTGCATTAGTCGCTTTAAAAGGATCGCACGCAGCGGGCCCTTTCTTGTCACCACCATGATCACAAGCTTTTTGGGCCGAAGCAGGGGAAGGCCCAAGAAACGCAAAAGCGCTCACTAAACTAACGGTCACAACGAGGCCTAAAATAAGTCTTTTATATGACACGAGACTTTTTATCATAATCAACCTCCAGCTGCCTGACGAATACCTACAATCCCACCTGGAATAAGCCAGTTAAGAAGGGCGAAACCGAATAAATACAAGAAGAGTGACAAGATGACATAAAACATATGTTGCTTTGCTTCGGCCACTTGCGAAGAGTTATCTCGAGCAGAGAGATAGCGAAAACCAGCCCAAGCGAACATGACCACTAACACCGCCCCGACGCCGACCGTAAGAAACCGCACAAGATTCACCATAGTGTTAAGCACTAACTCAGCGTTCTTGCCACTGACTTGTGCGGAAACTGGATTGGCCCATAGTAGCGAAGCGATTACTGCAAATGACGGGATATAGCGAAGGCGAGCCCGACGGAAAATATTCATGCTCCTTATTATGCGAGTCGGGCGGATTGTGATCAAGTCCAAAAAAGCATACCTAAGGCTCTTGGCAGGCGAGTTGTTCGTCGCGTATAATGGGCTACAAATGAGTATCTCTCTGGGTGTGAAACTAAAAAAATTGCGGTTTAGTTGTTTAGCACTGGCCGGCATTCTTGTTGCAAGTCTCTTTATAAGTGTTCTGGGGCCTATACTGACCTACAATCTGCCCGCGGCTAATGCCCAATCACCTAACATTAACGCCATTAAATCAGCTAAATTCTCCGTATCCGGTAATACTCTGACTCTTTTGAACGGCAGTCAAGACATCGTCGATTCCATTGGCAACACTTGGACCTTCCTCCCTGACCTTAGTGAAGGAGGGAGCGGCGTATGGCGCAGTAATCAGAATCGCTATCCTGGCACCTGTCCCAAGAGCGTAATGGTCAGTAATAACGGAACGCTGAATGTATATACTATTGGCCAATGGGGTGGCCTATATGCCGAAGACCTAGGGGATGCGGAAGGTGCCGTACCCAATGCTCGGAGTGCAACCGGTCAACTCCGTTGTGGTGCTTATATAGCCGGCGGTACACCGCTTAAATACACACAGCCTCAAGATAATGACGGCGATAATCCCCCAGGTGGCAACAACGGTAATAACGGTGGAAATGATGGTGGAGATCAAGGCGGTAACACCGACAAGCAAAAAGACTGTGAGCACCAAGGTGGGGTCTTAGGCTTCATCCTTTGTTTCGTGGTTGAGCAGCTCTTTAATGTGCTTAATGTGCTCCATGAACAGGCGGTTAAATATCTTCACTTCACCTTAATTGCGCCCGATGACCAATTTGGCCTTAAAGCCGATCAATACAATCAGGCTAAATCTTCTTGGCTCTTTGTCTCCAGGCTTGCCGATGTCTGGCTGGCTATAGCCTTTATCTTAATGATCATTGGTACGGCGGTGACTAACTTCTTGGATGCTTATTCGGTCAAGAAAATATTGCCTCGACTAGTTATCGCCATTATTGCTGTCAACCTTTCTTGGTATATCTGTACATTCGCCCTTGAAATTGGCAACGTCCTTGGTGCGGGTATTCGCGACATTATTCTTTCGCCATTCCAAGGTGGCAAAAACGCCGCCATGGTGAATATGGCCATACCTGGTGGGGGAACTGTCGACTTTATTGGTGTATTAGGCATTGCTGGCGGGTTTGCGGCACTCTTTATACCAGGTGTAGGTGGCTTTATGCTCTTGTCGCTCATGTCGATCATCGTGCCAGCGGTTATGACAATCTTGCTTGGTTTCTTATTGATCATTGCTCGTCAAGGGCTCCTGCTCCTGCTAACTATTGTTTCACCATTAGCTTTCTCGCTGTGGGTACTGCCTGGTACCGAGGGCATCTTTAGAAGGTGGCAGCGGCTCTTTGCAACGCTGGTTATCTTTTATCCGATATTCCAGGCTATACTTGCTATTGGGATAGTAGTCGCAATCATAACCACCTCGAGGTAGAAAGAAATATGCAAGAAGGCGTTCAGAATTTAGTCCACATCGGTTTCGAAGTCGGCGCAGTCATGGCAGCTTACGCTGGCGGCTTTTATGCGGCAACTAAAGGGCTCGATATGATGGGTGGTGCTGGCCGATCAATTGGCAATGCCTTCAATAAGGCTGGTGGTAGCATTCAGGGTAAAGTTGGTGAAAGAAAAAGCACCAACGCCTTCGCCTTGCGCCGCCAACTAAACAAAGAAGCTCGAAAAGAGCAACGTCTAGAGGGTGCTGCCGACAGTATCAACTCAGGACGCGGGCGAGCCACTTCCTGGATGACCAATCCTCGGCGCGCTTTACCCGGGCGCCTCGGTGGAGCGAAGGCTCGGGCGCGTGAACAACGAGTTCGTGCCCAAGCCGGCCAATACACTGCCGAGCAGCAGAAGAAGGCATTTGGTAAGATCAACTACCAGCATGCCCAGGCGCTGTCGATGGCTAATGGGGATGCTGACCGCGCTGCGCAAATGCTGCAAGAACGGGGCATTCAGGCAACCGGACAAGACCTACGAGAGACTGCCACCGCCCTGCAACAAGGTGGTCTAGACTTGCGCAGTGCCAGCACAGCCCAGGCACTGGGTGATCTCGCAGCCGACTCAGGCACTTTGCTTGCAGGATACGGTAACACCTATCAGCAGATTGCTGGACGGGGTGGTGCCTATCAGCAAGCATTGGCCGCTGGTACTGCCCAGCAATGGGTGCGAACTACTCGCGGTAAGAGCAACTTCGCTGCCGACCAACAATCAGGCATTGCCAGACTGGGTTCCTTTTCTAATACTGCTGCTACTGATATCGACGCTATCCTTGCCCGAGCTACTACGCAAGAGCGACGTTACAATGCTGGCCAAATGAACCAAAATGAAGCAAGAGCGCACGCAGCGGATATGGATCGTCTGGAACGTTACTTTGCGCAAGCTCAAATTGCTCGCGATAGTGGTGACGCACGTATGGATGAACATAGATGGGCAGCCGTGGAACGAGGGCGCCAAACACTCGGTGCACAACGTAACAACCTGAATGCTAACATTGCCACATACCGTACGCGTATAGAAGCTGAAGACCGTTCTCGGACTCAACTATAGGATCAGGGTAGAATGGCTACTTACAAAGTCCCTCAAGATGTCGAAGCCGAAGATAAACTGCTGGGTCCATTTTCGCTCAAGCAAGTTATCTTCATTTTGCTATTCTTTGCCACTGGCTGGCTGGCGTTTGTCCTGTCACGCATCGCATTGCCCCTGGGTGCGATTATGGCGCCTTTCTTGATTGTCTTTGGCGTCTTTGGATTTGTGCAGCGCAAAGACCAGCCGGTAGAAGTATATTTGGCTGCGCTAGTCCGTTTTTACCTCAAGCCTCATAAACGCATTTGGAACCAAGAAGGTTTCGAGGAGCGGGTCGTTATTACCGCCCCTAAGATAATCGAGATCCAGCGATATCGCAACATCACCCAAAACGAAGTAAAAAGCCGCCTTGGCAACCTCGCTAATATGATGGACAGTCGTGGCTGGGCAGCAAAAGGTTTGGTCACCACGCCCAGCGACCGCTTAGTCAAAATTACTTCACCGAAGAGTGAGCTAGAAAATGCTATTAGCACTGACATCATGGACGAACAGACAAAAGTCTCTCAGAAATTTGCCGAACTCATCGAGCAACAAACCAACGACGCCCGCTTAGAGGCTATAGAGCGCATGCATCGCATGCAAGATGCCGCGTCTACACAGCTGGCTGGAACAGGTAGTGCAGTACCCACAAATATGCATTTCAACCCTTATCCCAGCGATATGCATCAGAAGGTCATTAACCCGTTAGGCGATGATGATACTACTGATGATGATCAAAGTACAACAACACCCCCTGCAGATCGGGCTGTACCCAAACAAGTTTCACCTGATATAATACGATTAGCGAACAACAACGACTTAACAGTGAGTGCGATTGCCCGTGAAGCCCATGCGCTTCCTTCGGAAGAAGTAGTAATATCGCTCCACTAGGTCTTCGCGTGTGAAAGGGGTGGAGCATACTACATGTATCCCGAGAATAACCAGCAACCAGCAGGATATCAACCACAACCGAACTTGCCGCAACAGCAAGCTCCTACTGCTCCTGTACCACAAATGAGCCCGCCACAACCACCAAGCGTGCCGCCGCAAGGATCCGCACCGGCTGGACTCCCTCCGCCGCAGCAACAGCTCCCGCCTCAGGCAGCACCCCAGACGAGCCAAACAGCGCCAAGTTTCCAAGGAAACGCAGGCCCGGCAGCGCCGCCGCCAAAGCCTAACCCTAATAGTACTCAAAATACTCTCGAGATTGCCGAGATTCGTGACGGTATCGCTATCATGAGTGACGGTAGCTTCCGAGCCGTGGTCATGGCCCGTTCAATTAACTTTGATCTCATGAGCGCCCAAGAGCGGGAAGCGGTGGAGTATAGCTACCAGAATTTTCTTAACTCTCTCTACTTTGATATTCAGATTGTCATCCGTTCTCGTAAAGTAGACATGCGCCCATACCTAGAGAAGCTCAACAAAATTCGTTCTGAGCAAGACAACATGTTGCTGGCAATGCTCATGGAGGACTATATCTATTACATTGGGCAGCTGGTAGAGCAGACCAACATTATGAACAAGCAATTCTACATTGTGATTCCTTATTTCTCAGAGGTAAACACCAAGCAAGTGCTCGGCGAAACCAAAACACTGTTTGGCGGGTTACTTGGGGGTAACAAAAAACAACGCCTCGTCATTAACGAAGCCACGCTCGTCAAAGCCAAGACCGAACTCCAAAATCGCGTCCAAAGCGTTATGAGTGGGCTTTTGCAACTTGGAGTACAAGCCGCCCCGCTAGATACCAAAGAACTTATCGAACTTTACTACGACGTCTATAACCCTGACACAGCTACACGCCAACCATTGAGCTCGTTCGAAGACACGGCGAGTGTCGTGGTGAGCAAAGGAGAAGGCCAAGCCCCGCAACCTCATCTTAATGGAGGCATGACATAAGATGGGCTTATTTAGTAAAAAACCCAATCCAATGGAGATCGCGCAGCGGCAGCGTGCGCGAGAACAAGTCGAAGTACAACAAGCCTTCCTAAAGGGGATTACCGAACTTCGTGACTTTATCGCCCCAAGCTCAATCGAGTATGAATCTGGCTATTTCCGACTTGGCACCTACTATGCCCGTACTTTTTATGTCTATGGCTACCCCCGACAAATCTTTACTGGCTGGCTGAGCTCAGTAATTAATATGGATGAAGAAATCGACCTGGCAATGTTTATCTATCCAGTCGAGAGTCGGGTGGTGCTTGATAACCTCCGCAAGAAGGTGAGCCAATTGGAAGCCGATTTGCAGATCAATGCCGAAAAAGGCAAGGTTCGCGACCCAGGTACCCAGGCCGCCATTATGGACGCCGAGGAACTTCGCGACAAACTCCAGGTTGGAGAAGAGCGCTTCTTCCGCTTTGGCCTGTACTTTACGCTCTACGCGAACGCTTTGGAAGAGCTCGACTTTATCCAACACAAAGTGGAAACCGTCCTTGGGCAGCAATTAGTCTACTCCAAGCCTGCGACCGTCCAGATGGAGCAGGGCTTTAACTCAACCATTCCGCAAGCTATGGACCAGCTACAGATTCGCCGTAACATGAATACTGGCGCCCTTTCTACCAGCTTCCCATTCACTTCGGCCGACCTTACTCAAGACAACGGAATCCTATACGGTATTAACATGCACAACAATGGGCTGGTCATCTTCGACCGTTTCACCCTGGAAAATGCCAACATGGTCGTCTTTGCAAAATCTGGTGCTGGTAAGTCCTTTACGGTGAAGCTGGAAGCGATCCGCAGCATGATGATGGGTACTGAAGTGATCATCATCGACCCTGAAAATGAATATCAGCGGCTTTGCGAAGCAGTGGGTGGAACATATATTCGGCTCTCACTTAACTCAGCCACGCGCATTAATCCATTCGATTTGCCGCAGGTACTTGATAGCGAAGAAGCGGACAACGCCTTGCGTTCAAACCTCATCACTCTGCATGGACTTCTGCGCCTCATGATGGGTGGGGCCTCTGCTGCCGCTGCTGGTTACGCCGCTGGTCCAGTACTAAATCCCGTAGAAGAAGCTGATCTCGACCAAGCACTCATCGACACCTACGCCAAAGCAGGCATCACCAACGATCCGCTCACGCATACCACTACGCCACCAACTATCAATGACCTCTATGACACCTTAGTCCACATGCCTGGCACTGGGCCTATGCTTGCGCAACGATTGCGCAAATACACGACAGGTACTTTTGCTGGTATCTTCAGTCAACAATCCAATGTTGATATTAATAACAAGATGGTTGTCTTTAACATTCGTGACCTCGAAGACGAACTCCGCCCAGTGGCGATGTATATCATCCTTAACTACATCTGGAACAAGACCAAAACCGACCAAAAGAAGCGCATGCTTATCGTGGACGAGGCTTGGCAGCTTATGAAATATGAAGATTCAGCTAACTTTATGTTCAGTCTTGCCAAGCGAGCTCGTAAATACTACTTGGGACTCACCACCATTAGCCAGGATGTGGAAGACTTTATGAGTTCCCGAATGGGACGAGCCATCGTAGCAAACGCCTCGATGCAGGTACTACTCAAGCAATCAACCTCAGCCGTTGATGTGCTGGCACAGGTCTTCCGGCTGACTGGAGAAGAGCAGAAGCGTCTCACGCAATTCCCTGTAGGGCAGGGGTTGCTCTTTGCCGGACAGAACCACGTTCATGTGCAAATTATCGCCTCGCCAACTGAAACCTCGCTCATCACCACCAATCCGGCGCAGCTCCAGCAGATTGACCAACTTGCCGCCACAATGGCGAATAATGAACAGCCGGTCTCCGATGCGACGCAAACCCCGACTAATTATGCTCCTCCGACCGGTCCGCAAAATAATTCGATAGCGTCGTAATAGAATGGCCAGGCAAGAACAGCTCCAACCGCGGCGTCCACGAAGGATAGACCCCGAACTTGAGCAGCAGTTGAACAGTCGAAATAGACTGAACTTGCCAGAGCGCCAAACTACCAACGATTCATCAAAAGGGGCGAGTGACGCAGCAGGTGGAGCACTTTCTGATATTGATAAAGTTATCGCCGGTGGTACCGGTTTGCCCAAAGACACTTCGGCTGGAACTGACGAATGGTACGACAAAAGTATTGGTAATAATCCTCCTGCACCCAGCACTGGCTTCCGTAGCGGAAGTGACCCAGACGCCTTTGCCGACGCCAATGATCGTTTTAAAGACTATCACGATGCCGACAGCAATCCTCAAAGCCCACAAGAAGCAAACAAAGCCGGAGCTAAAAATATCAATCGCCAAGAAGGCGCCGCACCAAACACCTTCGCTTATAGTGGTGATGACGAAGGCCAGCAGCAGAATAAGCAAAAAGGTCGGGGCCGTAATTTCGGTAAAGGCAAGCGCCAAAGCCTGCGACTTGTCGCTGGTCTCGGCGGAGTGGGGATTATCCTCGGCGGTATGATGGGTGCAGGGGTACTTTTTAAAGGCAACCTCTTTTCTGGTATGCTCAACGATTTCTTTGGCAAAGCCGCTAAGCACGCGGTTGAACATCGCTTACGAGCCTACATGTTTGGCTGGGTTAAAAAGGACCTCCTGGAAGGTGCGAAACGCTGTGGGAGTACCGCTAAGTTAACGTGCATTAACAAGAATTCACCGAAAGCACCGAAGGGAATGATTGGCACCTTCACATTGGCTATGCGCCAAGCGAGAGTGAACGAAGCGCTGGTAAATAAAGGAATCTCTTTTAGCTATAAGGAGGGCGCCAGAGGGCAGCCTGGCACCTTCAAGATTATCACCAAACAAGGGGTCACGGAGGTACCGGACACGGCCGAAGCAATTGGACGCTATAATCGGCAGACTTTTAGAAATGGCAAAGCCTTCGACCGAGAAATGAAGGCGGTTATTGCCCAACACTTTGATGGCGCCATGAGACGTAAGGTCGTTAAAGCAGTGCGGCGTAATTTGGGTAACAAAATGTGCATCGTGTTCTGCGACCGGCGCGATAACAACAAGCTGGGTCTGGGAGCTAAATATACAGCGAGGGTAGAGGCCTACTACAATGCCTGGGCATCGATTGCAGGTAGAACTCTTCTTGGTGCCAGTGCTCGGCATCAAGTATTGCTGATGTGCATGCTGGAAGACTGTGGCAAGGATAAGATACGCGACAAACTCAACGATATTAATACCGAGGAGGCCAAACTACTCGCCAATGACTCCCGCAAACTTGATGAGCTCATGGAAGAGGGAGCTAAGCTACGATCACAAACTCGTCGAGTAGGAGTATCGAAGCTTTTTATACGGCACTTATTAAGTAAGATGCTTAAAAAAGAAACGACTGACATTATAATGAACGCCGGCGAAAAAGCCCTCGGGCCAGTAGGAATGGTCCTGCTAGCGATTGCTGCCTCCTCTGGTATTCACCGCCTCGTGGACTTAATATACGACTATTCGGGCGATCATAAGCTGCGCATGATGTGGGACGAATCCAAAAAACCACTCGCCACTGGTGCCTTTAGTATGGTCACCACTGGTGCCGACGAAATGTTCGGGGCGCAGGATGGCGATAGCAAAGACTTTGACCTTGCCGCACTCAATGCGTTCAATGACCGCCTCAAGGACATCGAGAAGGCACCGGCATACACTTACTTGTTTGGATCGCAAACCCAAGCCAAAAACGTCAACCCTTCAGATGTAAATCTATGTAAACACTATCCGCAAAAACTGCAAGATGACACCGAGGGTGGTCACCAGCAAATATTCTGTGCCGATGACCGGTTAGGCACTGATCCGCCCGTCATCCGCAATCGCAAGATGCTTGAAGCGCAGTATCCCGCGGTATTCGATATGCTCGATAAATTTTCCAGGTATCAGTATTACAACTCGTGGCTCGCAGATAAGCTACAGAGCTACATCATAAATCATATTAACGACGTTATTGGCTGGATTATTGCCGGCAACCCAGTTTCCAAATCCATCTGGGGTGTCTTATTCTTCCCCCTTAAATTAGTGCTCAATTGGGGACCGGTCAAACATGCTGTTGATTCAATGAAAGACAAAATCGAAGACCTGATGGGTGATTTCTTCCAAGCCATTTTGCCGCTTGCCGCAAGAGATCAGAATGAATTGCGTGGTCCGGCCTTAGCCACGGCCGCGATGGTAGGAGGGGACTACGTCTACAACCAATACTCTAATGGTAAGAAGGCTGAGGATGGCACTATCTCCGGGTTGGGCGCACCCGAAATTTCCAAGGATCAAGCCAACCAATTGTATGCCGAAATCGAACAAGAAGACCGCGAAGACCTCAAGTACGCATCCGTTGAAGACCGTTACTTCTCAATGAGCAATCCCAACTCACTCCTTGCTCGCACGATCGTCGGTGGACCTGCCGCGTCGGCGTATACCGTCAAATCATTTACGGCCATTGCCAGCAATCCATTCAGTTCGATTTTGAGCTCGACAGCCAGCTTACTCAGTTTACGAGTGAGCGCCGCGCCAACTATCCAACGCATTGGGGCGACTGGTGTGCCCACCCATGCCTACCTGAATGAATCCAAATATTTGATCGCTGAACCTCTAGAGCTAACCGAGGACGAATGTAAGCAAAAAATTGCTGACGGTTACGAAGAAACCGATGAGTATGACCGCATTGGCGAGAAGAAACGTAAGATCACTGACGAAGCAAGGCAGTGCATGATTGACCTCGAAACTGTGGGTGTGGGAATATTAGAATCGAAAGGTGGAGACTTGTGAGTAGACAAAAAATCGGCAAGAAAATTACGCACGGCCTGCGTGCTTTAATACTGATTCTTGTAGCAACCATTACTGCCTTTGAGTATAGTATTACGCCAGTATTTGCCGACGACCAGCAAGCAGTGACTTTCGGGTATCCCGCCTATGAAGAAGACTGCACCCAGAATTCAGCCGCCGCCACTGGCGACACTATCGTGATTGACCCTGGACACAGTGGTGAGGATATCAATACCGTCAACAAAGACACTGGCCTCAGAGACCATGATTACCCCAATGATAACGAGAATGATGAAGTCATGTATGTTTCTCTCATGGCTAAGAAGATTCTCACCGATGCCGGCTATAAAGTCATTCTCACTAAAGGCGACGGTATCGATCCCGCAAAGGTTAAGAGCGTGACCGACCCAGAAGTGATAAAAGGCGGTAAAGAAACGGTCTCCCTTGAGGACCGCGCCAAAAAAGCCAACGAAGCTAATGCCAAATTAGCCGTTAGCATCCACGACGACCATGACCACGATTGGAATTGGGGCCAGATCTACACTCAAAAGACTTCTCTCTACCGTATTGGGGCTAAAGGGAAAAAGACCTTCCAAGACATAGCAGGTGACCAAGCCACCAATATCGCCAACAAGAGTCAAGCAGCCGGTAAACTCATGCAGAAAGCCCGGCAAGAAATCGAGAAAAAATCTGGCAACTTACTTACCGATGCCGACTTCAACACAAGGGGTGCGAATATCGACAAAGGTAACCTCCCTATGGTCATGATGTATGCCAAAGTGCCATGGATCTACAACGAAGTAGGAGCTGCACCTAAAGGAGTTTATCTCGGTAAAGATAAGTTAGATTTGTACGCCAAAGCCACTGCGAAAGGTATCCAAGATGCCGCCCCTAAGGGTGCCGCGGGCGGGGATACTTCATACATCAGTGCTGGTAAGATTCCCAAGGAAGGCCTAGAGGTAGGCGCTTCAGTATACGGTGGTGGCTACGAGGGTGGCCAGTGGAAATCAAGCAACGGCCTCCAGGGTGGTGGCAACGATGACACTGGCTATGGTTACATCCAAGAAGACGGTAAAGACGTCAAGCTTCCTGGGCGAGCAGCCTTTGCCGAGTTGGATAATGGTAAAGCGCTCGGGGACTTACCGCCGCATACCAAAATAGAGATCAGCTATAAAGGCAAAACGGCCATTGCCGAAAAACTCGATATTGGTGGCGGGGGAGGCGACGTCAAAGGCAAGCCGCGGGCCGTGGACCTTTGGTGGGAACTCGCCAGATTGCTCGACTTTAAGTCTGGAACAGACACCATTACCATTCACGCCGTTTCTAATAGCGCCACACCATCAGATGTCAATAAACCAGCCGGGGAACAAGCCACCAATGTGCAGCAGGGTTGCTGTAATGTCGGCGCTGGTAATTCAGCAGAGATTGGCGGAGATAATATTGAATCGACCTATAAATACTTCCTAGATAAGGGTCTTACTTCCATTCAAGCTGCAGCCATCATGGGTAACATGATGCAAGAATCGCATATCAACCCGAAGGCCGTTAATCCGAAGAGTGGCGCCTACGGCATTGCTCAGTGGTTAGGAGGAAGATTGGACGGTCTGAAAAAATTTGCTAGCGATCATCACAAAGATAAATCCGACATTAGCATTCAACGTGATTACCTCTGGTATGAAATAACGGAAGGTGGTGAAGCAAAAGCGTTCCACGCACTCGATCACCTCAAGCAACAAACCAAACTCGACGCTGCTGTGCGGCAGTGGGAAAAAGACTTCGAACGTGCCGGCCTCAATGAAAAGGCATATGGAAACCGTATCAAATTTGCCCAAGATATCCTCGATAAATACAAGGGGGTTACTGGAGGTGGAGGAGGTACCGGTGAATGTAGTGGCAACACCAATGGAGGCTGCGGTAGTGGTGAACTTGCCCAGTCGAACAAGATTGTCCAGGTAGCCTGCGCTGAACTCTACAAAAAGGTTGTGGAAGATGGCAGTAGTAAGAACTGCGACAAAGCTGGCAATATTCTTAAGTACGCCAAATCAGTACCAGACTGGAATAATTGTGGCCCTCCCTGGTGTGCGATGTTCGTTTATTATGTGCATAAAACAGCGGGATATGATCCGAAACGGGGAGCCAATGCTCTAGCATCTTCCTGGAAAGATTACTATAAAAAGAAGGGAGCCTGGACTGATAGACGCAAGGGTGCCAAAGCGCCAACACCCGGCGGACCCGTCTACTACGATAGTGGTGGTGGACATGTAGGAGTTGTGGTCAAGGTTGATACCGCCAAAAAGACTATGGACACCATCGAGGGTAACACGGGTCCTTTTGCTCGAGGCAGTGGCATCAAAGACAGTGTGAACACCAGCGCCAAAGAAGGAGTGCACTACAAAAAGGGCGTCCCTTACGAGACAGAGGGAACAATTAACGGTTGGGGCGATCCGACCAAGATGTATCCGGGGTTAAAATAATATGCAACCACAACAGCAATTTTCGCAATTTCTCAAAGCTAACAAGGTTCGGATTACGCAGATCATTTTATTGATCATTGTAGTAGCGGCGGCGATCTTTGGCGTCTTTAAATGGTACGATGCCACCCACCTACGTTTGATTACTACTGAGCCCAGTAATAAATCAAAAGCCTCCAAGTATACCTGGGTTCGGTTCCGCTTTAATAAACCGATTAGCGCCGATTCTACCAATATCACTATTACCCCCAAGGTGGACGGCAAGACTGAAGTAAAGGGCAAGGATATTATTTTTACGCCCAGCGAACTGAATATCGACACTGATTACACCGTTAAGCTCGCCAGTGCCACCACGGCCGATGGCAAGTACAAACAC
>Ga0075364_10001297_pt1 | contig 13448 bp, 12 predicted proteins | sample EndMetdeltDD1764_FD_71517 | JGI IMG/M metagenome (GOLD analysis project Ga0075364, IMG submission 71517) | Populus endosphere microbial communities from Tennessee, USA - Endosphere MetaG P. deltoides DD176-4 | ecosystem: Host-associated > Plants > Roots > Endosphere | place: USA: Tennessee... | reverse complement strand
CGGTCCTCGGTAGGCGACGTACGGGCCCTTGTTCGAGGTGAGGATGCGCGCCGCGAACTCGAAGGCCTGCATCCGGTAGGCGCCCGGCATCATCACCCGCATGATCAGGGCGAACATGGCCGCCGAGGTCGGCGTCGTGGGGTAGGCGCCGTCGAGCATGGTGAGCTCGACGCGCATCGCCAGCAGCTCGCCGTCGTCCTTCACCGCCGCGGTGACGCGCATGCGCTCGTCGCGCGCCTGGCCGCCGATGGTGAGGTGCTCGTTGCGGTCCTCGATCCACTTGATCGAGCGGCCCAGCTCGAGCGCCGCTGCGCTCACGGCGATCTCCTCGCGCGACACCCCGGCCTTGCACCCGAACGCGCCGCCGATGTCCTGCGCCTCGACCTCGGGGATCCGGGTCTCGTCCTTGGCCAGCAGACCGAGGCCGGCCCGGGCGAGGTGGACGAAGGTGGCCGGTTCCTTCTTGGCCTGGTGGACGAACCCCGCCGAGCTCCCGCCGCCCATCCGGTCCTTGTTGTCCGCCATGAAGGTGCGGACGCCGTTGGCGAAGCGGCGGAGCTGGTCGCGGTGGCGGGCCAGCCAGACGACGGACTCGCCGACCGACTGCCGGCCCGTGACGAGCCCGGCGTACCACTTGAGCCCGTGGGAGTTCTGGGTGGCCGAGTGCAGCGTGAACGCGCGCGTCGTGGGATCGATCTCGGCGACGCAGCCGCGGGTCTCCATCGGCTGGTTCGAGTGGCGGTGGACGGTGAACGTGCGGGCGATCGTGCGGTCGGCGGCGGCGAAGGCGGCGTCGACGTCGCCCCACTGCTTGGTGGTGTCCATGAGCACGTTGCCGTCGGCCCGCGGCCACAGCTGCGGGCTCGTCGGATCGAGCGCGGCGTCGATCGTGGCGACCGCTTCGAGGGGGTCGGTGGTGACCTCGATGTGCTCGAGCGCGTCCTCGGCCTCGGCCCGCGATCGTGCGATGACGAGCGCGATCGGATCGCCGACCATGCGGATGCGATCGACGGCGAGCGGCCAGTACAGGGGCGCGTAGAGGCCCTCGACCATGCCGATGTTGATCAACGGGTTGGTGACGCGCTCGATGTCGGCGCCCGTGAACACGGCGACGACGCCGGGCTGGCGGCGGGCAGCCGCGACGTCGACGGCGACGAGTTCGGCGTGCGCCTCGTGGCTGCGCAGGAAGGCGGCGTGGAGCAGGCCCGGCCGGTCGAGGTCGGCGATGTAGCGGCCCTTGCCGGCGAGGAGCCGGTCGTCCTCGACGCGGGTCACGCTCGACCCGACGTAGCGCCCGATCGTCGGCGTGCTCATCGGTGGCCTCCGGTCGCTGGGTCCTCGGTCGTGCGGTCGTCGCTCGAGCGGCCAACGGCACCGGCGCGGGCAGCGGCCTCGACGCCGGCGATGATCGACTCGTAGCCCGTGCAGCGGCAGAGGTTGCCCGACAGCGCCTCGCGGATCTCATCCCGCGTGGGGCTCGGGTTGTGCGCGAGGAGCACCTTGGCCGTGAGCAGGAACCCGGGCGCGCAGAACGCGCACTGGAACCCGTGCGTGTCGCGGAACGCCTGCTGCAGCGGCGACAGCCGCCCGTCGGCCTCGGCCAGCCCTTCGATCGTGGTGACCCGGCAGCCGTCCATCTGCACGGCCAGCGTGAGGCACGAGCGCACGAGCTCGCCGTCGACCTCGACGGTGCACGCGCCGCAGACGCCGTGCTCGCACCCGAGGTGGGTGCCGGTGAGGTCGAGGTCCTCGCGGAGGAAGTCGGCGAACGTGCGGCGCACCTGGACGTCGGTCGCCACCTCGGCGCCGTTCACGGTCAGGGCGACGGCGACCGAGCTGTCGCTGTGGATCGGGCTCATCGGGCGGCTCCGACGGGGGTGAGGGCGCCGGTGGCCTCGGCCAGCGCCCGGCGGGTCAGCACGCCGGCCGCGTGCCGGCGGTAGGCGCGCGACGCGTGGATGTCGTCGGACGGCTCGAGGACCTGCACCACCAGCTCGGCCGCGCTGGTGAACCGCTCGAGTGACGCCGGCCCGCCGATCAGCGCCGCCTCCGCTTCGTGCACCCGGCGGGGCACGGCGTCGGCGCCGAAGAACGCCAGGGCGCACGACGTGACGACGCCGTCGGGGTCGCGGTCGACCATCGCGGCGACGCCGATCAGCGCGAAGTCGCCGTGACGGCGCGAGAGCTCGAGCACCGCGGTGCCGGCGGTCGGCGAGGAGGGCGGCACCCGGACCTCGACGAGCAGCTCGTCCGGTTCGAGCACGGTCGTGAGGTAGCCGACGAACAGATCGGCCGCGGCGACCTCGCGCGTACCCCGGACGGACCGGGCGACGATGGTCGCGCCGGTGGCGATCGCGACGGCGGGCAACTCGGCGGCGGGGTCCGCGTGGGCGAGGCTCCCGCAGACGGTGCCACGGCTGCGGATCGCGGCGTGGCCGATGAGGGGGAGCGCTTGGCGCACGAGGGGCGCGGCCCGCGTCAACGCGGCCCGCTCGGCGGCCGCGTGGGTGACCGCGGCACCGATGACGAGCGTCCCGTCATCGTCGAGGCGGAGGTGGGCGAGCTCGGGCACCCGGCCGATGTCGACGAGGTGCTCGGGGCGGCCGAGGCGCATGGCCATGACCGGCAGCAGGCTCTGGCCGCCGGCGAGGACCTTGGCGTCGTCGTGCTCGGCCAGCACGGCCACGGCCTCGTCGAGCGTGTCGGGCCGGTGGTAGGTGAACTTCGGCAGCTTCATGCCGTGGTGCTCGTGTGCGGCAACGCCCGTCCCCCCGGAGTGGCTGGTTGCCGTCCACGCTCGCGCGCCACGGCGATCACCTGTCGAAGAACGTGATGCTACCCATCGATCGAACGAGGTAGCGCCGTGTCCGGCAGGCGCTCGGCACGTCGCCGACGCAGGGGAGAGGCGAACGCCGCGAGGCCGGTGCCGCGCGCCTGCCAAGCTGCCGTGGTGCCCCCCGAGCCGCGCGTCATCTACGAGACGGTCCACGGCAGCCGTGCCTACGGGTTGGCGCGCGAGGGCTCGGACACCGACGTGAAGGGGATCGTGGTGGGTCCCCGCTCGTGGTACCTCGGCTACCGCGGTGGACCGGAGCAGATCACGCTGACCGACGACCACGTGCGCTACGAGCTGCGCCGCTTCGTGCGCCTCGCGGCCGACGCCAACCCGACGGTGCTCGAGCTCCTGTGGACCGAACCCGAGGACCACCTCGTCGTCACGCCCGTCGGCGCGCGCCTGCTGCACCACCGCCACGCCTTCCTCTCGACGCGCATCGGTCCCCGGTTCGGGGGCTACGCCCGCTCCCAGCTCAAGCGCATCCGCACGCACCGGTCGTGGCTGCTGTCGCCGCCGACCCAGGCGCCGACCCGCGCCGACTTCGGCCTGCCCGAGCGCACGGTCGTGCCCATCGACCAGCTGCGGGCCGCCGAGGTCGTGCTCGACGCCGGCGACCTCGACGCCCTCGACGTCTCGGCCAACTTCATGGAGGTCCTGGCCCGAGAGAAGCGCTACGCCAACGCACAGGCGCGCTGGCGGCAGTACCGGTCGTGGTTGCGCAACCGGAACCCGGCGCGGGCCGCGCTCGAGGCGCGCCACGGCTACGACACCAAGCACGCCATGCACCTGGTGCGCCTGCAGCGGATGGCCCTCGAGGCGCTCGAGCGCGGCGAGCTGATCGTGCGGCGGCCCGACCGGGACGAGCTGCTCGCCATCCGTGACGGGGCGCTCTCCTTCGACGAGCTCGAGGCGGAAGCCGACCGGGTCGCCCTCGACATCGATCGCGCCGTCGCCGCGAGCCCGCTCCCCGACGAACCCGACGAGGTCGCGCTCGACGAGCTGTGCACCGACCTGCTCGGTGGGGAGCTGGCGTGCTGAGCCCTGACCTGGACGTCGCCCGCCGCTTCGTCGAGCAGCACGCACCGCCGGGTCGCCTGCTGCTGTGCGGTGTCTCGGGCGCGCACCTCTACGGGTTCCCCTCGCCCGACAGCGACCTCGACCTCAAGGGCATCCACCTCGCGCCCACCGACGCGCTGCTCGGCCTGTCGCCGTCGACCCCGGCGCACGACGTGACCGAGGTGGCCGAGGGGGTCGAGTGCGACCTCACCACCAACGAGGTCGGCTCGGCGCTGGCCCTGCTGCTCGCCGGCAACGGGAACATGCTCGAGCGGGCGCTGTCGCGGTGGCAGCTCGTCATCTCCACCGACGTCGACGCGCTGCAGGACCTGGCCCGCGGCGCGATCAGCCGCCGGTTCGCGCGCCACTACCGGGGCTTCTTCCGAGGGGTCACCGCCGAGCACGAGCGCCAGCCGACGGTGAAGTCGATGCTCTACTCCTACCGGGTGGCGCTGACCGGCATCCACCTGTTGCGCACGGGCCGCCTCGAACCCGACGTGACCGTGCTCGCGAGCGAACGGGGGTGGACCGACGTCGACGACCTCGTGCGTCGCAAGCGTGACGGCCACGAGCACGGCGCCATTCCGGAGGCGCTCGACGAGGCCCACCGGCAGCGGTGGGCGGGGCTCGCCGACGAGCTGTCCGACGCCGAGGCAACGAGCCTCTTGCCGGACGAGGCGCCCAACCGTCGCGAGGTCGAGGCGTGGCTGATCGCCCGTCGGCGCGCCGACCTCGACGGGTGAACCGCCCGGTGCGCCCGCCCGCGGCCGCCGCGCTCAGGTCGCCGAGAAGATCGGGTAGTTGCCCACCGTGACCCTCGCCGGGGTCGCGGACAGGTTCGCGGTATCGATGATCGACACGTCGTCGTCCGCCTGGTTGGGGACGTAGACGAAGGCACCGTCCGGCGAGATGGCCAGTCCTTCGGGGGTGGCGCCCACCGGGATCGTGTCGATCACCGTGCGGGTCGCGGTGTCGATCACGGACACCACGCCGGAGAACTGGTTGCTGACGTAGGCGCGAGCACCGTCCGGCGCGAAGGCCACGCTGACCGGCCCGCCGCCGACCGCGATCGTGTCGATCTCGGCGTCGGTGGTGGTGTCGATGACCGAGATCGTGTTGTCGGAGCCACCCGAGTTGGGCACGTAGACGACGGTGCCGTCCGGCGACGCCGCGACGGCGGACGGGCTGTCACCCACGCCCACGGTGGCGACGACGGTTGGTGTGGGCGTGGTGGTGTCGATCACCGACACGGTGCCGTCGCCGGCGTTGCTCACGTACAGCTTGGTGCCCGAGGGGAGGATGGCGCTGAACGCCGGGCTGTTCCCGACGACGATCTGCGGACCGACGACCGTCCGGGCGACGAGGTCGACGACCGTCACCCTCGCCACCCCCTCGTTGGTGACGTAGGCGATCGTGCCTCCGGGTGCGATGGTGATGCCGCGAGGCGCACCCCCGACGGGGACCGATGGTCCGGAGGGCGTGCCGGTGGTCGTGTCGAACGCGTCGATGGTGCCGCCGCTCTGGTTGGCGACGTACACCACGGTCGCGTCGGGCGACACCGCAGCGCTGCGCGGGAACCCGCCGACGACGATCGTGTCGACGACGGTGTTGCCGGCCGCGGGGTCGATGACCGAGAGCGAGGCGTCGAACAGGTTCACGATGTACACGAGTCGGCCCGTCGGCGGTGCGGTCGCAGCCGCCGCGGCGTCGACCGAGACGATGCTCGGCGCCACCCAGGCAGCGCCGGTGACGGCGGCGCCGGCCGCGCCGACCTTGAGCACCTGCCGACGGTCCCAACCCGGTCCCGGTCGTGCGGGTCCGGTCCCGGCGACGTGTCGCCCGTCGCGCCCGCGCCTGCTGTCGTCCATCGCTCACGACCCCGCATCGCTCGGTACCCGTCGGACGGTACCCGTCGGACGTTCGACCGTACCGGAGCGCGTGGCGCGAGTGGCTGACGTCGCGGCCCGGCCCTGCCAGACTCCGGGCCGTGGAGCTCGGACAGGTCCCCGCGGGAACGGTGGTGGTGCTCGGCGGGCGCAGCGAGATCGGCCTCGAGGTGGCGCAGCGCTTGGCCCCGGGGCGCGCCGTCGTGCTCGCAGCCCGTCGGAGCGGCCAGCTGACGGCGGAGGTGGCCCGGCTCGACGCAGCCGGCGCGTCATCGGTGCGCTGCGTCGAGTTCGACGCCGACGACACGGCGAGCCACCCCGCGCTGCTCGCGGGGATCGTGGCCGACGACGGACCGATCGGTGTGGTCGTGGTCGCGTTCGGGATCCTCGGCGACCAGGCTCGTGCCGAGCGCGATCCCGCCCACGCGCTGGCGATCGTGCACACGGACCTCAGCGCGCAGATCAGCGTGCTCACGATCCTGGGCGGCCTGTTGCAGGTGCAGGGGAGCGGCCGGCTCGTGGTGTTCTCGTCGATCGCCGGCGTGCGGGTGCGGCGGGCGAACTACGTGTACGGCGCCGCGAAGGCCGGCCTCGACGGGTTCGCCAGCGGGCTGGGTGACGCGCTGCACGGCAGCGGCGTCGGGTTGCTGCTCGTGCGGCCGGGCTTCGTGGTCGGCCGGATGACCGAGGGGATGCGCCCGGCGCCGCTGTCGAGCACCCCGGCCGAGGTGGCCGACGCGACCGTGGCCGCGCTGGCTGCCGGGCGATCGTTGGTGTGGGTGCCGGGACGGTTGCGGCTGCTGGCGGCCGTCGCCCGCGTGGTGCCTCGGGCCGTGTGGCGGCGGATGCCGCGGTAGCCGCGCCGGGCCATGATGGAGCGCGTCGTGAGCGTCGAGGGGCGCCGATCGAGAGGGGACCGCGATGACCACCGCTGCACCGAGCGAGCCGCTGACGAGGACGGCCGACGATACCGCCGTGGACGCCGACGGCGGGCCGGTGCCGGGGCAGCGGTCGTCACGAGCGCTGGCCGGGTTCCTCGTCTTCGCCGGCGTCACCCACTTCGTCGTACCCGGGTTCTACCGCCAGATCGTGCCCCGGTGGATCGGCCACGAGAAGGGCGTCGTGGCGTGGAGCGGGGTGGCCGAGATCCTCGTGGGCACGCTCGTCGCGCTGCCCCGCACCCGGCGACTGGGCGCGTGGCTGGCGCTCGTCACCTTCGCCGTCGTGTACCCGGCGAACGTCCAGATGGCGATCGACGCCGGTCGTCCGCGCGACGCCATGTCGTGGGGCGCCTGGCTGCGCCTCCCGCTCCAGTTCCCGATGTTCGCCTGGGCCTACCGCCGCGCCACCGCTTGACCGGCCGCAGCGCACGGCGCGCGAACGAGCGGTGTGATCGGGCACCCTTCCTCGACCTGTGGCGCGTGGACCACTGGTTCGGTGGCCCGCGGTCCACCCGCTGGCGCCGGTGGCCGGCGTCGACCGCTCGCCTTGGCGCACGTGCGAGCGGTACGTTCAGGCCTCCGGTGTTCGGTGGTACAGCGACCAGATGAGGTCAGCGATGCGTGGTGCGGTGCGTGGTGTGGTGGGTAGGCGACGGCTGATGGTGGGCGTGATGATGCTCGCCGTGGGGCTGCTGGCGACCGGGTGCAACTGGCTCGCGGGCGGGTTCAACGGCACGCACGCGAACGACAACGCGTTCGACACGTCGATCACCGCGGCGAACGTCCAGACGCTCGCCCAGCGGTGGCAGGTGGGGGCGCCCGGGCTCGGCCAGCCCGCGGTCCTCGACGACACCGTCTACCTGGTGAGCGAGGGCACCACCTTCCACACGGTCGAGGTCGTCGCCCGATCGACGGGCGACGGGGCGCTGCGCTGGTCGACGACCCTGCCCGACAGCAGCGGCACCGCCATCGGCCGCGTGGCCGTGTCGGGTGCGCACGTGTTCACCCGCGCCGGTGCCGACCTGGTCGCCCTCGACCGGGCGACGGGCGCCATCTCGTGGTCCGTGCCTGTCGGCATCGACCCGTCGGACCCGGCGCTCGCCGGTGATCTCGTGTTCCTGGGCAGCAAGGCCGTCGACGCCACCACCGGCGCCGTGCGGTGGTCCGCGGTCCCCAGCGCCTTCCTGCTCGCGGTCCAGGGATCCCTCGCCTACTTCAGCGTGAGCACCCCGGCGTGGTGCGACAGCACCATCCCCGGTGACGCCGTCTTCGCCGTGGACGCCGCCACCGGCACCCTGGTGTGGGCCACCTTCATGGCGGTCGGCACCACGGGCTACGCGGCCATGGTCGTCGACGACACCGTCGTCGTGCAGAGCTTCGACTGCCCACCGGGCCTGCTGGAACCGGGCAACCCCCAGACCTTCGACGCGATGTCCGGCGCGCTGCGATGGTCAGCGCCCGGCACGCCGCTCGGCGGCGCGGTGCACCAGCTCCTGGTCGCGAACGGCTCGACCCTCACCGCCCGGGTGCCGGCCACGGGCGCGACGACGGGGGTCCTCGCTGGCGAGTGCCACCCTGCGCCGTACACGCCGCGGGCCACGGCGACGTCCGGATCCGTGGTCTTCTCGTCCTACTGGGCCTCGCTGTGCGCCCATGACGGCGCCACCGGCGCGTTCCTGGGCCAGTGGAGCGGGCCCGCCGCCGAGCTGGCGGTGGCCAACGGCTGCACCTACGCCGTCGGTTCCAGCACCGGCCCGAGCCGGTACGTGCTGACCGCGTCGTGCGTCGACGGCGTGGGCGTCACGGGTTCGGGATCGTCCCGTCCGCTGACCGAGGCACCGGCCGCGGACGCGACGTCCGAGGTACCGGCCCGCACGTCGTTCGAGGCCGAGATCCGGCGGAGGCGGTCGGCCGTCGCGGATCAGGAGCTGACGGCCGGCACCGACGCGCCCGCCTGAACCAACACCGCGCGCGCCGCCGCCCGTCGATCGGGCCGGGCGATGCCGTGGGACGCTCGCCCCTCGTCCCGTGCGGTAGACCAGGGCCATGGCCGTGGACCACCTCGAGGTGATCAGCTCCGAGGGAGGCCGCATCCTCGCCGCCTACCGCAGCAACCCGGACGGGCGCGTGCCCTGGTCCGATCGGTGGACCGTCCGGTCGGTGGCTCGCCACGTGGCCGGCTCGCACCACGCCGTCGCGCTCATCCTCTCGGACCGGCCGACCGCAGACTTCGAGCGGGCCGCGGCCATGCCCCGGATCGAGACCGACGACCCCGAGTTCCCGACGTGGTTCGCCGAGAACACGGCACGGCTGCTCACCCAGTGCCGCACGGTGCCGCCCGCCGCCGTGTGCTGGACGCCGCACCCGCTGCTCGCCGGCACCGGCGCGTACTGGACGAGGCGCATCGCCCACGACACGCTCGTGCACCGCTGGGACGCCGAAGCCGGGGCCGGCATCGTCGGCCCGGCGATGGATCCCGAGACGGCGGCCGATGCCGTCGACGAGCTGCTCGACGTCGCTCTCCGTGCGACTCGGGCCGTCACGGACGCACCGGCCGGGCCGACCATCGCGCTCGCGTGCACCGACGCCGACCGGACGTGGCACCTCGACCTCAGCGAGGTCGGCCGGCTCACGATCTGCGCCGATCCGATCGAGGTGGCGGCGTCGTTCCGGGGGACGGCCGAATCCCTCCTGCTCTGGTTGTGGGGTCGCCTCGATGTCACCGTCGCCGAGATCGAGATCGGCGGCGACCGCGAGGTGCTCACCCGGTGGCACGAGCTCCTGCCCACGCCATGACCGCTCCCGCCGCCGACCCCGCGACGGGCACGATCACCGAGGTCGACCGCCCGACGACCGGTCGATCGGCACCGCCGGCGCGCCCCCGGGTGACGTGGATGCTGGGGCGCGGACCTCGGCCGGGCTGTCACATCGGCGGGTCGCGGCCGGTCAAGGAGGTGGGACCCTCCGGAGGAGTTGACGTGGCGACGGACGATCATGAGTTGCTGGCCGAGCACTTCGAGGCGCACCGCGCCCGGATGCGGGCGCTGGCGACGCGCATGCTCGGGTCGGCCAGCGACGCCGACGAGGCGGTGCAGGAGACCTGGATCCGCCTCCAGCGGACCGACACCGGCGATGTCGACAACCTCGGCGGCTGGCTCACGACCGTGCTGTCCCGTGTGTGCCTCAACATCCTCCAAGCCCGTCGGTCGCGGCCGGAGCTCGCTCCCGAGGTCGACGTCGTGGATGCGGCCGAGCGCGTCTCGCCACCGCTCGAGGCGAGCGTCGACGAACCCGGGGATGAGCTGGTGCTGGCCGAGTCGATCGGATTGGCCCTGCTCGTCGTGCTCGACACGCTCTCTGCCGGCGAGCGCGTCGCGCTCGTGCTGCACGACATCTTCGGCGTGCCCTTCGACGACATCGCACCGATCATCGACCGCAGCCCGGCCGCCACCCGCCAGCTGGCGAGCCGAGCCCGCCGGCGGGTCCGCGGCGGCGAGGCCGTCACCGAGGACCGCGTCCGCCGAGCGGCGCTCGTCGACGCCTTCCTCGGCGCCGCCCGGCGCGGCGACTTCGAGGGGCTCGTGGCGATGCTCGACCCCGATGTCATGATGACGGCCGACGCGGTTGCGGCCGGCTTCGGCGTCGCCGCCGAGGTGCGCGGTGCCTCCGAGGTCGGCGCCTTCGCCAGGCGCTTCCAGGGCCTGGTGCCGGCCCTCGCCGACGGAGATGCTGCCGCGGCGTGGGTGCAGCGCGGTTCGGTTCGCGTCGTCATCCGCTTCGCCGCGCGCGACGAGCAGATCGACGGCATCCGCCTGATCGCCGATCCGGCGGCGGTCGCCGCCATCGACCTCGTGCTGCTCGACCCGTCGGCTGACGACGGTCGCGACCGCCGTCGTGACGGTTCCGCTTCGGACGAGCCCCCTGTCCCGCCACCCCACCAGGAGATCCCCATGACCGTCCCGACTCGATGCGCGAACTGCGACGCACCGCTGCTGGCGGACCAGCCCGCGGGCAGCAGTTACTGCGCCACGTGCACCGCCGCGTGGACGCGGGTGCGAGGCGCAGACGGGGACGGGGACGGCGAGGCTGGGAGCCCGTCCCCGAAGCAGTGCGCGAACTGCAAGGCACCGCTCCCGGCGGACCAACCCGCCGACAGCAGCTACTGCCCCACCTGCACCGCCGCGTGGACGCGGGGCTGAGACGATCGACGGGCACGCGGCGATGGCAGCCGATGACCGACCCAGGTCCGCTCCTCCCGCTCCGTAGAGTGCGATGGTGACCTCGCCACAGACGCTCAGCGAAGCTGATCGGCGCCTCGTCGCCGCGTGGGCGGCCGATTGCGCCGAGCGGGTGCTGCCGTTGTTCGAGTCCGAGGCGCCCGATGACGATCGACCTCGTGCGGCGATCGAGCGCGCCCGTGCCTACGCCCGGGGCGAGCTCGGCACCGCCGACGAGATCCGCCGACGCTTCGTCGGTGGCGTGCCTGCCGGCGCGGTGCACGGTGCCGCGGCTGCGGCGGCCCGGGCCGCCGGTCAAGCCGTCGCGGTGTCCCACATGGGTGCGCACGCCCTGGGCGCCGCCGGGTACGCCGTCAGCGCAGCCGTCCTGGCGCGCCCCGATCGGCCCGAGGTCCGCGACGCCGAGATCCGCTGGCAGGTCGGCCACATGACGCCCGAGGTCCGGGCCGCCCTCCGCTCGCTCCCGCCCCTCGGCGAGAACCGATCAGGGCCGCTCGGGCCCGGCCTGCTCGCATCGGGTCAGGTCGGCGCCGCCATCCGTGCGCTCCAGGCCGGTCTCGCCGGGGCCGACCCGCAGCGCAGCCAGACCTAGCCGGGCGCGACCAGACCTAGCGGGGCGCGAGCCCGGCGAAGATCTCGGTGCCGGCGAGGTAGCCGGGCTCGAGCAGCTCCGTCGCCGGCGCGCGTTCGGCGACGGCGGCGCGGATCGGCTCCATGTCGGTGGCCACCGAGAAGCCGGGCAGCCAGTCGTCGTGGTGGCCGAGCACCACGCGCCGGGCGCCGAGCACGCGCGCCTGGTCGGCGACGAAGTCGGCGAGCGAGCCCTGGATCGGCTCGCCGTCGACGTTGGCGCGACCGGCCGCGGCCAGGATCGCCACGTCTGGCGGATGCTCGCCGAGCGACTCGAGGATGCCGCTCCAGTGGCCGGACGTGTCCTGGAACAGCAGCGTGCCGTCGGGCGTCTCGAACAGGAAGAGGAGCGCGCCGCCGTCGCCGCGGTCGCTGTGCCCGCCGAGGCTCGACAGCAGGTGCTCGATCGCGACCGGGGCGAGCGCCGTGGTCATGAAGGCCGTCAGCTCGCGCATCCGGGCCTCACGCTCCTGCCACGTCACGCCCAGGTCGCCGAGGCACACCTCGCCCGACTGGGTCATCTGGCGCTGGGACCACACGCACGAGTGCTGGCTCGGCAGGACCGAGACCACGACGCCCTCGCCCAGCTCGATCCGCTCGCCGCCGGCGACGCAGATCATGCGGTCGAGGGGGACGCCGGCCTGTTCGAGCACGCGCACCGTCTCGTAGCTGCCGATCAGGCGGGCACCGGTGTTGGCGATGATCCGCTCGGCGCCGTAGAGGTGGTCGAAGTGGGCGTGGCCCACCACGATCCAGTCGCACTCGTCGATGTCGTCGGCCCGCAGGCCGGTGCCGGCTGCGATCGGCGCCCGGTCGATGTACGCATCGAGGAAGACCGTGAGCCCACCCGTGCGCAGGCGGAACGTCGCGCAGCCGTACCAGTCGAGGGTCGTGCTCACCGCCACGAGCTCTCGGTGCGCATCGACCGCTACGAGCCCGGGGCCCAGGCGACGCGGCCGAGGTACGTGTAGCTGCGCACGTCCGGGTGCGATGGCACGACGCGCACCGTGTACCCGAAGTTGCCGGCCCGATCGAACTCGATCTCCTTGGTGTACCGGTGCCACCCCGGCACGTCGCCGTCGCCGTCCTTGCTCATGGGCACGACGACCGGTTCGATCAGCTCGTCGTCGGTGTCGACGGCGCCGTACACCAGCTGCACGTCCACGTCGCTCGTCTCGAGCTCGCCCAGGGTCACCTGCGCGGTGACCCGGTACCCGGTGCTGTGATCCGACCCGATCGCCTCGAACGACGTCGTGTTGACCGCGACCGACGGCCACGCCCGGAACAGGTGGCGCTTCCAGCGCACGAGCCCCTTGGTCCGCTCGTAGTGGTTCTCGCACAACGACCCGCTGCGCTGCGCCGCGGGCTCGTAGTACGTCGTCGTGTACTCCTTGATCATCCGCGACGCCTCGATCTTCGGGCCGAGGCGAGCGAGGCACACCTTGACGCGACGCAGCCACTCGGCCGGGAGCCCGTCCTTGTCGCGCGTGTAGAAGAGCGGCACCACGTCGCGCTCGAGGATGTTGTAGAGGCTGTTGCCCTCGATCTCGTCGCGGATGGCCTGGTCCTCCTGCCACTCCGCCGACGGGATGGCCCAGCCGACGTCGCTGTCGTACATCTCGTCCCACCAGCCGTCGAGGATCGAGCAGTTGAGCACGCCGTTGAGGGCCGCCTTCATGCCCGACGTGCCGCACGCCTCCATCGGTCGCAGCGGGTTGTTGAGCCACACGTCGACGCCGGCGACGAGCATCTTGGCCACCGAGATGTCGTAGTCCTCGAGGAACACGAGGCGGTGGCGGATGTCGAGGTCGGTCGTGAACGTGGCGACGCGCTGCAGCAGCTCCTTGCCGGGCACGTCGGC
>Ga0075364_10001296_pt1 | contig 13454 bp, 12 predicted proteins | sample EndMetdeltDD1764_FD_71517 | JGI IMG/M metagenome (GOLD analysis project Ga0075364, IMG submission 71517) | Populus endosphere microbial communities from Tennessee, USA - Endosphere MetaG P. deltoides DD176-4 | ecosystem: Host-associated > Plants > Roots > Endosphere | place: USA: Tennessee... | reverse complement strand
TTGCACGAACAAACCGACATCCGCGACATGCGGCAGCTTTCCTCTACTCCCGATATTGTGGTCATTGACGTGTCGTTTATCAGTCTGCGAGAAGTCCTACCTCATATTGCCCGTCTATGCGGCCCGCGCACAGAGGTTGTGGCGATGGTAAAACCACAATTCGAAGCTGGCGCTGCGAACCTCAAGCACAAGGGTGTGATAAAGAACGACCGGATGCGCCGCGACATTTTAAAGGCTTTTGAGGACTGGGCTAAGCAACACTTCGTGGTGCGCGAAAAGGCAGACTCGGACATCGCGGGGTCGAAGGGGAATGTAGAGCGTTTCTATCTGTTACGCGTGCGCGCTGGTGATTAAAATCTCCTTGCATAAAGTAAGCGGACAGTTTACCATAAGCACATTAGGAGATTCCGTAGATGAGACAGAGAATTGTACACATGGCCCTACTGGTGGCGGCATTTTTAATGGTTCCGGCTGTGGCCTTCGCTGCGACGGACTCGGATTTTACTCAACAAATCAGTAACGGCTCATTGGCGGCTGACATCAAGGACGCTTCACGCGTATCTGTAGCAAACCCCGGCGTCGCTATGGACACCAAGGCCTTCTCATTCGACTGCCAGACCTCAACAAAGTCTTTCGGGACGAGCACAGAAAGACTGTATGTGAGTGACGGTGACACGACCAATTCTAACGGTTGGACGCTGTCAGTTGCCGCAACATCCGGCGCATCATCACTCTGGACGGCCGGAGGTAACAACTTCGACTTCAATAATCCGGCAAGCTCAGGCTGTACTGGCGGCCAGATGACCATCAACCCAACTGCTGGATCGGTCACGGCTGATTGTACGAGTTGTACGACTACCGGTGTAAGCTTGGGCTCCAGCGCTGCCTTCAGCCAAGGCGTGACCGATAGCGTCACACTGATGAGCGCAAGCGGAAGCGCGGCAAACATCTGGCGTGGTTACCTGACGGGCGCATCCATAAGTCAGACGGTTCCGGGCGGACAAACCCCAGGCAGCTACGGTATCAATCTTACGATGACCCTCGTAGCGAACTAGAAATTATGGCCCTGAAAGCGCTTACCCGCGGACTAAGAAGCGTGCTCCTTGCAGGTGCTGTGGTTGGCGGGTTTGTCGTGATCGTCAGCCAGCCCGTTGCGGCAATCGGTGAAGGTGGTGTTGGCGGTCGGCCTGCCCACCCCAGGGAGGATAATCCCCGGAGCAAGTCTATTTTTGTCCACGAACTTGATCCGGGCCAAGAAGTTACGGATGCCATTCAGGTTGTGAACAACACCGAATCGACCAAGCGCGTACTGGTATACGCTGTAGATTCCCAGATGTCGAGTGGTGGCGCATTCGCCTGTGCGCAAGCGGCCGACAAGCCCATTGCCGTAGGTACGTGGATTAAGCTCACCGAGAAAGAAATTACCCTCGAAGCTGGCAAGAATAAAATCGTCGATTTCTCAATCACAGTGCCGGACGAGACATCGCCGGGTGAACACAACGGCTGTATCGTTATCCAGGACACTGAGCGCCAGCGTGCAGCCGGGGGAAGCGGCATCATGCTGAGTATGCGTTCTGCCATCCGACTGGCTGTCACGGTTCCTGGCGATATCCAAAAGGGCCTTGTCTTTACCGGTTTAGGGATTGAGCCACGTGACGATCAGAAGGTGCTTATGAGCACCAACCTCAAAAACAACGGTAACGTCTCATTGGACGCGCAGCTTAGCGTAACATTACGGCACTGGTTCGGTCCCAGCGCTGCAACAGTTGGTGGTACGTTCCCGGTAATGAGTGGCAGCGAGGCCCGCTTCAATTTTGAGGGCGGCAGGCCTTTCTGGGGAGGCTGGTATCGTTTAACAGCAACTGCCGAATATAATGATAAACCCGAAGTATCAGTGGGGGAGGGCAACCCCAATGCTTCTGTATCCCGTTCGCAGTGGGTGTTTGTGGCGCCACAGCCACTTGCTGCTGCGGTAGAGGGCGGCATCATCGTGCTGTGTATCGCAGGAGCAATCTATTTTGTACGCCGCTTGCTCATACACAAGAAAGCATTGCGGCACAGCGCCAAGCACACCGTGGCACCTCATGAGAATCTGCACACCATTGCTGAACTCTATAACGTACCTTGGAAATTACTCGCCCGCATAAATAAATTAAAGCCACCATATCAGCTCAAAACCGGACAAGTCATAACGGTCACAAAAGCGAAGACGCATAAGCCCAAGCGGAACGCCGCTAAGTAGGGCCATGCTCATGAAGCAACCAAAGGGTCTGACTAAAAGACGCATTGTTTGGTATTCGCTTGTAACGGTCGGGCTGTGTACAGTGACTGCACCGGTTTCAGCAGCAAGCACTACCGAGGCGAACATATCGATCCAGCCGTTGCCCTGCGTGATTGACCTGGTGCAAGATGGCAGCCAACAAGCTATTCAGACCGGATCTGTTGCCTGTGATGATCTATTGCCGGATTTGGTGACGCCGGTGTATGGCCAGCCTTCGCTGCCTATTTTTGAAGGTGATTTTGTGGGGGATAGTGAGGTTGTGGTGCGTGCCCGTCAGCCCAACCAGCCATGGTCACCAATCGCGTCAACAGTGCAAAGCGGCCAATCATCCCAAAAACAAGCCGCCACGGTTATGGCAGTAGCAGGAGGCGTTGGCACAGCATTGGCCGTGTCGGCCCTGGGCGTTGACGCAGCATTATTCGAAATGCGGCACTCCAAGCAAGCTACGCGATGGATCAAGTCTAGGATCCGGCCTTAGCTGTCAGATTCTTCTTTGGCAGCTACAAGTACGAACAGGCGGTACCGTAGGCGCAGGATGTACACTGTAGCGCAGATAGCGATAGTCAAGCCGGTTCCCAAACCGAGAATGATCTTGGGAGCATACCGTTCAGCCGGCAACACCAAACTGCTGCTGGGCGCCTGAAAGGAAATTTTCCATGTTCTGTCGGCAACCTGCAGGGTAACATCACGTGCAACGGCATACTGGTCATTCTGAATAACTTTTCTGTATAAGGTGGTATTTTGGCCCCGGGTCACATCAGTGATTTGCATTGATGTTTTGTCTTCCGCCAGCTCTGTACCGATTGTACTATCGATAAACTTTTCCATATCAAAGGCGGCGATACTGTAGCCGAAAGGCTCACTGGAATTATGACCGGCAAGGCGATCAGTTAGCGGTAAAAGAAAGACAAATCCCGTCCGGCCGTTTGATGCGAGCGACACCAGATCGGTCGCGGTCATTGTGTTACTGCTTTTTGCCCGTTTTATCGCGTCATTGCGGATAGGATCGGAGGCCAGGTCGAAGCCAAGTGCATTAAGACGTTCAGGTTCGCCCAATGAAACATCTTCGTGGTATGTCAGGACAACGTAATCTCCTTGTTTTTTCTGCGGGTGGATAGAGATTTTTTTATACTGTGTATTGCGAAGCATCTGCTGGTATGTATTGATTTTCCCCCCAGGGACGACCTCGGCATAAGCCAGAGCCTTCATGCCCACAAAGCGTTCGGGTGCACTCTGCGAGCGTATGAAACTGTCCCAGGTATTTGCATCTACCTTTGCACTCGCGAATAAACCGCGTGTTGCATACAGCGCGTTATTGTATATCTCAAACGAGTGCACTAGCTCACGCACATGGGTGTTGGTTAGCTCTTCAAATTTTAGGTTGGTCCGGTAGGCGACGCGCTGTCGCACGGCTGTGTATGCTACAGCGGTCACCAACCCTATCATGATAATCAGAATGGCACAAAGCAGTGATAGGAACTGAAATGTGAAGAGTAGCTTGCCTTTGCCTTTTAGCTGTATGCGCATCTTTTTGCCTCCTTTATCGCTATAACGCCGTTACGGTAACTGTCAGATTAATGGTGTACGTGTTGCCAGGTTGCGCGCCAGGAATGTATTGGCTGAGCCCAATGCCGGTAATATCCCAATAGCAGCCCGTGAGGGCTCCTGCTGACGCTGACGCCAGCGTTATGGCATTGACACTGCCTTCTTGGAAGCCTGCTGCACTGCCAGGATTAATATTGGTGTTGGTACAGCCGCTTTGCGGAGTAATAGTGGCAGCGGAAGGGTTGAGGGATAGTTGACCTGCGCGACTGTCGCTATCTCCGCCATCCGTGCACCCATTCGGCGAACCCCCGTTGTCATTAAAGTCATACTGCTGGGTATTACCGCTATCTCGCCATAGTGCGCCGGTGCCATCTGTGGCAGCGATGGAAAGTGACCATTGTGCGCTCGCACCTACCGGATTGGTGACACGTAGCCGCTGGCCGCTGGTTCCCAGTATGCCGGACGTGCTGTTGCAATCGAACGAGAAATTGCTTGAGGGTAAGGTTACGCCCGGATTTGCTACGCTGCTGCCCGTGCCGTCCACAATGTCAAACGTCGGTACCGGCGGAGGTGGCACACGCCATGCTGCATAGCGGAATACACCGCCGCTTGCATTTGTAGTCGCAGTGGTGCTCGCCAGGCTAAAACCTCCTGAGCTAAAGGCGGTAATGCCGTTCGTAAAATCGGCGGTAGCCCCGAAGTTTTGAGTGTTGTTGCCGGCCAGCGATGAACCCCTATGTACTGCCACCTGGGCAGTAGTTCGTTTAATCCAAACGAGATCGGGCTGGAAGCCTGGATTTATAGTTTGAGTTGCGCCGGTACCGGTGTAGTTATTGACGGTAAAGTTGGTTCCGTTTTTGAATGCGAACCAGTTGTAGGTGCTTCCGCTTGTGTTGACTTCTGCCGACGTACCGACCTGAAAGCCCGTGGTGCTCAGTGCCTGTATGCGATCAGTTGTTTCAGCCGTTGCCGCAAAGAAGCTTGATAAGTCACCCGCATATGATGAGGTTCGCCAGATGCCTGCCGTCGTACTATTGCGTTTGACTACCACCATGTCCGGTTGGAAAGGTAGGTCTGAGATCTCACGGCTATCGGTGCCCGTCCCCAGGTATGTGCCAATAGCGAAGTCTGCGGCGCCGCTTTTTGTAGCCGGTTTATAAGCGTTACTAAACGCCTGCCAATGGTACGTGGTTCCGCTGGTATTCGTAGCTGCATTTGCACCTACCGAAAACCCTGTACCTGTCAGTGATGTAATGCCGCCTGTAAAATTGGCGACTGCGTTTGCCAAGTATGCTGTATCATCACCGGCCATCATGCTGGTGCGAAAGACAGATTGCGTCGCCCCGCTCCCTTTAATAATGACTAAGTCAGGAGTGAAGTCGAGACTGCTAATCGTTTGAGATGTACCGTTGCCCGTATAGGACCCGGTCGCCATATCAAATGTGCCGCTGCCAGAAGGGGAGGCGGCTTCGCCGCCGAACGCCACCCAGTAGGTAGTCGTACCGGATTCATTGACATTCACACCGGTCCCTACCTGGAAACCGTTGCTCTGAAAAGCTTGAATCATATTCGCAGCGTTCGCCGTAGCGACACTAACGTAGCTGGAACTGTCGCCAAAGGAGGAAGTAGTGTTCATCATCGGATTACGGTTGTTCGCTGTTGCGCTGGTGGCATTTTTGACAATTGCAAAGTTGGGCGTAACACCCGTACCAAAGCCCGTAATACTGCGATTGTCCGCTCCGTCACCGGAGTAAGTACCTTGAGCCATGACACCTGTGACGGATTTGAAAGCCAGATAATAGTACACTCCGGAGCTAGTGTTATTAATGCTGCCTACATTGAACCCATCCGAAACAAGTGTCGTAAATAGCGTTCCAGTTGTTACTTGGGCGGTATTGGCCATATACTGGCCTACATTGTCCGCCATTGAGGTTGTCCGCCAGCTCGCGCCGCCAGCCAGGCTAGTATTGCGCTTAACTAATACGAAGCCTGGCTGGAAGCCCGTCGTGATCTTACGGGGGTTGGTGCCATTTCCAGTGTAGCTACCTACGCAGAAGGTACCACTGGCCGTGCAGTCTGACCCGGCAAATGCCACCCATGTGTAGCGCACGTTAGCGGTGTTCACATTGGCATTACTGTTTACCGAGAAGCCATCAGCGCCCAAGGTTATCATGGTGCTTGTATCATCTGCTGTAGCAGTCATAAACGCCGTGGCATTGCCGGCCATAGCCGTTGATTTCCATACGGCAGTACCCGCCGTAGTAGCCGCTCGGACAATGACGGTGCCCGGCTGAAAGCCTACGCCGCTAATTGACTGCGCTCCACCGTTGCCAACGTAGTAGCCAGTCTTAATGGAGAAATTGGCGGCTTCGGCTTTGGGTGTAACTGGTTGCTGCAATAATGGAATAAAAGTAAAAATATTCGCTACTGCCAACACGACAATAACTGTGATCAGTAATTTCAGATGTTTCATCAGGATATCTCGGCTGGTGTCCCCTCGGTAATGTCCCGGTCCCCAATATTAGCTTTAAGTATACCGCAAATGCTTAATTACTGCTCGCTTAGTTTACATACATATTTCACATCTGTTGAATGGGCAGTCTACAGATGTTACACTTCCGGTATGTATTTCAAAAGCCGTGTCGAGGCTGGTCAACTATTAGCAAAACAAATAGCAGCTAAGTATAAAGGTCAGGATTGCGCGGTCGTTGCACTCAATGATGGGGGAGTTATGGTGGGCTCGCAGATTTCACTGCAGCTTCACTGCGTACTCACTTTGTTGATGACTGAGCGTATACTATTGCCGCGTGAAAGTACGGCCGTAGGTGGCATTAGCCAGGATGGATCATTCTCGTATAACCAGGCGTATTCCCAGGGTGAAATCGATGAGTTCATGGCTGAGTATTACCATTTCATTGAACAAGAAAAAACGAGCAAAATGCAGGAGATGCATCGCCTGGTGGGGAAGGGCGGTCTTATTCGCAAGAGTCTGCTCAAGGATCATACGGTCATCCTTGTCAGTGACGGTTTGATGGACGGTTTTGCTATCGATGTTGCTCTACAGTTCCTCAAGACAATTCATATCAATAAGCTTGTCATCGCTACGCCATTAGCTAGCGTCGGCGCTGTCGACCGCATGCACATTCTCGGCGACGATATCTATTGTCTGAGTGTTATCGAAGATTACATCAACACCGACCACTACTACGATACCCAGGACGTACCACCGCACGACAAAGTCGTGAAGACTATCGAACAGATCGTCTCCCACTGGAAATAATCTATCCGATAGCCACCCGCGAGTGGCATGCAAAACGGTCATTCCGCCATCCCAACATCACCCCGCCGTCTACGTAGGATTCGAGGATCAATTCGCCACCATCTGGTTGTACTTGCGACAGATTGAAGTGGCCGATGCGGGTTTTGGCGTCTGCCTCTGTGGAGTGTTTAAGGGTTTCGCCTCGCAGCCTTAGGGCATGCCAATGGGCGATAGCCTCAAGCGGGCTGGGCACGTGGTACCCCAGGCTCGGATTCTTTGTCTGCATATCATGCAATCTCTGACGTAGGCTGTCAGCAGATCCCATCATCGTAAAGTCGTTTGGCATAAGACTGAGGCGGATAGGTTCATCACCGGTGTTACCTGACCATTCTTCATTACTGTGCGTTCGTTCGAGGAACGGTTTGCTTATATGTACACCTGTCTGGCCTTTCCCAAATTCTTCGGCTAGTACCAAGATTTCCTGCAGGCCGATACTGATATTAGGAGTAACTACAAGTGTGTAGCTTTTGCCCATGCGAAGTTCTTGCGCCAGAAGATCGTATACGCCATTTTTTTGCCATTCCTCAGCTTTTTTGCTGAATAGCTCTCTCAAAACATCGGCCGATGCGCGATGCTGCCTGCCGAGTTGGTCCAACGTGGTTCCATAGGCCACGACGGCGTCTTCAAATTGATCATTGATAGATTCGCGTATAGCTTGGCATATGGCGGCCTCATCTTTGCTTGCAGGGAACCAACCCTCCTCATCACTGTCGCGCAGCCTGCGGATTTCGCCGATCCGCGGATCTTTATCTGCCCCATAGCCAAATCCTTTGCTGATATCGCGATCTACTTCATACAAAAAGCGTACTTCTTCTAGGGTAAGTTCTACATCAGGGTTGGCTTTTACCTTTTCGTCAAGTGCGGTCAGTAGCTTCATGTCTTGTGCTCTCTGGATATATTCGTCGCCGCCCGGCGTGTCTTGCAAACGTTCGGAGGCAATATCGGCTACACTGGCTTCCAGCTCCTGCTTGGGGTCGATCCCGCGGACTTCCGCGATACGGTCCCCCTCCATGCGGATAGCGATGCGCGGGACGACATCCTCGTCTTCCCAGGTGCTGTAGTAAATATGTAAATCACCGCTTTTGAGATAGTTTGCCGCGGTTTCGTAGCCAGTTGCTATGCACCAGTCCAGCCCATACCCTTGGAGATCGTCATACAACCCCTCTGGATTGCTATTTCGGGGATAGGTCCTCCAGCTGCCGGCTAGCTCTTGTCGCTGCTCGGCGGTTATTCTCCCGTTGCCGACCGCTTCGATCGCTGCGGCATATAACCTGTCGAACCTCCCTGATGCCAGAGCACCCTGGAAGGCTTTTTCTTTTTCAGGGTCGTAGTCCTCGGAATTGGGGTCACCATGTATCCCCCTGACAGGTTTACCATCAATGTTGGCTCGCTTTAGCCATGAGTATACCCTGGACAGAGCACCACGGTTTACCTCAGGGTAGGGTGCTACCGTAGAATTGCTTCTCCTCTGAAATTCGCCTTTTTCCTCATCGAATTTGCTAAGCTTGGTTATGCCGTCGAAGGCATACGTTTTGAACCAGTCCGGGTAGCCCGCATTGGTTCCAGCAAGATATTCAGCCCACTGGCGAAGGCTGTGCCTTTGATCGGCGCTGATTATCCTAGCGGCTTCGCGGCGCATGCTATCTGTAATTTTAATATCACCATATCCTTGCTCGCGGGCAAGGCGACGCTGCTGATCAAAATAACTCTCCGAGATGTTCTCGGCCTTTATGACATGCGCTTCGACTTGTGCGGTAATGTTGGCCTCATCCCCGGTAAGGATCCCGTCATTAACATATGCTTGATTTGCGAGGAGCCCAAGATACGCTGCGTTTTTTTCGGCCGGGCTATTCGCGATCGACTGGCCGCCCGCCCGCAGGTAGGCCACAACCGTCTCTACCTCACGCGAAGAGTGGAAGCTAGGGTTCCGCCGGTGGAGGAATAGGCCGCCGGTGGCATCAATAGTATTGAATGGGGTTGCAGCGTCGGGGTCAGCAGTGCTTGTATAATCAGCGCCCAATGTCCGTATGATATCTTCAATGATTTCGGGCATGTGATCGGGCGCGCTATGTTCAGCGTGAGGCAGCTCGTTGTTGGGCATAATAAAACTCAATAAGCAGCGGTCGCTACTTTAGGTCGGAAAACGATATTATACCATCCTCCTAATCTACGCACATGCAAACATGGCCGGCCTACTCCAGATAGGAGCGGAGTTTTTCGAGATCACGGAGCGTGATGATCGATTGCTTGTCGCGGCTGATCAGACCCTGACGCTCCAGCACGGCCAGCTCTCGGCTGGTAGTTTCGCGGGTCGCGCTTATGGAGCTGGCGATATCCTGGTGGCGCAGCGGTACATCCAGGATGGTGCCTTTGTCGGATGGTTTGCCAAACCTATTCGACATAGTAAGCAGGAATGATATCAGTCGTTCACGGACCGAGCGGTATTCCAGGCTGATAATGCGTTCTGAGTGTAGGCGATACATTTCCACTAGCATATCCACAAGCGGCAGGGCAGCAGCCGGATTGTTTTGTATGAAGTTAACAAACTGCTCGCGGCTTATTTGGAGCAGCTCAGTCGGTACAAGTGTCGAGTATATGATATTGTGCTCCTGGTTGTCGCCTCTGATACCCCAAGTGAGCCCTAGTAATTCGCCTTTTTTGCGGATGATAAGCAAGTTTTCTTCGCCATACTTAGTTATGTCGTAGGCTTTCACTAATCCGTGCGCGATATAAAAAACACCCGACGGAGATTCGCCGGGCCTAATTACAAATTCGCCTTTCTTATACGTCAGTCTCGTTCCCTGGTGGAACAAGTTGACGAGCGCGTTGTGCTGGCTTCTTGTCGTCAACATACCTACAGTATATGACATAAATCACATACAGCTCAAGCATGAGCATGTTGCTATATATAGTTATATGTGATGAATGTCGCATACTGGAGGTGACGAAGCTAACCGACAGACCATACCCCCGACCTCTACAATTACAGTACTGGCCAGTGAGGCCGGAGAAAGGGGGACAATAATGGTAAGCCTTAACCATGTAGAAGCACAATTACAACGGGTAGGCTGTAACTATCGATTCTGGGGGAGGCCGGAAATCAAAGAGTTACGCAACATACTTGTGCCAGAGGAGACAATCGCTCAGGCAGTAAATGGACGCTACGAAAATGGGTTCGCGATGCTGTGTGTCACTGACCACCGCATGCTGCTCATCGACAAGAAACCAATGTTCTTGACGCTGGAGGATGTCAGATTCGACATGATCTCGGAGATGGACTACAGCGCCCAACTGTTAGCCGGCACACTCAGGATACGTACGCCCAACCGCCAACTCGTATTCACGAGCTGGAACCAAACCGGGCTGCGCACCGTGCTGAACTATACACAGGCAAGGGTGACCTATATGCGCCAGCACTTTATGCAACAGCAATTCCAGCAACCACAATCACAACCCGAAGACTGGCTGGCAACGCCTGTAATGGGTAGCCTGGCCATCCAGGGCAATGCCCAGCACATCATGCCGATCAATCCTTATACCCGGGGAACGCTGACGATGCGCCACCGCCGGGTCCCAAAGTTCTACTAAAGAAGTACGGCCGTACTTAGCACCTACACGTTAAAACGAAACTCAACAATATCGTCGGGCTGCATCAGATAGGTTTTGCCCTCTGTTCGAACTTTGCCGGCAGCCTTGGCAGCCGTCTCTGACCCGGCGGCAATCAAATCGTTATAGTCCACGACTTGCGCGGCAATGAATCCGCGTTCAAAGTCAGTATGGATCACGCCCGCAGCTTGCGGGGCGGTGGATCCTTTTTTTATTGTCCAGGCACGTACTTCTTTTTCGCCTGCGGTCAGATAGCTTTGCAGGCCGAGTGTGTCATAGGCAGCATGAATCAGCTGCACTAATCCTGATTCGTTTTGCCCGTAGCTTTCGAGCAACTCCGCGGCGTCGGATTCATCCAAGCCGAGCAGTTCACTCTCCAGTTTGGCGCATACGAACAGTGACTGGGCTGGCGCTACCAGCTTGGCCAGTTCCTGTTTGTGGGACTCATCGGATAGGCCCGCTTCATCAACGTTAAACAAATAAATAACCGGTTTGGCGGTTAATAGCTGCAGGTCGGCAATATGTTCGAGGTCCAGGTCGCCGACGCTGGAGAGCGGTTTCCCGTCGTTCAGCAGGTCGTGAGTGCGCTGCAGCGTATCAAGCACTGGTTTGAGCTTAGGGTTCGCTCGGGCTTCCTTTTCGAATTTGGGCAGGCGGCGCTGGACAGTCTGCAAGTCCGCCAGTACTAACTCGGTATTGATGACGTCAATGTCCTTTTGCGGCGACACTTCGTTATCGACGTGTACCACGTTGTCGTCCTTGAAAGCGCGGACTACCTGCACGATCGCATTACAGGTGCGGATGTGGCTCAAAAACTGATTGCCCAAGCCTTCGCCTTGGCTGGCGCCAGCAACCAGACCTGCGATGTCCACGAAGGTGACGGTTGCGGGTACGACTTTCTGGGTATGGTAGAGATCGGCAAGTTTACCCAAGCGAGGGTCTGGAATAGGAACGATACCAGTGTTCGGCTCGATAGTGGCGAACGGATAATTAGCGGCCAGAATGTTATTTCCAGTTAGCGCATTGAACAGCGTAGATTTGCCGACATTAGGCAAGCCGACGATACCGATAGTAAGTGAACTCATAAGATATAATTATAACAGAGGTGCCAGCTTACCGGAAGCAACTCCAGGAACCCCTCCGCCAAGCAGAGCAGGCCATTGGCGAGATAGTAGCTGCGCCCGGTGCTGAATGGGGCATGAATAATTATGAGTGGACAGTGGGCGTAAATGCTGCCGCAAGCGCTGAAGCCGGCACCGATCCTGACGTGCTGGTCTCTCAGGCTCTCGGTCCCAAGCCCACTGAACAGCCAGCTCAATATACTGCCCGTACGCCGTATGGTGCTTTGCGCTGGCGCGAAGGTTCTAAAGACCTGAAAGATCTGCGCCATCCCGATGGCCGCCAATGGACGGATTTGAGCTTAGCTATGAAGGCACTAGGCTCAGTGACCTCCGCTCAAGTAGTTGAAACTGACAACTCAAAGAATCAAAAACAGTAGAGGCTTGTATCAGCCCCCCCTCTGCTCCTGTCCAGGAGTTAACCGCACAGTGTTAGATTTTTCTCTTTACACTTTTTACAGTGGGCGTATAATTCGTCCGTCATATAGGAATATGAATTATGCATGCACAACAGCCTAAAAAGGCGATCGCGATCTTTTGTACTTCACTCGAAATTGGTGGCGAGCCCATCACGAGCGCGTATTACTGGGAGGCTTACCAAGACCTCTTTTTTGCTTTAAAAGAGCAGGATTTAGACGTTTACTTTGCCACCGATAACGCTAGCTATGAAGGGAAGGGGCGGTTTGCCGTCGCCTATACCACTGATGAACGCCTCAAAGACCCATCAGAGTTACGGGCAGTACCAAATGTTACCGTCGACCTGGTTTTCGAACGGGCTGAGTCAGAGCCGTTTGCAGCTACAGATGTAACTGTCGTAAACCCGGAGTCCCTGCGATTGATTGCTAATAACAAGATAGCCATCTATAAACAGTTCCCCAAGTTACAGCCTCATTCATTCATCGTGAACTCCGCGGCCGAGCTGCTGTTGGCGGTCACTAAGACCAAGACGAACTTAGTAGTGGTAAAAGAGCAAGAGGGGTATGGCGGACACGCTGTGTATATAGGTACTAAGCGTGACATCTTTGAACTACTGCCTAAAAATGACTACCCCATGCTGGTGCAGGAGTTCATGGATACATCCGGTGGTGTGCCCGGGCAGGGCAAGGGTGTGCACGATGTGCGTTTGGAAATTTGCGGCGGGCAGATAACCAGTTACTATATTCGTTTTGCTAAACCCGGTTCGTACCATTCAAATGTCCATCGTGGCGGACGCATGAAATTTTTGTCTGTAGAGCAGGTGCCCGATGAGCTTAAGGCGGCAGTCAAGAAAATCGACAAAGTATTCGCAGCTGCGCCCCGTTTTTACGCAGCGGACTTTGCACATTCTTCCCAAGGATGGAAGCTTATTGAGCTAAATGACTATGTTGGTTTGGCCCGCCAGAAGGGTGAAGAGGCGGGGTCTGACGAATCGAGCAAGACACTGGCCCGTCTGGTCGCGTATCTTGCCTCGGTCGCTCACAAACAGTCGGCACCAAAACACACACCAGTTGCTGTTACCAGATAGTTCCATCTTTGACTCAACTTACACTGTAGTGCGATTGATCGCTTAATTGGGCTTTCCATTGCAGGCCAGCATGGGTTATAG
>Ga0075364_10001294_pt1 | contig 13480 bp, 10 predicted proteins | sample EndMetdeltDD1764_FD_71517 | JGI IMG/M metagenome (GOLD analysis project Ga0075364, IMG submission 71517) | Populus endosphere microbial communities from Tennessee, USA - Endosphere MetaG P. deltoides DD176-4 | ecosystem: Host-associated > Plants > Roots > Endosphere | place: USA: Tennessee... | reverse complement strand
GGCCGGACTCGCGCGCAAGCAGCTGCTCGGCATCGCGGAGGACCGCGCCGTCCGCCGCGCTCCTCCGCGATGCCGAGCAGCTGCTTGCGCGCGAGTCCGGCCCGCGATGCGACCGACGCGGCGATGAACGTCACGAACAGCAGCGTCCATCCCTGCCAGCCGAGCGACGCGAAGATGGCGGTCCCGATGACGGCGCCGCAGATCGCGCCCGGCACGTTCACGGTGCGGGCGGCGTAGCCTGCGGCTGCGACCACCAGGTTCGTGACGATCGCCAGGTCGGGGCGCGAGAAGACGAAGCCGTCGGGCCGCGTCGCGATCATCGAGCCGATCCACAACGCACCCGCGGCCGACAGCGACACCGACAGGTTGTCGTCGAGCTTGATCGGGATCGTCTCGACGAACGCGGCGGTGACAGCCGCGATCGGGACGGCCAGCAGCGCGAACATCAGCGGCACGTCCACCGGCCTGCACCACAGCGCGAGGGCGACACCTGCCGCACCGCCCGCGACGATGAACGCGACCGTCCCGGCCACGGTCTTGTCCGGATTCCATGGCCAGCGCGCGCCGCCGATCGCGCGGCCCGCGAGGGTCGCCACGCCGTCGCCCGCCGCCAGAATGCCCCAGGCGGCCGCGACGATGTCGAGGCGGCGTGGAAAGAGCAGGAGCAGAATCACGACCGAGAGCGGGTAGTAGACGATCCCGTGCAGGCGGCGCGCGCGATCGCCCGGGCGGTACAACGAGCCTGCGAACAGCGGCAGGACGAAGAGGTTGAAGAGCAGCGCGCCGCCGGCGAGCGCGAGCGCCTGCGGCCACGTGATCCACCGCAGGAGCAGCGCGAAGCCGCCCATCGAGATGTGCACGATCTGCCGCGCCGACTCGGAGTGGCCCGCCGCCGCGGCTGCGCCGCTCGGGGGGGACGAGCCAGCCGGACTCATGATGACGCGTGCGCCTGGCGGGTTCGCCAATGGTCGAGCAGATCCGAGAGCGTCTGCTCGATCGGGATTTCGGGGCGCCACCCGGTGTCGGCGGTCAGGCGGGCGTGGCTGCCCAGGATGATCGGATTGTCGCTCGGACGCAGCCGCAGCGGATCGACTTCGACCTTCACGCGGACGCGGGCGAGCGACAGCAGGATGTCGAGCACCTCGCGCATGCTGTAGGCGCGGCCGCTGCAGACGTTGTAGGGTCGCAGCGGCGCGCCGGACTCGGCGAGCATCTGGTAGGCGCGCACCGTGTCGCGGACGTCGGTGATGTCGCGGCGCGACTCCAGGTTGCCCACGCGCAGCACCGGCTCGGCGCGTCCGACTTCGATCTCGGCGATCTGCTGCGCGAACCCCGAGCTCGCGTACGACGGCGCCTGCCGCGGCCCCGCATGGTTGAACGGCCGGGCCAGCACCACCGGCAGTCCCGAGGCGGAGGCCGTCAGCTCCTGCGCGAGCTTGCTGATGCCGTACGGGTTGTCGGGCGCGAGCCGGTCGTCCTCGGCGATCGCCTCGACCGTCGGCGCGTAGACCTGCGCCGAGCCCGCGATGCACACGCGGCAGGAGAGCCCGAGCTCCCGGCAGCTTTCGAGCAGATGGTGTGTGCCGAGGACGTTGACGCGGAGCGCGCGCGCCGGCGCCTTCCATGCGTCCTGCACGTGCGCGAATCCGGCGCAGTGGAAGATGACCGACGGCCGCGTCTCGTCGAGGGCACGCCGCACGGCGTCCCGATCGAGGAGATCGACGTCGAGCCAGTGCACGCCGGGGCGCGCGACCGCCGGCTGGCCGCCCGCGCGCGCGAACGCGTGCACCGGACCCGCGGCGGCGAGACGATCGATCAGATGGCTGCCGGCGAACCCGGTGGCCCCGGTGACGAGCGGCGCTCCCTGCACGTCAGTCCCGCCGCGATCAGCGCTGGCCGTACTGTTCCTGGTAGTACTTCCGGAAGGCAGGATCCTGATCCTTGATTGGCCGCCACCACGCCTCGTTCTCGCGATACCAGCGGACCGTGGCCGCGAGCCCGCTCTCGAAGTTCTCGCGCGGCGTCCAGCCGAGCGACTCCAGCTTGCGAGTGTCGAGCGAGTACCGCCGATCGTGGCCGGGACGGTCGGCGACCGGCTTGATGAGCGACGCCGGCTTGCCGACCAGCTCGAGGATCCGGTGCGTGAGATCGACGTTCTTCACCTGGTTGCCGCCCCCGATGTTGTAGACCTCGCCGGGGACGCCCTTCTCGATCAGCAGGTCGACGCCGCGGCAGTGATCCTCGACGTGCAGCCAGTCGCGCTCGTTCTGGCCGTCGCCGTAGAGCGGGACCGGGATGTCGTCGATCAGGTTCGTGATGAAGAGCGGAATGATCTTCTCGGGGAACTGGTTCGGGCCGTAGTTGTTCGACGCGCGCGTGATCACGACGGGGACCTGGTAGGTCGCCCAGTAGCTGTAGGCGAGCCGATCGGCGCCCGCCTTGCTGGCCGAGTACGGATTGCGCGGCTTGAGCTCGTCGGTCTCGCCGCTCGAGCCCACCGGCACCGATCCGTAGACCTCGTCGGTCGAAATCTGGACGAAGCGCCGCAGCGACGGGTTCTCCCGCGCGGCCTCGAGCAGGACGAACGTGCCGTAGACGTCGGTCGTGATGAAATCGCCGGCATGCTTGATCGACCGGTCGACGTGCGTTTCCGCCGCGAAATTGACGACGATGTCGGCATCGCGCACGAGCGGTCCGGTGACCTCCGGATCCGCGATGTCCCCCTTGACGAAGCGGTGCCGCGGATGGTCCGCGACGCTCGCCAGGTTCTCGAGCCGGCCCGCATACGTCAGCTTGTCGAGCGTCGTCACGGTCCAGTCCTCGTGCGCGCGGATCGCGTGGCGCACGAAGTTCGATCCGATGAAGCCGGCACCGCCGGTGACGAGCACCTTAACCATCCTTGCGCGTCCAGTCGTAGGGCAGCGTCCCGTGCGGATCCAGGCGGTACTCGTCGGGATCGGTGTAGTGGTAGGGCTCGGTCGTCACGTTGACGACGAGCGACGGTTCTTCGCTGATGCACTTCCAGCCGTGATAGACGAGGTTCGGCACCTGCACCAGCACCGGGTTCTGGGTGCCGATGAAGAACTCGTTCACCGTCCCCTTCGTCGGCGACCCGTCGCGCGTGTCGAAGAGCACGAGCTTGACCATGCCGGCGACGCACGCGAAGTGATCGACCTGGACCTTGTGGTAGTGCCACGCCTTGACGACGCCGGGGTAGGTTGCCGACACGTAGGTCTGGCCGAACTTCGTGAAGAACTCGGCGTCGTCGGCCCGGAGGATCTCCATCAGGAAGCCGCGCTCGTCGGGAATCAGCCGGAGCCGCTTCGTCTTGACGTCGTGGATCGGCACTTTCGAGCCGGTGGCGAATTTTGCGGGCGCTGTCACAGGTCCTTCCTCGTTACCAGCGGATACCAACTTCCGAGTTGTCGCCGAGCATGAACCGGTATGCCGTGGGCTTGACCGGCATGCGGGTGATCTTGACGTTGCGTCCGATGAGGCTGTCGGCGACGCGGTTGCCGAGATCGCTGATCACGCTGCCCTCGAGCACGATGCTGTGCTCGATCTCCGAGTCGCGGATCTCGGCGCCGGAGCCGATCGACGTGAAGGGGCCGACGTAGGCGTGCACGATGCGCGCGTTCGCGCCGATGATGACGGGCCCCCGGATCACCGATCGCTCGACCACGGCGCCCTGCTCGATCACGACCTTGCCCTCGACGCGCGACTCGGCGTCGACGCGTCCGTCCACGCGGCGGAGCAGTGTGTCGAGGATCAGCCGGTTGGCCTCGAGCATGTCCTCGAGCTTTCCGGTGTCCTTCCACCAGCCCTCCACCAGGTGCGGCCGCACGGAGAGCCCCCGGTCGATGAGGTCCTGGATGGCGTCGGTGATCTCCAGCTCGTTGCGGAAACTGGGCTTGATGCGCTTCACCGATTCGAAGACCGCCGGCGAGAACATGTAGACGCCCACCAGCGCGAGGTCGCTCTTCGGCTCCTTCGGCTTCTCCACGAGCCGGACGACGCGGCCGTTCTCGAGCTCGGCGACGCCGAACATCTGCGGATCGGGGACGCGCGTCAGGAGGATCTGCGCCGCGGGCGCCTCGCGCACGAACTCCTCGACGAACCCGGTGATCCCGCGGTTGAGCAGGTTGTCGCCGAGATACATGACGAAGGGGTCGTTGCCCATGAAGGCTTCGCTGATGAGCACGGCGTGCGCCAGTCCGCGCGGCGCGTCCTGCTCGATGTAGCTCACCTTCACGCCCCAGCGCGAGCCGTCGCCGACCGCCGCCTTGATCTCGTCGCGCGTGTCGCCGACGACGATGCCGATCTCGCGAATGCCCGCCTCGGCCAGCGCTTCGATGCCGTAGAAGAGCACCGGCTTGTTGGCGACCGGGACGAGCTGCTTCGCGCTCGTATAGGTGAGGGGACGGAGGCGCGTGCCCTTGCCGCCGCTGAGGATCAGTCCTTTCATCACCGGCCCTGCTGCCCGCCGAACGCGCCGAAGATGTCGGAGAAGGTGCCGATCCCCGCCAGCGTGAACGAGATGTTGAAGCGGCGGTCGCGCGGAACCCCCACCGCGGACGCCGCCTGCCCGTAGTTGAACCGCTGGTACTCGACCGCGAGGCCGCAGCACTGCGTGTTGTAGCCGGCGATGAGCCGCTGGTTCACGAACGCCTGGTTCTTCACGTCGTAGTTGAACACGTAGGTGCCCGACAGCGCGTTGCCGGGACGGCGGACGGTGCCGGCGGCGTTGAGGAAGTGGCTGGCCGACGTCTCCTCGCGTCCGTTGACGATGCGTGGGGGCACGTTGCGCGTCTGGCTCCAGCCGGCGGTGGCGTAGACCCAGCCTTCGCGCAGCCCGCCGTTGGCGGCGAGGGTGCGCAGGGCATGGAACTGCGTGTCGTACTCGGTGCGGAACGTGGCGTCGGCCTGCGGCGTCGGGCTCACGCGCGCCAGCAGCGCGACCGGCGAGAAGTGGTTCGGCCGCGGCGCGGTGTTGTAGGTGCTGCTCTGGTACTCGCGGTCGACCGCCGCCGCCTTGGCGTCGGTGTAGTAGCTCTGCGTGATGGCCACCGACATGATCTCGCGCGCGTTTTCCTTCTTCGCGTAGAGCCGGTTGTTGAGCCCGTACTGCAGGCTCGTGACCTGGCCGACGACGTAGTCGGTGTTGTCGAGCTGAACGATGTTGCTGTAGTTGTCGATCGGCGTCACCCGCGAGATCCGGAACGTCGGTTCGATGACGTGCTTGAACTTCTGCGCGTAGTTCCGGTTCGGCGTGTTCCAGATGCGCGTGAAGACCGGGCCGGTGATCGTCGAGGCGATGGTGAAGTAGTGCCGCTCGATCGGATCCGGCACGCGCTTCCCGGCGTCGTCGAGACTCTCCGTCCAGTACGTCTCGCGGAACGCGACCATCGTGTTGAACGTCAGGTACGGCCACTTCGTGAAGGGAAAGCGCAGGCCGGGGTAGACGTCGACACGCGACAGGCCGCGCTCGTTGACGGCGTTGTTCTTCTTGTCCGTGCGAATGAGCGTCGCGAACTCGCTCATCGCGCCGAAGTAGAGCGGCAGGCTGCCGATCCGTTTTTCGCCGCGGCTGAACGTCACGCGCGGCAGCGACCCGATGATGTTCGAGTCCTCGCTGTCGACGTTGGCGAACGTCTCGTTGCGCTCGACGGTGCCGCTGATCGTGTTGGCCCCCCAGTTGCCGATCGCGTTCATGCCGAAGCTGCGCGTGCGGTTGGTGGCGGCGTAGATGTTCTGCTGGTAACGCTGCTGAGAGACGAGGCTCGAGAAGTAGTTGGCCGTGCCGGTCAGGCGCACGTGCCGGCCCATGGCCTGCAGCACGCTGCCGTTGATCTGATAGCTGTCGATGCCCGGCTGCGTGGTGACGCTGCCGTCCGGCTGCGTGTAGTCGGCGTCGTGCTCGCGGAGGAAGTAGGTCTGGACGTTGCCGGACGAGGCCGCCGACTGCACGTAGCGGTACTCGCCGCCGAAGCCCTGGCCGGTCTTCGAGTAGAAGTCGTGGTAGAAGGTCGCGTCGTGGCTGCGGTCCATCGCCCAGAAGAACGCGTTCTTGATGGTCTGCCCCTTGATCGTCGACGAGCTGTAGATGGGCATCAGGAAGCCGGTCGACCGGTCCTCCTTGTTGATCGGGTAGTACATGGCCGGCAGGTAGAACAGCGGCACGTCCTTGACCTTCAGGACCGTGTTGGTCAGGACCGCGTGCTTCTCGAGCGTGAGCGTCACCGAGGTGGCGACCAGCTCCCACCGCGGCGTGGGCTGCACGCAGGTCGTGAAGCCGCCCTTGGTGATCTTGTAGGTCTTCGGCCCGAGCTTCTCGATGGTCTCGCCCCAGAAGTACGCGTCGGGCTCCTGCGAGCCGAACAGGCTGCGCTCGATGCCGCGGCTCTCCATGTTGGCGATGCCCGTGGCGGTGAAGAAGGTCCCGGTCTTCGTCCGCGTGTTGAACTCCAGCCGCTCCGCCGAAATGCGGCTGGTTCCCGAGACGAACACCACGTTGCCGTTCGCGCGCAGCCGATCGACGTCGCTGAAGAGCTCCACCTGATCGGCGAAGAGCTGGACGTCGTTGCAGTCGATGTGGACGTCGGTGACGAGAATCGTATGCGTCTCGTTGACGTTGTTCGCTTCCTTGCTCAGGGCCTGCCATTTGACGCCGCAGCCGCCCATGATGGGCACGCCCTGCGCGCGCGCGGGCGGCGCGGAGGCGGCGAGAATCAGCAGGACGAAGAGGCTGGTGCGCAGCATGGATCCGGGAGGATCATCGAAGAATATCACGCGCCAACCGCTCCCGGACCGCGCCAATGAGGAAGATGGAGCCCGCCACGGCGACCGGGTGCGGCGACAGGCAGGCGCGATCGACCGCCGCCATGGGGTCGTCCACCGCTGCGGCCTCGATCCCCTGCGCGCGCGCCAGCTCGAGCAGCTCGGCGGCCGCCATCGCGCGCGGCGACGGTGCGGTCGTGCAGACCGCGGCGCGCACCACGGGCGCCAGTTCGTGCAGCATCTCCGCCACGGCCTTGTCCTTCATCGCGCCAAAGACCAGCGTGACGCCGCCTGGCGCCGCGCTCAGGAGATAGGACGCGAGCGCCCGCGCGCCGGCCGGATTGTGCGCGGCGTCGAGCAGTACCGGCCGTCCGCGATGGGCCAGGGTCTCGAGACGCCCGGGCCAGCGGGCCGTGGCCAGCCCCGTCTGGCGGGCCGCGTCGCCGACGCGAAGGCCGTGCCGGCCGTCGGCGTCGAGAATCTCGAGCAGGCGCAGCGCCACGGCCGCGTTCCGGCGCTGGTGCGCCCCGGCCAGCGACAGCGGGATCGCGGCGACGCGGGCCGCCAGGGCGTCGTCCCCTTCCACGGCCGTGAAGGGCGCGCCGCGCTCGGCCGCGGTGCGCGCGATGACCTCCATCGCCTCCGCCGGCATCGGGCCGCACACGACCGGCACGCCCGGCTTGACGATGCCGGCCTTCTCGGCGGCGATCGAGGTGAGCGTGTCGCCGAGCTGCGCCTGGTGGTCGAAGTCGATCGACACGATCGCCGTCGCGACCGGCGTGACGACGTTCGTCGCGTCGAGACGGCCGCCGAGGCCGACCTCGAGCACGGCGGCGTCGACCCGCGCGTCGCGAAAGAGATCGAAGGCGACCGCGGTCGTCGATTCGAAGAAGGTCGGCAGCGCTTCGAGGCGTCCCGACGCGAGCAGCCGGTCCACCACCGTACGGACGCGGACCGCGGACGCTTCCAGCCGGTCCGTCTCGACCTCGCGTCCGTCAACCGTGAAGCGCTCCTCGAGCCGATGCAGGTGCGGTGACGTGTAACGCCCCGTCGCGTACCCCTGCGCGCGCAGCGCGCCGTCGACCATCGCCGCGACCGAGCCCTTGCCGTTGGTGCCGCCGATCAGGATCGAGGGGCAGGCCCGTTCGGGATGGCCGAGCGCGTCGCACAGCGCGGCCATGTTCGCCAGGCCGAACTTCATTCCGAACCGCTCGAGGCTGAACAGGAACTCGGTCGCCGGACCCGGCGTCATTGCTCGGCGGCGTCGGCCGGCACCGCGCGTCCGGCGGACGCCGGGATCCCGAAGCGCAGCACCCGCGCGATCGCCGCCTTCATCTCGCGGCGATCGACGATCATGTCGAGCATGCCGTGCTCCAGCAGGAACTCGCTGCGCTGAAATCCCTCGGGCAGCTTCTGCCGGATCGTCTGCTCGATGACGCGCGGTCCGGCGAACCCGATCAGCGCCTTCGGCTCGGCGATGTTGACGTCGCCGAGCATCGCGAAGCTGGCGGTGACGCCGCCGGTGGTGGGATCGGTGAGCACCGAGACGTAGGGGAGGCGCGCGCGCGACAGCCGCGCGAGCGCGCCGCTGATCTTGGCCATCTGCATCAGCGACAGCGCCCCTTCCATCATCCGCGCCCCGCCCGACGAGGCGACGATGACGACCGGCAGCCGCCGCTCGATGGCGCGCTCGATCGCGCGCGTGATCTTCTCGCCGACGACCACGCCCATGCTGCCGCCGATGAACGTGTACTCCATCGCCGCGACCGACGTCTCGAGTCCCTCGATCTGCCCGGTCGCGCAGACCACCGCGTCCTTCATGCCCGTCGCGGCCATCGTCTGGTCGAGCCGCTTCCGGTACGGCTTCGTGTCGACGAAGCGCAGCGGGTCGTTCGAGCGCAGGCTCTCGTCGTATTCCACCCAGTCGCCGTCGAAGAGGGTCTTGAGGCGTTCGATCGCGCCGATCCGGAAGTGGTGCGCGCACTTGGGACACACGCTCAGGGTCGCCGCCAGGTCCTTGTTGTAGATGACCTCGCCGCAGGACGGGCACTTGACCCACAGCCCTTCGGGAACGCGGCTTTCCTTCTTCGCCTGCGGCTCGATGGGCTTGCGGACCTTTTTGAACCACGCCATCAGCCTGAGCTTATCAAATAAGATCCGAGGGGCGTTGCCCCTCGGACTCCCCCGCACGCTCTCTGGCGCGCCGCTTCGCCGGCGCGCGCCGTTCGCGTGGCTCGCTTCGCTGCGCCCGCTCGCGCCTTCGCCTCAGCGCGTTCTCGGTACGTAGTAGCGGGTCCCTTTGCCCATGCCCTTGAGCTGTTTCACGAGGTCGTCGAGCGCCTCGCCGCCCCACGTCAGGTCGAACTGCGACGTTTCGACGACGAGCAGCGGTGTCGCGCTGTAGTGGAAGAAGAAATGGTTGTAGGCCTCATTCAGCTCGCGCACGTACTCGTCGTCGAGCAGCACCGACTCGGGGCTGGCGCGGTGGCGATCGCGGAGCCGGCGGCGCAGCACGTCGGTCGGGGTCTGCAGGTAGACGACGAGATCGGCGGCCGGGATGTCCTGCGCCAGCAGCTCGTAGAGCCGCTGGTAGATGAACAGCTCGTTGTCGTCGAGGTTCAGGTACGCGTGAATCTTGTCGCGCTCGAAGAGGTAGTCGCAGATCGTCAGCTGGCTGAAGAGATCGCTCTGGCGCAGCGAGGTCTGCTGGCGATGGCGCGCCAGCGTGAAGAAGAGCTGCGCCTGGAACGCGGCGCCGGGCCGCTCGCCGTGGAAATCGGCGAGGAACGGATTGTCGGTCTCGTCCAGCACCAGCGTCGCGTCGAGGCGGGCGGCGAGACGATCGGCGAGCGACGACTTTCCGACGCCGGGCGGTCCCTCGATGGCGATGTAGCGGAAGTCGCCCACGCTGCGGCAGTATAAGCCACGGAGAACAACGAAGCATGGACGGACTCCGGATCGATCGCTTGACGCTGCGTCTCGTACGGCTGCCGCTCGTCGCGTTCTTCGAGACGAGCTTCGGGCGCATCGACGATCGCGCGTTCATCCTCGTCTCGGTGGAGGGCGGCGGCGTCGAAGGCCTCGGCGAGTGCGTCGCCGACGTCGATCCGTACTACAGCTCGGAGACGACGGTCACCGCCTGGCACGTCATCAAGGATTTTCTCGCGCCCCTTGCGTTCGGGCGGACGTTCGACCATCCGCGCGCCGTGTTCGGCGCGCTGGCGCGCGTGCGAGGCCATCACATGGCCAAGGCCGCCGTCGAGATGGCGGCGTGGGATCTGGCGGCGCGGCAGCAGCAGGTGCCGCTCTCCCGGCTGCTCGGCGGTACACGCACGGAGATTCCGTCAGGCGTCTCGATCGGCATCCAGGACTCGGTCGCGCAGCTCTTCGACAAGATTGCGACCGAGCTGGCGGCCGGCTACCAGCGGATCAAAGTCAAGGTGAAGCCCGGCTGGGACGTCGACGTCGTCGCCGCCATCCGCGATCGCTTCGGCGCCGTGCCGCTCATGGTCGACGCCAACGCTGCCTACCGGCCGGCGGATGCCGCGCGCTTGGCCGCCCTCGATCGCTTCGACCTGATGATGATCGAGCAGCCGCTCGACTACGAGGACCTCCGCGATCACGCGTCGCTCCAGCGCGCGCTGCGGACGCCGATCTGCCTCGACGAGTCGATTCACTCGGTGCGCGCCGCGGAAGACGCGCTCGCGATCGGCGCCTGCCGCATCATCAACATCAAGCCGGGACGCGTCGGCGGGCACGGCGAGTCGATCCGCCTGCACGATCTCTGCGCGTCTCAGGGAATCCCCGTCTGGCACGGCGGCATGCTCGAGAGCGGGATCGGCCGGGCCCACAACATTCACCTCGCCTCGCTGCCGAACTTCTCGCTGCCGGGCGACATCGCCGCGAGCCGCCGCTACTTCGCGCCCGATCTGATCGAGCCGGGGATCGAGGTGAGCGCATCCGGCACCGTCGCCGTTCCGACTGGCGCCGGCATCGGCGTGCACGTCGATTGGGATCGCGTGAAGCGGGCGACGGTCGAGACGCTGGAGCTGCGCGCCTGACAAAGGAGGCGGACGGTTCCGGCTGGAAGCCGGAAGCCGGAAGCTGGAAGCCGGAAGCTGGAAGCCGGAAGCTGGAAGCCGGAAGCCGGAAGCCGGAAGCCGGAAGCCGGAAGCTGGCAGCTGGCTGCCGCAAGCCGAACAGCGGATCGACTGCTAGACTGAAACCCGACATGCGATACATCCGGTTCGCGGGACTCGTGACGATGGCTGCGATCTGCGCCGCGTGCGGGAGCGCGCCGCCGCCCAAGCCGGTCGTGGCACCAGTGATCGCCACCGACTTGAAGATGAGCTGGATTCTCCGGCTCGAGGACAGGCGAATCCTGCGCGATCCGCCGCCGTCCCCGCCAGCCGTCCCCGTGCCGGCGGCGCCGGCGTCGAAGTCGAAAGCGAAGACACCGCCGCCCCCGCCTCCGCCGATCGTCGCGGATCTGACCACGCTCGTGTCGGACACCGATCCGCGGATTCGCCGGCGCGCCGCGCTCGCGATCGGTCGCGTCGGACTGACCGAGGGGGCGGCCGCGATCAAACCGCTCCTGAGCGACTTCGACGCCGACGTCCGCCAGATGGCGGCGTTCTCGCTCGGACTGCTCGCCGACAAGGCGTCCGTGCCTGAGCTCACCGCCGCCTTGCAGGACGGCGATCCGCGCGTCCGCGGACGCGCCGCGGAGGCGCTGGGCTTGATCGGCGACACCGGTTCCGCGGCGGCCGTGGGACAGATGGTCGCCGGGTACATCAAGGCAGGTGCGATCGCGTCGATCGCGCCCGACGACGAGCGATGGGGCGCGTCGCCCGAGGCCGACGCCGTCCGCCTCGGCCTGTTCGCGCTCGTCCGGCAGAAAGGCTTCGAGCCGCTGGTGTCGGCGATCCAGGACGGCTCGGGCCGCGTCTCCGGCTGGTGGCCGATCGCGTATGCGCTGCGGCGCATCAACGATCCCCGCGCCGCACCGCTGCTGCGCCAGCTGGCCGTCACCCCGGGACGCTACACGCGCGCGTTCGCCGCGCGCGGCCTCGGCGCCGCGAAGGACGCGCCGTCCGTGCCGCTGCTGCAGACGATGCTCGAGCAGTCGAAGGGGGACGTGGCGATCGCCGTGTCCGCCATCGGCGCGCTCGGACAGATCGGATCGCCCGACGGGGCGGCGCCGATTCTCGCGGTCCTGAACGCCGACACGGTCGATCCCAACGTCGAGCTCGAGGCGATCGCGGCGCTGACGGCGCTCAGGAGCGAGGCGGCGCTGCCGTACATCCAGGACCTCGTCACCGACGACTGGCCGACGCTGCGGGCGGCGGCGATCCGCGCATGCGCCGCCATCGATCCCGGCGGCTTCCCGACGCTGCTGTCGGGCATGGAGCCGGACCCGCACTGGATCGTGCGATCGGCGATCGCCGACGCGCTCGGCTCGATGCCGGCCGCGCTGGCCGTGCCGCGGCTGCGGGCGATGCTCGACGATCCGGACAAGCGCGTCGTGCCGGCGGCGCTGCGCTCGCTGACGAAGCTGAAGGCCCCCGGCGTGGACGAGATCCTGCTGGCGCAGATCAAGGCCGCCGACATCGGCATCCGCGCCGCCGCCGCGCAGAATCTCGGTGCCGTCAAGCCGGCCGGCGGCGCGGCGGCGCTGCGGGACGCCTACCGCGCGTGGATCGCGGACCAGGGCAGCGACGCGCGCGAGGCCGCCCTCGCGGCGCTGGCGGAATACGGTGCCGCCGACGCGACCGAGACCGTGCGGGCCGCGCTCGCCGATCCCGACTGGGCGCTGCGCCTGCGCGCCGCGGCGATCCTCCACTCGCTCGATCCCGCATCGGACTCGACGATGACGATCCGTCCCGTGCCGGGAACCCCGATTGCGCCGTACGACGCGCCCGACCTGGTCAAGCCGGCGTACTCGCCGCATGCCTTCATCGAGACCGCGAAGGGTACGATCGAGCTCGAGCTGACGGTGCTCGACGCGCCGCAGACCGTGCAGAACTTCATCGCGCTCGCGCGGAAGGGGTACTTCAACGGGCTGCAGATCCACCGCGTCGTCCCGAACTTCGTCGTCCAGGACGGCGACCCGCGCGGCGACGGCTCCGGCGGGCCCGGCTACAGCCTCCGCGACGAGCTCAACGACCGGCCGTACCTTCGCGGCACGGTGGGCATGGCGCTGTCGGGCCCCGACACCGGCGGCAGCCAGTTCTTCATCACCCACTCGCCGCAGCCGCACCTCGACGCGAAGTACACCGTGTTCGGCCACGTGGTGAACGGGATGGACGTCGTCGACAAGCTGAAGCAGCTCGACGTCATCGAGCGGGTGAGAATCTGGGACGGAAAAGAGATGAAGTGAATCCTCGGATCCTGAATCCCTGATCCGCGATCGCCGATCACGGATCCTTCATCCAGATCGCTGATCAGATCCAGGACAGTGAAGGGCCCGACTGGCGTCCGGCCGCTGTACAAGCAAAAAGGGGGGCGACGGTCGCCCCCCTTTTTGGCAGGATCGGGCGTCTTACCGCTTCTTGCCGCCCTTCTTCTTCCCGCCCTTTGCAGCCTTCTTCGCCATTGCGTTTATCCCCCCCTTCGTGTGGGATTCGTTCGCGAGGAGCACACTCCGTATCGCAGCGCCTCTGCCTGCCGGCACTCGGCGGTGCGTCCATACGCCGCTCGTCGC
>Ga0075364_10001293_pt1 | contig 13488 bp, 14 predicted proteins | sample EndMetdeltDD1764_FD_71517 | JGI IMG/M metagenome (GOLD analysis project Ga0075364, IMG submission 71517) | Populus endosphere microbial communities from Tennessee, USA - Endosphere MetaG P. deltoides DD176-4 | ecosystem: Host-associated > Plants > Roots > Endosphere | place: USA: Tennessee... | reverse complement strand
CAGATGGCCGTGCATGCGGGAGAACGCGACGAACGCGAGGTTCGCCGCGTTGAGCATCAACTCGACGCACATGAACATGACGATGGCGTTGCGGCGCAGCAGCACTCCCGCCGCGCCGATTGTGAACAACAACGCCGACAAGTACACGTAATTGGCCGGGTTCACCGTCGCTCCTCCCAAGCGTCGACCCAGTCAGCTCCGGCGTCGCGCACCACCGGGGTGACCAGCCGCAGATGTGGCCGCGTGGATGGGTCGGTCCGGCGCGCCGCGACGGTGCGGGGTCGCAACACGGGAGATACCGACTGACGGGCCGGCGAGCCGTCCGGCAGCACGGCCGCCACGTCGACGGCGTTGTGCCGTGCGTACACACCTGGGTTGGGCAAGGTTCCGGGGTGCGCGCCGGGCTTGAACCGTTCGGCGGCGAGCTCGCGCTGGGTCTTGCGCCGTTCGAAGCGTTCCCGGTGGGCTAGCACCATCGCACCTGCGGCTGCGGTGATGAGCAATGCGCTTGTTAGCTCGAACGCCCACAGGTAACGGGTGAAGATCAGCTGCGCCAGCCCCTGCACGTTTCCGCCGGCGTTCGCCTGCGCAAGGCCGCCAAACCCCTGACTGGCGAAGTTGCCCATCCCAGCGATCACGAGAACTCCGAAGCCGAGACCGACGGCGACTGCCGAGATCCGCTGTCCGCGTATCGTTTCTACCAGTGACTCCCCAGAATCCACGCCGACGAACATGAGCACGAACAGGAACAGCATCATGACCGCGCCGGTGTAGACGACCACTTGCACGACACCGAGGAACAACGCGTCCTGGGCGATGTAGAACACCGCAAGGATGAGCATCGTCATCGCGAGGAACATTGCGGAGTACACGGCTTTGGCGGCCATCACCACTCCAAGGGCCCCGGCGACCGCGACGACACCGAGTACCCAGAACAACACCGCCTCGCCCGTCGAGGTTCTGGTGATGGCTTCAGCCGCCAGGGTTGTCATCGGTTTTTCTCCGCCCCCGGTGCGACGGCGCCGAGGTAGTAGTCCTCGTCGGTGCTGCCCGGCGCCATCGGATGCGGCGGCGGCTGCATCCCCGGCTGCATCGGCGCGAGCAGCTTGTCCTTGCCCCAGATCAGGTCGGCGCGGTTGTCGTCGGCCATCTCGTATTCGTTGGTCATCGTCAGTGCGCGGGTCGGGCACGCCTCGATGCACAACCCGCAGCCGATGCACCGCAGATAGTTGATCTGGTAGACCCGGCCGTAGCGTTCCCCTGGCGAGAACCGCTCCTCGGCGTTGTTGTCCGCGCCCTCGACGTAGATGGCGTCGGCCGGGCAGGCCCAGGCACACAGCTCGCAGCCGATGCATTTCTCCAGCCCGTCGGGATACCGGTTGAGCTGGTGGCGGCCGTGATACCGAGGTGCCACCGGGCCCGGTTTCTCCGGATACTGTTCGGTGATCTGCTTTTTGAACATGGTGCCGAACGTGACCGCGAATCCGGCCAAGGCATCGATGAGCCTAGACATCGATCTCCTCCCATCGAATGACGATCAGCGGGTCGGGTATGCGCTGTCCCGGCAACGGTGGTAGCGGAAAGCCGCCGGCCAGGGGATTGACGTAGGTGGTAGGCCGCTGCGGAGGTTTGCGCCTGGCGGTCGAGCGCTGCGACATGGCGCCGGCGCGTCTCGCCGCGAGGACGACGGTGATCACCAGGCACAGTCCACCAATTGCCGTTACCCAGTGTGACGTGTGTTGGTCGGTTCCCAAGCTGCGCGCGGTGGCGACAATCGTGATCCACAAAAGCGAAATCGGGATCAGGATCTTCCAGCCGAGCGCCATGAACTGGTCGTAGCGCAGCCGGGGAAGTGTGGCGCGCAGCCACATGAAGAAGAACAGGAACGCCCACACCTTGGCGATGAACCAGATCAGTCCCCACCAGCCGGTGTTGGCGCCGTCCCACATGTTGATCGGCCACGGGGCGTGCCAGCCGCCGAGGAACAGCGTGGAGGCCAGCGCCGATACCGTGGTCATGTTGATGTACTCGGCGAGCATGAACATTGCGAATTTCAGTGACGAGTACTCGGTGTGGAATCCGCCGACGAGTTCCCCCTCGGCCTCGGGCAGATCGAAAGGCGCGCGGTTGGTTTCGCCGACCATCGCCGTCACGTACACCAGGAAGGACGGCAGCAGCAGGAAGACGTACCAGGTGCCCTGCTGGGCGGCGACGATGCCCGAGGTCGACATGGTGCCCGCGTAGATGAAGACCGCGGCGAACGACAGTGCCATCGCAATCTCGTAGGAGATCACCTGTGCGCTCGAGCGCAGCCCGCCCAGAAGCGGGTAGGTGGACCCGGACGCCCAGCCGGCAAGCACGATGCCGTACACGCCGATCGACGTGACCGCAAGGATGTAGAGCACCGCAACGGGCATATCGGTCAACTGCAACGCGGTTCGGTGCCCGAACACCGACACCTCGCCGCCCATCGGGATCACGGCGAACGCCAGGAAGGCGGGAACGACCGAAATGACCGGAGCCACAAGGTAGACGAACTTGTCGACCCCGGCAGGAATGATGGCTTCCTTGAGAGCCAGCTTGATGCCGTCGGCCAACGATTGCAGCAGGCCCCACGGGCCGACCCGGTTGGGGCCCGGGCGCATCTGCATATACCCGAGGATCTTGCGCTCGGCCAGGATCGCGACGAGCACCGTCAGCAGGAGGAACACGAAAATCCCGAGCGACTTGGCGAGGATCAGCCACCACGGGTCATGGCCGAACAGTGTCGGATCGGGGTACGTCACTGCACTGCCCGCCCGATCGACACGACGGCGCCGGCGGTGACCCCGAGCTGCTGATGGACAGCCGAGCCGGGGGAGTTCATTGGCAGCCACGCCACCCGATCGGGCAGGTCGGCAACGACGAGCGGCAGTGTTACGGCGCCGGATCCGGTGCTGACGATGATCGGGTCACCCTCTGCTGCACCGATTTCCACGGTGGTGGATGGCGACAGGCGGACCACGGGCGGTCGTGCCGTCCCGGCGAGGTGGGGTTCGCCGTCCTGCAGGCGGCCGCGGTCGAGCAGCATTCGCCAACCGGCCAGGACTGCCTGGCCCGCAACGGGTCTTGGTGGGAGAGCTGGCCGCGCGGCGGGCGGTTCGGGGCGCGGCCCGTCCCAGGTGCCGAGCCGCTGCAATTCACCGCGAGCGGCGGCAGCATCAGGGAGGCCGAGTCCGATGCCCATCTCGGTCGCGATCGCGTCGAGCACCCGCAGATCGGGCAGCGCGGTGGAGTCTTGCAGAGCAACTGGGAAGAATCGTTGGCGCCCTTCCCAGTTGAGGAAGGTGCCCGATTTTTCAGCGACGGACGCCACAGGGAAGACGACGTCAGCGTGCTCGGTCGCCTCGCTATGGCGCAGTTCCAGGCTGACCACGAACGGTGCCGCCGCGAGCGCGCCCCGAGCGGCATGCGGGTCGGCGAGATCGGTGATCTCGACCCCGCCGATCAGCAGAGCATCTAACGCGCCGGTCGCGGCGGCGGCCAGAATGCCGGCGGTGTCCCGTCCGGGACGGCTGCTGAGGCGGCCACCGGGCATCAGGTTCGGTAGTGCGCCGGCTTCGAGTGCGCCGCGTTCGCCCGCGCGTCGCGGTACCCAAGCCAGCCGGCCGCCGGTGTCATCGGCCAGCCGTGCCACCGCAGAGAGCCCGCCCGCAATGGACCCCAGCCGCTCGCCGACCATGATCACGGCACCCGGTTGCCGCAGCAGCGCCGCGACCTCACCGATGTGCAGATCGTCGAGGACGGCAGGCTCTTCGCCCGGCGCCGCCCTCAGGAGCGTGCCGGACATCTTGGTGAGGCCGCGGGAGGTGAACGGTGCGATCGAGTACACCCGCAGCCCACGTGTGCGGGCAGCCTTGCGCAGCCGCAGGAAGACGATCGGCGACTCCTCTTCCGGCTCGAACCCGACCAGCAGCACAATCGGTGCCGCCTCGAGGTCGCCGTAGGTCACCGTCATGGGTCGGCCGGCGATGTGGGCTGCCAGGAAGTCGGCTTCCTCAGCGGAGTGAGGTCGCGCCCGGAAGTCGATGTCGCTGCTGCCCAAGGCGAGCCGCGCAAACTTGGCGTAGGCATAGGCGTCTTCCCAAGTGGCCCGTCCACCGACGAGCACCCCGGCCCGCCCGTATGCGTTTCGAAGGGCGGCGGCCGCCACCTTCAGCGCCTGCGACCACGACACCGGCGCCAATGTGCCATCGGCGCCGCGAATCAACGGGCTGGTTATCCGGTCGGGCTGACGGGCATGGGTGAATGCCCAGCGACCTTTGTCGCAGTTCCACTCTTCGTTGACCTCGGGGTCGTCGCCGGCTAAGCGGCGCAGCACTTTTCCGCGCCGGTGGTCGGTGCGCTGAGCGCACCCCGACGCGCAGTGCTCGCACACGCTGGGGCTGGAGACCAGATCGAAGGGCCTGGCCCGGAACCGGTAGGAGCTGCCGGTTAGGGCACCCACCGGGCAGATCTGCACGGTGTTGCCCGAAAAGTACGAGTCGAACGGCTCTTTGGCGTAAGTGCCGACTTGTTGCAGTGCACCGCGTTCCAGTAGCTCGATGAACGGGTCGCCGGCGATCTGATCGGAGAACCGGGTGCAGCGCGCGCACAGCACGCAGCGTTCGCGGTCCAACAGCACCTGCGATGAGATGCTGATCGGTTTCGGAAACGTGCGTTTGGTGCCGTGGAAGCGGGATTCGGCCCGACCGCCCGACATGGCCTGATTCTGCAGCGGGCATTCGCCGCCCTTGTCGCACACCGGGCAGTCCAGCGGGTGGTTGATCAGCAGCAGTTCCATCACCCCGTGCTGCGCCTTGTCCGCGGCCTCCGAGGTGTGTTGGGTTCGTACCACCATGTCGTCGGCCACCGTGATGGTGCACGACGCCATCGGCTTGCGTTGGCCTTCCACTTCGACGAGGCACTGTCGGCAGGCGCCGACCGGCTGCAGCAACGGATGGTCGCAGAACCGCGGAATCTGAATGCCCGCCACCTCAGCGGCGCGGATCAGCAAGGTGCCCGTCGGCACGGTTACCAGGGTGTCGTCGATGGTCAGCGTTATCACCGTCAGACCGCCAATTCCGCTGTCTGCAGCATCGACTCGCGCGGATCGAATGGGCAGCCACCCGCGGCCACATGTAGGTAGTACTCTTCGCGGAAGTGCTTCAGCGACGACAGAATGGGACTGGCGGCCCCATCTCCCAACGCGCAGAACGACTTCCCCTTGAGGGTGTCGGCGATGGTAACGAGCCGTTCGAGATCGTCGGTCGTGCCCGCGCCTAATTCGAGCTGCTCGTAAACCTGGGTGAGCCAGTAGGTGCCCTCGCGGCATGGTGTGCATTTGCCGCAGGATTCGTGGGCGTAGAACTGGGTCCAGCGGCGTACGGCGCGCACCACGCAGGTCGTGTCGTCGAAGATCTGCAGGGCCTTGGTCCCCAGCATCGATCCTGCGGCGCTGACACCTTCGTAATGCAGTGGTACGTCGAGGTGTTCGGCGGTCAGTATCGGGGTCGATGAGCCACCGGGTGTCCAGAATTTCAGTTGGTGCCCGTCTCGCACGCCGCCGGCGTACTCCAACAGTTCGCGCAGCGTGGTGCCCAGCGGCGCCTCGTATTGGCCGGGGCGGTTGATGTGCCCGGAAAGGGAGTAGATGGTGAACCCGGGGGAGTCCTCGGTTCCCATCGACCGGAACCAGTCCACGCCGTTGAGGATGATCGACGGGACTGACGCGACCGACTCGACGTTATTGACGACGGTGGGACACCCGTACAGTCCGGCCTCGGCCGGAAACGGTGGCCGCAGTCGCGGCTGGCCGCGGCGGCCCTCCAGCGAGTCGAGCAGCGCGGTTTCCTCACCGCAGATGTAGGCACCCGCTCCGGCATGGACCACGATGTCGAGGTGGTAGCCGGAGCCGAGTATGTCGGCGCCAAGAAAGCCCGCGGCGTAGGCCTCGGTCACCGCGGTCTGTAGCCGGCGCAGCGCCGCAACCACCTCGCCGCGTATGTAAATGAACGCGTGACGCGCGCGGATGGCGTACGCGGCGATGATGGCTCCCTCGATCAGGACGTGCGGTGTGGCCATCATCAGCGGAACGTCTTTGCAGGTGCCGGGTTCGGACTCGTCGGCGTTGATCACCAGGTAGTGCGGTTTGGCGCCGGCCCCGGTGTCGTTCTGCGGGATGAACGACCATTTCGTCCCGGTCGGAAAACCCGCTCCACCGCGGCCGCGCAGGCCGGAGCTCTTCACGGTCTCGATGACCTCGTCTGGCTCCATGCTCAGCGCCTTTTGCAGCGCCCGGTAGCCGTCATGGACGCGGTAGGTGTCCAGGGTCCATGACCGCGGGTGGTCCCAGTACCGGCTCAACACTGGGGTAAGCGCCATCTCAGTCCTCGCCTTCCACACCGTGTGCGGCCATGCCCTTTTCGTGTGCGATCTGTAGTCCCGCGAGGGTCGCCGCACCGGCGGTCGCGTCGTCGGCGTCCTGCTGTGCACAGCCCGCGAGGAGTCGCTCGGTTTGGCGGAAGGTGCACAGCGGCGCGCCGCGGGTCGGTGCCGGTGGGTCGCCTGCCCGCAGCCCGTCGACGAGGTCGCGGGCCGACGACGGCGTCTGGTTGTCGAAGAATTCCCAGTTGACCATCACGACGGGTGCGTAGTCGCAGGCGGCGTTGCACTCGACGTGGTCGAGGGTGACCCTGCCGTCGTCGGTGGTCTGTCCGGCGTGGATGCCCAAATGGTCTTGCAGCGCTTCGAGAATCGCGTCGCCGCCCATGATTGCGCACAGCGTGTTCGTGCAGACCCCGACGAGATACTCGCCGGTCGGTGTGCGCCGGTACATCGAGTAGAACGTCGCGACCGCGGTGACTTCGGCGCCGGTCAAATCCAGTTGCGCGGCGCAGAATTCGATGCCGGCTGGGGTGAGATACCCGTCTTCGGCCTGTACGAGATGCAGCAGGGGCAGCAGCGCGGAGCGCGCTTGCGGGTAGCGGGCGATGATCTGGGTTGCGTCGGCCGCGAGGCGGGTCCGTGTTTCCGGTGGATAGGAGTCTCGTCCGCTGAGACTGTGTGGTTCATCGGGTTTCGGGCCCAGCTGCAGGAAAATACTCATCGGTCCACTCCGCCCATCACCGGGTCGATCGACGCCACCGCGGCGATCGCGTCGGCGACCATGCCGCCCTCACACATCGCGGCCACGGCCTGCAGGTTGGTGAACGACGGGTCCCGGTAGTGCACGCGATACGGTCGTGTGCCGCCGTCAGACACCATGTGCACGCCGAGTTCGCCGCGCGGCGATTCGACGGCGACGTAGACCTGGCCTGCGGGCACCCGAAAGCCCTCGGTGACGAGCTTGAAGTGGTGGATCAGTCCCTCCATCGAATGGCCCATGATCTTGGCGATGTGTTCTGGTGAGTTCCCGAGGCCGTCGGGGCCGACCGTCAGATCGGCGGGCCAGGCCAGCTTATTGTCGGAGATCATCACGGGGCCCGGCGTCAACCGCTGCATGCACTGTTCGACGATCTTGATCGACTCGCGCATCTCCTTGACCCGAATGATGTATCGGCCGTAGGAATCGCAGCCGTCATCGGTGATCACGTCGAAGTCGTATGTCTCGTACCCGCAGTAGGGCTGCGCCCTGCGCAGGTCGTGCGGCAACCCGGTCGAGCGCAGCACCGGTCCCGTGATGCCCAGCGCCATGCAGCCGGCCAGATCGAGATAGCCGACACCCACCGTGCGGGCCTTCCAGATGTAGTTCTCGTTGAGCAGGTCTTCCAGATCCTGTAACCGCTTGGGCAGCAACACAAGTAGGTCACGGAGCTGGGGGATCGCCTCGTCTGGTAGGTCGGCGGCCAGCCCGCCGGGACGGATGTAGGCGCTGTTCATTCGAAGCCCGGTGATCGTCTCGAACACCGACAGGATCTGTTCGCGTTCGCGGAACCCGTAGAACATGGCCGACATCGCGCCCAGTTCCATCCCGCCGGTCGCCAGCGCCACCAAGTGCGACGAGATCCGGTTGAGTTCCATCATCATCACTCGGATGACAGTGGCGCGCTCGGGGATATCGTCGGTGACACCGAGCAGCTTCTCTACGCCGAGGCAGTATGCCGTTTCGTTGAAAAACGGTGACAGGTAATCCATTCGGGTCACGAACGTGACGCCCTGGGTCCATGTGCGGTATTCGAGGTTCTTCTCGATGCCGGTGTGCAGGTAGCCGATCCCACAGCGGGCCGAGATGATCGTCTCGCCCTCGATCTCAAAGATCAGCCGCAGCACGCCGTGGGTGGAAGGATGCTGCGGCCCCATGTTGACCACGATGCGTTCGCCCACGTGCTCCTGGGCGGCCGCCACCACTTGATCCCAGTCCTCGCCGCCTACCACGACCACTGTTTCGGTAGCGCCCTGGCCGGACGGAGCAACATGCGTACTCATCAGTTGTAGGCCCTCCGCTCATCGGGCGGCGGGATCTGCGCGCCGTGGTACTCCACGGGTATTCCGCCCAACGGGTAGTCCTTGCGTTGCGGATGCCCCTCCCAGTCATCGGGCATTTCGATGCGGGTGAGGGCGGGATGGCCGTCGAAGACGATGCCGAAGAAGTCGTAGGTCTCGCGCTCGTGCCAGTCGGTGGTGGGGTAGATGCCGAACAGCGACGGGATGTGCGGATCGGTGTCCGGCGCCGCGACCTCCAGCTGGATGCGACGGTTGTGGGTGATCGACATCAGCGGGTAGACGGCATGCAACTCGCGGCCGGTGTCGTCGGGATAGTGCACCCCCGACACGCCGAGGCTCAGCTCGAACCGCAGTTCTGGATGGTCGCGAAGCGCCTGCGCCACCGCTGGCAGTTGCTCGCGCCGCACCTCGAGCGTCAATTGGTCGCGGTGGACCACCACGCGTTCGATCGCCGCCGCAAAGCCGTCCTCGCCGAGCGCACCGGCCAGGGTGTCTACGACCTCGTCAAAGTAGCCGCCGTACGGCCTCGGTGAACTGCCCGGCATCGAGACCGGCCGCACGAGTCGGCCGTAGCCGGATGTGTCGCCGCTGCCCTCGGCCCCGAACATGCCGCGGCGCACGCCGATTCCCCCGAGGGCATGGCTGCCGCTGCCGTTGGTGCCACCGCTCCCGGCCGTCGGTTCTTCGCCCGAGCGGCTCATCACCGCAGCAGTCCTTTGAGCTCGATCGTCGGCGTGATCGACAGCGCCGCCTGTTCGGCTTCGCGCACAGCTTCCTCGCGGTTGACGCCAAGCGGCATCTCCTGAATCTTGGCGTGCAGCTTCAGGATCGCGTGCAAAAGCATCTCCGGGCGCGGCGGGCAGCCGGGCAGGTAGATATCGACCGGCACCACATGATCGACGCCTTGCACGATCGCGTAGTTATTGAACATGCCGCCCGAAGACGCGCACACGCCCATTGCCAGCACCCATTTGGGCTCGGCCATCTGGTCGTAGACCTGACGCAGCACCGGCGCCATCTTCTGGCTGACGCGTCCTGCGACGATCATCAGGTCGGCCTGGCGGGGTGTCGCGGAGAACCGCTCCATCCCGAACCGGGCGATGTCGAACCGCGGGCCCGCCGTGGCCATCATTTCGATGGCGCAGCAGGCCAGGCCGAACGTCGCAGGCCAGAGCGAGCCTTTTCGGACGTAGCCGGCTACCTTCTCGACGGTGGACAGCAGGATTCCGCCCGGCAGCTGTTCTTCTAGTCCCAATTCAGGCCTCCTCGGCGCCACACGTAGGCGTAGGCCACGAACACCACGACCATGAAAAGAAGCATCTCTACCAGCGCGAACAGCCCCAGGCTGTCGAAAGCGACCGCCCACGGGTACAGGAAGACGATCTCGATGTCGAACACGATGAACAACATCGCCGTCAGGTAGTACTTGATCGGAAACCGCTGGGTGGGACCGATGTGCCCGTTGAGTGGTTCGATGCCGCACTCGTAGGCCTGCAGCTTTGCGCGGTTGTAGCGTCTCGGGCCGGCAAGGACCGAGATCGCGACCGAGAACACCCCGAAAACTGCGGCGATTCCTGCAAGTACCAGGATCGGTGTGTACGCGTTCACGGCTCCGGCCTTTCATGCTTGGTGGGCAAGTTCCACGCTGGCGAATGGCATGGCCGTATCAGCACCCCAACCTGGGGGACGAACAAGGGGATTCACGCCGATGCGTCGGCTCGCTAGCATCCGCTATGTGATTCACCATGCGGGTCAAGCCCGTTTGTACGCTCCGCTTCGAGTGTTGGTCTACAGCAGCGACGCCGATATCCGAATGCGAGTACGCCTAGCCCTGGGTCGGTTGCCTGACAACGATGCGGCCCCATTGGATTTCGTCGAAACCGCAACGCAACCTGCCGTTATCCACCAGATGGTCTCAGGCGGAATCGATTTGGCCATCCTCGACGCCGAAGCCGCGCCGTCGGGCGGAATCGGGTTGGCTAAGCAGCTGAAAGATGAACTGCTGCAATACCCACCGATCGTTGTCCTCACCGCCCGGCCCGACGACGCCTGGCTCGCAGCCTGGTCGGGAGCAGATGCGGTGATGTCGCGAGCGCTGGACCCCATCGTCCTCAGAGAACTCGTCGTACCACTACTGCGCAGCCGGATAATCCGCTAAAGGGACCGAACCGGCGCCTGCGACGATGCCGCACGCTGCCGCCGATGCGATTCGGGATGCTCAGCGAGCCAACGGCGTTCAATGCCAAGCACCCGGTGGTGCTCGACAACCAACCAGGCGATGCCGCCGGCAATCGCGAATGCCCCGACAGCTCCGGTGCTAAGCACCCATTCTTGGTGCTGGTAAGCCGCCGAAGCTATGCAGCCGACCAGCGACAACACACCAAGCGCGATGGACAGCAGTCCGGGCCAGGCATAGATGTCGATGAACGATTCACCCGCATGCTGATGGGTGGTACGGAAGTGGTCGGTCGGATCGCGTGTGTCTGCCATGCTTCCTCCTCGGTAGATCTACCTGAAGAGCTAATCCGGCTACGACGTTCGGCCATCCCCCTCCTGGGTGGCTGACCGGGTGGGTTCAATCCGCTGAGCGCCAACCGAGTTCGCGATGGGCCAGCAGATGAGCAATCAGCAGCTCCGTCGATCCGGTGCACGGTGACTGCGTAACGATGTGCCACGGTCGGTCCAGTGGAGTGTTGGCGACTGCCAGTTCGACCAATGCACCGGCATCCAACTCGCGGCGCACCGCCTGACGGGAAACCAACGTTACGCCCAGGCCCGCTACCGCGGCGGCCACCACCGCACCGTGCGACCCCAGCACCATCTGGGGCGGGGTGACCTCGAGTTCATCCAGCAGCGTTGTCGTTGTTGCTCGGGTCCCCGAACCTGATTCACGCAGAAGCCATGTCGCCTGTGCGGGGTCGAAGCGCCGCGCAGTCTCGGGCGGACCGACCACGACCAGGGTGTTGGGGCTGACAGCGCGCACCTGGACCTGATCGAGGTCGTTGGGTGGACGCCCGGCGACGACGACGTCGGCCTCGTGGCTGGTGAGCATGGGCCAGATAGCTGCTCGGGAAGCCACTTCGAGTTTGCAGTCAACACCTGGGTATTTCGCGGTGAAGGAGGCCAGCAGCGCCGGAAGTAACAGCTCGCCCGCAGTGGTCACCGCGGCCAGGCGGATCGCGCCGTGCTCGGGATCGACCTCCCCGCGTGCTGCCAACACGGCTTCGTGATGTAGTCCGAGAATCTTCCGCGCGTATTCGACATAGCGTTGCCCAGCCGGTGTCAACCGCACCCCGCGGCCGTGCCGGTCCACCAACGGAACGCCGACCTCGGCGCTGAGGCTGCCCAGCGCCGACGAAATCGCCGACTCGGTCACCACCAGCCGTTGGGCCGCCCCGCGAACCGACCCCGTGTCGGCGAGCTCCACCAATGCGCGAAGCCGGGCATTGGTGGTCATAACGCGTCCTCCTTGGCTGCCTCATCATGGAAGACCCTGCTGGACAACAGATCCGCGGCTTCGATCGTGGTCAGTGCCGCGAGATCGACACGCGGATCGGGGTCGTCGACCAATCGCCGTGCGTGACGTAGCCGCGCTCGCTCCATCGCGTTGCGCACACTGCGGGCATTGGCGAACCAGGGTTGCTCGATCCGACGGTGGAGGTACTGGTGCAGTGCCGCTCGGCCATCGGCGGACAAGGTGTATCCGAGCTCCTCGGTCATCAGTGCCGCGATCTGTTCGAGTTCATCAACGGTGTAGTCGGGGAATGTGATGTGATGTGCGACGCGGCTTTGCATTCCGGGATTGGCCGAAAAGAACTGATCCATCTTCTCGGCGTAACCCGCCAGGATGACAACGAGGTCGTCGCGGTTGTTTTCCATCACCTGAAGCAGGATCTCGATCGCTTCGGCGCCGTAGTCACGTTCATTTTCTACCTTGTACAGGTAGTAGGCCTCGTCGATGAACAGCACGCCACCCATCGCTCGTTTGATCACTTCCTTGGTCTTGGGCGCGGTGTGACCGATGTATTCGCCGACGAGATCGTCGCGGGTCACACTGACCAGATGTCCTCGGCGCAGATACCCAAGTTTGTGCAGCAGATCGGCCATTCGCAGTGCGACGGTCGTCTTGCCTGTGCCCGGGTTACCGGTGAAGCACATGTGCAATGTGGGTTGCGGCGCGGTGAGTCCGTAGCGGGCTCGCATGCGGTCGACGAGCAGCAGCGCAGCGATCTCGGCGATTCGGGTCTTGACGGGTGTGAGGCCGACGAGGTCGGTTTCGAGTTTGGCCAGTACGTCGTCGACACCAGCGTCGCGACGGGCTGCGGCCAGATCCACGACGGCATCTGGAGGCAGGACAGCCTCCGTGTCGCCGGGTTCGGGTTCGGGCTGCGGGCCTGACTGCTGGCCAGGGATGAATCCGAAAGAGCGGCGGGCTGTTTCGGCCGTTGGTTGAGTCATCGAAGACCGGTCACCGCTGGGCCGCATTCTTCGGTCATGGCGTGAATGCTGCCATCTGAAGATCAACATGTCTATTGAGAATCAGTCATCAAACATTAAGTAAATGCTTCACTAATTCACCCTGTGACTCCACCGCCTGGGTGAGGCCGCCGCACCGCCGCGGTAGATAACTTCGCCCGATAAGGGTGTGTCGCTCATCGGTTCGGGAGAGGGCAATGGCCAAGTGGAAGGTGTTGGGAGAGCTCGAGCGCCCGGTGATGGAGCACCTGTGGAACACGTCGGACCCGCAGACCGTGCGTGAGGTGCACGCCGCCGTGTCGGTGCGACGGCGTCTCGCGTACACCACCGTCATGACAGTGCTGCGGCGGTTGGCAGACAAGGGCCTTGTGATTCAGCACCGCGGCGATCGGGCGCACCGCTACACGCCAGTGCACGGCCGCGACGAGTTGGTCGCCGGCCTGATGGTCGACGCGTTGGACCAGGTTGCCGATTCGGGAGACCGGCGAGCCGCCCTGGTTCACTTTGTCGAAAGCGTCGGAACCGACGACGTGCACGCGCTGCAGCGCG
>Ga0075364_10001292_pt1 | contig 13494 bp, 15 predicted proteins | sample EndMetdeltDD1764_FD_71517 | JGI IMG/M metagenome (GOLD analysis project Ga0075364, IMG submission 71517) | Populus endosphere microbial communities from Tennessee, USA - Endosphere MetaG P. deltoides DD176-4 | ecosystem: Host-associated > Plants > Roots > Endosphere | place: USA: Tennessee... | reverse complement strand
GGCCGACTCGCAGCGCGTGACGGCGGTTGCCGCCATGAGCGACGGCAGCTTCTGGTCGGGCGACGCCAACGTCGTGGTCACCATCGCCGCCTGCATCGACGGCGGCTGAGGAGGGGACACGAGCGATGCCGCAAACGACACGCATTGTGATGCCCGCCTCGGCCAAGAAGGGCGAGGTGTTCCAGGTCAAGACCATCATCCAGCACGAGATGGAAAGCGGCTTCCGCCGCGACGACCGCGGTCTCGCCATTGCGCGCCACATCATCACCAGCTTCGTCGTCACCTACGCCGGGGCTGAGATATTCCGCGCCGACGTCTTTCCGGGCGTTGCCGCCAATCCCTATTTCGCCTTCACCACCACGGCGACGGAGACCGGCGAGGTCGTCTTCACCTGGACCGACGATCGCGGCGACGTCACGACCGAACGGCGCACGCTGACGGTCACCTGATGCGCGTCCTGCTGCCCGTTCTGCTGGCGTTGCTGGCCTGGTCGGCCGCCGCAGCGGAGGAGCGGCCGTCGCCGCCGCGACCGGGCGTCGAATTCCAATCTTCGGACACGCGGCAGATGCAGGGCGACGACGGCGCCAATCCGGGCATGCTCTGGGTGGAGCAGGGCGCTTCCCTGTGGCGCCGGCCCGAGGGCCCGGCGCAGATGTCGTGTGCTCGCTGTCACCAGGATGCAGCCGTCAGCATGAAGGGCGTGGCGGCTCGCTATCCCGCGGTCGACCCGGCGAGCGGCGCACTGCTCAACATCGAAGGGCGCATCAATCAGTGCCGCAAGTCGCGCATGAGCGTCGTCCCGTTCGCCTACGAGAGCAACGAGTTGCTGGCCCTGACCGCCTTCGTCACCCATCAGTCGCGCGGCATCCCGCGCAAGGTTGCCGTCGACGGCCCGGCCAAGCCCTATTTCGAGGCTGGGCGCACCTTCTATGAAGCCAGGCAGGGGCAACTCAATCTTGCTTGCAGCCAATGCCACATCGACAACGCGGGCAAGCGCCTGCGCGGCGACGTCATCAGCCAGGGCCAGACTGATGGCTGGCCCGCCTATCGCCTGGAGTGGCAGACGATGGGCTCGCTGCACCGGCGCCTGCGGGCCTGCAGCCTCGGTGTCCGGGCCGACGTTCTCGACTACGGTGCGCCGGAGTATCTCGCGCTCGAGCTCTATCTCGCTTGGCGCGGCGAAGGCCTGCCGATCGACAGCCCCGGTGTGCGGCGCTGACTAGCGGCCGCTGCCAGCCGCTACCTTCCGCGCCGGCGGCTTGGCATCCGGGGCCGCACCGGCGTCAGGCCCGCGCTCGCTCTCGATGAGAAGGTTGTTGGCCAGCATCTCGAGCGAGGATTGCGCGGTCTGGCGGATGTGCGTGCGGATCAGCTGCTGCAGCGCCGCCGTCTGCCCGGCTTCCACCAGCCGCAGCATCTCGCAATGGTCCAGCAAAGACCGCCGGTTGAGTGTTTCCTCGTCGCTCAAGCGTGCCCGCAGCGCCTGCACGCGGAAGCCGACCGGCCCGTAGGCGTCGACGATGTAGGTGTTGCTGCACAGGTCGATGATGGCCTGATGCAGGCGGCCATCGAGTGTCGCGTAAGCGACTTTGTCGCTCACTGCGTGGGCCTTGCGCATCTCCTTGACGATGATCCCTAAACGGTTGGCCAACTCCTGCCGATTGCGTTGCATTGCCGCTGCCGCCGCCGCGATTTCCAGAACCTCGCGCAGCTCGGAAACCATCCCTACTTCCTCAGCGGACAACTGGAATACGTATGAGCCGCGCTGCGGCAGCACATCCACGAGGCGATCCATTTTCAATCGCAGCAGGGCCTCGCGCACGGGTGTCTTGGAAATTCCCAAGTCGGCCGCGACCGTATTCTCCGACAGGCTCTCGCCAAGCCGCAACCGGCCGTCCAGGATGCGGGTGCGCAGTTCCTGCACAACCAGATCTGCCAACGATTTGGCCTCTTGATCCATTGCCTCGCCTGGACGTTGCGGTCGAGTACAGTGCAGAGGCCATCTTCGCTAAGGCAAATCAAAATTCCGTCGGTTGCTGGATGGCAAATTGTTTCGGGGAGCCGTGTGGTTCGCGGCGAGTCTTCCTATAGACCAGCAAACCAGTTGTATCCGTAGTTCTCCCAGTAGCCGGCCGGATAGTCGTTGGTCACCCTGATTTCCGTCACGAATTTCGGTTGCTTGAAGCCGAGCTTGGTCGGAATCTTGACGCGCATCGGTGCGCCGAACTTCGGCTCGATCGGTTTGCCGGCATAGGTGAGGCACAGAATGGTCTGTGGGTGCATCGCCGACGGCATGTCGATGCTGGTCGTGTAGCTGATCGGGTCGTCGCAGTGGAAGCTGACGTAGCGGGCGCCGGGATCGGCGCCGACGCGCTCCAGGAACGTGCGCAAGGGCACGCCGCCCCACTTGCCGATCATGCTCCAGCCCTCGACGCACACATGACGTGTCACGTCGGCCCTCTGCGGCAGTGCTTGCAGCTGGTCGAGCGTCCAGGCCCGTTTGTCGCTGACGAGCCCCGACGGCTGCAACCGCCAGGTCGTGGGGTTCAGCACCGGGATCTTGTCGATCCCGTACTGCGCGTTGAAGCGGAACTCGGGCGCCACCATGCTCTCGGGGAAGGTGGGGGCGAGTCTGTGCGGATTGAAAAGCGATGCCTGCACGCCGTCATTGAACCTGGAGATGGCGCGCAGGAACGCGTCCACCGGCCCGGTGTTGGTGACCACATCGCAGCCCGACAGCATGGTCAGCGCGCCGAAGCTCAGACCATGCCGCAGGAACAGCCGCCGCTCCAGATTGACGACATCGTTTCTGCCAAGGCCGCCGTCGCGCAGCCGGCGCTCGATGGTTTCGCGCGTCATGATGTTGCTCCGGTTTTCTCGTGCGCAACTGTCGTGGGTGCGCGGCCCGTGATCATCGGCAGCAGGACCTTGGGCACCAGCAGCGTCAGGGCAATGTGCACGATCAGGAAAAGCACGATGCCGACCATGCCGAAGAAGTGCACGTAGCGCGCGCCCTCGTACTGGCCCATGATCAGGCTCAGCGTATGGAACTGAACCGGCTTCCACAGCACCAGGCCGGACAGCACCATGGCCAGCATGGCGCACAGCGCGAAGGCGTAGAGCAGCTTCTGCACCGCGTTGCGCACGCCGATGTCGTGCGCCAGGTGCCCTTTGAGGAAGTCGGCGACGTTGCTCGTCACCTCCTGCACGGTGATCGGCACGTACTTGCGGCGGAAATGCCCCGAGACGAAGCCGTAGATCACAAAGGTCACCAGGCCGGCGAACAGCAGCCACATGGCGGCGAAGTGCCAGAGCAGGGCTGCGGCGAGACCGAAGTCGTTGTGCAGCTTGTTGGTGTCCTCGTAGCTGCCGCCGAGCGTGATCCACACCGGGAAGGCCACCGATTCGAACACGGGATCGGACTCATAGATGCGCAGGCCGCTGCCGATCAGGATCAGCACGCCGAGTGCCCACGTCCAGTGCGTGATGCGCACGATGGCCGGATGAAGCACGGTATCCCTGTCGTTCTGCATGGGGTCCTCCTCAGGACGAACGCTGTGCGAGCAGATGTTGCCGCTGCTGGCCGCGCAGCGAGACGGCGAGGCGCACGAAGGTGATGGTGATCTTCCAGGCGGCACTGACGCCGGCCATCATGTTGCCGGACACCTTGGACACGCCGCCGCGCCGCCTTCGGTGATCGACGGGGATCTCGCGAATGCGCAACCCCGCGGCGGCGGCACGCATCTGCATCTCGAGGTTCCAGCCGTAGGTGGCCTCCCTCATGCCAAGCCGGCGCAGCCGGTCCACCCGCATGGCGCGGAACGGCGACATGTCGGTGAAACGCACGCCGTACACGACGCGCAGCAGCGCGCCCGCCAGCCATCCCGCCACGATCTGCTGCGGTGTCATGCTGCCGGGCTCGCGTTCGCCCCGCAGGCGCGATCCCATGACGAAATCGGCCTCCCCGCGCGCGACCGGCCCCGCAATCCCGGCAAGGAAACCCGGCACATCGCTGCCGTCTCCGTCGAGGAAGCAGACGACCTCCGCGTCTGGCCGCACATTGGCGACACCCGTCGCGCAGGCCCGCCCATAGCCGCGCTGCGGTTCCGAAACGACGCGTGCGCCGGCCGCCCGCGCCCGCTCCGCCGTGGCATCGCGTGAGCCGTTGTCGACCACGATCACCTCGTCGACGCCCTGCGCCAGCACCTCGCGCACGACGCCCGCGATCGGCCCTGCCTCGTCGAGGCAGGGAATGACAACGGACACGATGGCGGTGACGCCGGCGAGCTGCATGGTTACAGGCTCCAGCGCATGCCGCAGTTGGCACACGCCTGCGGCGGTTGATCCGACAGCAGCCCTTCGCGGAAGGACTGGTAGCGCGGCCCGTTCCAGATCTCGCGCAGGCTCTCCTGGGTGGCATCGCCCAGCGTATAATTCTCGTAGCCGTGCTGCGAGAACGGCGCGATGCAGCAGGGCAACGCGCGCCCGTTGGCCGTGAAGTACATGACCGTCCACGGCCGCCGGCACAGCGACCACGGGCTATCGTCGCGCTTCTTGGCGAGGCTCAAGCCCGGCTCAGAGGCGGCGCCCGAGGCGCTGAACGTCAGGCCCAGCGATTTGGCGAGCGTCTCCGCCGCCTCCAGCGCCCGCGCCTCGTTGCCGGCCAAGCGCTCGAATAGCGCCTGGTCAGGCCGCGCCAGGCCGACCGTGTCGTGATCGAAGAACACCAGGCGCTGCAGGTAGACTTCCTTCACGCCGATTTCGGCAGCCACCCGTACGAAAGCCGGCAGCTCGTCGATGGTCTCCTTGAGGCCGGTTAGCCAGGCCGACACGCGCGGCTTGGCATGGCCTTCGCGGTCCTGCATGGCCCGGAAGGCCTTCACGTTGCGCAGGATGCGCCGGAAATAGTCCTTGCCGCGCACCTTGATGTAGGATTCCGGCGTCGACGCATCGAGCGACACGCGCAGCTCGTCGAGGCCGGCTGCGATCAGCGCGCGGCCGTTCTTCTCGTTCAGCACCGTACCGTTCGTGTTGAACAGCACGTAGGCGCCGCGATCCTTCAGGTAGCGCACCATCTGCGCCAGGTTCTTCACCAGCATCGGCTCGCCGACGCCATGCAGCACCGCGCGCGACAGGTTCGGGATCTGGTCGACGATGCGGGTGAACAGCTCCCACGACATGTCGGCTGGCGGCTCCAGCTCGGCATAGGTGCGCGGACAGGTGGTGCACAGCAGGTTGCAGCGGTTGGTGACCTCCAGGTAGAGGCACACCGGCGGCTTGTTGGCGATGCCGCGCTCCGACCGCGCGCCGGCTTCGAAGTAGCGCCGCGCATCGACGGGCTTGGCGTCCGCGGGTTCGATGATCAGCTCGTCCATTGCGATGCTCCTTGTCCTCGCTGCGATGTGCGCCCGCGCGGCCTCAACGCCCAAGCCACGGCGATGACGAACGGCAGGACGGCGAGGGTTTTCCAGATCACGTCGTTATGGGGCAGGAAGATCGGCCGGTAGAGCAGGGGCGCTGCCAGCGTCATGGCCCAGGCCGGTGCTCCGCCGCCCAGTGCGATGAACGGCACCACGGCCAGGAAGTACCAGGGGTAGTTCGGCGACAGGAAGAACAGGCCAGCCATCAGCAACGCGGCGATGTCGCGCAGTGTCGCCTCGGTCGTGCGCTCGGTGCGCCACGCGGTGCGCACCCCGAACCAGGCCATCACGCCGGCCGCCACCAGCAGGTAGGCGATGGTCAGGCCCGGCACATCGCCGAGCAGGGGGCGCAGCAGGGCGATCAGCCAGAAGGTGCTGCCATCCGTGAAGCCCTCTTCCCCGAGGTAGCCCGTCGTGACGAAGCCCAGCACGCCGCGGCCGGCCCCAAGATAGGGCAGGTAGCACAGGGCAATGGTCGCCAGAACGGCCGCCGGCACGCGCCAGTTCCATGGCCGCCAGAAGGCCGGCATGGCGACAATGGCGTAAGGTTTCGCCAGCGCGGCGAGCATCAGGATCACGGCGCCGGCGAGTGCGCGATGGCGCACCAGCAGCCAGACGGCCGCCATCAGCAGCGCCACCATCAGCGCATCGACATGCCCGCCCTGCGCGATCTCCCAGATTGCCAGGGGATGCCAGGCCCACGCCACCACGGTCGTCACCGGCAATCGCACCTGCCGAAGCAGATCAATCAGCACGGCGATGACGACGACTTCGCAGGCCACCATCGCCAGCCGCATCATGGTCAGCGCTTCGGAGATGCGCGTAACGAGCAGGAAGAATACCTGTGCCACCGGCGGATAGGCCGTGACGGCATAGTCGGCCCGGTTGATGTTGGGGTAGATGGCGGCATCCCGCAGGGCGGCGAGCCCGGGATCGGCCGGCACGAGCTTGTAGGGGTTGATGCCCGCTGCCTGCACCCGCCCGTCCCAGACGTAGCGATAGATGTCGGTGGAGAGGAACGGTTCGTCCGTGATGATCAGCAGCCGCATGACGACCGCCAATCCGAGGATGACGATCAATCCCAGCCGTTCCGGTACGGTGGGTGCCAGGGCGGTAGCGGCAATGGTCAGCACGCCGGATGCGACGATGCCCGGGATGAAGGCGGCATAATTGAATCGCCCGATGATCCACGGGCCGGCGGCCACGAACGCCACCATGGCGAGACCCAGCGCGCCGAGCGCCAGCACGGGCGCAACGCCGCGACCGGAAATGGACCGAGGCAGCGACTGTATGGCCGGCATATCCATCACCACGCCGTCTCCGCCGATACGAGCGCGCGCCGCCGCTCGAGGAAATGCCGCGTCGCCGGCGCCGGCGCGCCTTTTACGCCGGCCTCGGCGAACGGCAGGCGTTCGCCAGCCAGTTCCGCCTCCAGCATGCGCAAGGTCTGGCTGTCATCGATGTCATACCAGCCGGGCACGGTGGCGACCGGCACGCCGATCTCGGCGGCGCGCTCGACCGTCAGGCGGTACACGTCGGGCGTGCTCCACGGAATATCCTCGAACACGCGCGCATGCGGGCGCGACAGCCCGATCAGCGTATAGCCGCCGTCGATGGCCGGGCCCAGCACCACCGCGTCGTCGCCGTGCAGCAGTGCGCGAACGGCGCTGCGCAGAATGGAGGCCGGCAGCGTCGGGCTGTCGGCGTTGATCAGGATCGCGCCGGCGTGGCCGGCATCCAGCAGATCGGCGGTGGCCCGCAACAGACGCACGCCGAAGTCGCCGTCACACTGCAGCAGCAGCCGGAAGCTGGGCGCCAGCAGCGCGCGCAGCCGGTCCTCCGTTCCAGCCGGCGTGTACACGGCATAGGGTGCGGCCTCGCCTTCCAGGGACAGGTCGTGGATGGTCGCCGCAAGGTCGCGGATGAAACAGGCCGACAACGCGCCGCACTCCTCTGGACGCAACGGTGGCGACAGCCTCGTCTTGGAGAAGCCTGCCGCCGGCGTCTTGCAGAAAATCCCTACCGCCACGGATCGCATGCGTCCCGTCCTCTGCTCGATGTCGCGGCTTTGCCGGCCGTCTTTGCGCTATTCGTCGTCACGCCGGGCCGCGTTACACGGCTCACGACAAGGTGTTCATGTGGTTGCAGCCGTGCATCAGGCGACGCGCAGTGACTGCTCGATGTCGGCGATCAGGTCGCCGATCGTCTCGAGGCCGACCGAGAAGCGCAGCAGGTCGGCCGGACACGGACTGCCCGTGCCCTCGATGCTGGAGCGGTGTTCGACCAGGCTCTCCACGCCACCCAGCGATGTCGCCCGCTTCCAGACCTGCATGGCGGCGGCACTGGCGATGGCGGCCTGCTCGCCGCCCTTGAAGCGCATCGACAGCATGCCGCCGAACCCGCCCTGCATCTGGCGCGCAGCGATGGTGTGCCCCCGATGCTTCGCCAGGCCCGGATAGAGCACCTGCGTGATCGCCGGATGGCCCTGGAAATAGGCCGCAATGGCCATCGCCGAGGCGCACTGGTGGCGCACACGCACGTGCAGGGTGCGCATGCCGCGCAGCAGCAGCGCGGCCTCCAACGCGCCGAGGATGCCGCCGAGCATGGTGCGCAGGCGCGCCGCGGCCTCGTATGCCTCGCCCGTCTCGGCGAACACGATGGCGCCGGCGACGACGTCGGAATGCCCGTTCAGGTACTTGGTGGCCGAGTGGAGAACCAGGTCGGCGCCGAGCGGGATCGGCCGGGTCAGCACCGGCGTCGGCACCGTCGAATCGACCGCCAGCAGGGCACCTGCCGCATGGGCGATACGGGCTGCCTCGCCGATATCCGTCACGGTCCACACCGGATTGGACGGCGTCTCGATCCACACCAGACGCGTCCTGCCCGGGCGAATGGCCGCGCGCAGTGCCTGCGGATCACCGGCATCGACGAAGGTCGCCTCGATGCCGTGTCCCGGTGCGTCCTCCGTCAGCCACTGGCGCAGGCCCCAGTACATGGCGCTCGGCGCCACCACGTGCGCGGGCCGGTCCAGCGCCAGGAACGCCGTCGCCGCGGCCGCCATGCCGGACGCGAACATCAGCGTCGCGCGGCCCTTTTCCAACTCGCTCAGCACGTCCTCGACCTGGCGCACCGTCGCGTTGTCCGAGCGGCCGTAGCAGTAGCCGCGTCGGTATTGGTTGTCCGCGTCCCGCACGAAGGTCGTCGCCACATGGATGGGCGGCACGATCGCCCCCGTAGCGGCGTCCACGCTGCCGCCGGCCTGCGCTGCGATGGTCTCGGGTCCCAGGCCCGTTCGATGCCCCGTTCGATGGCCCGTTCGCCTGCCGTGCGAGGTGTGCGCGCCAGGTCCGTGCGGGACGGCCTTCTCGGCAGGAAAAGCGTTGCCGTTGATATGGTTGCCGCGGCTGCGGCGAGGCGCTTCGAAGCTTTGCGAGGTCAAATGGCGGCCCTCTGGCAAGTGACGCATATGCAACGGAATTCGCCGTCCGGCGGCGCCCCGTTACAGCCATCACGCACTTGTGCTTAATGGACCCGGCAGCCCTTGCCGCCGATGATCCGGTAGGCGGGCTGTAACGCTGCAGCCTTTGCATGCGTATCGGGGGTAGTTGCCGCGTGGCGGATCAGGACTCTCACCTTGCTGAGCTGATGCGAGCGGGCTGCCGCGGCGACGCGGATGCCTATCGCCGGGTTCTGGCTGGGCTTGCGCCGATCCTGCGCGGGTTGGCGAAGCGTGGCTTCTCGCGATACGGGCTGGGCCCGGAAGAGGTCGAGGACGTGGTGCAGGAGACACTGCTGGCCGTGCATCTGAAGCGGCAGACCTGGGACGAGCGCCAGCCGCTGCTGCCGTGGGTGCGGGCCATTGCCCAGAACAAGCTGATCGACAACCTGCGCCGCCGCGGCCGGCGCGTGCATGTGCCGATCGATGACGTCAGCGAGGCGCTGGCGGTCGACGAGGAGCCGACGGCCGGCAACAGCGTCGACGCGCAGCGCATTCTGGCCAGTCTGAAAGGGCGCGAGCGCGACATCGTGCAGTCCATTTCTATCGAGGGCGCGACGGCCCGGCAGGTGGCCGACCGTCTCGGCATGACGGAAGGCGCGGTGCGCGTCGCCCTGCATCGCGCCCTGAGATCCATCGCGGGAGCATTGCGCAGTGCCTAGCCTGAAGACCGACGACTTGATCCGGGCACTGGCCGAGGATGGCACGGCGGGCAGCCCATCCCTTGCCGGGCGCTTGGCGATTGCGCTGGTAGCGGGTGGCGCCGTGGCGACCGTTCTCTTTGCGCTCGTGCTCGGCGTGCGTCCCGACATCGCCTCCGCCCTGCAGACGTGGCGCTTCGTGCTGAAGGTGGCATTCGCGCTGATCTGCTGCATGTTCGCCCTGTGGGCATGCGCGCGGCTGACGCGCCCGGAGATGGGCTTGCGCGACACCCTCGTCGGTCTCTCGGTCGCGCCGGTGCTGCTGGCGGCGGCGGTCGCCGTCGAGCTGCTGGCGCTGTCGCCGGCCGACTGGTATGCGCGCGCCGTCGGCACCAACGCCCGCGTCTGCATGGTCGCCATCCCCGTGCTGTCGCTGGCCCCGCTCGCGACCGTGCTTGCGGCCCTGCGCGCCGGCGCCCCCCGCTCGCCGCTGATCGCCGGCGCCGTGGCCGGCCTGTTTTGCGGCGCGCTGGCGGCGACGCTCTACGCGGTGCATTGCCCGGACGACTCGCCGCTGTTCGTCGCCGTCTGGTATTCGCTGGCGGTCGGCATCGTCATGCTCGCCGGCGCGCTGGCCGGCAGCCGCGTGCTGCGCTGGTGATGGGCGTCAGGGTGGATTGATGTGGTTCAGGATCGCGATCTGCCGCAGCAAATGCTCACACGCCCGCTCCGGCAGCGGCATCGGCACTAACCCTGATTTGCAGGCATGCGGATGCGGTACGCTTGGTGAGAGCGAGGTTGGGGCCACACCGCGCTAGCAGCGTTCCGAGGGGGAGAGGCGGAAGCGAAAACAGAGTCCGCGTGTGGCCCCGGCAACCACCATGCTGCCGATCGGTTAAATGCCGCCATCGGATAAAATACCAATCTTTCCACAATTGGCTGCGTAGCCGAGCGGCGGCTCGACCCTATGGCCGCGCGCCGGCTCCGTACGCAACTCCTGGCCTCGCGTATCCAGTCTTTCTCTGCCAAGGAACCGGGTATGTCCCGATTACGCAAGCGCAGTCCGCCTGCAATCCTGCAGCATCAGATCGCACGTAGGTCCCTGGTGGGATACGCCATTCATCGCCGTCTTCGAGTCCGGCAGATAGAAGCCGCTGGCCGCTTCATCCGCCTGCGCGGGTCCACGGCCAGCTCCGAACGAGGCGGCGGCGCAGGTGAGCAGCAGAAGCGACGCCCGATTCAGGGCTGCAGATGCTGTCATTGCGACGCCGCCCGGGTGGTCGACGCACGCCCATCGCCGCGATTGCCATGCATTCGCGCGCGTCAAAGCCGGCTTCCAATTTCGATGCGGGAGAGATCACGCGGCCGACCGGGTCATCCGGCCTATTGCCCACCATCGAACGATGACCGCAGTGCTCGTATCCCAGTCGCACGCGGCCGCGCAATTGCTCCGCGCGATAATGCGGAGTGTTCTGGGAGCGAGTGGCCCTGGCGGCACAATAATGCATTGCAGAGGATAGCGGATATACGACATCTAATCGAAACCCGAAAATACGACGCCGGATTAATATTTTAATGTTTCTCTCGCACAAAAAGGACGCCCGTTGCGCAAGCCGGCATCGTGAAAGGCCTGGTGGTCGGAATGACGACAATTCTCATAGCCGATGACCACGATGTCGTGAGATCGGGGTTGCGCGCTCTTCTCAGCGAGCAGCCCGATTGGCAGGTTGTCGCCGAGGCCGCCGACGGCAAGGAAGCCGTTGCGCAGGTGCTCAAGACTTCGCCCGATGTCGCCATCGTCGACTACTCGCTGCCGATTCTCAACGGCGTCGAGGTGACGCGACAGATCCGGCAGCGGAGCCCGGGCACCGAGGTGATCATTTTCACCATGCACGACAACAACAGCCTCATCCACGATCTGCTGCAGGCAGGCGCGCTCGGCTACCTCCTGAAATCCGATGCCAAGCGGCTGCTGCTGACGGCGGTCGAGACCGTCGCCGATCACAAGCCGTTCTTTACGGGAATGGTCTCCGAGACGCTGCTGCAGTCCTTCCTGACCAAGGGCAACAACAGTCCGCTCACGGCGCGCGAACGCTCGGTCGTGCAGTTGATTGCGGAGGGCCATAGCAACAAGCGGATTGCGTCGATCCTCAATCTGAGCGTGAAGACGGTCGAGACGCATCGCGCGGCCGCTCACCGCAAGCTGAACCTCAACTCCACGGCGGCGCTGGTGCGCTACGCCATCCGCAACAATATCATCGAGGCCTGAAGCCGGCGCGCATGGCAGCCCCGCGGATTGAGCGTAGGCGGAGCCAAGCAAAGTTTCCCACGGCAGGCGCCGCGCCGGTGTCCCGGCATGGATCATTCCAGCTCAGTTCTATGCCGGGTTCCGGCTGCGGCGGACAATTGCCGGGCACCTCGAGCGTGAGCAGCTTCGCTCCCATTCGCGCAATTTGATCCGAGTTCGACGCAATTGATCCACCCATGCTTCACGCTCTCGGCGAGGGCTTGTGGACGGCTCACCCTAGGGAGGAACACCATCCCGACCAGCGGGTAGAGGTGGAGCCATTCACGATGTTCGTGCCCAAAGCGCACGAAGACTGCGCGGCATGTGATAGCGCAGCACTTCGGCAATTCGACGGGTCGCCTGTCCAGCTTGCCCTTCTCGATGCAACAGGCGGCATCATCTTTCTCAACGAGTCGTTCAAGTCCTGGCTCAGGGCGGTTGCCCGCGAGCATGACGCGGATGGCAATCTGCTGGAGGCAATCGCCGGCGTGCTGCGACGATCGAAGTCGCTGGCGGCAGCGCAACTGTCGGCGTTCCTGTCGGGCAGCACCGAGGGCATGGCGGTGACCGTCGAGATGCCGTTCAACGACGTGCAGCAGTGGTTCAGCATCAACGGCACGCGCTTCATGAGCGGAGAGGATGCGCGCCTGCTGTTCGTGATCGAGAATGTCACGCACACCTATGAGGCCGAGCGCATGGCCAAGGACCTGCGCCGCAGGCTCCTGACCTCCCAGGAGGACGAGCGCCAGCTCATATCCGAGGAGCTGCACGACTCGACCGTCCAGCATCTGGTCGCGGTCGACCTCAATCTGATGCGGCTCAAGTCGCGACTGGGCGACGACGCCGACGCGCAGGAAATCCTGGGCGACATCGAGACGTCGGTCGGCCGCGCCATACAGGAGCTGCGCGTATCCACCTACCTCCTGCATCCGCCGGATCTGGATCGGGACGGACTGGCGCTGGCGCTGCGGCGCTATTGCGACGGCTTTGCCCGCCGTACCAGCCTATCCGTGCGGTTCGACTGCGATGCGGGCGCCGACGAGCTCATCTCGTCCGCGCAGAAATGCATCCTGCGCATCGTTCAGGAGGCGTTGACGAACGTGCACCGGCACGCGAAGGCCTCGCAGGTCGTCGTGCGCTGCCGGGCGCACAACGGCCATATGCACGTCGTCGTCTCTGACAATGGCTCGGAGCGCAGCATGGGAAAGCTCGCGCATGTGCGGGCCGGCGTCGGGCTGGCCAGCATGCGCATGCGGCTTGCCCAGTTCGGCGGCTGCATGACGATGAGCGCGGCGCGGCGCGGCACCGTGCTGCACTGCGTCCTCCCCTTGCACGCCATCTGCAAGGCGCTTCCGCCACCCATGACGCGCCCAGCGCTGGTCGGTCGCCCGCTCGACCTCTTGGCGGAGGGCTATCCGCACTAGGCGTGCCCTCGATTTGCCACGGATGGGCCAACGCGGCAGCGCCCAACTGGAGACCTGCCAAGATGTCCGCTGGCTGAGGTACCTCGAACGTGATTACGGGGAGCCGCGATCGGCAAGGTCTAACCCTGAGCCGCCGTCACCGTGCCCCCAATGCGAGAACCGGAGGACGCGCATTGGCTCTTGTCAGCCAAATGAGGGTTCCGATCAAAACGAGATTGCCCGCGCC
>Ga0075364_10001290_pt1 | contig 13499 bp, 14 predicted proteins | sample EndMetdeltDD1764_FD_71517 | JGI IMG/M metagenome (GOLD analysis project Ga0075364, IMG submission 71517) | Populus endosphere microbial communities from Tennessee, USA - Endosphere MetaG P. deltoides DD176-4 | ecosystem: Host-associated > Plants > Roots > Endosphere | place: USA: Tennessee... | reverse complement strand
ACTGATCTTCTCGGCGGGCGGCTACGCCATATTGCTTTGGCACACGGGTGAAATCGGACCGGGTGCCGTGGCGGCCGTCTCCGCCATGGCATTACGGGTCAACGGCATGTCACACTGGATCATGTGGCAGATGGCCTCGCTGTTCGAGAACATCGGCACCGTTCAGGACGGAATCGCCACCTTGACGCGCGCCGCCAAGGTCGAGGATGCGCCCGACGCCCGCACGCTCCAAGTATCGCGCGGTGAGGTCGTGTTCGACCAGGTCAGCTTCAACTACAACGGCCAGCGTCAAGTCCTGGACGGGCTGAGTTTGACCGTACGTCCAGGAGAGAAGATCGGGCTGGTGGGGCGCTCGGGTGCAGGCAAGTCCACGCTCACCAATCTGCTGCTGCGCTTCTATGACATCGACTCGGGCCAGATCCGGATCGACGGTCAGGATATCTCGCGCGTGACGCAGGATAGTCTGCGCAGCGCCATCGGCATGGTCACTCAGGATACGTCGCTACTGCACCGCACGATTCGCGACAACATCGCGTATGGCCTTCCGGATGCGACGGACGACGATGTGCGCGCGGCCGCCAAAGGTGCCCACGCGGATGACTTCATCGAACGCCTGACCGATCCTCAAGGGCGCAAAGGGTATGACACGCAGGCCGGCGAACGCGGCGTGAAATTATCCGGCGGCCAGCGGCAGCGGATTGCCATTGCACGGGTCATGCTCAAGAATGCACCGATTCTGCTGCTGGACGAGGCCACCAGCGCGCTGGACTCGGAAGTCGAAGCGGCCATCCAGGAAAGTCTGTACAAAATGATGGAAGGCAAGACCGTCATCGCAATTGCCCACCGCCTATCCACCATTGCCGCCATGGATCGACTGGTGGTGATGGACGAAGGGCGCATCATCGAACAGGGCAGTCACGCCGAGTTGCTACAGAAAGACGGCACGTATGCGCGGCTATGGCGCCATCAAAGTGGTGGCTTCCTCGGAGAAGAGATCGAGGAAACGGCAGCAACGACGCATTGACGCTCAGCGCTTTACGCGGGTGACGAGCACCAGCACCAGCGCACCGACAACGGACTTGATCACGCCGCCGAGCAGGAACGGCAACACACCGTTCAGAACGGCGCGCTCCAGTCCGATATTGGCGGCCAGCCATGCGCCGCCGAGCAAAAGGCAGACGGCCGTCCCCGCCACCATGTTGAACAATGCCAGCACGGGGCGCTCGCCGTCCCATCCGCGCGCAGCGAGCACACTCCTTGGTCCAGAAAAAACAAAACCCGCAGAACCTGAGTTCTTGCGGGTCAGCCTGCAGCGGGCTGGAACGCGCTGCGATATTCTTGGCGGACAGAGAGGGATTCGAACCCTCGATACGCGATAAACGTATACACGCTTTCCAGGCGTGCGCCTTCAACCGCTCGGCCACCTGTCCTATTTCTTGCCTCTTGCGGTGTAGCACCCATTCAGGCACTAAACAGCAAGCCAGCGATTCTAGCAGATTTCTGTGAGCAAAGTTTAAATAGCCGCGATAGACGCTTCGCCCTGCAGCATCCGTTCCACATAACGGGCGATGGTGTCGATCTCGAGATTCACTTTGCTGCCTGGCACGAGGTGCCGTAATGTGGTCGCAGCCTGCGTATGCGGGATGATGTTGATGCTGATTTCCGTCCCGTCGCTCACGTCAGCCACTTTGTTGACGGTCAGGCTGGCGCCATTGATGGTGACCGACCCCTTATAGGCCATATATTTGCCCAGCGTTGGTGGCACCAGCACCACCAGTGTGTACGACTCCCCGGTCGGACTGAATCGCAATACTTCGCCCAAACCGTCGACGTGACCTGACACCAGATGCCCGCCCAGGGGGTCGCCCATCCGCAACGCTTTTTCCAGGTTGACCTCGCCTTCGCGATCCAAGCCTACGGTCAGGTTCAAACTCTCGCGTGATATATCCACACCAAATCGGTTGCCCTCAAGGTTTACGACGGTCATGCACGCGCCTTGAACGGCGATGGAATCGCCCAGCGACACGTCGGACAAATCCATCGCCTGGGTCTCGATGACGACGTGCACACCGCCCTGGAGCGCGTCTTCGATCAAGGGTTGGACTCGAACGATCCGGCCGACATCGGCCACTATGCCTGTAAACATGAGGTACTCCGTTATTGCTCGATTTGGACAGACGCGAGCAGTGCGTCCCACCGTGCGGCCACGCGCGCGCGTAGCCGTAAATCTTCGCCCAAAGCGGCGACGTCGTGGAAATGATAGCGCGGCGCACGATCCAGATGTGTCAGTGCCGGCAATTGAGCCCAACCCACTGCATCGCCCAACACCAGCGGCGCCATATAGAGCAGCAACTCATCCACTTGGCCAGCCGCGATGAGCGCGCCAGTAAGGCGCGCGCCCGCCTCGACATGCACTTCGTTGATGCCGTTTGCGCCCAGCCAAAGCATGACGCCGGCGAGATCCACTTTCTCGGGCTGATCACCGGGAAGATAAATGATACGCGCCCCAGCAGCGCGCAACGCCTGCTCGCGCGCGGGGTCTTGCGTTGCCGTAAACACCCACACGTCGCTACCATCGAACAGTCGGGCATCGGGTCGGAGCGCCAGACGCCCGTCGATCACTGCCTTGCGTGGCGGTCGAGGCGTCGACACGGCGCGCACGGTCAGTTGCGGATCATCTTTTTCGACCGTTCCCATACCGGTCAGCACGACACAGGCACGTGCGCGCCAATGGTGACCGTCGGCCCGCGCAACCGCGCCGGTAATCCATTGCGATTCTCCGTTATGCAACGCGCTGCGGCCGTCCAATGAGGCTGCCATCTTGGCCCAGACCCAGGGCCTGCCGGCATGCATGCGAGAGATGAATCCGACGTTGAGGGCCAGCGCCTCGGAGCGGCACACATCGGTTGTGACCGCAATGCCAGCGCGCCTCAACCGCGCGATACCCGCGCCATTGACAGCAGGGTTGGGGTCTGCCATGGCCACTACGACCCGAGCCACGCGTGCCGCAATCAGCGCGTCCACGCAGGGCGGCGTGCGACCAAAGTGACTGCAAGGCTCCAGGGTTACATACACCGTTGCCCCCGTCACGTCTTGCTGGGCCGCTGCCGCAGCGCGCAATGCGCACACTTCTGCGTGAGGGCCACCGACCGGCTGCGTTGCCCCTTCACCGAGCAATTCGCCGGCCTTGACGATCACACATCCCACACGCGGATTGGGGGTCGTGCTGTAGAGCACACGCTCGGCCAAAGCGAGCGCGTGCATCATCCACTGCGTATCGTGAGGTTCGTCGGGCGATGGGGTGGACGGTGACATGGCGCGTTTGCCGTCCGACTACTTGGCAGGTTTGGGGCGCAAAGGCCCTTGCATTTCGCGTATGGCCTCGACGAACTCGCCGATGTCTTCAAAACTTTTGTACACCGACGCGAAGCGAACGTAGGCCACCTTGTCGAGTTTCTTCAACTCCGCCATGACCCACTCGCCCAGGTGCTCGGACGACACTTCGCGCAGGCCACTGGTCAACATGGCCTCTTCGATCCGCTGTACCGCGGCGTCGACGTCGTCCGTGCCAACCGGCCGCTTGCGCAGCGCCAGGCTCAGACTGGCGCGCAGCTTCGCCACGTCGAAGTCGCTGCGACTGCCATTGCGCTTGACCACCATCGGCATGGACAGCTCGACGCGCTCGTACGTCGTAAAACGCTTCTCGCACGCCAGGCACCGGCGCCTGCGCCGGATCGTGTCACGCTCCTCCGACACCCGGCTATCCAGTACTTGAGTTTCCTCATGCGCGCAAAACGGACACTTCATCTACTCACCCTCTTTGCTTGCAACGTACCGGATCCACTTGCCGACGCATCAACCGTAGACGGGCAGACGCTTGGTCAGTGCATGCACGCTTTCGCGAACACGATTGATGGTGGCTTCGTCCTTGGGGTTGTCCAGCACATCTGCAATCAGATGGGCCGTTTCCTTGGACTCCGCTTCTTTGAAGCCACGCGCGGTGATGGCCGGCGTGCCCAGACGTATGCCGCTGGTCACAAATGGCTTTTCTGGATCGTTCGGGATGGCATTTTTGTTGACCGTGATATGGGCAGCGCCCAGAACAGCCTCGGCTTCCTTGCCGGTGATGTGCTTGGCACGCAGATCGACCAACATGACATGGCTTTCGGTTCGTCCCGAAACGATGCGCACGCCGCGTTCGATCAAGGTGTCTGCCAGCACCTTGGCGTTCTTGACCACCTGCGAGGCATAATCCTTGAACTCGGGTTTGAGCGCCTCACCGAAGGCAACGGCCTTGGCGGCAATGACGTGCATCAAGGGCCCGCCCTGAATGCCAGGGAAGATGGCCGAATTGACGATTTTTTCGTGCTCGGCCTTCATCATGATCACACCACCGCGCGGACCGCGCAGCGATTTGTGCGTTGTCGAGGTGACGAAATCGGCGTGCGGAACCGGGTTGGGATAAGCACCGCCTGCAACCAGGCCAGCGTAGTGTGCGATGTCGACCATGAACAATGCGCCATTGTCATGGGCAATTTTGGCCAGACGCTCGAAATCGATGTGCAAGGAGTAGGCCGATGCACCCGCAACGATCAGCTTGGGTTTTTGTTCCTGCGCCAGCTCGGCGACACGGCCGTAGTCCAGCACTTCATCGGCATCCAGGCCATATTGCGAGAAATCGTAGAGTTTGCCCGAGGCGTTGACCGAGGCACCATGCGTGAGGTGACCCCCTTCGGCCAAGCTCATGCCCAGCACTTTGTCACCTGGCTTGAGCACGGCCATGTACACGCCCTGGTTGGCCTGAGAACCCGAATTGGGTTGCACGTTTGCGGCTTCGGCACCGAACAGGGCTTTGAGGCGGTCGATGGCCAACTGCTCAACGATGTCTACATACTCACAACCCCCGTAGTAACGCTTGCCAGGATAGCCCTCGGCGTACTTGTTGGTGAGCTGCGACCCCTGCGCCTGCATGACTGCCGGACTGGTGTAGTTTTCCGACGCAATCAGCTCGATATGCTGTTCTTGGCGCGTGTCTTCTTTTTGGATGGCGGCCCAGATTTCGGGGTCGACTTGGTCCAGCGTGAGGTTGCGATCGTACATGACGGATCCTGAGCAGTGATGAAATCGTTGAAGCCGTATAGTTTACCGTGCCGGCGGATTCAATACGATGTCGCGTGTGCCCCGGTCACGCCCAGCGGCTCACCGGGGCGTCGTATTACCTACACCCACGCAGCGCATGGACGCGCGCAGGTCGGGCTCACCCCAAGGATGAACCCGCTTCGGTTGAACGCCACTCAGGCAGAGGTCGTACCGATTTGCTTGGGCGCCAGTCGCGGATTCAGCGTATAGGTGCCACTGACCGAGGCTTCAGCCAATACACTGTCCTTGAACGCGGCCAGCGCATCTTTGGCGGTGAATGCGCCATCGAGCGGCAGGGTTGGTACGCTCAAGGCATAGAGCGTAAACACGTAACGGTGAATCCGGGCGTCGTTCCACGGCGGGCAGGGGCCGTCGTAGCCGAAATACTCGCCATTCATGTCACGGTCGGCAGAAAACCAGCCGGTGTAATCGTTAATGCCCTGGCGCGTATCCTGAGGCGCCAGAGGCCCGCCTTTGCCGCGCGGCGTGACGCCGTTGGAGAACGCACCTTCTTCGATCTCGCGCGTATCGGCCGAGATGTTGACCAAGGTCCAGTGGTAAAAATCGACCCGTGGCAGGTCCTCGGGCACCTCGCGCCCTTCCTGATTGACGTCACCCCCTTCACTGGGCGCGTCGAGATCGACGCAGATCAAGGCGAACGATTGCGTGCCTTCCGGCACGTCACTCCAGGAAAACTGAGGATTCAGATTGTCGGAAAGCGCCACGTGTGACTTAGCGTCGACCCGGGCGAATGCGTAGCGTTCGGGAATGGACTCGTTATCGGCGAACGTCAAACTGGTGAGTTGCATGGCGGACTCCTGTGCACACGACGAATAGGAAAACCTAATCAGTCACGGTAACACGGGCATAACGCCGTTTGCCCACCTGCACCACGTAAACACCTTTGGTCAGTTGCAACGATTTGTCCTCGATGCGCTGACCATCGATACGCACGCCGCCCTGCTCCACATTGCGCTGTGCCTCCGAGCCGGACGCCACCAGTCCGGCCTCGCGCAACAGCTTCAATACACTCAGCGCGCCGCCGGATACCGTCACTTCGGGTAGCTCATCCGGCAAGGCGCCATCACGGAAGCGTGCCTCGAACTGTGCCAGTGCATTCTGGGCGGCCGATTCATTATGGAAGCGCGCGATGATCTCCTGCGCCAACATGACTTTGGCATCCCGGGGATTGCGTCCAGCAACCGTCTCGGCGCGCAGCGCTTCGATCTCGGCCAGACTGCGGAATGAGAGGAGCTCGAAGTAGCGCCACATCAACGTGTCTGAAATCGACATCAACTTACCGAACATGCTGTCTGGCGTTTCAGAAATACCAATGTAGTTGCCTTTGGACTTCGACATTTTTTCAACGCCGTCCAGCCCCTCCAGCAAGGGCATGGTCAATACGCACTGAGGCGACTGCCCATACTCTTTTTGCAGTTCGCGCCCCACCAGGAGGTTGAACTTCTGATCGGTTCCGCCCAGCTCCAGATCGGATTTGAGGGCGACCGAATCGTAACCTTGCAGCAGGGGGTACAGAAATTCGTGCACCGAAATCGGCACGCCGCCCTTGAACCGCTTGGTGAAATCGTCGCGTTCCATCATGCGGGCCACGGTGTAGCGCGACGCAAGTTGGATGATGCCGCGTGAGCCGAGTGGATCGCACCATTCGGAGTTGTACCGAATTTCGGTACGGGCGGGATCGAGCACGAGGCTCGCTTGCGCGTAATAGGTTTCCGCGTTGGTTTTGACCTGTTCGGGCGTCAATGGCGGGCGCGTCGCATTGCGGCCACTGGGGTCACCGATCAGGGACGTGAAATCACCGATCAGGAAGATCACGGTATGTCCGAGATCCTGCAACTGGCGCATTTTGTTCAGCACGACGGTGTGGCCGACATGGATGTCTGGCGCGGTGGGATCCAGTCCCAATTTGATGCGCAGCGGCTGTCCGGTCTGGTGGCTGCGTTCAAGCTTGGCAGCGAACTCCGATTCCACCAACAATTCGTCACATCCGCGCCGCGCGATGTCCAACGCGGCTTGCGTCTCGGCGGACACGTGTAAATCTGACTGCTTTTCTGACTGCGACATTACCTACCTGCTGGCCGGCGGGGGCCTGTAAGACGTGTAAATATTACCTCCCGAATCGGAACTTTTATGTAATTTCCGCGGAAAAGCCCTTCTTTACACTTAGTAAATCGTATAGGATACAGCCTAATTCAAATTTGGCGTCAGTGTTGCGCCACGACAACAGGCCGAGCCGCCGCAAAAGGTTTTTGTACGATGACGCGTGGGCATCACGATCAACCGCATTTTTCCAGCAAAGATATCGCTCAATTGAGCGGGCAACGCACCGGACGTGGTGCGCGTGCCATCACCCGCTGGGCGGTTGTCGGTGCCATCAGCCTCTTTGGTGCGGCAGCAGCCATCGGCATGGTCAAGCAGCCCGACTCGGTGCTGCCTGCCGCCTCGCAAATCAGCAGCCCGCTCGCCCTCACCCCGACCGACTTCGAAGTCAGCTCGGCGCCTGCGGCACCCTACATCAGCGAGACCCGCATCCGTCGCGGCGACACCCTGGCGGCTGTCCTGCAACGCCTGGAACTCACTTCACCCGGACTGCAAAGCTTTTTGACGCATGACGCCAGCGCGCGCAGCATCTACAAGCTGTACCCGGGACGCTCGGTTCAGGCGGCAACGGACGCCGAAGGCAATCTGGCATGGCTGCGCTACGTCCACACGCCCGGCAACGAGGCCGACGGTGACGTCGTCACGCGCATGCTTCACGTCACGCCCGACGGTGACGGCTATGTCGCCGAGGAGCGCTCCGAGGCCACCGACCGTCAGACCCGGGTCGCCGTAGGCACCATCAAATCATCGTTGTTCGGTGCCACGGACGCCGCCGGCATCCCCGACTCCATCACTATGCAGATGACGGATGTCCTCAACGCCAAGATCGACTTTCTGCGCGATCTGCGCCAAGGCGACCAGTTCCGCGTGGTCTACGAAACGCGTAGCCACGAAGGGCGCTACGCCGGTGCGGGCCGCCTGCTGGCCGTGGAGTTCACCAACAAATCCCAGACGCACAGCGCCGTATGGTTCAGCCCCGACGGCCAGCAAGGCGCGTATTACGACTTCGATGGCAGTAACCTGAAAGGCGCGTTCCTGCGCACGGCACTCAAGTTCACCCGTATCAGCTCGACCTTCGGCGGCCGCCAGCATCCGATTCATGGGCGCTGGATGGGTCATAAGGGGGTCGACTACGCCGCCCCCACCGGCACACCCATTCACAGCACGGCCGACGGCGTGATCGAATTTGCCGGTACGCAAAGCGGCTACGGCAACGTCATCATCGTGCGCCATTCAGACAAGTACACGACACTGTATGCCCACCAGAGCCGCATGGCTCCCGGAATGCGCAAAGGCGTACGCGTCTCACAAGGCCAACTGATCGGCTACGTAGGGTCCACCGGGTGGGCCACCGGCCCGCATCTGCATTACGAGTTCCGCATTGCCGGACAACCCGTGGATCCGCTCTCCGTCGATCTTCCCATCGCGCGCACCATGGACCCGACCGAAGCCAAGCGCTTCACTGCCGCAGTCGAACCCTATAAGCAACAGCTGAAGATGATGACGGAGTTCCAGGCTTCGTTGTCCGACGCGCTCACCAACGTCGCCACCCGCTGATCGCCGTGCGTTTTTTGGTCTGAAGCCCCATGACCACCCTCCTTCGGCCATCGCCACACGCCGCAGACGGCACCTGGTTCATCGGGCTCATGTCCGGCACCAGCACGGATGGGGTCGACGCCGTGCTGGCACGTTTGCGGGACGACCACCCGCCAGAATGTATCGCCATGGCATCCATCGGCTTTCCCGCGGCGCTGCGTGACACGCTGCTCGCGCTGAACACGCCGGGCGCTGATGAGTTACACCGCGCCGCACTCGCGGCCAATGAGCTCGTGCAATGCTATGCCCAGGCTGTGGCCGACGTCCTGCGCCAAACCGGGATGCCCGCCTCCGCAATTACGGCAATCGGCGCACATGGCCAAACGGTAAGGCACCGCCCTGAGTTGGGTTATACGCTGCAGATCAATGCACCCGCACGCCTGGCGGAACTGACAGGCATTAGCGTGGTATCGGATTTTCGCAGTCGCGATGTCGCCGCCGGCGGACAGGGCGCGCCCTTGGTTCCCGCTTTCCATGCCGAAATATTTGCGTCCGATCTGACGCAGGTCATCCTGAACCTGGGCGGCATTGCCAACATCACCGTACTCGAACCGGGCGTAATGCCTAAAGGGTTCGACACGGGACCGGCAAACGTTTTGCTCGATCTGTGGTGCGCACGCCATCTGGGCAAAGCCTACGACGAAAACGGCGCATGGGCGGCCAGTGGCCAAAGTAATCCAGCGCTACTGGCTTACTTGCTCGCATCCGAGCCATGGTTTGACCGAGCACCGCCAAAATCGACGGGGCGTGACCTGTTCAACGCCACATGGCTGGACGAACGTCTGGCGCACTTCCAGTCCACACACGCACGCATGGCCGCAGAGGACGTTCAAGCGACGCTATCGGTATTGACGGCAACGAGTGTGGCCAACGCCATTTCACGTTGGGCAAGCCCTCCCGACCAGTTGTGGGTGGCGGGTGGCGGCGCAATGAATCCGACGTTACTTCGAGACCTGGCCACGGCTTTGCGTATTCCCGTGGTCACGACGGACCAACGCGGCGTACCCACGCAAGCGGTCGAGGCGCTTGCGTTTGCGTGGCTGGCTCGGGCTTATTGCACCGGGCGTGCCGGCAATTTGCCAGGCGTCACCGGTGCGGCGGGGCCCAGAGTATTAGGCCAATACAACCCCGCCTGAAACCATCAGACCGAGAAGGACGAACCGCAACCGCAGGTCGTGCTGGCGTTGGGGTTACGAATAACGAACTGCGCGCCCTCGAGATCTTCTTTGTAATCGATCTCTGCGCCGACCAGATACTGATAGCTCATCGGGTCCACCAGCAACTGAACACCGGCCTTATCCAGCACGGTGTCGTCGTCGTTGACGACCTCATCGAACGTAAACCCGTACTGGAAGCCGGAACAGCCGCCACCTTGCACGAATACGCGCAATTTCAGTTCGGCATTGCCTTCTTCAATCAACAGATCTTTGACCTTGGCCGCTGCCGCATCCGTGAAAACAATGGGTGTGGGGGGTGCGGCGAGATCAACCGATTCAACTAGTGCATTCATGATATTGCTCCTGGCGCAAAACGCCATTCAATTCGGACGCAATAGCGCCCTGTATCCCATCAATATAGCGCAGTCGCAGCCCTTGAAGGCGAATACCCCGGCCTGCAAAAAGGATATCGCTACTGCAGCGTGTATTCCCGGCTTGCACGAACCGTCGTACCTTCCAGGACGTTGACGACGACCGCGCGCGGCGCGAAATCTTCCGGCAGGCCCAACACGCCCTGGCTGCGCTGGTACTGATCGAAGTCCACCGAAAGCGTCTTGGCCGCCTCCGCGGCGCTCTGAGGCGTTGCACTCACACTGGAAGCGCCTTCGGACGTATCGGCATCGTCGGTCAAAACCATCGGCTCCAACGTCAGGCTGACCGGCTTGCCATCTTGTTCGCCTTGCGCCACGAACTGAAGCGTGCCCTCAAATGACTTGCCCGCCGTCCGTCCACTGCGCATCAACAGAACACGATAGCGCAATGCACCCGGCATCGCTTCAAGCTCAAACCCTCGGATGGTGACCGCGCCAGGCGGGCCGGGCGGCAGCAGTTGCTCATAGAACGCCAATTGCTCACGCATCCGGGAGATGTCGGCATCCTGCGCTTTCAACCGCTTTTCGAGCGCCTGACGCGTTGCGAATTCGACCAACCGGTCGCCTTCGCGACGATCCCGTTCGGCGTTGAGCGCAAGCTCCGCGTCGCGCAGCGCTGTTTCGGTGGCGGCCAGCGATGCCGATGCCTGCTTTTGGGCAGCATTGACCCCCGGGCCCATCTGGTAGAGTCCTGCGACATACCCCAGACCGGCTGCCAATACGCACACCAATGCCCCGATGACCCAGATGGAGGAGCGCGACGCCATCGCAGATCACCCCATCAGGGCAACAATGCGACGTGACGCAACCCGGTGGCTTCAGGCAAGCCGAACATGATGTTCATGTTCTGCACGGCCTGTCCGGACGCACCTTTCACCAGATTGTCCTGGATCACCAGCACGACGAGCAGATCCCCTCCTTCGGGACGATGCACGCTGATGCGAAGCTGATTCGAGCCCCGTACGGAACGCGTCTCGGGGAGGCTGCCTGCGGGCATGACGTCCACGAACGGTTCATCGGCATAACGCTCCTCGAACAATTTCTGAAAGTCCGTATCGCGCGCGCCGGGCAGAATGCGGGCGTACAGGGTCGAGAACATGCCCCGGATCATGGGGACGAGATGCGGCACGAAGGTGAATCCCACGCGTCCCTGCGCGATGCGCTCCAACTGTGCATGAATTTCCGGATGATGGCGGTGTCCGGAGACGGCGTACGCTTTGAAGTTATCGCTGGACTCTGAAAATAGCGTGGCGACCTCGGCTTTGCGACCCGCGCCCGATACGCCCGACTTGCAGTCTGCAATCAGTGTTTGCGTATCGACCAGTGCGCGCCCACCTTCGATCAACGGCGCCAAGCCCAGAATCACCGTGGTGGGATAGCAACCGGGATTACCCACGACCCGCGCATGCGCAATGGCGTCGCGGTTGACCTCGACCAGCCCATACGCCGATTCCGCCAGGATCTCCGGGCAGGTGTGCGGCATTTTGTACCACTTCTCGAACTGCTTGAGGTCTGCCAGGCGGAAGTCTGCCGCGAGGTCGATGATTTTTACGCCTGCGGCAAGCAGCTTTTCAGCCTGCGCCATGGCCACGCCGTGCGGCGTGGCAAAGAAAACCACATCGCACTGATCGAGCGCCGCGTTCTCTGGCGTAGAGAATGCGAGCGATACGTGCCCGCGCAGATTGGGATACATCTCGGCGACGGGCATGCCCTCTTCTTTTCGGGACGTGATCGCAGTCAGCTCGACGTTGGGATGTTGCGACAACAAGCGCAGCAACTCCACGCCGGTATAGCCGGTTCCACCTACGATGCCCACTTTGATACGTGCCTGGGATGCCTGAACCATGATGAATCCCCCAATGAGATGACTAAAAAACGATTGTATCGTTCGAGAAAAGAAAAAAGGCCGCTTGCGCGGCCTCTTTGTATAGCAAAGCGAGATTAACGCTTGCTGAACTGCTTGCGCCGACGTGCCTTGCGGAAGCCGACTTTCTTACGTTCGACTTCACGTGCATCACGTGTCACGTAGCCCGCTTGCGAGAGCTGCGATTTCAACGTTGCATCATAGTCGATCAGCGCGCGCGTGATACCGTGGCGAATGGCGCCGGCTTGGCCGGTTTCACCGCCGCCGTGCACGTTCACTTTGATATCGAACGATTCGAGGTGACCCGTAAGTTCGAGCGGCTGGCGCACGATCATACGACCCGTTTCGCGAGCGAAGAACTCGTCGACAACTTTACCGTTGACGATGATCTTGCCCGATCCTTTCTTGAGGAACACCCGCGCCACCGAAGTTTTGCGCCGGCCAGTTCCGTAATTCCAATTACCGATCATGGCGTTTCCTTAGAATTCCAGCGGCTGAGGCTGCTGGGCGGTGTGAGGATGTTCGGCACCTGCGTACACCTTGAGCTTCTTGATCATGGCGTAGCCCAGAGGACCCTTGGGCAACATACCCTTGACCGCTTTCTGGATAGCACGATCGGGAAAACGCGCTTGCATCTTCTCGAAGTTGGTTTCGCGGATTCCGCCTGGGTATCCCGTGTGACGGAAATACTTCTTGGCGTGTGCCTTGTTACCGGTCACAACGATATCCGACGCGTTGATGATGACGATGTAATCGCCCGTATCAACGTGAGGCGTGAATTCAGGTTTGTGCTTGCCACGCAAACGACGTGCGACTTCGCTGGCCACACGACCAAGGACTTTGTCCTTTGCGTCGATCACAAACCATTCACGCGTGACTTCATGCGGCTTGGCCACAAATGTCTTCATGATGGTTCCTAATATCTGGAAAAATGGTGGGTCTAGGCGTTATGACTCGCTCGCCCGTACCCTCTTGACGCCCAGGCAATACGCCCAAGCACTTACAAAAGTAAGCCAGCGACTGTAGCATAAAAAAACCGGCCTGACCAGACCGGTTGGTTCGAGCCTTCGTCCAGCCACCCATCGCGCCGGGTTGAACCGGTTTGATAGGGTGCGGCTCGCCCGCAGCGGGGGGCACCCGCCCCCTGCATAAGCGGATTTACTTTTTGCGTGCCAACGCGCTGGCCAGGTA
>Ga0075364_10001289_pt1 | contig 13505 bp, 13 predicted proteins | sample EndMetdeltDD1764_FD_71517 | JGI IMG/M metagenome (GOLD analysis project Ga0075364, IMG submission 71517) | Populus endosphere microbial communities from Tennessee, USA - Endosphere MetaG P. deltoides DD176-4 | ecosystem: Host-associated > Plants > Roots > Endosphere | place: USA: Tennessee... | reverse complement strand
GTCTTCAGCCCCAAGGTGCAGAATTTCAGGGAAAGCATGATCTCGGTGCCGAAGCTGACCGAGGTCTGGCTCAAGGCATGAGCGATCTGCAAGTGGTGATGGAATGGGCTTTCGCAATCTGATCGGCCGGCGGCTGTTGCAAGTCATACCGATCGTCGTGTTCGCGACGTTCGTGGTGTTTTCGCTGCTGCATTTCGTACCGGGCGATCCGGCCCTGGCTCTGGCGGGCGACTACGCCACCAAAGAGCGCATCGAGGAGATCAACAGGCTCTACGGTTTCGATCGCCCGCTGATCGTCCAGTACGGCGTCTGGCTCTGGCACGTCGTCAAGGGTGATCTTGGCATCTCGTTGCTGTCGAGCTCCAGCGTGTTCGACCTGATCCTGCAGCGCATGCCGAACACCATCCTGATCGCGGCCTATGCGCTCATCATCGCCATGATCGTCGGCGTGTCGCTCGGCGTGCTCGCCGCAACCCGCGTCGGCTCGCGCCTCGATGCGGCGATCACGAGCGTCGCCTCGCTCGGCGTCGCACTGCCGAGTTTCTGGCTCGCGATCCTGCTGGTCGTCGCCCTCTCACTGAACCTGCACCTGTTTCCGGCGACCGGCGCACGCTCGTTCATCGACGATCCCGCAGGGGCCATCCGTCATGCGACCCTGCCGGCGCTCGCGCTCTCCACCGCCGTGATCGCCGAGCTCGCCCGCCAGGTTCGCAGCGCGCTGATCGAGGTGCTCAGCTCGCAATACGTCCGCACCTTGCGCGCCAAGGGCCTTGGCCCGATCGCGATCCTGTGGAAGCACGGATTGCGCAACATCAGCGTCACACTGCTCACGCTGGTCGGCCTTCTGGTCAACCGGCTGCTGTCGGGCGCGGTGGTGATCGAGGCGGTTTTCGCCATTCCGGGCGCTGGAAGCCTCGTCGCCTACTCGGCGATCAACAAGGACTTTCCGGTCGTCCAGGGCGTCGTCCTCGTCTTCGTCATCATGATCATCGTCATCAACCTCCTCGTCGACATCCTCGGCGCGTTGCTCGATCCAAGGGTGGTGCAGGAATGAGCATCGAGGCCATCATTGCAACGCCGCGCGCGGTTCCGGCTCGCCGCAGCCTGTGGCGCCTGATGCTTGGTGACGTCCGCGCCGTGCTGAGCATCGGATATCTCGGCCTGCTGCTTGTCGTCTCGATCTTTGCGGCAAAGATTGCGCCCTACTCACCCGTCGACCAGAACGTCGCCGAGCTGCTGATGCCGCCGAGCGCCGCGCACTGGCTCGGCACCGACGACCTCGGACGCGACGTGCTGAGCCGGCTGATCTCGGGCGCGCCCAATTCGCTCTACGCGTCGACATTTGCGGTCAGCGTGGCGCTCGCGCTCGGCGTGCCGGTCGGCCTCGTGATCGGTTTCGTGGGCGGCTGGCTCGACGAGATCGTCAGCCGCTTCATCGATGCGCTGCTGTCGTTTCCCCCAATCGTGCTCGCCATCGCCGTCACCGGCGTGCTCGGCATCGGGCTCACCAACGCGATGCTGTCGGTCGGCATCGTGTTCGCGCCGGTGCTGGCGCGCCTCGTTCGCGCGCAGACGCTGATCGTCAAGCAGGCGGTCTATGTCGACGCCGCGCGCGCGTTCGGCGCATCGACGTCGCAGATCATCATCCGCCATATCGTGCCGAACGCCATCCAGCCGATCATCGTCCAGGTCACGCTGATGCTGGCGATCGCGCTTCTGGCCGAAGCCAGCCTCAGCTTCCTGGCGCTCGGCGTGCAGCCGCCGCAGGCGAGCTGGGGCGGCATGCTGGCGCGGGCCTACAACTACATCGAGATTGCGCCGGCGCAGATGTATGCGCCAGGTTTTGCGATCCTGCTCACGGCGCTCGCTTTCAACGGCCTCGGCGAATCGATGCGCGTCGCGCTCGACCCGACGATGAAGCGGCGGTAGGCAGGCAGTGCCTCGCGAGCTGTGAAGCCGAGGCGACGGCTATTTCGGCGTGCGCACCAGCTTGCCCCACTCATCGGCCTGGATGCGGACAATCAGCTTGTAGCCGCCCTTGCCGTCGGGCTCGAAAACGGATGCCTCGCCCTCGCGAACGTCGAGCCAATCCTTGCCGAAGGCATCGACCATGTTCGGCTTGTGCGAAACGATCAGCACATTGTTGTCGGGTTCGGGCCGGGTCGCGACGAGCTTGCGAAGCGCCTGTGCGCGCCGGTTGTTTTCATCCGGAGACAGGTCGGGCCCGGCTTCCGTGAGTTCAGCCATGGCGTTCACCTCGTCGAAGCCCAGGAGTGTTGCGCTCTGAAGCGCGCGCCGGCTGACGCTGGTCAGCACGCGTTCGACCGGAATGTTCAGCTTGTGCATCGCCACTCCGATCGATTTCGCCTGCGCGCGTCCGTCGACACTGAGTTCCCGCTGCGGTGGGAGGTCGCGCCGGCTCATCGAATCGGTTTTCACCTGATCCGGCACCGTCAAGCAGTGGCGAAACACGATCACGTATCCGCCGCGACGCAGATCCTCGATCAATTCGGGGTAGGACGTCAGAACCTGGCTGGTTGCCGCCGGCGGCAGCAATGCGAGCAGCGCACACACCAAAAGCAATCGAACCTTGATCATAGGAGCCTCCTTAATTGACTTGTTGGACAAACGCTTTGATTTCAACGGGCTGCGGCTCGCCCTGAATGCGTCACCCTAGAACGGCATTGGGAAGCCACAGTGTGAGGGACGGCACAGTCACGATGATCGCCAGCACGATCAGCAGCAGAACGAGAAACGGCAGAATTCCCCTGATCGCCTCGCTCATCGGCGCCGAGGCAACGGAAGACAGCACGAACAGGTTCAGGCCAACCGGTGGATGAATGAGCCCGATCTCCATGTTGTGGGTGAAGATGATCGAGAAGTGCACGGGATCGACGCCCATCGGGGCGAGCGCCGGTGCGAGAATGGGCAGCACGAGCAGCAGCGTCGCCGTCACTTCGAGGAAACAGCCGAGCACGAGAAGCAGAACGTTGATGGCCAGGAGAAACTGCCAGCGCGAATAGCCGTTACCGAGCAGAAACTGGACGAAGCGTGCGGGCGTGCCGGATTCGGTCAGCCAGTGCCCGACCGCAAGCGCAGTCGCGATGATCAGCATGATGCTGGCCGCGCTGCGCAGCCCGCTGGCGATGATCGACAGCGTCTCGGTCCAGTGGAACCCGCGATAGAATAGCAAGGAAACCCCGAGCGCCGTGACGGCAGCAAGCGCGGCCGCTTCGGTGACCGTGACGAAGCCGCCGTAGATGCCGGCCATCACCACCAGCGGCACCAGCAGGGCCGGAAGGGCCGACAACGACACCCTCACCCGCTCCGCGATCGGCAACACGGGCTCGATCGGAAATTTGCGGCGGCGCGCCTCGAACAGAACCCAGATGAAGAACGCAGCGGCCTGCAGCAGGCCGGGCACGATGCCGGCGAGGAAAAGGCGCGGCACCGACTGCTCGGCGACGATCCCGTACAGGATCAGTGGCAGACTTGGCGGGATCACGATGCCGATCGTTCCGGACGCCCCGACGACACCCAGGACGAACGAGCGCGGATAGCCTCGTTCCAGCATTGCGGGGATCAGGATCGTCCCCATGGCCAACGCGGTCGCGACGCTCGAACCGCAGATGGCTGCAAACAGCGTGCAGGCCACCACGGTGACGAGTCCAAGCGATCCCGGCAATCCGCCGAGCCAGGCCGCGGACAGGTCGACCAGGGCCTTCGCAATTCCGCCGAACCGCATGAAGGTCGCCGCCATCACGAACAGCGGCAACGCCATCAAGGTCGGCGAATTGAGCTCGTTGACGAAAAGCTGAGCCAGGCCGACCAGCGGCTGGCCTGACATCGCGAACATGATGCCTGCGCATAGTCCGAGCACCAGAAAGACCGGCATCCCCGCCGCCAGCAGTCCGACAAACAACGTGACGAAGCTCGTCATTTTGCCCGCTCGCTGACTGAGGGCAGCTCGTGGGCGCCCGGGCCTTGTGCCAGCAAGGCGCGCCAGCGCCGCGCGCTCAAGAGGCCGACCAGCCTGATGGTGTAACGCACCAGCATCAGGGCGCAGCCGGTCGGCAGCGCCGCAAAATAGATCCACATGGGAAAGCGCAAGTCCGAGGAGCTGCGCTCGTCGATCTGCCACGCGGTTTCAACGACCTGCCAGCCGTACCAGATGAGCGCGCTGCAGAAGACGATGGCCGCGACACAGTTGAACACTTCCAGGCATCGCTGCACTGCCGGCGACGCAATGTTGAGCACCAGATCCGGCCGCACATGGCTATCGGTCCGAACCAGCTGGCTCGAGACGATCATGATGGCCCAGATCACCAGATAGACGATGACCTCCTCGGCGCAGCTGATCGAATGCTGCGGGGCAAAGTATCGCGACACGACCTGCCACAGCGCCAACGCAAGCGCAGCCAGGCCGAGCATGCCGGCGAGCGTCTGCTCGCCGCGATCCCATTTGGTCATCATCAGGGACAGCCTTGATCGGAGAAAGCCGGGACGTTCACCCGGCGGCCGCCATTTCGGCTGAAACGGTCGCGACCATCTCGGGCGAAATCTTCGACAGCTGTGCCACATGGCTCTGGTGCGCCATCATGGCCTGCCGCCGTGCCGCGAGCTCCGCGATCGACGGCGCGACGATCTTGATGCCGTGCGCCAGCGCCTGCTCGCGCGCGCGATTTTGCGCGGCCGCCATATCATTGCGATAGCGGGCGATGTTCGCGCTCCAGAGCTCGGTGAACTGCTGCTGCAGCTCCGGTGACAACTTGTTCCAGAAGCCAAGACTGACGAGGGGCATGTATTCGCCGACGAACTGATGATCTTCCAGCGCGTGGCGGATGCCTGACTCCCAGAATTGTCCGCTCGCCACCGTTTCGTGCGACGTGATCAACCCGTCAAAGGTGCCTTGCGAGAGTCCGAGCGGCACGTTCGGCAACGGCGTGGTGTTGGGGATGGCGCCCATGAACTGGGTCCGCCAGGCCTGGCCTGGGCCGCCGCTGTTGCGGATCTTGAGGCCCTTCAGGTCGTCATAGCCGTTGAGCGCCTTGCTGGTGCTGTACCAGTTGAAGAATCCAAGATCGAGCCAGCGACCCAGCGCGTGCGCGTTGAGCCGCTGCTCGATTTGAAACGCAAGCAGCTGTCCCGCCTTGCCGTCGACCACGGCGTGCACCAGCTCGATGGGCCGGCCATAGAGCGCGGGCAGTTGCAAGAAATCTGCATCGGGTGCGATTCCGGTCAGCGACCAGGTGCCCGGCAGCGCCATTTCGATCTGCCCCTGCAGCAGGGCCTTGCCGACCTGCAAGTCGGGAAACAGCTGCCCACTTTCGAACAGCTGGGTTTTGATCTTTCCGTTCGCGGCGTTCTCGATCCGCCCGAGATAGTCCCTGACCACCGCGTTGCGGGTATGCGACGGCGCGGTCTCCAGCGAACAACGCAACAGCAATGGTTCATCAGCGGAAGCTGTTGCGCCATGAACGGCGGGCGCTGCCGCCATCGCCATCGCCGAAGCCACGAACCTGCGGCGGGACCACGACCGTGTCGTATTCATTGTTCGCTCCTGCTGTGTTGCCGACAGTCGCGCAAGCGCCGACACCGGCGTTCCGGATGACGCGAGTTCCTGTGCGTTCAAAGGATGAGGCCGATGCCGGACAGAATGAGCAGGGCATTCACCACGTGCTCAAACTGCCGATCCGAAAGCCATTTGAAGATGCGCAGGCCGAACCATGCACCGAGCAGCGCCGCGGGCACGAAGGACAACACCATCCAGTCCAGTTGCACCTGCGTGGATGACGGCTGCATCAGGTAGATCGTGAGCAGCGTCACCAGCTGCATCACCAGAATGAAGGGCTGAAATACACCGCGCTGGCGGGCCTTGTCCCATCCCTTCAATCCGCACCAGATGGTGACGGACGCACCCGGAAAGCCGGCAAGCCCGCCCGTGATGCCGCCGAGAAAGCCGGCACATGCGTCGGACAGCGGTCGCGTCTTGAGCGAGCGAATGGACCGGCGCAGCAGCAGATAGGCGCCATAGAGAATGAGCAGTCCTCCGATGACCGCGCGATGGATGCCCATTGGAAGATGCAGCAACAGGTAAACGCCTGCAGGCGCGCCCAGAAGGCCGCCCAGCAGGAAGATGCCCAGACTACGCCAATCGATGGCTCGCCGGAGCGCTGCGATGCTCAAGAGCTGGATCGCAATGCTGCAAACGATCATCACCTGCACCACATAGACCGGGCTGTCCATGACGTGAAACAGCAACGCGCCGCACAGCGCCGAGAAAGCAAATCCTGCGATGCTGGAAATGATGGAAGCCGCGAAGACGGCGATCAACGGATAAACGGTGTCGTGGATGCCTTGCGCCTTCAGCAGCGCACCTTCCGCAATCAGGAAGCCAAGCCCAAGAACGGCGACAATGATCAGGCTCAATGGCCCGGAGCCAACGGCGTCGCCCAGCGATAACTTGCCGCTCTGAACAAGCGATTTTTGCATGTCGTGCGCCTATGCTCTGCGCCACGGGCGCGGGTCGTCATTGGCCCGCGGAGGCGCACTCAAATTCTTCGATGATGAATTTTTTTCTGAGTATCGTGCCGGCGGGAAACCGTTGGCCGCGCCGGCTGACCCGGCCGGCTAGTGCGCGTGCTCGCAGCTGACGTTCGGGTTCATGTCCGCGAAGGCGCCACGCGGGTTGGTTTTCCAGGCCCACACATGCAGTTCATAGAACGGGCCCAGTCCATAGCGATTGGGAGCGCCGTTGAAATTGAACAGCTGCCCTCCCAGAGAGGCCGGCCCTTTTGAGGTGATGTATTCAACCGCAACCAGCTCGAGTTTGCCACCGGGCTTCGGTTCGTACATGACCGCTTGCGGGTGTTTGATGTCGACACTGTCGCCGATCAGCGAGGCCTTGACGTAGTGAATCCCCATGGCGCCGCCATCGACGCCACTGGCGCAGGGAATCGGCGCATAGCCCTCGGAGACCGCGACCGCCACGTCCTTGAAACGATCATTGGCGGTGCGCACCTGATCGGTCAGCGAGTTGCGGCTGCCTTCGGCGGCAAAAGCAGTTCCAAATGCGAACAGCGACAAAAGGGCGAAACGCGCGGACCGCAAAACAGCGCTCAAGTTCGTTCTCCTGATTTCAATTGTAAGTGAAGGCCTCATTGAGGCCATATTTGAAATCGCGGTCGCATCGTTGGAACCGCGGGCGCTTGAGTCGGTCCCAAGAGCCGCGGAGGAGATAGCGGAAGCGGGGATGGAATACTTTGCGGTTAGCTTTGTTATTCCGCTAGAAATCCTTTGTTTTCGATCGAGCAGGCGTCATCTGCCCAAGAGGACTACGTGCAATTTCTCTTTGCGGATCACACGCTTGACACCGATACACGGGAACTGCGTCGCGCCGGCGCGCTGATTGCCATCCAGCCGCAGGTGTTCGATCTCCTCACCTATCTCTTGCGGAACCGCGAGCGCGTTCTCACCAAGGATGATCTGTTCGCAGAGGTCTGGGGCGGCCGGACGGTCGCCGATTCGACGCTCGCCACCCACATCAACGCCGCGCGGAAAGCCATTGGTGACAGCGGCGAGAAGCAAATACTGATCCGCACCATCGCTCGCAAGGGCGTGCGATTCGTCGGCGACGTGCAATCGCAGCCCTGCGGTCAGGACCGGGCGAAAGCGAACGGCTCAGTGTCCGCGCGCCCGGGCGTGCCGACATCCGAGCGGCCGGGAATTGCCGTGCTTCCCTTCATCAATCAGAGCGGCGACGCGAAACACGAGTATTTCTCGGACGGCATCAGCGAGGACATCATCACGGCCCTGTCCAAGCTGCACTGGTTCGTCGTCATCGCGCGCAACGCATCTTTTTTCTACAAGGGCAAGAACGTTCACCTGAAGCAGATCGCCGAGGAACTGGGCGTCGGCTATGTGGTCGAAGGCAGCGTGCGCAAGGACGGCGAGCGCGTGCGCATCACGGTTCAGCTCAACGACGTTGCAACGGGCAGCCAGCTCTGGGCGCAGCGGTACGACCGCGAGCTCGCCGACGTATTCGCGGTGCAGGACGAAATTACCGGGGCGATCGTTGCCGCCATCGAGCCGCAGATCTACACCGCGGAAAACTTCCGCGCGCAGCGAAAGCCTCCCGGGAGCCTTGACGCGTGGGATCTGGTCATGCGCGCGCTGCGGCCATTCTGGCGCATGACGCGCGACGACAATCTCGCGGCGCAGGCGCTGCTCGAGCAGGCGATCGCCATCGATCCCGAATATGCTCATGCCCTTGCGGTGTATGCGGTCAGCCACATGTTTGGCGCCCATATGGGCTGGGAAAGTGCGGCGATCGCGACGCCGATCGCGGAACGCGCCGCGCTTGCGGCGATGCGATCGGACGATGAGGATCCCTGGGCGCACCTCGCGCTCGCCTGTGCTTGCGCCTATCTGGGGCGCCAGGAGGATGCACTCGCCGCGTTTGAAGCGGCGCTTCGCCTCAATGAGAACTTCGCATTGGCGCTCGGCTGCTATGGACTCGTGTTGTCCTGGAGCGGGCGCTGGCGCGAAGGCGCCGATGCCGCGCATCGCGCGCTACGGCTCAGCCCACGCGATCCATTCTCGGCGATCTATTATGGCGTTGCCGGGTATGCCGCGTTCGTACAACGTGATTACAGCGAAGCCATCCGGCAGTGCCGCGAGGCCATCCGCCACCGCAACGATTTTGTCGGCGGTCATCGGGTGCTCACGGCGGCCGCCGGCATGGCGGGCGAGATGGAGCTCGCCAGGGCAGCGATGCCGGAACTCCGCCGCGCGCAGCCCAACATCTCGCTGGCCTGGGCTGCGAGCCAGCTTCCGCTCGCGCCGGACGAGCGCGAGCACTTCGTGGAAGGATTGCGCCGCGCCGGGCTGGATTAGCTCGCGGCGTCTACGCCTCGATCACGAGATAGTTCTGCTCCACCGACACCGCGAACGTCTCGGCGCGATACGGCCCCTTCACCAGCGTTTCGCCGGGCTCGACCTTCACGTCGAACTTGCGAATGCGCGTCTTGCGCGGATCGCAGTAGGACTGGCCGGTGCGGATCTCGAATTCCCAGCCATGCCACGGGCACCGCAGAAACTCGTCGTGGCGCTGCAGCTGGTAGTCGCCGACGCCATCGGACTGCACGAGGCCGACGATCTGCCCCTTGCAAAGCTCGGCGCCCGCATGCGGGCAGCGGTTGAGCAAGGCAAAGAACTCGCCGTTGACGTTGAAGATGCCGATCGCGCGGCCGTTGACGTCCACGACCTTGCTGGTGCCGGGCGCGATTTCATCCACGGCGGCGACGACGTGTCGGGTAAGCGTCATAGCCGGTACAGCGCCCTTGCGTTCTCGCGGAAGATCATCGCCCGTTCCTGCTGCGTCAGATGCATGCGGAAGGCATAGCGCGGGTCGTCGAAATCCCAGTGCGGATAGTCGCTCGAGAACAAGAGTTTTTCCCAGCCGATCCAGCCCATGATGTCGCGCAGGTGGTCCGGATTTTCCGTCTCCTCCATCGGCTGCGTGGTGAACCACAGATTGCGCCGGACATACTCGGACGGCTTGTTCTTCAGATGCGGCACCTCGGCGCGCATGCGATCGAAATGCTTGTCCATGCGCCAGCACAGGTTGGGCACCCAGGCAAATCCGTTTTCCACCGAAACGATCTTCAGGTCAGGAAATTCTTCGAAGACGCCTTCGAACACCATGCTGGCGACGATGTTCTGCATCAGCCCGCCGAAAGTATAGTGATCCTGCATGTAATAGGTCGGCCAGCCGATGCCGCTCGAGGGGTGACCGCCGCCGGCAAGCACCGGATGAAATGCGATCGGGAAGGCTGCACGGCACGCCGCCTCGTAGATCGGCCAATACCGCCTGCGCCCCAAGGGCTCGACCGGCTTCGGCGACATGATGATCTGCCGGAAGCGGCTGTCGGGCGCACGCTTGTCGATCTCCTTCACCGAGGCCTCGACATCCTCCTGCGGGATGATGACGGCGCCCTTCAATCGACGATCGTTCTCGATCCAGGTCGCGATCTGCCATTCGTTTGCCGCGTGCGACAAGGCGGCCGCATAGTGCGGGTTGCGCTCCTCGAGCACGCTGGCTCCGAGCGGAATCATCATCGCATATTCGACACCGTTGAGGTCGAGGTGCTGGTGACGCATCAGCTCGAGATCGGAACCGGCCGGCCCGTTTTCGGGAAACGCATCGGCGCGCATGCCGCGCGCCATCATGCGCGGGTGGACCTCCTGCCCGGTCAGGCCCTGGCGCACGTGCGCGCCAAACGTTTGCATGTGATCCTGCCAGTGCTGCGTCAGATGCGGCAGAAAGTCCGCAGGGGATCGGGGCGCCGGATGAATATCGCAATCGATCACCGTCAGCCGCTGCGCGTTCTCACGCTGACGTGCATCGTTCAAGGTGGCCACGTTCATCGCCGTATCCTTCGATTTCGCCTCTTGCGGGTGCCTTACGAAAGGCGCGCGTAGGTTGCGAGCGGGTTTTCGATCATGAGCTTGCGAACGGTGTCCTCAGGCAATCCCTCCGGCAGGACGTCGCCGCCGTCAAAATGCCAGTGCGGATAGTCGGTTGAAAAGAGCAAAACGTCGTCGGATCCCAGATGTTCGATGACACGCGACACGATCTCCGCATTTGGCGGGGCATCGAAGGGCTGCAGGGTCAGTCTGACATGATCGTAAACGATTTCGCGCGGGACGCGGTCGATCCACGGCACCTCCGGGCGCACGCCGCGCCAGATCTTGTCGTTCCGCCACAGAAACTGCGGCAGCCAGGTGACGCCTGATTCGGCAAGCACCACCTTCAATTCCGGAAACTTCTTGAAGACGCCTTCGGCGAGCAGGCTCAACAGCACGGTCTCGAAGGCTGCGGATTGCGCCACATAGTCCTCGACGAAGTAGGACGGATAGCCGACCCCCGTCGGGGCATGGCGATAGGTGCTGCCGGCATGAATGCAGACGGTGAGCTGATTTTTCTCCGCCGCGTGATAGATCGGCCAGCAGATGCGCTGGCCGAGCGGACGGTCTCCCATCACCAGCAGCAGCACCTGGACGAAGCGGTTGTCGTCCGCAAGGCGCTCGATCTCGGCGACCGCGTGCGTGGGATCGTCGGCGAGCACCAGGATCGATCCCCTGAGCCTCGGTTCGGCGTCGAGCAGTTCGGCTGCGACCCAGTCGTTCAGCGCGCTGACGATGGCCTGCGCCATGTCATGGTTGAAAAGCGCGATCGCGCCGTGAATCACGTTGCAGATCGCAAACCGCGCGCCGAAGGCATCGAGGGCTTGCTTGCGAATCATGTCGAGGCTGCTGCCGGGCAGCCCTGACGCCGGTCGCCAGTCCGGACGGCCATTGATCGGCACCCCCGGCTTGTGGCTGGTCAGGGTAAACGGTGTTTTGTGAATGAAGCGATTGGTGATCTGATCGCGCCAGTAGTCGCTCATATACGGCAGCAGGGCCCGCATATCGGGTGGACTCGGGTGGATATCGCAATCGATCGCCCCCGAAAACGGCGCCTTCATTTCCTATCCCAACGTTGTTCGTATTGGCCTGATTGTATATCCGGGACTGGAGCTTAGCCAAGCATGGGCACGCGACGAGAATGCGGCCGGCGCCGGTCTCCATTGCGGAAAGACAGGGGTGAGCCCATCATGGGCCGGCCCCACCAACCGGCCCACTTCCAGGGAGAGAATTATGGCAGGCGTCAAACGCGACCGCGACGGTGCTGTCGCACTCCTCACCCTGGATGAACCGGCAACCCTGAACGCCATGACGCCCGATCTGCTGGGCGACCTCGCCGCCGCCATCCGTGAGATATCAGCCGATCCCGTCATTCGCGCGCTGGTGCTGACGGGCGCCGGCCGCGGCTTCTGCTCGGGACAGAACCTCAAGGCGTTCAACGCGCTTGGGGACGATATCGTCGCCGGCGTCATGCGCCACTACTGGCCTGCGCTTGAAGGCCTGCGCACGTGCCGCGTCCCCGTGGTGGTGGCGGTCAACGGCGTCGCCGCCGGCGGCGGCTTCAGCCTCGCCATGTCGGGAGACGTCATCGTCGCGGCGCGCTCGGCGAGCTTCATCCAGGTGTTCAGCCGCATCGCGCTTGTTCCCGACCTCGGTTCGACCTGGCTGCTGCCACGCCTGATCGGCCGCCAGCGTTCGCTCGAACTCATGATGCTCAATGAGCCGCTCCCGGCGGAGCGCGCAAAGGAATGGGGGCTGGTGCGCGAGGTCGTCGACGACGCCGCGCTGCTCGACGAAGCGATGAAGCTGGCCCGCCGGCTCGCGGAAGGGCCAACACGAACGCTGGTCGCCACGCGGCAATTGCTCGAACAGAGCGAGGACGCGAGCTACGCCGAGCAATTCCGCCGCGAGATCGAGGTGCAGTCCGACATCCGCAAGAGCCCCGACGCGCAGGAGGGCCGCGCAGCCTTCCTGGAAAAACGACAGGCGCGCTTTAGCGGCCGCTGAGGCGACACGTTCGGACTATTCAATGCGATATGATCGGGTGATCCTCACGAGCGCTTAACCTTCCGGGAGAGGACGATGCAAGCAACCGACGTGGTCGATGTGCCCATCAGCGACGCCGATCCCTTCTCGGATGAATTCAGCGACGATCCTTACCGTTTTCATGCCGAGCTGCGCGATGCCGGTCCCGTAGTCTGGCTCTCCCGCTACGGAATCTTCGCCATGGCGCGGCATGCGCAGGTGCATTCGGCGCTGAACGACTGGGAGGCGTTCATGTCGGGCGCAGGCGCCGGCATCCAGGATCTGCGGACAGGCAAGGCGTGGCGGCCACGCAGCATCGTTCTTGAAGTGGACCCGCCGCTGCATGACGTGACCCGCGCTGTGCTCAGCCGCGTGTTGTCGCCCGCCGCGATCCGCAAGCTGCGGGCGGATTTCGAAACCGAAGCCGAGCGGCTTGCCGACCGGCTGGTGGCCCGCGGCAGCTTCGATGCCGTCACCGACCTTGCGGTGCCATTTCCGCTGAAGGTGATGGGAGACGCGGTCGGCGTCGCCGCCGAACGCCGCGAGTGCCTGCTGCCGTTCAGCAACATGCTGTTCAATTCCTTCGGCCCGGAGAACGCGATCTTCCGTCAATCGGTGACCGAATCCGAACGCGTGCTGAAGGAGCTGTTCGCACAGTGCGAGCGCGCCTCGCTTTCACCGGACGGATTCGGCGCGCAGATCTATCGGGCCGCCGATGAGGGGCGGATCACGCAGGATCAGGCACCGGCGCTGGTGCGCTCGATCCTGTCCGCCGGCTTCGATACGACGGTGGCAGGTCTTGGCAACGCCATCTACGCGTTTGCAAGCAACCCGGATCAATGGGCGCTGCTGCGGACGGACCCTGCCCTGCAACGCTCGGCCTTCGATGAGATCATCCGCTGGGAATCGCCCGTGCAGACGTTTTTCCGGACGGCGGCGCGCGATGTCGAGATCGAGGGGGCGCGGATCCCCGCAGACCGAAAGGTTCTGCTGCTGCTCGCTTCGGCCAATCG
>Ga0075364_10001287_pt1 | contig 13513 bp, 14 predicted proteins | sample EndMetdeltDD1764_FD_71517 | JGI IMG/M metagenome (GOLD analysis project Ga0075364, IMG submission 71517) | Populus endosphere microbial communities from Tennessee, USA - Endosphere MetaG P. deltoides DD176-4 | ecosystem: Host-associated > Plants > Roots > Endosphere | place: USA: Tennessee... | reverse complement strand
CGCAGCGGCAAGGCGAACGACACGCGCATCAAGGCGGCGGGCGACGCCCTGACCGTGAAGCTGACGGATGTCGAAGGGGACATCTACCAGTACCGCAACCGCAGCAGCCAGGATCCGCTGAACTTCCCGATTCGCTTGAACAACAAGCTGGCGGCGCTGCGGGGCATCGTCGAGACCGGAGACAACCGGCCGACGGATCAGTCCTACGCGGTGTACAAGGAGCTGTCGGCGCAGCTGGAGCGCGCGTTCCAGAAGCTCGACGGGATCGTGAAGGACGATCTGGCCACGTTCAACCAGCAGATCGCGAAGAAGAAGCTCGCACCGGTCGTCCCGCAGAAACAGCAGTGACAGGCATCGAAACCAGCAGCTACGGCGAATCGCGGCTGCGGATGCTGCGCGTGATCCCGCGCGGCGACCGCCACGATCCGCGCGATCTCACCATCGGCCTGCGCTTCGAGGGGCCGCTCGACCAGATGGTGCCGGGGGAGGCCATCAAGAACCTCGTCCACCGCGTCGTCCGCGAGCAGGACCGCGCGGTCGAAGCGATCGAGCCGCTCGGCATCGCGATCTGCGACGAAGTGCTGCGCGCCTACCGATCGATCGGTCTGGCGCGCGTCGAGATCGTCGAGCAGCCCTGGGCGCGCCTCGACGCCGGCGGCAAGCCGCAAGGACAGGCGTTCATACCCGCCGGCGCCGAGCGTCGGATCGCGATCGTCACCGGCAACGGGACCCGCACCGCGGTCCAGGCGGGCGTCGAGAACCTGGTCCTGCTGAGGACGGCCGGGTTCGTGCCGTCGTCGCGCGGCAAACCGGTGGAGGACGACACCGACGGCCTGGCCCGGGTGTTCCTGGCGACGCTGGCCGCCCGCTGGGCCTACACCTCCGCCGACGTCGCGTTCGCGCCCTACCGGATCGGCGTGCGCCAGGCCATCCTCGAGACGTTTGCCTGGCACAAGGGACCGGTGGTGCGCGACACGCTGCGCGCCGTCGCCGACGTCGTGCTGGCGAGCTACCAGGAGATCGCCCAGGTCTGGCTCACGCTGCACGAGCGGCCCTACCGGCCCGTCGATCTGCTGGAGCTGTCCGAGGAGCCCGACTCGCTGTTCGTGGCGCGCGACGAGCCGGTCGCCGTCATCGATATCTCGGTCGAGCGGGGCGCGATATAATTCGCCTTTCGTGACAACAGCCCGCCGGTTCATCATCCGCGGCCGCGTGCAGGGTGTCGGCTTCCGGTGGTTCACGCACGACGCCGCCGCGCGCGAAGGCGTGCACGGCTGGGTGCGGAACCTCGCCGACGGCAGCGTCGAAGTGGTCGTGGAAGGAGACGTCGAGTCGGTCCGGCGGCTCGAAGCGGCGGTGCGGCGCGGTCCCGCGTCGGCCCGCGTGGAAACGTTCGAGACCGAAGAGCACGCGCCCGTCGGGCGGACGACTGGATTCGAGATTCGATAGGCGCGCAAGTCAGGGCCGGGAAGGGACGCCGCGCAGCGGCGGCCCGAGCGCGCAGCGAGGTGGGGAGCCTTGCGGGGGCCCACCGAGCGGAGACAACATGGACACACTCAAGACGCGCATCCGTCACGTGCCCGACTTTCCGAAGCCGGGCATCCTGTTCTACGACGTCACCACGCTGCTTCGCGATCCCGAGGGATACAAGCTGGCGGTCGACACGATGTCGGAGCCTTACGGCAACCAGGGCATCAGCCTCGTCGTCGGCATCGAGAGCCGCGGGTTCATCCTGGGGGCCGCCATCGCCGATCGGATCGACGCGGGCTTCGTACCGGTCCGCAAGGTCGGCAAGCTGCCGTCGAAGACCATCCGCGCCAGCTACGCGCTGGAGTACGGCACCGACAGCCTGGAGATGCACAGCGACGCCATCGACAAGGGACAGAAGGTCCTGATCGTGGACGACGTGATCGCGACGGGCGGGACGGCGCGCGCGACCGTCGACATGGTCCGTCAGTTGGGCGGCGACGTGCACGGCATCGCGTTCCTGATCGAGCTCCTGGCGCTCAACGGCCGCGCCAAGCTCGAAGGGGAGAACGTCCACGCGGTCCTGCAGTACTGAATGCGATAAAATGAGCCGTTTCCCTACGCGCCCGTAGCTCAGCAGGATAGAGCATCGGTTTCCTAAACCGGGGGTCGCAGGTTCGAGCCCTGCCGGGCGCACCACACCTTCGCTCGCCAGACGAAGGCCGATTCGGGCGGCGGCAGACAGGCGCGAAGGGACGAAGCCAGAAGAAGCTATGAAATCAACCGAACGTCACAAGCTCAAACAGAACGAGTTCGACAAGACCGTCGCGCAGGCGCGCGACGTCGTCGCGGCCCGCCAGCAGGAGATCACCTTCGTCGTGGTCGGCGTGGTGGCGGTCCTCGTGCTGGCGGGCGGCTACTTCGCCTACCGGACGTCGCGCAACAACAAGGCGACGACGCTGCTCGCCGCGGCCCTCGCCGTCGCCGAAGCGCCCGTCGTCGCGCCGCCGCCTCCGGCGCCCGGCAGCCCGCCCCCGATCCAGGCGCCAGGCACCTACCGGACGGAGCAGGAGCGCAGCCAGGCCGCGCTGCCACGGCTGCAGGCCGCCGCGGACGCGTATCCGAACACCGAAGCCGGCATCACGGCGCGATTCAGGCTCGCGGCGACGCTCGCCGAGCTCGGACGCCAGCCCGAGGCGGAGCAGCGCTACCAGGAAGTGGTCCAGAAGACCGGCAGCCGCGACATCTACCACTACACCGCCAAGCTCGGCGTCGCGGAAGCGCAGCTCGCGCAGGGGAAGGCTTCGGACGCGCTGGCGACGTTCCAGGAGATCGCGACCGACTCCAACTCGCAGCTTCCCGTGGACGGCGTGCTGATGCAGGTCGGACGCGCCGCGGTGCAGGCGGGGAAGACCGACGACGCGTCGCGTGCCTTCACGCGCGTCGTCGACGAGTTCCCGCAGTCGCTCTATGTGAGCGAGGCGAAGGAAAAGCTGGCCACGCTCAAGAAGGCGTAATCACACCGCGTCCGATCCGGACGTGAACGTGAATTCGCGGATCCGGGCGGCGGGGCAGACGATCGAGAAGCCTGCGCCGCCCACTCCCTCACCGCTCACCGCGCGCTCGGCCGGCGTCATCGCGTCGAGGTTGTTCAGCGCGAACACCGGGCTCTCGTTCCAGCGCATGTTCTTGACCGGCCGCGTGACCTTGCCCTTTTCGATCAGGAAGAGGCCGTCGCGGGTGAGGCCGGTCACGAGCAGCGTCTGCGGATCCAGCGACCGGATGTACCAGAAGCGGGTGACGAGCACGCCGCGCTCGACGCCGGCGATGAGCTCGTCGATGGTGGCCGAGCCTCCGTCCATGATCAGGTTGCCCGGCTGCGGCGTCGCCGTCTTCCCCTGCTTCTGCGCCCAGTAGCGCGAGTAGGAGAGGTTCTTCAGCACGCCCTTGCTGACCCAGTCGATGCGCTGCAGCGGCAGCCCCTCGCCGTCGAAGGGAACCACCGGCGCCATCGGATGCGCCGGATCCGAGTACAGGTTGACCTTCTCGCCGACGACTGCCTCGCCGACGCGGGTACCGCCGCCTTTCTTCGAGAAGAAGCTGCGCCCCTCGTCGGCCTGACGCGCATCCGCCGCGAACGCCAGGTTGGCGATGATGTCGGCCATCGCGGCCGGCTCGAGGACGACGGTGTACTTGCCGGGCTCGATGGCGACGGGATTGTGCGAGCGGGCCGCCTTGTCGATCGCCGCGCTGGCGAGCGTCTTCGGCTGGAGCAGCCGCAGCTCGTTGTAGGACTTCGAGGCCCAGCCCGAGCCGGTGCCGTCGGGCGTGCGCGCCGTCAGGTTGTAGTCGGCCGCGGTGAAACGCCCGTAGCCGAACTGTCCCTTCGACGTCGCGACGGCCAGGATCTGCGCCGAGGTCTCGACGAACCCGGCCGCGTCGACGTTCTTCTCCTTGGCGGCGTCGAGCGCGGCGCGCACCGCGCCGGCCCGCCATTCGGGAGTCGCGCCGGCCGCGTCGTCGAAGTAGGTCTGGACGGGGGCGTACTTCTGCGCGCCGACAAACGGCATCGCCTCCGGATTCTCCGGCGAGAGCCGCGCGATCTCCTCCGCGTTCTTCACCGCGCGCTGCAGGCTCGCGTCGCTGAACTCGGAGGCCGTCACCGTGCCGCTCCGCTGTCCGATCTTCGCCGTGATGGCCAGGCTGTAGCCCGACGAGGCGCCGGAGGTCGTGACGCTGTTGCGGGCGAAGCGCACGTTGGCGCGATCGCCGCCGGTCAAGGTCACCTGCGTTTCTTCCGCCTTGCTGAACCCCAGCGTCTTGTCGGTCAGCGCCTTCGCCTGTTCCTGTGTCCAGATCATGACGTCACCGCGCCGTGTTGAGGATGTTGACCTTGGAGAAGCGGGCAATCGGGCAGCCGTGGCTCACCGAGTTGCTCTGCACCGGCTGCCCCTTGCCGTCGCTGAACGCGCCGCCGAGCCCATAGCTGGCCTTCCCGCCGAGCATGTCGAGCGACTTCCAGAACTCCGGCGTGTTCGACTGGTACGCGGCGTCGCGCAGCTGCGTCGTGATCTTGCCGTTCTTGACTTCCCAGAAGGTCTGGCCGCTGAACTGGAAGTTGTAACGCTGGTGATCGATCGAGTAGCTGCTGTCGCCCTTGACGTAGACGCCGTCCTCGGTCGCGCTGATGATGTCCTGCTCGGTGACCGGCTTGTCGTTGGGCTGCAGCGAGACGTTCGGCATCCGCTGGAAGGGGACCGACGACCAGTTGTCGGCGTAGCTGCAGCCGTGCGACGACTTCTGGCCGATGAGATGCGCCTGGTCGCGCGTGGTCTGGTAGTCGACGAACATGCCGTCCTTGATGATCGGAAAGCTCGTCGTCTTGACGCCGTCGTCGTCGTAGCCGCAGGTCGCCATGGCGCGGTCCTGCGTCTTGTCGCCGAGGATCGTGACGAGCGGCGAGCCGAACTGGAATTTCCCGAGCTTGTCGGTCGTGAGGAAGCTGGTGCCGGCGAAATTCGCCTCGTAGCCCAGCGCGCGATCGAGCTCGGTGGGATGTCCGACCGATTCGTGAATCGTCAGCCAGAGGTTCGACGGGTGGACGATCAGCGTCTTCTGCCCGGGAACCGCCGGCTTCGCCTTGTGCATGCCGACCGCCTCTTCGGCGGCCACGCGCGCCTCCTCGACGAGCGGCAGGCTCTCGATGTACTCGTACCCCGTCGCCAGCGGCGCGGGCAGCGAGGTGCGCGAGTAGAAGCGGTTGGTCTCGCGGTTCACCGAGGTGACGGTGAAGTTGGGCCACGAGCGGACGAGCGACTGCGTGATGTAGGAGCCGTCGCTCGAGGCGAAGAACTTCTTCTCGTTGACGAAGAGCATGAACGCCGAGACGAAGCTCGCGTCCTTGACCTTGAGCGCGGCGTCGTTGATCGCCAGGAGCACATCCAGCTTGGTCTGGATCGGCACCTCGAAGGGATCTTTCGACAGCGGCGTGTTCCACTCGACGTCGGCGTACGCCTCGACGGGCGCGAGCTTGACGGGATCGGTGTTGATCGAGCGGTTGGCCTTCGCGATGGCGACGGCCTGGCGCGCGATCACCGCGACGTCTTCCTTGGTGACGGCGCTGCTGCTGGCGAAGCCCCAGGTGCCGTCGACGATCACCCGCACGCCGAACCCGAAGTCCTCGGTGTTGACGAGGTTCTGCACGCGGCGGTCGCGCGTGAAGAGGAACTGGTTGCGGTAGCGGTTGATCCGGATGTCGGCGTACGACGCTCCGGCCTGCTTGGCCGCGGTCAGCGCGGCGTCGGCCAGGCCCTTGAGCTCCTGGCTGGGCGCCGCGAACAACTCGGTCGCCGGCCGGAAACTCGTGGCGGCGCCGAGCGCGATCAGGGACTGGACGAACTCGCGTCGATCGATCATGAGCGTTCCCTCGAAGGCCCCATCTTAGGCCAAGTCGAGGCCGGACGCGGACACACCCGCGCGAACAGGAGGGACCAACGCGGGGACTAAGAGGAATCGTCAGGATTCGCGCGCGCCGTGCGCCGTCCGGCGCCGCGACGTGAGCACGAACCGCGACGCCGCCTGCCGCCGCGTCGACACCTGCAGCTTCCCGAGCAGGTGGTGCACGTGGTTCTTGACCGTGGGAATGGAGATGTTGAGCGCCGCGGCGATCTCCTTGTTGGAGAGGCCCTGCCCGATGAAGCTCCACATCTGGCGCTCGCGGTTCGTCAGCTCGTCGTGCGACGGGCCGTCGCCGGCGCGGACGCCGCTGTTGCCCAGACGGCGGAAGAGCGTGGCCGCGGCGCGCGGCGAGCAGAGGAGCTCTTCGTGCCCGACGTGGTCGATCGCGCGCTCGAGATCCTCGATCGTCGCGTCGGAGGTCACGTAGCCGTCGGCGCCGGCCTCGGCGCACTCGATGACGTCGGACGTCTCTTCGTCCACGGCGAGTCCGAGGATCTTCGGACGAACCGGATCCTGGCGCAGCGCGGTGATGAGATCGAGCGCGCCTCGGGATGCAATGTCGACGATCGCGACGGCCGGACGAAACTCACGGGCCTTGCGGAGCCCTTCGAGCCGCTTCGCGGCGCCGACGACCGGCGCGAACCCGCGTGACGACAACGCCATCGCGAGCGACTCACGATACAAGCGAACGTCGGCGACGATCAAAATACTGACACGTGCGTGCCCCGTGGCATCGCGGCTTGGATCCATGTTGTTCCCCGCCCAACCGTGATGCTCGCAGCGGGTCCTAGTGTGCAAGAGGATGCGCCGCCGGTGCAACGACGATTGCTGTAATTCTTCGTCTTCTCGACGTGCCGTTTGTCCACGGCCGCGCGTGGCTGAGCCACCGATCGCGCGCGATACGGAAGAGGCTCGCGTGTACTTCGGACTCACGCGGGTAAATCCCGGGGACCAGTCGCCGCGTGAGGATGCACTCCGTCACTAAACCCCGTCATGGATCTCTTTCGATCCGCGCGGCGGATACCAATAGCACCGCGCGTCGGCCAATACTCCGCGGGCGATGAAGCCCCTCATCCTGTTCGCCCTCCTCGCGCTGCTCCTGCCAGGGCTCGCGGCAGCCAATCCCGCGATGACGTTCGAGAGGAAATGCAGCGCCTGCCACACGGTCGGCCGCGGAAAGCTCGTCGGACCCGATCTCAAGGGAGTCACGGCCAGACGCTCGCGGAGCTGGCTCTCCGCGTGGATCACGTCGCCCGAGGCCCTGATCGCGTCCGGCGACGCCGCGGCGATCGCGCTGGTCGAGACGTTCAAGCCGCTGCGCATGCCCGTGATGGGCCTGAGAGCGGACGAAATCTCCGCCCTCATCGACTATCTCGCCGCCGGCGGACCGGAAGCCGATGCACGGCGCGCCCGCCGCATCGAGACCGCGACGCCGATCGAGATCGACGTCGGACGCGCGCTCTTCACCGGACGCCGCCCGCTCGCCAGCGGCGGCGCGTCGTGCTTCTCCTGCCACCGGCTGGGCAGGGATCTCGGCGCCGGCGGAACGCTCGGGCCCGATCTGACCACCGTCTACGCGCGCTACCAGGACAAGGCGCTCGGCGCGCTCCTGTCGCGCGGGTGTTCTCCCGGCGCCAAACCGCGATCGACCACGGCCGAGCTGCCCCCGCTCAGCGACGACGAAAGCTTCGCGCTGAAAGCCTTCCTGCGTCGCCAGAGCCGGGAGCCCTGATGCGGGATTACCTGCTGTTCGCGGTTCTTCCGTATCTCGGCGGGTTGGTGTTCGTCGGCGGCAGCGTCCTCTCCATCGCCCGCGGCCGCTTCGATCGTCGCGCGGCGCCCACGACACGCCGCGGGAGGTTCGACGTGGCGTGGCGCGCCGCGTTCGCGGCCATCGCGATCGCGCACGTCTTCACGCTGATGTTCCCCGGCGCCGCCCTGCGCTGGGATCGCGAGTTCAGCCGGCTGATGCTCTTCGAGGGCACGCGACTGGCGGCCGGCGCGCTGGCCGCGGCCGGAGCGGTGGCAGTGCTCGCGCGGCGCCTGCATCCCGGCCACGAGAGTCCGCGGCGCGTCGCCGACGTCGTCGCCGCGACGCTGCTGGTCACGGCGGCGGCGTCCGGCCTGGGCGTCGCGATTCTCTACCGCTGGGCGTCGGCGTGGTCGGCGGTGACGCTGGCGCCGTACCTGACGTCGCTGGCGCGCCTCGATCCGTCGACGGAGCTGGTCACCGGTCTGCCCGTGCTCGTGAAGCTGCACGTCGTCTCCGCGATCGCGGTCTTCATGGTCTTTCCTTTCACCAGTCCGGCCCGCGCGATCGGAAGCCGGATGAGGCTCCAGGAGCTCGATGCCAAGAGTTGATCCGCGCGCGGCGGCGGTGTCTCTCGCCACGGCGCTGCTGGCGGTGTCTCTCGTCTACCCGGCCGCTCCGGCCGGGGGAGAACTGGCGAATCGCATTCCCGAACCGGCGCCCTACGTCACCGGGGAGGCGGCCTTCGCGGCGCCGCCGTTCGAGGACTACTGGATGAAGGCGAATCATCCGGCGCAGTGCCAGACCTGTCATCAGCGGATCTTCGCCGAGTGGAAAGGCTCGATGATGGCGAACGCCTGGCGCGATCCCGCGTGGCGCGCCGCGTTCCTCCTCTCCGCCCGGCAGATCTCGACGCACGGCAACTGCGACACGCCGAACCCGCCCGACGGCACGGCGAAGGCGCGGCACAACCCGTTCGCCGGCGTCGACGAATGCGTCACACGATTCGATCTCGGCGACGGCACCCAGCGTCTCGCGCGCGGCGGATCGCTCGTCGACGGTTTCTGCTCGCGATGCCACATGCCGACCAACTACGTCGACAACGTGCCGCTGCACGGCGTCACGGTCGATGCCGGCACCGGCATCGAGCACGGCGCGCTCGACGTCCACTTCAATCCGACCTCGGACAACGCCACGGGGCTCGCGTTCGCGACGCTCGACGCGCAGCTGCGCAACACGGACTCGGGCAAGAACGGCGTCGTCTGCATGGTCTGCCACAGCCTCGCGGAGACGCGGAACACGCCGTACCACAATCAGGCGAGAGCCGCCCATTCCAGCGGCTACGCGCCGACCCGCAACAACGTCGCCGTCCCCGAGCCCGATGCGCCGAACCTGGGCTACAGCACCGGCGCCGGCTCCTACCGGCTGTCGCCGCACGCAATCGCGTTCTCCGAGCGGCTCGGGCCGCTCTCGTCGCCCGATCGAGCGGCCGAGGCCGACACGTATCTCGCGGGCGTGTTCAAGCGGCCCGCCTTCGCGGAGCCGATGGCGTCGCCGAAGCACGAAGGGTTCCGCCACGTGCTGGCCACGCGCGCCGAGTTCTGCAGCACCTGCCATGACGTGACCAACTCGCTGACGATCAGGAATATCGTCGGCAAGTGGGTCGGCGGTTTCCCGATCGAGCGCACCTACGCCGAGTGGGCGGGCAGCCGGTACGCGGACCGCCCCGGGAACGTCAATTTCAATCCCGCGTTCAAGCGCGACTGCCAGACCTGCCACATGCAGCAGGACTACGGCCAGCCGGGAACGGCGCAGACGCTCTACAAGGACGGCGCGCCGGTTCCGCCGCTCGCCGCATCGCTGACGGCCGACACGCCAGAGCGGACCTACTTCAGCCACCACTTCATCGGCGGCAATGCCTACATCCCGCGGCTGCTCGGCGCGAGTCTCGACGATGGAGGAGGCGTCGAACCGTACCCGGAGCTCTCGACGTTCAGCTTCTCGTCGGCCGACGAAACGAGCAAGTACCACAACGCTTTCTGGCTGAATACCGACAGGCGCGGCGCGCAGACGCAGCAGGCGCGCCTGGCATGGGACCGCCTGCGCAACGTGCTCGACCTGACGATCGCCGCTGCGCCATCCGCGGCCGCGGGCAGCAGCGCGCCCATCGGGATTGCGGTGGCCAACACCGGCAGCGGCCACAATTTCCCGACGGGATTCCCCGAGGGGCGCATCGCCTGGCTGGCGGTGTCGGCCTTCGACCTCTCGACCGGCCGCGAGCTGCTGATTCACGACGCGTTCTGGAATCGCAGCTCGGTCGGCGTCGGCCGCCTCACCACCGAAGAGACGATCGATCCGGCGTTCCCCGGCTGCGGCTGGAAACTGCCGGAGGGATCGCCGGATCCCTACTCGTACCAGTTCAAGGCCGTCGCCACTCGCGGCGACGACTGCCCGACGCTGGAGCTCGTCTACGCCACGGCGCGCAATCTGGTCACCAATGCCGCCGGCCTTCCGGTCGACGCGCGTGGAACCGTCATCGACAAGCGGAACCCGCTGGGCAAACCGATCTTCCGCGATCTCGACGGCGACGGCGATCTGTATGACGACGCCTTCCTGCGAGACACGCGGCTGCGGCCGATGCCGCACCCGGGCGCCACGGTCAGGCTGGATCGCTACGCGGTCGTGATTCCGCCGGGAACGCGGGGCCCGATCGCCGTCACCGCGGCGGTCTACTACCAGTCGATCGAAGCCATCGTCGCGAAGAAGTTCCTCGGCAACCTCGCCGACACGAACATGAACCGCGTGCTCGAGCCGTGCGTGCTCGGCGGCCGCTGCGATGGACGCCGATCGTCGGTCGAGCCCCCGGTCGTCGAAGGGGCGCCGCCGGTTCCGATGGAGGTCAGGAGCGTCGTCATCCGCATCGACGGCGAGAAGGGCAGCGGCGCCGCGCCGTCGCTGGTGGCCGCGTACCCGCGTCCCGATGCCGCGGACGTCTTCCTGGACGTCGTCCCGAAAGCGTCGTTCTCCGAGCCCGTGACGCGCGTGGATGCGGCGACGTTCACGTTGTCGGATGCGGCCGGGGACCGCGTCCCTGCCTCCGTCCACCAGATCGGTGACGGCACGTGGGGGCTCTTTCCGGATCGGGTCTTCCTGACGAGCGGCGAGACCTACACGGCTCGCATCGCGGCCGGCGTCTGCGGGACCGGCACGGCATGCACGACGAAAGCGATCGAGTGGAAGTTCACCGTGGCCGCACGGCCGGACCAGGCCGCGGGCGACACGACGATTCCAGCGGCGTTCAAGAAAGGATCTCGATGATGACTGCTGCCACTTCGGGCCGTCTCGTGACCGGCGGTGCACTGCTGCTGGCGTTTGCGCTCTGCCCGCCGTCCGCCGTCGCGCAAGACCGGCTCGGCGGCCACATCGGGGCGGTGTTCCCGCTCGTCAATCATGTCGGCGGAGAGACCACCACGGTCGCCGACGATTTCACCATCGGGTTTCCGATGGGCATCACCGTCAAGACGAGCGACAAGTGGGCGTTCGATCTGGAGCTGGTGGCCGGGATCCAGAACGATCCGCTGGACGTCTCGCTCACGGTGCACCCGGGAATCATCCGGGCGCTCTCGGGAGGATGGGCGACGGGATTACGGGTGGCGTTCGACGTGAACCGGGCGTCGTGGGGTTTCACGCCGCTCGTGAACAAGGCGCTGACCCACGGGCACGGCTACGCGTGGTTCGTCGAGGGCGTGATGCCGATCCGGATCCAGGCGGATCCGGCGGGAGGAAACCGGACCGCCATCGGCCTGGCGGTCCACACGGGCGTCGGATTCTGAGGGCAGCCTGATATGACCATCAAGACCTACCACTACTACCTTGTCGGCGCCGTGGCGTTCGTCGCGTGGATCACCCTCGTGGTGACCGCGCTGGAGGTCGCCGTCCACATGTTCCCGTGAGGGCGGCGGCGCGTCAGTGCGCGTAGACGGCGTCGAGGCAGTGGGCGGGAAACGAGCCCACGACCTCGACGCGCCGGACCGCGCCGCGGGGGACGAATACGATGTCGCCCGCCGTCAGGATGGCCGACTCCCCGTCGAGCGTGATCCTGACGATGCCGGTGACGACGGCGTCGACGCGCTCCTTGTCCTGCGTCTGCGGCGGCACGACCGTCCCTGCGGGCCAGGCGAACCTGGATACCTGATATCCAATCGATTCGACCTTGTTCCGCAGAGCCGCCTCGGTCACCGGGCCGTCCCGGCGAGGGTTCCAGCGCTGGATGCGCATGACGCTGAGCATCGACATGGTCCTTAGGCCGTCAGGCTGACCTGCGGTGCCGCCGCGGGCTGCGCCGCGCGGGCCGGTTCGACCAGCAGGCGCAAGGCATAGCCCGAGGGCCCGCCAATCGCCGGATTGTCGGCGCCGACACGGAAGATCGCGGACAGCACGTTCGGCTTGCGGAGCGCCGGAGGAATGTCCGCGCGCTGGCGCGCGTCGCGATCGATCTGGAAGTACACCAGGCGATAGAGCGGAATCGCGGCGCCTCCCAGGCATTCGACCGAAACGCCGAACTCGCTGACGTCGCGCGTGACGACCGAGGTCAGCTTCGTGTTGCCGCGCGCATCCTTCCACACGATTTGGCCGGGAATTTCGACGTGCTGCCGTTCCGACGTGCGCTTCTCGCTTCGCGACTGATGACCGCTGCCCTGGACGAGTCGTAGACGCTGTTCCATATGATCGCTCCTCCGGATGGGAGTTCGCCCGGGGATACTTCAAGTGGCGCGCCGTCGCGTGACAAAAGTACCACGCAAACACTCAAGCGGTTTGTTTCTAATGACTTAACTATGTTTCCTGGGTTCCCACGACGAGCGGAAGAGGTGGCTACTTGGTAGCCATTATGGCTTTTGAGTGGATACCTGGTATCTAGGTGCGCGCCGCGGCAGCGATCCCGAGGCGGCCCATCTTGAGGTAGAGACCCCGTCGCGTCAATCCGAGCGTGCGCGCGGTCTGGGAAATGTTGCCGGCGGTCCGCTGCAGCGCGCCTTCGATCAGCTCACGCTCCAGGCGCTCGACGGCCGACGCCAGCGTCACGTTCTGGGCACGCCGCGGCGCCGATGCGCCCGGCGACCGTCCCGCGAAGATCGGCGACAGGATCTCGGGCGTGATGACGCCGCCCGCCGCCGTCATCGCGACGGCGCGATGCACTTCGTTACGCAGCTGGCGCACGTTGCCGGGCCAGCCGAACGCGTCGAACAGATCCAGCGTCTCGGCGCTCAAACGGACGTTCGGCTTGCTGAAGCGCTCCGAGGCCTCGCGCAGGAAATAGGTGCTGAGATGCGGGATCTCCTCGCGCCGTTCGCGCAGCGGCGGCACGTGGATCCGGATCACGCTCAGGCGGTAGAAGAGGTCCTCGCGGAACGTGCCTTCCGCGACGCGCTGTTCGAGATCGGCGTTGGTCGCCGCCACCACGCGCACGTCGACGCGGATCGGACGCGTCTCGCCGACCGGCAGGATCTCGCTCTGCTCGAGGAAGCGGAGCAGCTTGGGCTGGACGTCGATCGGCAGATCGCCCACCTCGTCGAGAAAGATGGTGCCGCCGCTGGCGCCGCGGATGACGCCCGGCTGGTCCGCCACCGCGCCGGTGAAGCTGCCGCGGCGATGCCCGAAGAGCTGACTGTCGGCGAGCTCGCGCGTTGCGCTCGTGCAGTTGTAGGGGAGGTAGGTGGCGTCGCCGCGCGGCGACCCGGCGTGGATGGCGCGCGCGACGATGTCCTTGCCCGTGCCGCTCTCGCCGGTGATGAGCACGGTCAGATCGCTGCCCTGGAGGCGCTGAATCTGGTCGGCGAC
>Ga0075364_10001286_pt1 | contig 13516 bp, 13 predicted proteins | sample EndMetdeltDD1764_FD_71517 | JGI IMG/M metagenome (GOLD analysis project Ga0075364, IMG submission 71517) | Populus endosphere microbial communities from Tennessee, USA - Endosphere MetaG P. deltoides DD176-4 | ecosystem: Host-associated > Plants > Roots > Endosphere | place: USA: Tennessee... | reverse complement strand
CGCCATGGTGGTGAGGAAACCGATGAAGACAGGTGAAGCCATGCGATTGACGGTAGGTCGCCGACGAGATCAAGTACAGCTAAGAATTCTTACCTCGCATTAGCTGTACTAATGCGAGTCGGTCACTAGGGCTGCGGTCTCGGGCAAGCTGTAGGTTCTCATATATCTTGGCGGATTCTCATTTGAGATGGCGGGTTACAACGCAACAATGGCGAGCGTCTTCGGCCTGTTGCACAAGAAAGTGCTTGGTCGCCGCCGTTGGGTCACCCGATTGGAGCTCTGCATAGCCATCGTCACCTGGATCGAGCGCACCACCATCGCCGCCGATATCAGTCCGGCCTCGGACGGTTAACCTCGATTGAGTTCGAAGCAATCATGACCACACCGGCCAGTCAGGCCGCGTGACCCAAACTTTCACCTATTCGTGCATTAGACCCCATCGCCGTTGAGGACCGCAGAGATAAGCATCTGCGATTATGAGCGGTTTGGGGGCCGTACGGTTAGAGGATCCGACACAGACATGAGAACGGCGCGTCCGCCACCGTCATGAGAACCGCGAGAAGCTCCGACCTGGAAGGCCTGGCTGCCGCCACAACTCTGAGAACCGGCACGTGGTCCCGTATGTCACAGCAGTTTCTCGATCGTGATCGGTAGATCGCGCATGCGTTTGCCGGTCGCGTTGTACACCGCGTTGGCGATGGCGCCGGGGACACCGACCATGACGACTTCACCGAGGCCCTTCACGCCGATGGGATCAGCGATGTCGTCGCGGGTGTCGATGAACGCGGCGTCCAAGGCCGGAACGTCGGCGTTGACGGGGACGAGGTAGTCCGACAGGTTCGCATTGACGATGTGGCCATCGCGGTGGTCGGTCTCACCGTTTTCCAGCAGTGCCATGCCGATGCCCTGCGTCATCCCGCTGATGGCCTGACTGTGGGCCAGCCGTGGGTTGATAATGCGGCCGGCGTCATAGACCGCGTAGATCCGTCGAATGCGCACGAGGCCGAGCAGTTCGTCGACGGCGACCTCGGCGAAAACCGCGCCGTAGGAGTGCATCGAGAATCGCTCGTCGGCCATGTCTGGGGTGTACGTATTCTGCGAATCCAGTGTGCGCAAACCTCTGCGGCTCAGTAGATCACGATACGTCTCGCCGCGTGCGGGGTCGGCGCGCCGATGCATCCGACCGTCGGTGACGGTGACGTCGATGGGACGCGCTCCATTCAGCGGCGAGCCTGGGTCGACTACGGCGAGGCGGACGGCCTGGTCGCGCAGCATCCCGGTGGTCAACGCGACGCTGGAGCCCACGCTGAGCATGGTCTGTGATCCGTATTGCACTGCGGCACGGGGGAATCGTGTGTCACCGAGGTGGAACCGCACCCGCTGAAACGGCACGCCGAGAGTGTCGGCGGCCAATTGACTCATCGAGGTGTACGTACCTGGGCCGATGTCACTGGCCGCGGCGAAGACGTCGACGGTGCCATCGGCATTGATCCGTGCCGAGGCAGATGACTCGTTACGCACGACGTGATACAGCGCAGCCGCCATTCCCGTGCCGATGAGAAGGTCACCTTCTCGCAGGGTCCGCGGCTGCGGATTGCGACGCGACCATCCGAACGCCTGCGCACCTTGGCGGAAACAGTCGGCGAGCCGACGGGTGGAGAACGGAAGATCCTTGCTGTCGTCCTGTTCCGGCTCATTGCGAAGCCGCAGCTCGATCGGATCCATCGAAAGCTGTTCGGCAAGTTCGTCGATCGCGCACTCCAGCGCGAAGGCGCCTGTCACGGCACCGGGTCCCCGCATGTAGGTCGGCTCGCTGACGTCGAGCGGCACGACGCGGGCCGTCGCGCGGAACGCCGGCGAGCGATACAGGAATCTGGTTCCTTCGGTAGGCGAGTCCTCGTAGTCGCCGTACCGGGACACCTCCACCTCGCTTTCGTGGATGGTGGCCGTGAACCGACCATCTCGAGCGGCGCCGATGGCCACCCGCTGACGGCTGGCGGGTCGATAGCCGATCGCGGCATACATCTGCGGACGGGTGAGCGACAACTTGACCGGCCGCCGCATCAGTCGGGCCGCGTGGGCGGCGAGAAACTGATGCGGCCAGGTCTCTCCCGCGCTTCCGAACGCACCGCCGACGAATGGTGAGATCACACGAATCCGGTCGGCGGGCATAGCGAACGCTTCTGCGTAGGCGTCGGCCGAATAGTGCACGCCTTGGACTTTGTCCCACACCGTGAGTCGGTCACCATCCCAGGCGGCGATCGTCGCCGGGATCTCCATGGGGTTGTGGTAATTGCGGGCGATCGAATACGTGGCGTCGACGGCGACGGGCGCGCTATCCAGCGCAGCCTCGGGGTTTCCGCGTGAGTACTCCGGGCTCTTCGGGCTCGGCCGGCGTTCAGCGGAATCGAAGTCGGTGCTCTGCGACTCGTCGCGGTATCGCACGGAGACAAGGGTGGCGCCGTGCATTGCGGCCTCGAGCGAGGTTGCGATCACGATCGCCAGCGGCTGGCCGTAGAACGACACCTGTTTGATGTCGTAAGGCAATGTCACACCGTCGAATTCGGTGATCACCCGAAGTACGTCGGGGTGACCGGTAGCCGCGTCGGTGTCGATGCCGTCGACAGCGGCGCGAGAGATGGTACTGCACACCAGGATGCCGTGCACGTGGTCCGGCACCGGGTTATCCGCGGCGTAGCGGGCTCGGCCGGTGACCTTGAGACGTCCGTCGACGCGGGTGAGGGGCTGGCCGGCGAACGGTGCGGCGGCGGGTAGCGGGCGGGTCACGTGAGCCGCGCCACGGTCGAGAGTTGCCGCCGTACGGTGCGTTTGAGGAGCTCCACCTTGAATCCATTATCGGACAGAGGCTTAGCGCCATCGGCGGCGACCGCAGCGGCGCTGCGCCACGTGTCGTCGGTGGCCGGGCGGCCGGCCAACCTCTGTTCCACGGCGGGCAGCCGCCACGGGACGGTGCCGACGCCGCCGACGGCGACGCGGGCAGTTCGAACGACACCACCGACGACCTCCATCGCGACGGCGGCGGAGCACAGCGCGAACTCGTAGGATGCCCGGTCACGCACCTTCAGGTAGCCGGACCGGCGCGTGTCGGGCCGGGCCGGGACTTCGACGGCGGTGATTAGCTGCCCCGGTTCGAGGTCGTGCTCGCGGTCAGGTGTGTCACCGGGTTGGCGGAAGAAGTCGGCGATGTCGATGCGCCGTTCCCCATTGGGTGTCGTGGTGACGACGACCGCCTCAAGAGCCGACAGGGCGACGGCCAGGTCAGAGGGATGTGTCGCGACGCACTGGTCGCTGGTGCCGAGGATGGCGAGCGCACGGTTGCGCCCTCCGATCGCGGCACATCCCGCGCCGGGGGAGCGGCGGTTGCAGGCCGCCGACACGTCGCGGAAGTACAGGCAGCGGGGCCGTTGCATCAGATTTCCTCCGATGGTCGCCATATTCCGGAGCTGCCCGGAGGCACTCAGTTGCAGTGACTCTGCGATGACGGGAAAAACCTCGCGCACGCCGGGGTGGTCGGCCAGTGCGGACATCCGTACCAGCGATCCGACTCGGAGTCGGTCACGGTTGAGGTCGATGTCGCCGTAAGGCAGACCGGTGATGTCGACGAGCCGGTCGGGCCGCTCGACGGTCTGGCGCATCAGGTCGACCAGGGTGGTGCCACCGGCGATGTAACGAGCCCCAGAGGCGCCCGCGTCGAGTGCAGCGGATTCGTCGGCTGCGGTGCTGAACGTGAACGGATGCACGTCTAGACCCCTCTCTGCGTAGCGGTGCGCTCGATGGCGGTCACGATGTTTGTGTAGGCCCCGCAGCGGCAGATGTTGCCGCTCATGGCTTCTCGTATCTGTTCCGATGACGTGGCGCGTCCTTCGCGGATGCAGCCGATGCCGGACATGATCTGTCCGGCCGTGCAGAAGCCGCACTGGAAACCGTCATCGTCGATGAATGCCTGCTGCAGCGGATGCAAGCGCCCGTTGCGCTCCAGGCCCTCGATCGTGGTGACTTCGGCCCCGTCGGTCATCACCGCCAATGTCAGACAGCCCAACACCCGCTGCCCGTCGACCAAGACGGTGCACGCCCCGCAAGCGCCCTGATCGCAGCCCTTCTTCGTGCCCGTGAGACCGACGCGCTCGCGCAGCATGTCCAGCAGCGAGGTGCGGTTGTCGACCTCTACATCGCGCGACTCGCCGTTGATGCTCAACGTCACGGTCGTCGATTCGGAGGCGGGGGGCTGCCCGTCTTCGGAGCAACCCTGCACCACACTCAACGCCGCAACGGTTCCGCCTACCGCGGCCGATGCGGCGACGAAGGTGCGGCGGTTCATCCTCAGCGAGCTGGTGCCGGAAGGGGGCGTGCCGTTGCTGTCTTCGCTCACCTTCTCAAGACAACCACCACATCGACGAGCCAGGCAGGACTTGCCAACCCATGTACTGGCAGTACACCCCTCGTGGAGGCTACGGCTCGGCGGCGTCGCTGCGAGAGCGGGAGTTATTCTGGGCCAACGTGGTTGCCGCCCAACTGGCCAGCAGGTGCATGCCGTCAGCCGACGGTGACACGGGTTCGGGGGTGTACGCGGTCAGCGACAGACTTCCACCGCCCGGCAAGTCCATCACGTCGTAGGCGAGAGTCAGCTCGCCGACCGCCGGATGACGAAATACCTTCTTGCCGCTGTAGTGCGTACGGACGTTGTGAGCCGCCCACCGAGTGCGGAACTCCGTCGAGCAGGTCGAGAGCTCCCCGACGAGTGCCATCAGGTCCGGATCGTGAGGATTGCGGCCGGCTTCAGTGCGCAGCAAGGCCACCGCGACGTTCGCCGCGCCGTCCCAATCGGGGTAGAAGTCCCTTGCGGCAGGGCACAGGAACGCGAACCGCGCCAGGTTCGTGCCGCGGGGCTCGAATTCGTAGGCCGGTGAATACAGGGCACGACCCAAGATGCTGGCGGCGAGCAGATCCATGCGGCCGTTACGGACGATCGCCGCTACGTCGGACATGCCGTCCAAAACCCTGTGCAGGCTTGGGCTCAGATGCGGACGCTTGCTGGGGCGCCGCGCGAGAGGGCTGGCATTTGCCGCGCGGGCCAGGTGGAACAGGTGCAGGCGTTCGGCCTCGTCGAGCCGTAGCGCGCTCGCGATCGATTCCAGGATCGAATCCGACACCCCGGACAGGTTCCCGCGCTCCAGGCGGTTGTAGTAGTCGACGCTGACACCGGCAAGTGCCGCCACCTCCTCGCGCCTCAGGCCTGGGACGCGCCGCTTGCCGTGTGTGGGCAGGTTCGCCTGCTCGGGGGTGATCTTGGCTCGCCGCGTGACCAGGAAATCACGGATGTCACTCTTGCTGTCCACATTCCCAGGCTAGGACCGGATGGGGCCTCGTGGGGTGCCCTGCCAGTACATGGGTAGCCAGTCACTGCCACGCGCAAAGGCGCCGCGCCATGGTGGAGGGGACTACCTATCGAGAGGAGTGGAGATCGTGACACGCGTGATGTCGATGGCCATGCTGATGGCCGCTGCCGCGCCCATCGTCCTGCTGAAGGCGACCCCGGCCGGGGCTGACGACGGAGTGGAGGTCTCGACCGCGGAATCGCGGCCGGCGACGCCCGGCCCTGCCGAAACGTTCACGGGTGAGGTCACCGTCAAGCCGTTGTTCAACCCCAACGACGACCGGACCTTCGGGTCCGCCGAGGTGACCTTCACTCCGTGCGCACGCACTGCCTGGCACACACATCCCGGCGGGCAGACGCTCATCGTAACCGCAGGAACTGGCTGGGTTCAGGAGTGGGGCGGGCCGAAGCAGCCGATCAATCCCGGCGACGTCATCTGGACCAAGCCGGGAGTGAAGCACTGGCACGGCGCCGAGGAGAACGTGGCGATGACCCACATCGCCATTCAAGCGACAGTCGACGGCCGTCCCGTCGACTGGATGGAGCACGTCACCGACGACCAGTACTTGGGGTGATCTGAACGCCGAAGTCACATCAACAGTGAAGGAGCTACGCCATGCGCGGAGTCATCATGCAGACCGCAGGCGACGTACGGGTCGAGGAACGGCAGGACCCGATTCTGGAAGAGCCCACCGACGCCATCATCCGGCTCACCGCATCCTGCATCTGTGGATCGGACCTCTGGCCCTACCGCGGTATCGAGGCCGCCGAGCATCAGGTGATGGGCCACGAGTACGTAGGGGTCGTCGAGCAGATCGGCGCCGAGGTCCAGACGATCAAGGTCGGCGACTTCGTCGTCGGCTCGTTCTTCGCCTCCGACAACACCTGTGAGATCTGCCAGGCGGGCTACCAGAGCCGATGTGTGCACGCCGTCCTGATGGGTGCCGCCATCGGCACCCAGTCTGAACTCGCCCGTGTGCCCTTCGCCGACGGCACCCTCGTGGCCACGCCCGGCCAACCCCATCCGGAGCTCATCCCGTCGCTGCTGGCGGCATCGGATGTGCTGGGTACCGGATGGTTCGGTGCCGTGGCAGCGGAAGCCGGACCAGGCAAGACGGTCGTCATCGTCGGTGACGGTGCAGTCGGTTTGATGGCCGTGCTTGCGGCGAAACAGCTGGGTGCCGAACGCATCATCGCGATGTCGCGACATGTCGACCGCCAAGCGCTCGCCCGTTTCTACGGCGCGACCGACATCGTCGAGGAGCGCGGCGACGACGGTGTGGCCGAAATCAAGGAACTCACCGGCGGTCTCGGCGCGCACAGCGTCGTCGAGGCGGTCGGTACCCAGGAATCGATGATGCAGGCCATCCGGTCAACCCGCCCCGGGGGGCACGTCGGCTACGTCGGCGTCACGCACGATGTCACGCTCCCCGCTGACGAACTCTTTTTCTCCGGTGTGCACCTGCATGGCGGACCGGCGCCGGTGCGCCGGTTCCTGCCCGAGTTGATCCAACTCATCTGGGACCGCAGAATCGATCCCGGCAAGGTTTTCGACCTCACCCTGCCGCTGGATCGCGCCGCTGAGGGCTACCAGGCGATGGACGAACGCCGAGCCGTGAAGGTACTGCTGACGCTGTGACGGCGACCGTGCAGTTTCATCTCCCTGCTGCTGACGACTGATGCGGGACCGAATTCCTCGGCTTTCAACCTCGGTACTGCCAGCGGCTCGGGAATTGTCGAGCGTGCACTCGCAACAGGTTTGGGCGCAAGCGGTCCCGTCGCCGTCGGAGCAGTGTTCGTAGCGTCGTACTTCGCCCCGCTCGGACTCTTATCGTTCAGGGAATGGACTATTCGGAAAGGGACAGGATGAACACGTTGCAATCGTCGGCGCCGCTGGAGTACATCAGTTCCAGCGCGGTGGGCATGCACACGATCCTCGGGAGGAAATAGGAGGAAGCCGCTTCACATACGATCCCGAGCTTGCCGAACACGAAGCACCAGCGCGCCTTCGTCGAGGCGAGTCGGATGTCGATCGCCAGTGTCATCGTGGCCCCGATGCCGACGGCCGGGCCCTTGATGGCCGCGATGACGTGCTTGCCACACTCGTGGATCGCGAGCGTCACCTTTCCGCCGGTGTCACGGACCCCGTCATGATACGGCGACTCCGTCAGGTGCTCTCGCAGCAATTGTGCTGTTGGCGACGCTGATTCGTCGAGTCCGAAGGCGTTTCCCTAGGCGGAGAGGTCCATTCACGCACAGAATGCCCGGCCCGATCCGGTCACGATGACGGCGCGGACGTCGTCATCGGTGTGCACCCGGCGGAACGCTTGCTCGAGTTCCGGACGGCGATGAACAACGTCCTGTTGCAGGCCGATATCCGTCACCTCGATAAGCGCGTCCTGCGCTCACGTGCGGGTGAGCTCTTCGCGCAGCTGCACCTGGAGACGGCCAAGGACAAGTACCCGCGCCAACTTTCGGGGGGGATGCGTCAGCGGGTGTCGCTGATCCGCACGTTGGTTCACGACCCGTCCGTGCTGATGATGGACGAGCCGTTCGGCGCGCTGGATGCGCTCACGCGGCTACAGGTACGGACCGACCTCGAAGCGCTCTGGCTGCGCCGACGACCCACGGTGCTGTTCATCACCCACAGCGTCGAGGAGGCGGTGGGGCTGTCCGATCGGATTCTCGTGATGAGCCCCAACCCGGGGGAGGTCGTGGATGAGATCATCGTCGATCTGCCGCGGCCGAGACCCATCGCACTGGCCGAGTCGCCCGACTTCGCGGCGTACGCCGACCGCATCTACGGGCACTTCGAGCGGATGGGCGTGCTGCACGGAATCTCGATCCCGAAGACGTCGTGAGCGTGGCGAATTGAGGACCTTCGTCTCACTATCGAATTCCGCCGTCAACGCAACCTGCCCCATCCCCACACGTCACCGCTCACGCGGTTGAGTGAGCCCGGGTAGCACTGTCTCCCGCGGCAGGGGCTGGCGGATGATGCCGAGGCGGAAAGCCGGAGCGGCGAGCGGCGAGCGCGATGCAGAACGCGACCGAGGCGAATGCGATCATCACGGTCGGCAATGCCAGTCCGTCGCCGACGATGATCAGCACTGCGCCGGCGACACCTCCGCCGAAGATGGCGATGTTGAAGGCCACTCCGACAAGTGAATTGGCAACGTCGGCGTTCTCGCCGCTCGACTCGGCCATCGCGGTCTGAAGCTGTGTGGCCGCACCTCCGAATGCCACGCCCCACAGCACGATGGCGGTCAATACGGCGACCAACGATTGGTGCGCCACGGCGAAGACGACGCCGGCGACGATGAATGACACGATGCTCGTCAAAACCAGCATCCGCAGTGCGCGGTCGATCAGCAGGCCAGTTATCCACACGCCGACGATCGCGGCAACACCGAAGGTGACCAGGGCCACTTGGGTGGAGAGGCCGATGTCGGCGAACCTCAGGTAGGAAGCGATGTAGGTGTAAAAGGTGTTGTGCGCCAGCATCCATGCAAAGATCACTGCCAAAATGCTGACGACACCGGGCAGGGTGAACACCTTGACCACGGGTATACGTGAAGTTGCGCGCTGACCCGGTGCATCGGGCACGAAGACCACCGCCAGGACGATGGTGATGAGCGCGATGACCGACAACGTCACGAAGGAATATCGCCAACCCAGCGTGGAACCGATCCACGATCCCAGCGGCGTACCGAACGCCAGGCCCGCTGGGACACCGATCGAGGCGATGGACAACGCACGTCCTGCGTGCCGGGGTGGGCTGATGCGTCGGGCGTAGCCGGCAAGAATGCCCCACAGCAGTCCCGAGCACGCGCCGGCGAACAATCGCGCCCCGAGCGAAAGCAAGATGTACGGCGACACCGTGGTGATGACATTCGCAACCAGGATGCCGAGCATGCCGAACACAGCGATAGGTTTGCGCCGTAGTCCGCGCGTCGCCGCGGTGGCTGGTATCGCGGCGATCACGGTGCCCAACGCGTAGGCACTGACGAGCTGCCCCGCGGTGGCTTCGGCAATGTTCATTCCTGCGGCGATCTGCGGAAGCAGCCCGGCCGGCATGGTCTCCGACGCGATGAGGACGAATCCCATCAACGCCAAGATCAGCAGAGCCGCCAACGGTAGTCGGCCGTTATCCTGTTCGGGTGCAATAACATCAGTGGTGGAAGAGCTTGTCATGGGACCTCAGGATCGGGATGCGGCAGCGCCGTATCGGTTGACGTCGCGCGGCGACGGGTTTCGGTTTCCTATTCAACTCGCCGCGATTCTCGGGTGGGAGTGCTCAGCTGTACGTGTACCGGGAGGGCACCTCTGGAGGAGGCGCGGAGCCAACGCAGCGTTGATCCACGGCGGAGCGAACAATGTGCTGCTACTGCGGTCGTCCATGTCTCGGTGGTAGCCGGCCGCGACGGGCGGTTTCACGAGTGTGCCTGTGGTGCCTTTACTGAACGAGTTCGATTCTCGCCTCGAAGTCGCCCGCCTGATCGGCGACGTCCTGCATGTCCCCGTCGAAATGGCCGATGCGCATGATGCCGTTCCAGAAGCCGACATCGCCGTAGTACAAGACCAGGTTGCCGCTGGGTGCCCAGTAGCCCAGATCGCCGATCTGTGGGTCATCGCCCGCCGGCATTCCGTCCACCGTCAGTTTGCGGGGTAGTGGTGCGCCCTTCTCCACACCGTGCAGGTCGGCGAAGGTCAGTGTCATCGGCAGTTGCGACGCGAAGTCTCGGGCGGTGGCGTTGTCGAACAGGCGTCCCGTCAGCGTGGTGTCACCGATCACGACGCGAAATTGCGGAGCAGCGTCGGCTGGGGCACTTGTCGGCGCGGCCGATCTTTCTGCCGGGCCGGTTTCGGTGGCTGTGACAGAGGGGGTCTCGCCGCGGTCCGCTTGTCCACCACACGACGTCAACAGCATTGCGCTACATGCGACGTGAACGATCCCGGCGGTGCGCAGGACGGTCGCACAACGGCCTCGGGTCCAAGCCGGCAATCTCATGTCAACCTCCTGGAATCTTCGACGACGACCGCGTCGGGCATCTGCTCGGCGGTCCACGAGGCAAGTAGTTCCAGTGCGTGCGCAGTCGGCGAGGCGGGTTCGGCGACGTAAAGCGTCAGCGTCAACCCCGGGTCGGAGATCATGTCGACGCTCTCGTAGAACAGCTCCAGGTCGCCGACGACGTCGTGGTGGAACGACTTCGCCCCCGCGCCGTGCGTGCGGACGTCGTGTGCGCCCCAGCGGCGCCGGAAATCCTGGCTGCGAGTGGATAATTCGCCCACCAGGTCCTGGAGCTGGCTGTCGTGCGGGTCGCGGCCGGCCTCGGTGCGCAGGATAGCCACACAGATGTCCGCGGCCTCGTCCCAGTGTGGGTAGAACCGACGCGAATCCTCGTGCAGGAAGGTGAAGCGCGCAAAGTTCGGGGGACGGGTGGGGTCGCTTTCGTACAAGGCCGAGTGCATGCCGCGCCCGAGATGATTGACGGCCAGCAGATCCATCCGGCCGTTGCGGACGATGGCCGGGGCTGTGAACTTGTCCAGAGCCCACTGCAAACTCGGACGCGGAGTCCATCGCTTGGCCGGGCGCCGTCGTGGGCGCATGCCCGCGCTGGTGCCGTCGGCGGCGTGTGCCAGGTGAAACAGATGGGCCCGTTCGGCATCGTCGAGTTGTAGCGCCCGGGCGATCGCATCGAGGATCGACGCCGAAACACCGGCAAGCCCGCCGCGTTCGAGCTTGCTGTAGTACTCGATGCTCACCCCAGCCAGTGAGGCCACCTCCCCACGGCGCAGTCCCGGGACTCGGCGGTTGCCGAACTCGGGTAAGCCCGCCCGCTGCGGTGTGATCTTCGCCCGCCGCGACATCAGAAATTCGCGGACCTCGGCACGGTTGTCCATGAGAAACACGGTACGAGCATTGCCGCCGATATGGGATGCACTATCGGTACACCCTTCATCAGAGACTCCCAGGCCAACGCACGGCCGTGTTCCCTGAATAGCGATGGGGACGGCATGGCAGCTGTCCTTCCGCACCGACCAACCAGGAGAACTCAGATGAATACGGCACCGGCGACCAGGGCAACGACCCGACGGGACGGCAGAGGCCGCCGCGGACTGATGAAGGTGGCCGGCGGCGCGGTTGCGCTGGGTGTGCTGGCCACCGCGGCATGCACCCCCGCGGAACGCAGCACCGCAACCTCCTCGCCGTCGTCGACTCAATCAGCGACCAGCCTCGCCGCCGGGGACACATCCAACGGTGCAGACAACTTCTACACCAGTGACCGGGTCACCGTGGAGAAGGTGACGTTCAAGAACCAGTACCAGATGAATGTGACCGGAAATCTGTTCGTGCCCAACGACATGGACCGCAACACCACGAATCCGGCGATGGTCGTCGGACACCCCATGGGAGCGGTCAAGGAGCAGAGCGCCAACCTCTACGCCACCAAGCTCGCCGAGCGGGGCTTCGTCACGCTGTCCCTGGATCTGTCGTACTGGGGGGAGAGTGAAGGTGAGCCGCGCAACATGGTGGCCCCCGACGTCTACACCGAAGACTTCAGCGCCGCCGTCGATTACCTGCGCACCCAGTCCTTCGTCGATCGAGAACGCATCGGTGCGCTAGGCGTCTGTGGCAGCGGAAGTTTCGTCATCAGTGCCGCCAAGATCGACCCACGGATCAAGGCAGTGGCCACGGTGAGCATGTACGACATGGGCGGCGTCAACCGCAATGGTCTACGTGGCTCGATGAACCCGGAACAGCGACAGCAGGCTCTCGCTCAGGCAGCCGAACAGCGCGATGTCGAATTCGCCGGCGGCGAAACCGAATACATCGGCGGCACCCCGTTTGAGCTCACCGACCAGTCAACGCCGATCGACCGCGAGTTCTACGACTTCTACCGCACCGCAAGGGGCAACAGCCCGGCCACCAGCACCCAGCCCATGCTGAGCAGCAACGTCCGGTTCATGAACTTCTACCCGTTCGAGGACATCGAGACGATCTCCCCGCGCCCGATGCTGTTCATCACCGGCGATCAAGCTCACTCCCGCGAGTTCAGCGAGCAGGCCTACCAACTGGCCGCCGAACCCAAGCAACTGGTGATGATCCCCGGAGCCGGCCACGTCGACCTCTACGACAGGGTCGACCTCATCCCCTTCGACACCTTGGCCACTTTCTTCCAGAACAGCTTGAACCCGCAGGGCTGACCGCCGTGCCGGAAACCGACCGGCAAGCGGAACGCAGAGGCACAATCGCTCGATTGAGTCTCAGGAGAATCGGGCAGGCGGCTGGGTCGGTGTTGCAGCCGGACATCCCCGTCGTGTTGTGCGACGAGCCGCCCGCGATGCAGACATGCGGTTGGTAAGTGACAGACACGAACGTGACGCCATGATTTGGGAACGGGCCAGCCGCGCGAATGAGACAATGCGGCCGTCAATCCGGCGAGAATTTCGCATGGCCGGGGGCAGGGGTTGGCGGCACAGAACGTGGCGCTTCGGCACGGCGTGCACCGTGTCGGAATCGGCCGAGATCCCTTTCGGCGCGGGCTCTGCGAACGGACCCGGCAAACGGGTGCGCTGATCATGACATTGACTGATAAGGCTGCACCAGTCGCGTTATGCCCGCCAATGGAGGCATAACCGTGGCAGGTCGAGAGGTACCTTGCCTGGTGGGAACCTACAGCTCCTGCACGTAGACGATGCGGTGCTGGTTCCCGCCGTTCTTCCGGGCCGTCTGCACGGCCTCTCCGGCGATCTTCAGCAGTGCGGCGGTGACGTCGGTGGGTGCCATCGCCGACAGCGGTCCCAGCGGCGTGACCACGGCCCCCACACTGGCCGTGAGCTCGCGGGCAGTGGCGTGCACGCCGGCATTGATTCGTTCGCACAACGGATCGGGGGCGCGGGTGTTGAAGACGTCGGCCAGCACGAATTCGGCATCGGCGGTATGGGCCAGCACGGTGTCGCGGCGCGCCGTTTCCCGCAGCATCTGCGCTATCAGCACCCGCAGCTGCCGGGCCCTACCGTCGCCGGCCATCTCGGTGACGGCGCCGAAACTGTCCAGCTCGATCGCGACGATCACCAGATAGCGGTCATCGGTGCGGCCGCGCGCGGCGATGGTGA
>Ga0075364_10001284_pt1 | contig 13526 bp, 15 predicted proteins | sample EndMetdeltDD1764_FD_71517 | JGI IMG/M metagenome (GOLD analysis project Ga0075364, IMG submission 71517) | Populus endosphere microbial communities from Tennessee, USA - Endosphere MetaG P. deltoides DD176-4 | ecosystem: Host-associated > Plants > Roots > Endosphere | place: USA: Tennessee... | reverse complement strand
ATCAAGCTGGAGACGCCGCGACTAGCCCTGGCTCCCGGGCTGGGTCTCGGCCGCGCATCCTTCGACGTCGAGCTGGCGCCCGGCAGGATCGACGTGAAGCAGGCGGCCGGCGATGCTCCCGGCGGGCGTTTCCAGGCAAAATTCGCCATCGAAAAACGTCCCGGCAACGTCGAGCTGACCGGCGGCGCCACGTTCGAGGCGACGCTGGAAGCCTTGGCCCCGCCGCGCGGAACAGGCTCACCGCGGGGCGTCGGTCCTCTCAAAAGCTCGCTCGAGTTCAGCGCCCGGGGCTCCACCCCACGCGGCCTGATCGCTGCGCTGCAGGGCAAAGGCACGGTCGAGGTCGGCGAAGCCCAGCTTGCCAATCTCTGGCCCGGCGCCTTGGGCGCGGCCATCGAAGCAGCCTTGAAGGTGGAGGCTGACAGGGTCGGCCCCACGCTCCGGGAGCGTTTGTTGAGTGGTCTGGCGGACGGCCAGTTGCCGCTCGGTCCGACCACGATCGCCGTCGAAATCGTCGACGGCCAGCTGCGCTCCAAGCCGATCATCGCCGAGACCGACCAGGGTCGCAGCAGCGGCACGGCAAATCTCGATCTGCGGTCCTTCGCGTTCGACAGTGAGTGGCGGATGGAACGCAAGCGCGCCAACGACAAGATCGATCAGAAGGCGGCGCTGCCCGCGGCGATCATCCAGTATCGCGGCCCTGTCGCCGCGCTATCCGCGCTCGATACCCGCATCGGTACGGACGCGCTGGAGCGCGAGCTGACCGCACGCAAGATGGAGCTGGACCTCGAAGCGCTCGAACGCCTGCGCCAGGCCGACGAGGCGCGGCGGCGCAGCGAGCTGGAGCGTCAGCGCGAGCAACCGCAGGACCTGCGGCCGCCGACCCGTCCGGCCACGCCCAATACGCCTGTATTGCCAAAGAGCGGCCCGCTGCCCGCGACGCCGGGCTGAGATCGGCCGCAGCTCTGTTATTTATCTGGCTAAAGCGCGTGCCTTGCAGCGCGCCAGGATCCACACACGCACCGCACTGGAGAGGCCGCTCGCGTCGCGGCCGGTATCGATGCGCGCGATCAGCTGCGAGACGGGCAGGCGTTCCTCCATGGCCGCTTCCTTGAGCGCGTCCCAGAAGGGTGCCTCCAGCGAGATGGAGGTGCGATGCCCGGCGATGGTGAAGGAGCGTTTGACCGGCCTCATCGTCCCTGCCCCCGCAGGCTTGTTGCCGCGCCGGCAGGCACAGCCGCAACCTGCCCTGGGGCAGGCCGCCCAAATCGCGACTAGTCCTCGCGCTCTGCGCCACGTTCCTCGCGCCGCATGCCCTCGAGGCGATGCGTGTCCAGCAACCGCTGGGCAGCGTTCTTGGCACGCTCGCTCTTCGGAATGCCGAACAGAGCGCGCTTCTCGTTGGCGCGACGCTCACGCTCGGCGCGCTGCTTGTCCTTGCGGTAGCGGTTCAGGTTGACAACGGTGCCCATCACGCCTCCGGTCCGATCATCTTCCTGGGGTCGACGACTTTGTCGAATTCCTCAGCCGACACGTATCCCCCGCCGACGGCCTCTTCCCTCAAGGTGGTCCCGTTCTTGTGCGCGGTCTTGGCAATCTTGGCGGCGTTGTCGTAGCCGATCTTCGGCGCCAGCGCCGTTACCAGCATCAGCGACCGCTCCAGCGCCGCGGCGATGTTGTCCTCGCGTGCCTCGATGCCGACAACGCAATTGTCGGTGAAACTCACCGCGGCGTCGCCCAGCAACTGCGTCGACTGCAGGAAATTGTAGGCCATCACGGGATTATACACGTTGAGCTCGAAGTGACCTTGCGAGCCTGCGAATGTGATGGATGCCTGGTTACCAAACACTTGCACGCAGACCATCGTCAATGCTTCGCACTGCGTGGGGTTCACTTTGCCCGGCATGATCGACGAGCCGGGCTCGTTCTCGGGTAGCGACAACTCGCCGAGGCCCGAGCGCGGCCCGCTGCCGAGCAGGCGGATGTCGTTGGCGATCTTGAACAGAGCCGCAGCCGCGGCGTTGATCGCCCCGTGCGAGAACAGCATCGCATCGTGCGCCGCCAGCGCCTCGAACTTGTTGGGTGCCGTGACGAACGACAGGCCGGAGATGGCGGCGATGCGCTCGGCAACCTTCTCGGCAAAGCCGACCGGCGCGTTGAGGCCCGTGCCGACCGCCGTGCCGCCCTGCGCCAGCTCGCGCAATCCCGGCAGCGTCATCTCGATGCGTGTGATCGCATTGGCGACCTGCGTGGCGTAGCCGGAGAACTCCTGCCCCAGCGTCAGGGGCGTGGCGTCCTGCGTGTGCGTGCGGCCGATCTTGATGATGTGCTCGAAGGCGCGCTGCTTTGCGAGCAGCGCCGCGTGCAGCTTGCGCAGGGCCGGCAGCAGCTTGTGCTGCACCTCCTCGGCACACGCCACATGCATTGCCGTCGGGTAGGTATCGTTCGACGACTGGCTCATGTTGACGTGGTCGTTGGGATGCACGGGCTTCTTCGAGCCCATCACGCCGCCCAGCAACTGGATCGCCCGGTTCGAAATCACTTCGTTGGCGTTCATGTTCGACTGGGTGCCGGAGCCGGTCTGCCAGACCACCAGCGGGAAATGCTCGTCGAGCTTGCCGTCGATCACCTCCTGCGCGGCGGCAACGATCGCCTCGCCGATTTTCGGGTCGAGCCTGCCGAGCGCCATGTTGGCCTCGGCGGCGGCGCGCTTGACGATGCCGAGCGCACGCACGATGGCCTTGGGTTGCTTCTCCCAGCCGATCTTGAAGTTGGCGAGACTGCGCTGCGCCTGCGCGCCCCAATACTTGTCCGCCGGCACCTGGATCGGACCGAAGGTGTCCGTCTCAGTGCGCATCTGGGTAGTCGATGCGGGCGTGGCGGCAGTCATGACAGGGCGTCTCGTTGGCCAGAAGCGGAACATGGGCCGCTCCCGTAGCACGATCGATCTGCAGGCTCCAGCACGAGAAACGTTGCGCTACTGCAATTTCCGGCACGTGGATGAAGAATTCTAACAATGAAGATATGCAGGAGGGCATGAACTTTTGGAAAGGTGGCTAAGCCGAGCCACCGCGGATGCAAGCCGACTGCCCGCTTCGCAGGCAGCGCTGGCAACCACGGCAACGCCTCCGCCGGGAGCGTCGCTCAATAGAACAGGCTGGATACGCTTTCTTCGCGCGACGTCCGGGCAATCGCCTCCGCCAGCAGCGGCGCGATCGATAGGACGCGGATATTGCGGGCGGATTTGACGACCTCGGTCGGCTGGATCGAATCGCTGATGACCAGCGTCTTGAGGCTCGAGCGGGTGATCTTGTCGACCGCTCCGCCCGACAGCACGCCGTGCGTGATATAGGCGCTGACCTCGGTCGCACCCTCGGCAAGGAGGGCGTTGGCGGCGTTCACCAACGTGCCACCCGAATCGACGATGTCGTCGATCAGCACGCAGCACTTGCCGCTGACGTCGCCGATCACGTTCATCACCTCCGACTCGCCGGCCCGCTCACGTCGCTTGTCGCAGATGGCGATCGGCACGTTGATGCGCTTGGCAAGGCCGCGGGCGCGCACCACGCCACCGACGTCGGGCGACACCACCACCAGGTTCGACAGGTCGTAGCGCTCCTGCAGATCGCGCACCATCACCGGCGCGGCGAACAGGTTGTCGGTCGGTATGTCGAAGAAGCCCTGAATCTGGCCGGCGTGCAAATCGACCGTCATGACGCGGTCGACGCCGGCGCGCTCGATCAGGTTGGCCACGAGCTTGGCCGAGATGGGCGTGCGCGGTCCGGGTCTGCGATCCTGGCGGGCGTAGCCGAAATACGGCATCACCGCCGTGATGCGGCGCGCCATCGACCGCTTCAATGCGTCGACCAGGATCAGCAGCTCCATGAGATTGTCGTTGGCGGGAAACGACGTCGACTGCAGGACATAGACGTCTTCGCCGCGCATGTTCTCCTGCACCTCGACGAACACTTCCATGTCGGCAAAGCGCTTCACCACACTCTTGGCGAGAGGGTTTTTCAGGATGGAGGAGATTTCCTCCGCCAGCGGCCGGTTGCTGTTGCCGGCGACGAGTTTCATGCGTGGCGCCCCCCGGCCGCGGTTGGCATCTCGGGAATCGAAGGGCATCGCTAGTGTCCCGATTCCGAAGTTCGCCTTTGCTCAATCCTAGGGTCCCGAGCGAACTTCGGAATCATAAGGGACACTAGAAACCAGAGTTTTGCTAGTGTGATTCAGATCCAAAAATTCGCTCAACCCATGCCGCGAACGCAGGCGAATTTTTCGATCATCACACTAGCACTCCGTTCACACGAGGCGCCTTCTAGCAAGCGATGCCTCGCTTTGCAAACGGCACCGGCGCGGACGCCCTGCCGCACAAAGTAAACCGCCGCCTTCCAGGTCGGAGGGCGGCGGTTTCTTTAGACCTTAGTTGATGGCCTTGCCTTGCGGCAGCAGCTTGACGATGCCTTGTACGGCGGCGCCGGCGGCCTGATCGGCCACCTTGCCCCAGGCTCCATCGAGTGAGCCTTCGGCGATCTCGTTCTTCTGCGAAACCGTGCCGAGCTTCTTGCCCTGCGGGTCGCGCACCAGCCATTCGATCTGGATGGCCTGCTTGCCGGCATCGGCCTGCCCCATCACGACCGTGCCTTCCACCCGGTAGGCTCCGGCGGTCGGGCGGTCGGTCAGGGCCACACCCTTCACCGACAACTCACGCTGGATGGCCGCGGCCAGAGACTTGCTGCCGTCGCCCGGTGCACCCGTCACCGACGGCACCAGCGCCGCAACCTGTTCGTCACGGGCAATGCTGCCAGTAGCGGTGCTCGACGACGTTTGCGTATTGGCCGACCCCTTGGCGTTGGCCGTGCGCGGTGGCGTGCGCACAACCGATTCCGTCGCACCGACACCCGCCGGCTGGAGGGTCGTGGCGTTGGTCGCAACCGCACCACCTTGCGAGCCCTGCGTCGACACCCAGGACACGAAGCTGTTGGCGGCCTTGCCGGCCACTGACTGCGCAACCGACGGCGTGATCGCGGCCCACGGATCCTTCGACGAATGACCCGAAACGATCTCCTCGCCCGTGATGCGATTGACGCGCTTGCCACTCGCGTCCGTGACATCCCAGATGTAGGACACCTTGGTGCCGTTCTTGTCCTTCGCGGCGACGATGTAGCCGCGCAGCGTATAATCCACGCGCTCGTCCTTGCCGGCCGAAACGCTGACGCGCTGCCGCCCTACGGCGCCGGAAAATTCTTCCTGGATCTGTTTGGCAATGCCGTCGGGCGCACCGATGATCGGCGCGACCGCTACCTTCGCCAGCGGCGGCTGAGTCTCAACCGGTTTGGCCGCGGCAAGCGGTTCGGTCACCTGCGTGCTGTTGCTCGAGCCGAACAAAGAGCCGAACGAACCCCCGGTCTCGCAACCTGCGAGACCCAGGCCTGCACACGCGATAAGAATTGCGAGCGCCACCCTAGGGTGTTGGCGCCGCGCCGCAGCAGCGTCCATGGTCGTCACGGTGACGTCCCCCCTTCTCCAAATGAATCCCGCTGACCCGGCTGCCGACGTACATACCCTGCGGCGGGTGAACACGGCCGGTACTACCCCGAAGGATTCCCTAACCGCTGACGATCTCGGCGTCCAGTTTCGAGCAGGGGAAAACTCGCGTCTCCCATGCACGCGAATGCTCCTGGTCTTCTAAACTTGTGGAAAACCGACGCTAAGTCAAGACGATGGCGGAGATTTGGCGGCCATAGTCAATGTCGCCACGCGCCTGCGATCGGCGAAAGCTAAAGAAATCATCGGCGTGAGTATATGTGCAGTATGTGCAACTGCATGCGTGGCCGATTCCCGCTCGCTGCAAGCGATGCAGCGCGTAGGCGGGCAGGTCGAAATGCGGGCGCGCGCCGGGCGCGGGGACTGCGAAAAAGCGTCGGCTGTCGGGGTCGCGCTGCAGAAAGTCCCGCTCGAAGTCCCAGCCCACCTCATAGGCGGCCTGGCCGATGCAAGGGCCGACGGCGGCGCGTATATCGGCCCGCCGGGCGCCAAGGCCCTCCATGCACGCGATGGCCGATTCGAGCACTCCGCCGATCGCCCCGCGCCAGCCGGCATGGGCGGCTCCCACGATGCCGGCCACCGGGTCGGCAAACAGCACCGGGGTGCAGTCCGCAGCCAGCACCCCCACGGCGAGGCCGCGCGACGCCGTGACAAGGGCGTCCGCACGGGGCCGTTCGGCTTCGGGCCAGGCTTGCGTCACGACGACCGCGGTCGGGCTGTGGACCTGATGCGCGGTCGATACCGTCGCCGCCTGCAGGTGCGCGGCAACCCGGACGCGATTCTCCCGCACGGCCGCCGCCTCGTCCTTCGAGCCGAGCCCGCAGTTGAGGGATGCGTAAATACCTTGCGAGACCCCGCCGTGCCGCGTGAAGAACGCATGCCGGATGCGGGGCGAACCCTCCAGGCACGGTGCGGTGATCGGCGCGAGCATGGGGCGTTCTTATCCGAAGGGCACCGGCGCCGGAAGGGTGCGCGATCGCACGGCGAGCACCTTGAACAGCTGGCCCATGCCGGTCGGGGCCATCAGGCGCTGCACGCCCGCTTCGATCTGGGCTGCCTTGGCCGGATTGGCGGCCATCAGTCGGGTGGCCCGCTCGGCAATGCCGAGCCGGCCCAGGAACTCGGCCTGGGTCATGGGTCCATCGGCCGCCAGTCCCGCCGCGTCAGCCTTGCCGGCCAGCCCGGCAAACAGAACGTGCGCCGTCAGGTCGGCGGTACCCGGTGCGGCCAACGGATCGACATAGCCGTGCCGGCGCACCGCCTGCAGCGTATCGCCGACGGTCGCCGACGCGGGGCCGTAGTCTATGAATAGCGCGACGAGCGGGTCGCGGCGCGCTGCCAGCTCCGCCAGCAAAAGGTCCTCCCCCTCTCGCAACTCGATGATTGCGCCTGCCTTCGGTTGCAAAGACGCGGCGGCGGGGAAGTTCACCTTTTGGCCCTGCGCGAACGCCAACGCGGCCTGTGCATCAAGCGCCACCACGCGCTCGTGCCATGCGCCGTCGACATGCACGAGCTGACGGATCGGCAAGGCGTCGAGGAATTCGTTGGCGACGATGATGGCCGCGCCCTCCGGCACGTCGCCCACGCTGTCATGCCACGTCACAGAATGGCCACCGTCATCCCCGCGCAGGCGGGGATCCATGCCAGCCGATGGTTGCGTGGCGGCCAGCATCTCACGCTGCGCCTCGCGCAAGACGCTGCTGATCTCGACCAGATGCACCGTCGCCGCCTCGAGGAAGCCCGGCACCTTGCGCGCGGCCCGCAACGCGTCGCGCATCAGCGTGCCGCGACCCGGGCCCAGCTCGATCAGCCGCAGCGGCTTGGGCCTGCCGAGCTGCTGCCACGTCACGACGCACCACAAGCCGATCAGCTCGCCGAAAATCTGGCTGATCTCGGGTGCCGTCACGAAATCGCCGGCCGCACCGATCGTGTCGCGCCACCGCCAGTAGCCATGCTCGGGATCGCCGATACAGGCCTGCATGTAGGCGTCGACCGACAAAGGGCCATCACGGCGAATGCGTTCGCGCAGCTTCAGCAGCAGCGCAGTGTCGCCGTCGTCAGCCTCAGGGGGAGGCATTGCTGGCCACCGGACTGCGCTGCCCGGCCGTCCACATCATGTAGACGCCGATGGCGATCATCGGCAGCGAGTACATGATGCCGGCGGTGAACGGCCCCATGGTCAGCCAGTGCCCGGGGTCGGGCTCGCGGAACAGTTCGCAGAAGGACCGCGCCAGCCCATAGCCGGCCAGGAATGCGCCGCCGATGAAGCCCGGCCAGCGCAGGGCCAGCTTGGAGTGCGTCAGCCAGTACAGCACGGCGAACAGGAGAGCTCCTTCGAGGAAGGCCTCGTACAGCTGGCTCGGATGGCGCGAGACCGGTCCGCCGCCCGGAAATACCATCGACCAGGCGACCGTGCTCGGCCGGCCCCACAGCTCCGCATTGATGAAATTGGCGAGCCGTCCGAAGAACAGGCCCATCGGCGTCGCCGCCGCGCACACGTCCAGCACGCTCCAAGGGAGCGCCCCGACGCGGCGCGCGAACAGCACGATCGCCACGATCGAGCCGAGCAAGGCTCCGTGGAAGGCCATGCCACCATTCCAGATGGCGATGATGTCCGAGGGATGGCTCAGGAAATAGCGCGGTTCGTAGAACAGCACGTAGCCCAGCCGGCCGCCCAGCAGCACGCCGAGCGTCATATAGAGCAGGAGGTCGTCGGTCTTATCGGGGCTGAATGGTGCCTTGCCGCCCGGCCACAGCCGATCCTGCCGCAGCAGGTGCTTGATATACAGCCAGCCCAGCAGCAAGCCGGCCATATAGGCGAGGCCGTACCACTTCACGGCAAACGGGCCGAGTTGCACGGCCACGGGATTGATGTCCGGATAAGGGATGCTCAGCAGGCCCATGGCGGCGGACGTTCTGGCAGCCGCATGGACCTGTCAAGGCAGGACGGACGTTCAGCGCCCGCGTCAGTTGGTCCGCGCGAGCGAAGTGCCCTGTGACGACCCCGTCACATCCACCAATGCCGGCTTCTCGCGGCTGGCCTCCAGGGCCTCCTTGATGGCTTCGATCTCCAGCCGCGCTTCCTCGATGAGCCGCTCGGACTCCAGGTGCAGTTCTTGCTCGGTCATGATCATCCCGCTGCGTTGCTGTACGGCACGGGAACGCCTCGCATCGGATTCGGGTTGCAATTGAGGCGGCGCTGCCGCAAATCCGCTGCCTTGATTGGTCCAGCCGCGCACACCATAGTAGGTGCAAGACACGGGCAGGGCCCGCGAGGCGCATATGACACAGACCAACAACCGCTTCATGGACGAACTGGCGAAACTGATGACCGACGCAGCAGGCGCCGCGCAGGGCATGCAGCGCGAATTCCAGACCATGATGCGCACGCAAGGCGAGAAGATCCTGCGCGACATGGATGTCGTGCAACGCGAGGAGTTCGAGGCTGTCAAGGAGATGGCCGCCAAGGCTCGCGAGGAAAACGACCGGCTCAGCGAGCGCATCGCCGCGCTCGAGGCGGAAATCGCCGGGCTGCGCGCGAAAGTTTGAGCCGCGGCTGCGCCCGAGCTTTCCACAAGCTGTTCACGCCCTATCCCCAACAATCGCCATTTGGGGGGCCTGCGCCCTGCCTCCACCATATTGGTCGTGGACAAACGGACGGGTGGCTTGCAACGCCCGGCAGGCTCAGTCTAGTCGCTGAAGTCGTCGGATAACGCAGGGCAATCTGCGGACCGCACGGGGTGCAACAAGCACGGCACGCGACAAGCAACGTGTGTACGGGCGGGAAATTCGAGGGACGGAATGGCAAGTGCCGAATTGAGCCACAGCCGCGGAAACAGCCCCATCGATCTCATCGAGCAAATCGCCAGCGACAACGATTGGGCGACCGAGCGGACCAGTGCCGATGAGCTTACGCTGATCGTTGCCGGCCAATGGTCCGACTATAACGTCTCGCTCAACTGGCGTGGCGACCTCGAGACCCTGCATATCGCCTGCGCCTTCGACGCCAAGATCCCCGACAACCGGCAGAACGAGGTGTACCGCCTGGTGGCCCAGATCAACGAGCAGCTCTGGCTCGGCCATTTCGACGTCTGGATCCAGGAGGGCCTGATCATGTTCCGCCAGGGCCTGATGCTGAACGGGGCGCTGGCCACCACCGGCCAGTGCGAAGCGTTGCTGCGGGCGGCGCTGGAAGCCTGCGAGCGCTACTACCAGGCCTTCCAATTCGTGGTCTGGGCCGGCAAGGAAAGCCGCGACGCGCTGGCCTCCACCATGTTCGAGACCGAGGGTCGCGCCTGATCAGCCTTACGTTGCTCGCGCTTTTTTAGTCGTTTCCGCCTCCACTTCTCTCCCGCCCGGTCTTAGGATCGGCGGGAGTTGTGGTGGGGAGACGCGCGCACGGCGCGGCTCGGCAATCGAGGTTGCGCGCGATGACACTTCGTATCGATGGAACTCTGCTGCTTGCCGGTGCCGGCAACATGGGCCACGCCATGCTGGCCGGCTGGCTCGAACGCGGTCTCGATCCGAAACAGATCGTGGTGCAGGATCCCTCGCCGCCGCAGCGCGCGAAGGAGCTGATCCAGAAGCATGGTATCGACTTGAGAGCAGCCGTCAGCTCGCTGCGTGAGCCACCGGCCGTGGTGGTGGTGGCCGTCAAGCCGCAGAGCATGGACCAGGCGTTCCCGCCGTTGGCGCAGCTGTCGCGGCAGAGCACGATCGTCCTGTCGGTCGCTGCCGGCCGCCGCATCGACGGCTTCGAGCGCTACCTGCCGAAGGGTACGCCCGTCGTCCGTTGCATGCCCAATACGCCGGCCTCGATCGGGCGCGGTATCACGGCCGCCGTCGGCAACGCGCATGTGACGCCCGCCAAGCGGTCCACCTGCGACGCGCTGCTGCGCGCCATCGGCGAGGTGGTGTGGGTCGACGAGGAAGGCCTGCTCGATGCCGTGACGGCGGTGTCAGGCTCCGGTCCGGCCTACGTGTTCTATCTCGCGGAGTGCCTGGCCGAAGCCGGCATCAAGGCTGGGCTGGCGCCGGAGCTGGCGCACAAGCTGGCGCGCCATACGGTGTCGGGCGCGGGTGAGCTGCTCCACCGGTCCGACCTGCCGGCCGATCTGCTGCGCCAGAACGTCACCTCGCCGAACGGCACCACCTTCGCCGCCCTGCAGGTGCTGATGGCCGACAACGGGTTGGCCAAGCTGATGCGCGAAGCGGTCGGCGCCGCAACGCGCCGCTCACGCGAGCTGGCGCAGTAACGGCCGCAATCCGTCTCGCCGATGCTCAGTAGAGCGCCAGCAACAGCCAGCCGCTGAGAACGCAGAAGCTGACGAACGCAACTCCCAGGCCCGCACCGGCGACGACTGCCGATGCCCTGCCCTGCACGGATGTCTTCATAGTCTCCTCCCAGCGCCTTCTTTCGGGCCGAGCCATTAACGAACCGGGGGCTGCGCGGTTCCCGGTTTGGCGCCGTGCTCTCTGCCTCGGCCGCAACGCCGCTGGCCAAGCGCCGGGCGAGCGCCTATTTTGGCCGCCGTTTTGCAGCGCCCAAGGGGCGGAAAGATCTAAGACCATGGCGAACAAGGCGCCGACGCCGCAGCCCGGCATTCTGGACATCAGCCCGTACGTGCCGGGAGAGAGCAGCATTCCGGGCGGCCTGAAGCCGATCAAGCTCTCCTCCAACGAGACCCCGCTCGGGCCGAGCCCGAAGGCCATCGCGGCCTTCAAGGCGGAGGCCGAGCACCTCGAGCGCTACCCGGATGGCGGCGCCAACGCGCTGCGCAAGGCAATCGCCGAGCACTACGGGCTCAATCCCGACCGCATCGTCTGTGGCAGCGGCTCGGACGAGCTGATCAACCTGCTCGCACACGCCTACCTGGGCCCGGGCGACGAGACCATCTACACCGAGCACGGCTTCCTGATGTACAAGATCGCCACGCTGTCGTGCGGGGCGAAGCCGGTGCCCGTTGCAGAGAAGGGCTATCGCGCCGACGTGGACGCAATTCTTGCGCGCGTCTCGGACAAGACCAAGATCGTCTTCCTGGCCAACCCGAACAATCCGACCGGCACCTACATTCCCCACGACGAGGTGCGGCGCCTGCACAAGGGTCTGCCCAGCCACACGCTGCTGGTGCTTGACGCAGCCTATTGCGAGTACGTGCGCCGCAACGACTACGAGGCGGGTCTCGAGCTGGTCGCCACCACCGAGAACACGGTGATGACGCGCACCTTCTCCAAGATCTACGGCCTGGCGGCGCTGCGTCTCGGCTGGGCCTATTGCCCGGCCGCCGTCGCCGACGTGCTGAACCGCGTGCGCGGGCCGTTCAACGTCACGGCCCCCTCGCTGGCGGCCGGCGTGGCGGCGCTCGCCGATCGCGCACACATGGAGACGGCCGTCGCGCACAACGAGAAGTGGCTGGCCTGGACGACGGCCGAGCTCGAGAAGCTCGGCCTGAAGGTGACGCCGAGCGTCGGCAACTTCATCCTGATCCATTTCCCGACGGAGAAGGGTCGCGACGCCGCCGCGGCCGACGAGGCGCTGAAATCGCGCGGCATCATCCTGCGCCGCGTCGCCGCCTACGGTCTGCCGAATTGCCTGCGCATGACCATCGGCACCGAGGACGACAACCGGGCCGTGGTGGCGGCGCTCACCAAGCTGATGGGACGATAGGTGGGTTCGATGACCGCGCCGATGTTCGAACGGGTGGCATTGATCGGCATCGGCCTGATCGGGTCGTCGCTGAGCCACGCCATGCGCCGGCGCGGGCTGGCGCGCGCCATCGTCGGCCACGCGCAATCGGAAAAGACGCGCGAGACCGCCCTGCGGCTGGGCCTGGTCGCGTCGGCCTATGCCAGCCCCGCAGAGGCGGTGCGCGGCGCCGATCTCGTCATCCTGTGCGCACCGGTCGGGGCCTGCGGCCCGATCGCCGAGCAGATCGGTGCCTCGCTCGCGCCCGGCGCCATCCTGACCGATGTCGGATCGGTCAAGGGCGCGATCGTGCGCGACGTCGGCCCGTTCATCCCCAAGGGTGTGCATTTCATCCCCGGCCACCCGATCGCCGGCACCGAGCATTCAGGCCCCGAGGCCGGCTTTGCCGAGCTGTTCGACGGCCGCTGGTGCGTGCTGACGCCATTGCCAGACGCCGACGCTACGGCCGTCGCCAAGCTGTCCCAGTTCTGGCAGGCGTGCGGCTCGCACGTCGAGGTGATGAGCGCCGAACACCACGACATGGTGCTGGCCATCACCAGCCATGTGCCGCATCTGATTGCCTACAACATCGTCAACACCGCCCGGCACCTGGAGCGCGTCACCGATACCGAGGTGATCAAGTTCTCGGCCGGCGGCTTCCGCGATTTCACGCGCATCGCCGCCTCCGATCCGGTGATGTGGCGCGACGTGTTCCTCAACAACAAGGAAGCCGTGCTGGAGATGCTGGCCCGCTTCAGCGAGGATCTGACCGCCCTGCAGCGGGCCATCCGCTTCGGCGATGGCGACACGCTCTTCAAGCTGTTCGTGGAGGCGCGCGCCGTTCGCCGCGGCATCATCCAGGCCGGCCAGGACACCGCCGCCCCCGACTTCGGCCGGCAGCACGGCACCGCTGCGACGGATTCCTCCGATGCGGCGGACAAGAAGCCCTCCGGCTCATGAGCGCCGCGCATCACGATCTGTGGGTGTTCGGCTATGGATCGCTGATGTGGCGGCCGGGCTTTGCCTTCGAGGAGATGCGGCGGGCGCGGGTGATCGGCTACCGCCGCTGCTTCTGCATCTACTCCGTGCATCATCGCGGCACGCCCAAACGACCCGGCATGGTGCTCGGGCTCGACCGCGGCGGCGCCTGCGCCGGCATCGTCTATCGCATCAGCGCGGCCAACGCGGCATCCACCGTCGCCTATCTGCGCTCGCGCGAGCAGGTCAACGGCGTCTATCGCGAGGCGCATCTGCCGGTCGAGATCACGGAAGGCGAGAACCGGGAGGTGATGGC